>ERZ827168.3078-NODE-3078-length-17725-cov-4.827391_pt1 | contig 17725 bp, 10 predicted proteins | sample MGYA00519868_ERZ827168 | MGnify/ENA primary metagenome ERZ827168 (study PRJEB31778, sample SAMEA3449271) | human gut metagenome | biome: human gut; feature: human-associated habitat; material: faeces | place: United Kingdom | collected 2010/2012 ...
CAGTATAGCACAGATTTCGGCGGAGAGAAAGAGCGGCGTTGGGACAGAGAAAACTGGGATTTGGTGGATTAGCAAGCACAGCCGCTGTCCGGACACACGGCGATTTTGGGATAATCCCAAGCCCTTTTTATCGTTGAAAAATAGAACATTAGAGTCATCAGAACCCAAAATGTTATTATACTTAGGCAAGAAGAAATGCAATAGGAACGGCAGTATGGTGTCACTTCTATTGCACTTTTAACATGATGCTCTCTATTACGTATCGCCTATAGCAGATATCTTGCCCAATTTTCTATTATGCAGCGGTGGTAATTACTCCATGAGCTCTTGGCCCTCATACCAAGTTCATTGCCGACATTACCATTTCCCTGTATTGCTTTTTAACGCTTTCAGGCCCCTTGATTCGTACTTTCCCTTCAAAACCAAATATCCAGTTGAAAAAGACTTTTCCTACAGCAATTTCCTCGATCACCCGGAAGTTTTGAAGATCCCCGGCATAGGTTTGAACATCTGGACCGAATCGGTCTATGATTGCATCCATTACGCTGTTATCGCAAAGTAATTCAACTTCAGCACGAGGAGCGTTATACATTCTGAATATCGTTTTAATATATTTACTCACATCAAAGCCAACCGGTTGCGGAACTGCTGATTCGTCCAAGATGCATGGGCACGTTGCAATTCGATCTACTCTATGGCTGCCAATGGCCTGGTACTTGTCAGAATAGCCTACAACATAATAGTTGTCTCCATCCCATACAAGCGAGTACGGGCTAAATGTATAGCGCTCTCCGCCATGGTGCAGGATGCGTTCCTTCTTAATATTATACTCAATCTTTTGAAAGGAAATCTTTTTTCGCTGGTTAATTGCATCATTTATCGCATCAATAATATAAAGTATCTGCTTATTCTCAATCTTGCCTCGCCCGTCTACGATAACATTTCTCTTTAACTCTCTTGCTTTGTGGCTGCCAGCAAGGGATGTGAGTTTCTTGATAAGTTCATTGCTTTTTCCTTCTGCAATAAACTTCGATGATGCAACAGCATCAATTATCGTTTTCAGCTCTGCGACTTCAAACTCCCTCTCAATAAAGCGATACTGGTTCTGTGTAGACCGGCGTTCATCGATAGAGTAACCAGCCCGCTGCAGAACTTCGATGTCACTTTTTAGCGTTGTTCGATGAGTGTCAAGACCATATTCTCGCTTTAAGATATCACAAAGCTGAGTGGTGGTCAGATAGTTGTCCTCATCTGTACGCTCTTTTAGAATTTGGAGGAGAAATAAAGGTCTGAGCTTTGCATCTATATCCATAATATTTCCGCCTTATATACTAATGCCGCTTTAATTCATTGGAGTCTTCAAAACGCGAAAGTTCTTTTGCCCACTCCTTAAGAGAAGGCTCATCTTCTATGCGTAATCGTTTAATCCATTCGCACAGAATAGCATCATCCATATCTTCCCAGGCTTCGTCGACCCAATCCCTTTCATATGCAGTTTTGAACTCTTTATCAGTCTCAAAATACAGAGTCCTTTCAGGCATTGCCAGTGCATAAAAGTACCGCTCTGGATAATTGGTCATGGCAAGATCCGACAAATCTTCGCATAATTGAGTGCTATTTTCAAAACCATTATATCCGGAATAAATAGCATTAAGCATCTCCACGAGAGAGGTACCATCAATATCGTTGTAAGTCAAAGATTTACTATCTATCTTCTCTTTAACTTCTGACCATTTTTCTTTTCCAAGCCCTGGGCCTTTCCAGCACTGTGTAGGTTCATCACACATAATGTATCCGTACCAAATGCTATTAACCCAAATTTCATGTTCAGTAAAGCCAACATCTTCCCAATTACCGGGCCATATCAAAGCAAATTTAAGTTTTCCCAATATAGCAAGCATTTCTTTACGTGTCATAATACTACGCCCCATTAATGCCAAAGAATACGAATAATTGAATCGGCTATGAAACAAGCCTCGTCCAAAGTATTGTCTTTGCTAAGAGAAATTCGAATTGTTCCTTTTGCATATTCGTCAGGAAGATTAATTGCTCGAAGCACATGAGATATTTGTGTATTTACGCTATCGCATGCAGAACCAGTTGATACACATATTCCCATCAAATCCAAACGATGAAGAATTGCTTCTCCGTCTGCATCTTTGAATGACACGCTGATATTCCCAGGAATGTGATTCCGGGCACCGTTTCTCACAAAATCGAGCCCTGATTCCTTTAAGCGTTCAAGCAGGGCATTTTCAAGTTTTAGTATATGCTCAGCATTTTCATTCAAAGCGGAGCAGCTGATTTCAAGTGCTTTTGCCATACCCACGATAGAAGCAACATTTTCAGTACCGGCACGCATTCCGAATTCTTGAGCACCGCCATTGTTAAGAGGCCTCAATTCAAGGCCTTTTCGGATATAAAGAAATCCAACGCCTTTAGGACCATTAAATTTGTGCGCTGATGCTGAGAGCATATCAATACCCATCGCCTTCACATCTATGGGAGTATGTGCAATTGCCTGAACTGCATCAGTATGAAAAATTGCACCATGGGAATGGGCGATTCGAGCCAATTCTGCAATCGGCTCGATCGTTCCTATCTCATTGTTTGAGAACATGATAGAAACAAGCCTTGTTCTATCGGTAATTACGGCGCTTAGCTGTTCCGGATCCACCGTTCCTTCCGAATCAGGAGATAAGTAAGTTACTGGATAACCATGCCGTTCTATTGATGCGCAAGCATTTAAGAGAGCATGATGTTCTATTGCCGAAGTAATAGTTGCACGCTTATCTGGGTCCGAAGATGCAGATCCTTTTATAGCCCAATTGTCACTTTCCGTTCCCCCAGAGGTGAAGTAAATCTCCTCAGGGAGAGCGTTGATGCACTTAGCAATTATTTTTCGTGATTCAGCAAGTGCTTTTTTAGGTTTTCGCGCAAAGGCATATGGCTGTGAAGCATTACCATACTCATCGGTCAGCCACGGGATCATCGCGTTGAAAGCTTCTTTATTCAGTTTTGTTGTGGCCGCATTATCGGCATAGATAAATTGCTTCATAGGTATTTCCTTACTTGAAGAGGGTGCAGCCTTCTTCTTTAAACTCTTCAATTTTTTCCAATAGTTCGTCCACTGTGCAACCCAAATAGTCTGCAAGGCAATCCATACAGTAGAAATTTGTTATGTCTTTGCCCAACATCTTTTTGTTTATTCCTATGGTGTCTTTATCCAATGGCTTTTTACCACACGCAATACATTCTTTTCCCATTTTAGTCATCCACCGTAAAGAACGGAACATCCTTACCCTTGTATTCTGTATCTATGAATCCTTGCTGCAGTTTTATAATGCGCCGCATCTTCATTGCAGGAATAAGGCAATAGTCTCTAAACTCTGTCTTATCAACATCCATTTCCGACTGAACATTTGGGAAAAGAAGTTTAAGGTAAGCAGTTGCGATTTTCTTGATTGCTTTTGCGTCTCGAGTGTCGGCATCATCTGGTCCTTTTACAAGCTTCTCGACAATAGCGCTATAGCTCATATCGTTTCTCAGCTCATGTAGAATGGAACAAAAATACTCGGAGTTCAATGCCCATCCTGTAACCTTCAAACTATCGTTCATTCTTGGGATATCCCAGCCCTTCACAAATCCATGAATGCGATCAAGCAATGCGGTCTCTTGAAACAATGTTGGCAGTTCACCAAGCATGTATTCATATTCATTCATCTTTTCCTCTTTTATGTTGCCAAGGAAAACGACCCCTGCATCAGACTCTCCATTATATCCGTTTGCATTAAATGTTCCGTATTCCAAATATCCCTGCAGTATAGAGCGCATTTCATTCTCGTCACCAAAGTTAACAAGCTTCACTTCATCTATTGCAAGAAAGTCTGGACCACAAATATATCCAGGTTTTCTGCGGTTAGCATCATAGAACATCTTAGTTCTGGTTATTTTTCCGCCGTCAACTAAAAGCCCATATTTGCTTACATGACCAAATACATAGCTTTTTCCTGTTCCTTTGGGGGCCAATTCAATTAGATTAACTCTTTTTTCAACAAAAGGTAAGAGCCTGGTTAACATTGACAGTTTTTGCAGATCGGACTCATATCCATCTGCATTATAATCGATGGCTCCAAGAAGAACATCAATCCATTCGTCAATCGTAAAATGGGACCGCATTTCCTTATAATAATCAAGGTCAACGGTATATGGGCAGAAGTTCTTAAAACCGACGAGTTTGATTTTACCTGAGAGCCTAGGCTTAACCGTATCGTCTGGTGGACGATAGCCGAGTTTAATAATGCCCCATGTTTCACCATTTTTGACGAGCTCGTCTTTATAGGTTTCCCAAATAGAAGGCTCAATCATCGTCTCCTTTTCAGATACGCCAAAATCCGGAATTGCAAATGAAATTTCGCCAGTTTTGATATTAATATCTATAGAGATTCTTGTAAGGAGCTGAACCGGCTGATTTTCATAGACGATTCTGTTCTTAATGCTCATCCAGTCTTCTTTTTTGGGAATATACTTTTTAACAAACGCAGATACCTGCTGCATGTCAAAGTTTCCATATTCATCGCTAAAAGTCTTCAAAAGGTAATCTCTCAAGAAAGCAGGAAGCCCTAAAGAAGAGAAAAAGCTGTTATTCCTGAGATCCTTATATACGACCATTTCATCAAAATAGTCACGCAGTTTTGTCACTTTTTATTCCTCCTTAGTTAAAAATCGAATAGGCCTGCGTTTTCCGACATTCCCATTTTCTTGATTTCAAACTTTTGACCGGAAGCAAGAATGTCATTCCCATTGAGAATTTCAAACGTATAAGTTCCTTTTCTTGTATAGTCAGCCAGATCGACGCTATAAATATATGGTTCTGATGTAGCTAAAGCATCATAATATTGCCCGTTCAGCATAATGCCAATGCTATTGCTCTTTACACCAACATATATCCGAAGCGCTGCATGTTCTTTGGCGGCAAGTGTAATCACCCTTGACGAATCAAGAATAAATGCCTCGATATTAGTTTGCTTCCGTGTAATTTCTATAATTGGAACAGCGACCTCTTCCAAAGATGCTCCTCCATGTACTTCAACATTTGCCTTTCGTCCACCTTTGAATCGATCGTAGTTAGCCAAAACCCAAAATCCGTTTTCTTCGATTGCAGCATTTGGTTTACTATTCAATTCATTTACTGGGCAGCATCTTCCAGAGTGTTCCCCAGAGGTGGCCATGCTCCAGATATTTTCTGTTTCATGTAAAACGGCCAATCTACTTGCACCATGGTCAGATATGATGATAGCCTTTTCATATGAGCCATTAAAAATGCTTGCTTGGATTTTTTTCAAAAGCTCATCAATAATTTCAAGCTCACGAATAAGGTAAATCGGGTTTTTCTCTTTTTCATAGTCAAAACTATCTTCGCCATGATGTTTGATATCGTCAAGATCCTTAATGTCCGCTATAACACACCCTTTGCTTTGAAGTGTAGCCACAAATTCTTTGTTTTGCGAGGTAATTGAAGGCAATTCACATCGCCCACAGGATACATCTACAGATAAGCCATACTCGCTACACTTTTCTTGGATAAAGCCAAGATATTCAACACCAAGTGCATCAAGGAAAAATGCTCTTGAATTTGTAACATCAAGTTTTTCAACGATAGCTGCTCTGGGCTTTAATGCTGTGACAAAATCCATTTTTGTGGCTTGTTCATCAACAACCGTCTCAAAGGACGGGAGAATATGATTAACTACTTTTTGATACTTGTATGCGTCAAAATAATCGTCAAGTAACTTATTTTTTAAGCGGAATTTTGTCAAATAGCTCGCCAGATCCGGAAATACTTTTTTTAAAACAGAAATTAGTTTCAGAGTATCATACTTTTGACCATAGACATTAAGCCACGCAATTACCCTTTCTTTCTCAAGAATCGTTAAGTCAGTAAGATAATAAATCGCATTTTCGCCCTTGGTTGCAAGGACTTTGCAATATTCTGCAATCTCTGACAAGCAATCCTTAAGTTCTCCTAGAAGATCCTTACGCTGTCTATATAACGGGTCGAATTTAGCGTTCGATTTATCAATCGTCAAAATCAAGCGAAAAATGGTTTTAATCAGCTCTTTCTCTGTCGAGACAGAATCTATCACCATTTGCAGATATTCGTTCTCTTTTGCTCCGCTTATAGACAATGCGATAAAATACAGCCATTTTTTATTGTCGTCATACTTCTGGTATGATGCTATTGCATGGCAGAGATTAAGCTCAGAGCCAAACTCCCCCTCTATAAGCTGACTCCAGTTCCCGTTTTGCCCCATTTTTTGAAGCGCATAATTCCACTGCTCTGGCGTGCCAAAGCTGTTAGGAACACTTTTTGTTCTTGGATCATTTCTCACCAAAATGTCATATCCGTTATTCAACTGAGAGATATGATAAATAGACTCAGGGAAACTGTCCTTAAGCGCCATCGTCGAAATGTATGCAGTGTTTTGTGGGCAGTTTTCAACGATCGCCCCAATTTTCTGTAGGCCCGAATAGCACCCGGCAAACGCAGCTGAAATGGAAGGATTAACAAGACAGATACCCGGCGTAGTATCTGACGCGCCGTCAACAATAACCACCCTACCGCTTTCTACAATTCTTGGATCCGAAAACTTCAGGTAGTTTTTGCACTGATATGTAAGCACAACTACATGGCCGGATATACCACTGGTAGCTAATGTTTTCAATGCTCTTTTTGTTGCTAACTCGCCATGAAGCTTTAAGAAACCAGTAACATTTGTAATAAAGGTATTGCCGACATTTGCTGAGACAGCCGCATAGAGTTCGTCAACCTTCAGATCGCCGTCATCGTTACAAAAGCTCTCAATATCAGGGAAAGTGTTTTCCCCGACCTTAAAGTAGTCGATTATCTCTGACTTGTCTGATTTGGTTTGGACATCCACAAGAAGAGGCCAGGTTTTGTTCGAACAAAGATAAGCCTGTATTCGCTTTTTTGCATCGTTTAAGTTCATAAAACGACCTCCAAATTATTTTTGCCCTTTGATTATCTCCACGCCGACAGCAATGTTGTCTTCAATCAATTTCTTGAGGTAGTCCTTAAGCTGATCAACGGGCATATTGTCGATGACCTGCTTTGCTTCGCTGTAACCGGATTTCACATAGTTCGCATTTGCCATTTCCTTGATTTTCACCGAAACTTCTTTACTGCCCATCCAGTGATAGGGAGATTCCGTAACATGGCTTTTCAGATAGTCAATCACTTCATCAACATCGTCGAAGAGAATTGTATAATCTCCAAGGAAGACGTCACGGAATGCCTTATCTCGTTCGGATTTGCTGCTGAGTTTATCCGCATAGGTTATTTTGCTAAGATAATCCTCGGCTGTTGCGATTGATTCTTCATCTTTTGTTTTAGAGTTAATAAAGCCAAACACCTTACGCGCTATGGACATTTCAGCATCTGGGACCATAGCCAGAATCGGCATACCATATTTGTTTGACCATGCATACGGAGAGTCCGTACCAGTCAAATCAAGCCAATGCTTCTTCAACTGCGTATATTTTTGCGCATTTTTATATGCGGTGACAGCCTTCTGCACCTTGCTTGTATATTTATCAGGTTCCAACAGATAAGAGCTGCCAAATCCGTATGTATCGTCATCAAGAATTGCCTTAGCATCTTCTTCTGACAAGTCATCCAGATAATAACTGCATGCTTTCATAAAGAGCGAGCTTTGCGCTGCCATGAACTGCTTGAATGTATTGGCATTCTCTTGAAGCAATGCAAGAAATGGCTTCTTCTGTGAATCAAGAAGATTTCTTTGCTTATACAGAGAGCATAGCATTTCATAAAATGGCCTTGCATCGCCAAGCTCATTTTTAATTACAGAATAAGCGATGCAAATCTGACTGAGCTTGTCTACCCATGCACGGATGGTGTCTGCGAAGGTTGTGTTCTTTGTAAGAATACGATTGCTGATTTCAACAATCTCATATTCACAAATCAGTTCATCAATCTTTGCATTAACAGTATCCGTGTTCCACACCCAATTTGCTGCATCAGAACTGAATTTGTACTGGAGCTGATTAATATACTGCCCCCCGTCACCGATTTTACCCGCAAGGGAAGGAAGCTTTCCTCCGTCGTACAGCTTCAGATACTCCATCATTCCGCTCCGGCAATTATCTTTTGTCAAAACAGATTTCAAGTCCTCTGCTGCACCAGAATTATCAATGCAAATCTGGCCGATGGTGAGAGCAATATCGTTGTCCGATTTCTCTCCGTCCATGTTCTTGTTATTAGCAATGCCGCAATAGTTGTCGATAAGTCGTGAAACCACATCTTTGCTCGTTTTAAAGTTATTGCCGTCAAGAACATACTTGACTACCCAAATCGGAAAGGAGAAACTCTTCATCTGCTCGCGAATTCTCGATCTGGTTTCCGTAATCGACACGCAGAACATTTCAGGGATATCGAAAGCTGTACAAGTTACCTTGTTGAAAGCGCGTTCTGCTTCCGTAAGCGTAACAATGTATTTGTCCTTATAGCGTTTATCCGGTGTGTTCTCCTGCTTAATGATTTCGGAAATCATTGATGCAAGCTTGTCTGTATCCAGCGGTACAGTTGTCAAATTATCACTGTAGGAATAAATGCCGTTAGCATACTCTTTCAAGATGAAACCAAGAATAAACGCAGTAAGGTTACATGGCATAAACCCATACGGCTCCGCTTTCAGGACATCATAAATCTGAGCAATAGAAATTCTATCACTCTTGTCGAACGCCTCATCAATTATCTTGGTAACGGCTCTCTTCAGATTTGCAATATAAATGTGTGAGGTTTTCCAGTATTCCGGGACTTTCCAAGCGCCTTTCAATGCATTTTCAAGTTTTGTGGCCTCATTGCCGGATCGGAAAGTGCCTTTGGTTTCCTCTGTAATTCCGCAAGTTGCTCCAGCACCGAGAGAATTGGCATCATACATGGTGTTTAGGACACTTGTAAAAGTGCCCTCCAAACACTGCGGATAATGGAACTTGTCGATATCCATCAGTTTTTCAAACAGATCCGCTATATTCGCAACACGTTCTCCATTCGGAGCATAGCGAGAGTAGACATAGAAGGCACCGTTCTTAATGCGCTTTGCCCAATTGGAAAGAACCTCTATGGCATATCCTTCGTATGTCTTGCGCTGATCTATATCACTATTTGCAATTGCAAGTGCCATTGCATAGTTTTCGACAAATTCTGTATATTCGCTCTCACCAAGGAGCACGGAAGAACTGTCCACTACCACAGCATTTGTTTCGCGATTGCTCTCAAAGAAGTTTTCAATTTTCTTTTTCAGTGCGCCACTTTCGGAAGAGTCTCTGCCTATAGTTGCTACAACATAAAGCTTATTTCCAACTGCGCTTGGATTATTTGCCTTTTTGATTTCGCTGTCGAAGTCAGAAAGTGTGGCATAAGCAAGTGAGTAACGAAGCCTTAACGCACCAGTAAATTCAATCGTACTGCGCAGATTACTGCCGGCCATAAAGGTCATGTCCTTAGTAGATTTTTGCTTGGCTTGAGCGATAAACGGCGTAGAGTCGACATTCGGCCCATTGTTTTTGCAGCAATAAGAGAATACATCGCCGGTCAACGGTGTCCTTGTGATAACATGGTCGTTTAGCATCTTCATTGCGATTTTGGGCGCAGTAAACTGAAGGTCTGTTCCCTCAAAAGCAAGTTCAAGATTTCTGTTGTTTGGCAGGAAAATATCCCGATTGCCGGTCATTCGCTCAGAGACTGCCTGCAGAAGCAGGATTACCTTCAAGACGCTCTTTTCATCTTCAAGCAGTTCCTTGTCAAGCTTAGGGGTGTAGCAACTGAGAACCTCTTTGATTCCGTCAGCAAGCTTCTGGCTGCCGGTCTCATAAAAGAAGTTCCAGAGCATATCCGCGGTGAGGAAAGGATTGCGAGATTTGAAATCATAGTTGTCGATAAACCACTGAAAGGCATGAACCTGTTCACCTTCATCGTTCTTAATGAAGTTGAACATGCTTCTCGCTGTAGATGTGTAGTAGATCGAAATATGCTGGAGTAAAAGAGCCGCATACGGATGAATCGGGAGAACATTAGTCAGATCTTCATCGGTAAGATTAATTGCTTTCCTGACGGCCGCGCGGCTGGTTTGAGAACGTCTGTCAAGGCTCGCCCTGTTCTTTTCCCACTTTGCCGCCTTATCTTCATCCTCTGTTTTCTTCATTGCCTGATTCATGAGCTCAAAGGCAATGTTTTCGGGCAGTGAGATATGAATTGGAGAAACAAAACGGTCAAGAATTTTTCTCTTATCCGGGTCTCCGTCGGAGAAGTAGCCCTCTGCCTTATGCGTGACGATCAGCAGGCAGAACGGTGCACTTGCTGCCAGCTCTGCAATCTGCTGGAAGCCGGTCAGATGGTGCATATTGTTTTCAAAGTATTCGGAGAACTCATCCCAAATAAATACAAGCTCTTTGAGATTGTTCTTCTCAATAACCTCACGAATCCAATCGCAAAGTTCGCCGGTATTCATGGAGAATCCGTTTCGAACTGCCGGAACCTTGAAAATCTTATTGATAAGGCTTCTAAGAGCTTCTTCATCGTACTCTCTCAGCTTTTTTAGGACACTATCTGAAGTATCTCCTCCGAGCGCCGTTTTGTATGTCCCTTTGGCATAGATATCAAAGCTCTGCCTGTTCTCCTCGTTTTCGAAGAAACGAATCAGTGAATTCTTCAGGGATGTATTTGCTGTATTTTCGATTCCCGCTTCCGCCAAGGCTTTCTCAATGCCTTCTTGCATAGCAACTATTAAGTCCGTATCGCTTTGAATATCAGAAGACCCATAGCGGTGGCAGACAAGTATTTTTCCCTCATTTTTCTGGTTCAAGAGCTTCTTGCAGAGGAAATTATCCAGTCCATATTTCTCAAAATAGGCAGTCGTCTCTTCATCGGAAGCTTCGATGAGCTTCTTCAGAGTGAATACCGCATGAGATTTACCGGTACCGTAAGCACCGTCCACCCACATAGACAGCTTCTGCTTCCGTTCCAAAACATCCACCATGGCCTTGAGCAGTTGAACGAAAGTGGGGTGCGGCCAGAACTTCTTCCAAAGATCCGGTTTCTCTTCTATAAGCTTTTTATCAACCTGGGGAAAATATTCGGGATCAATATTGAAATACTCTCTATAACTCATCTCCGTCTCCTCCTCAGAACAGCTCGTTCAGTATTTCCTCGGCGCTCTTATCGCTCTTTAAGGTGATATTATCGAGGCCCAAGGTAAATCGTGCTTCAATTAAATCGGGGTAGTTGAAGGTCAATCCGTTTAGAATCTTTTCCATGGTGTCGCGGTTCAATCCAAAAATCTGCGTAGGGCTGATTCCATCGCTTTCGATGGATGTGTCAAGCAATCTCGTAAGGGTAAATTGTTTGTAGTTGCCGCAAGCTTCGGCGAATTTATACAGAGCATAAAGTATTACTTTCTCGTCAGGGTTTTCCCATGCTCCTCTAACAAAGTAATTGAGTGAGATTGTTTCCTTACCATTTGCTGAAATTTTTTCATCGTAATCAGCGATCTTTCCAAGCCCCAATTTTGAGCCGAACGGCGTTTTCAAAATGAAGACTTTTAACGCATCACGAACATTGCGTTTTCCGAGACCAGACTTGTCGTTCTCCATTATTTCTTCAAGCCTATAAGTTATAGCATCAAGAGTCACCGATTCATTAAACGGAATATTCTTTATAAACCAACGGAATTCCTCCGCATCTGATGCATAGACAAGGTTGCACATCAAGTAAGCCCACATGCTTTCGCTATCTATTCCTAGTGAAAACATCTTTTCAGCAAAGGAGTTTGGCTTAAACCTAATGTATTTACTTTCTTTTCCTTTGAGAGTCTTATCTTCGTAAACCATTCCTGCATCCTTAACGAAATTTAGGAAAGCGTCCTTCTTTTTGTTTGGAATTTCTCCATCTCCGTCTGTGTTCCAAAAATTTGCGCTTCCTTCATAATCAAAGTAAACGCGAAGCCAATTTTCTTTGACTCCGAAGCTATAATATCTATCAAGTCCAGTCATGCTTTTGGCTCCTATCCTATTCTTTATGGAATTATATCTCAAGCAATGGGAGTAAATATCGTGGCAACTGTGACAATGCTCACAATCACTAGATATTTTCAATCCGTTCGCCATGTCAATGCATCCCTTTTTGCATTCCGCAGCGCAATACCCACAGTTTATGCAATAAACGCTCTTAATTATTGAGCTTTTAAAAAGGGAGATAAATTTGACATCATCTTTTCCGTTTCCAAAGCTTTGGAATATAAATTGTTCTCCGCCATCGGGCATCTCCTTGATTCGGAAAAAATATTGATGATTCTCATACTCTATACAGTATCTGTTGTCGTCGAATAATGTGAGAGGCCCGATGGTTTTTACCCATTCCTTCCACCTGATGTTTTTATTGAAAATGGTGATTACATTCTTGCCGTCCACAAGTTCAAAAGTATGGAGGTCTTGGCCAAAGTTTAGTTCTCTCCCACTCTTTCTAGTTCGCCAGTAACCAGACTCTACAAAATGAGTTAACTCATTAGGGGAGTAATGCTTCTTTCCACTAGTAGATGCTATACATTCAATATACGCGTTTGTTTCATCTGGATAACTTTGATGCTTCATAAAGTCATGTTTGCCCTGCGACATGGGACAAACCAAGCACCCAGCGCGCGTATTTCCTTTTTTATACGCTTCATTTAGAATAAGGTTGTTTTGGTAAATATACAAAAACAGCTCTGCAGTATTCCATTCCAAAATAGGATGACAGCTATATTGACCGGTATGCTTACCCCCATAGCTAATTCCATCATATTCGTTTCTAGATGCGCTTTCATCACCGCGAATGCCGGTAAAAGCCATTCCGGTAAAATCTCGCTTATCGAGGATATCTCGAAGTAGTGTAATCTGAGGTGTTGTCTTATGGACACTGCAACACCATCTGATTGTTACAGCTGGCGGGCCAAATACCTTCCAAGTTTGCTGGGGGGCAAGTTTCGATTTTGCTCGCAAAAATTCAATCTCTTGTCCCTCACAGTATTCTTTCGTTTTATTAACGACATCATATGTATCCGGGAATTCCATTCCCGTATCGCCGAACAGAACTTTAAAACTGTTATGTGGGAGAGCTCGCTGAACCAAATCTAGCGCAACAACGCTGTCTTTACCGCCTGAAAAAGCGACATAAAATACATCCACAACACTCTTATATTCAACATAAGTGTTGTATATTTTTTTGATGGTATCCTGAACAAGCTGTTCAAGGATGGCAATGTTTTTTTCGACCATTGCAGGTATATCTACAAACCTTAGAGGATGCCCTGCAGGCTCTGGATTGTCAATTATTTCGATTTCAGGTGCAGTAAAGAAACTGCCACCCTTCGTTTTTGCTACAAGCCTTCCGCGATAATAATAGCTGTTAACTTCCGCCCACATGTAAGGAAAACAGTCGTTTTTGTCGTATTCCCAATACTTGTCGAACCCAAGTATATCAAGTTCTTTATAGTACACGGGACGTGGCTCTTTAGAGAAGGCGAGCGGGGTCGGCGTCAAAACATATCCGCCTGTTGAGCTGTCCCATTCGTAAGAGTACATGTATGTTATTCCTTCCTTCTGCGTATTTGTGCTGCCCGACGCAGGGCCAGATCGATGCCTTTGTAACTGCGACGGGATATTACATTCATATCCGCCAAATAGTTCAAAGCATCTACCTTTTTCAATTCAATGCGCCCATCGGCAAGGAAGGCCGCACATGCATCAACAAATTCTTTTATCTGTCCGTCTTCCTTCACAACAAAGCCGGCCACATTGTTCAATGACAGTCCATTGTTAACAAGAGCGAATTTTTTGCTATAGGAAAGCAGAAAGCTTTCGAGCAGGTATTCATTCCACTCATAACCCAGATTCGGAAAAACGAGGAATGAATCTATCTCACGAATGCGAATGTAGTCTTTCGAAAGGAAACTGTTGATGGCTCTGTCAACTGCATCTGTATCAAAGGATATCATCTCCTTCGAGATAAACAGATCATGACTTACTCGTACCGACACCTCGGAAAGAGCTTCAAAGTAGATTACTGTGTCAAGCTCTTTGGACAGGTTATAAATGTCATCAGCCGTAAAAGTCGGATGATGTTTCGCATAGAGCTGATAGATGTCTCGCATTTCATAGCGGTCTTCTGGTCTGCTAATTACTGCACCGTTGAAATTAAATTTGCCCAAATAGTGCGCAGAAATAGCATTCCGCACACCGAGAGCGGAAAGATACAAGTTGTTTTCAAGGAAAACGGGCATTGTTTCCTGAATTTTATTCCATATATCTGTCCAGATTGCGTATCCATTTTCGGCGATAGAGCCATCAATAATTGCAGCGATCTTCTCAAGCTCCGGCTCTGAGATTTCAAAAATGTCCGCATGGAAGTATTCACCTTTGGCATTTCTGCGGAAGCGACTGTCAAATTTGATAATACTGTCTACTCTCTCCTTCGGAATGTGCGTAAGAGCCGTGCAAACATCCTCAACTTTCATCGGCTTGCCAGCAGACAAGAGAAAGTCTTCAACCTCGGCAGTGTCATCGATTTTTACATTCGCCTCGACTGACATATAGTCTTTGAAGAAATAATATTTATCAGGATCCGCAGTGAACTCGATAAACACACGAAGCATATGCTCATCCGCAAGAGAATAGCAGTTTGCAAAGGCATCTGCCAAGTCTTCAAAAACAGCTTTATAATACAGAACCTTTTTGCCGGATGAAAAACTGTTCTCAATATAGGTAAACAGTTTTTCCCTTGTTTCGTCATCCATTATTCCTTCTGCAGGAAACAGGCGATTATTATAGAACACACCGCAGAGCCGAAGTTGTTTTTCAAGCGTGTCATCATCTGCGTCAATGCTGCTGTCATAAAGGTCTTCATATGTTTCGCGGAAGTTATCAAAATCAATTGAGTCAAAGGTAATACCATTGCGATATCGACACATTAGTATTTCAATGTATTTCTCTTTGTCAAAAGGGGCAATTGGCTGTTCCTGCGGTTTGTTTTGCAGCTGAGCACCTGTCTTTTTGACTGCAATACTCTGACCCGCCATTTCAGCAAACTTCGTGAAAGCAGCTCTGAAGCGATTGTGCTGCCGGATGTTATATGCGGCAAAGCCATCATCTCTCATCAAGGCGTTTAAAAGAGCAACCGCATCGCTTGTTGTCACATCATATATGCGATATGAAGTGAATCCGTAATCCTTTGCATATTTTTCAGCTGAACGAATAGCAGAAACATAACTTCGGCATGTCGGCTCCGCCATACACAAAGTTTTGTCAAGATAATCATAAAATGCGGAATCAGAAATAGTGTCATCTTTTCCTGCTTTTTTCTCATTCCTCGCGCTTATAGTATCGGCAGAAGCAAATGAGTATATCCCATTTTCAATTCTATGAGCCCACGGTGCATGGTCCAGTATGCCCTGAACGAGTTCACGGTCATCACTCTGGCCTAATAAACCAGTAATTCTGTTGAGAGAAAGTCCGGCAGGATCATCATAAATGCGTGAAATTGAATAGAGCTTTTCATAAAGCTTTTCATTCTCACTCCTGGCTTGAGACGTTCTCTTTTGCTCGGCTTCTTTTTTGAGCGTATAGGTAATAGACACTTTGTTAAGGTCAACGCCGCACAAACGCAGGAGCGTAGCAATCCTTGAAGCGATTTCTGTTGCCGAATGGTTCGTCTCAATAAACAGGCCATCAGTTATTGCCTTAGGCTTTCTCAATGCTTTCGAATTCATTGAAAACTCCGGTGCAGCCCCTTCTGAAAGAGATCCTCCGTCCACTATAATCTGTGGATAGTCCTGTTTCAACAAGAATGCAACTTTTGCGTAAAGACTCGCCCAGCTATTAAAATCGGTAAAGGTATGATCTTTATAGTTCAAACAGACTGGCCTGGAAAAGACCAAGCTTCCAATATCAGAAAAATCAAGACGAATTATATCATCAGAATTTGCAGCGGCAGTTGATAACATGCTATCCGGTTCATTCAATGCTTCGCCTTCAAACTCAGCTGTGTTTTCTTCCCGCGACGCTACATATGAATCTAAAAATGCTTTATAAAGCGGAATGGCCTTATCCATTTTGGCTGCCGCAGACCTATACTTTAGTCTAAAAAGTCTAAAAGAAAGCAATTTAGATGCAACCGCATTGAATTCCGCCTTGTTTTGCATACTCCAAAAGCCATCCTTGCAAACCTTTTTCGAAACGCAATAACGAGAGGCCACGTCTAATGCATCTATGATTGCGGATGGAGTATATTTCTTAATCGGATGCTCGTTTAACCACTGGGCAAAGAGAGCTTTTTTATCGATATTCTGTTGTGACAAGTCTGTCATTTCAATCTCCTCTTTTGCTCTCTTGAGTATCTCCTCAAACTTTTTAGGGTTTTCCTCTCGAAGTTCAGCAACCTCAGCATACAATTTACTTGCGCCAGGCATGCCTTTTTCACCATGGGTAAGCAAATAAGCCATCTTTTGCATTTGAAGCGCAATGCCATTTTCGTTGCGAAAAACATCGTCTACTGCTATATTTTTACTTATAGCACGCTTACGTAAATTGGAAGAAACAGTCTTGACTACTTCCGATTTGGGTTTTCCCTTATGAAGAACCTCTTCACACGCTTCTATAAGTAGGGAAATCTCAAATTCATCCCATTCTATTCGTATTGCCGTATATCTTAATCCGCGATTATCTCAACAATATCTTCAACATTGCAATGGAAGATACCACAAAGAGTCGCAATCTCTTTTAGGGAAACATACTCGCTTTTGGTAAATTGTCCCATCATGTATTGACTGAATCCGGCAGCTTGAGCAAGATCGCGTTTTGTCATTTTATTGTTCTTCATCAGTTTCCAAAGTCTGTCATAGCTCACGCGCATAGCCGATCGTCCTTTCTCATTTATCCCAATCAGGGCGCAATACGCCTATTTTTACAGGTTATCAATAAATATTTTATCACAACGCTTCGAATAATTCAATGATATAGGGCTATTTTCTCGATATTTTTCATAAGTTGTCGTTTTTGCTCGACATTTGCATGCGAAAAAAATCCAGCACCAAGCCCATCTCTGAGCTCGGCGCTGGATAAAATAAGGCTTCATTTTACGGATTCAGTACCCCATATCCGAGAATTTCATAATGCCCCGCTGGATACTGATTTACGCGGTAGCCATCGTCAGAGTTGTGCGTTGCACTTGCGGAACTGCCGTCGTGCAGAGTTGACGAACTGCGCAGGGAACTCATTCGCAAATACCACATGGAACTCGTCAATAAAGACGTGGGTATGCTTGCCCTTCTTCCCGTTGAGGGGCACACGGTTGAGCATGCATGTTGTCGTTCGTTTTCACTGATATAGGCTTGATGATGGTTACGCCAAAGGTACCATTTGTATTTCTCTTGGAAAGTATAATACCAAGGAAGAAGCTGAGGAAATCGTTGCGGCACTTGTAAAAATTGTAGGCTGATGCTCGAAAATATTACTAAGTAGCTAAGCAATATTGTATCGTTAAAATACTAGTGGCTAAGCGGCCAAAGAAAAATGATTATACCCTATTATGTCCTTGATTTCGAGGGTATAATGGGGTATAATTCTGCATAGAATAGTATCTCACAGGAGGTGCGCT
>ERZ827168.3080-NODE-3080-length-17698-cov-23.110752_pt1 | contig 17698 bp, 11 predicted proteins | sample MGYA00519868_ERZ827168 | MGnify/ENA primary metagenome ERZ827168 (study PRJEB31778, sample SAMEA3449271) | human gut metagenome | biome: human gut; feature: human-associated habitat; material: faeces | place: United Kingdom | collected 2010/2012 ...
TCGTAGTAATATCGGCTATATCGCTAATCTTAGAATTGATTTCATCTGTTGTTTGTGTTATTTTAGAGATTTTATCGTTTTGGCTTTGGACTGTGGATGTAATACCATTAACTGAAATTTCAAAATCAGAAATCTTTTGAGATTGCACCTCATCGTTCACTTTTAATGCTTCGATTGCTGTAATATTTTGTGACACAGAAGTTTGCACATTATTTACACTATTGATAACGTCTTCAACAGTTTCTGAGGAGGCCTTAGTATCAACAACATCATTTAAGGTATCAACATCAGACTCAATAGTTGTAATCTTAGTATTTATTGATGATACAGAAGAAGATATTCTTCCGTTTTCAACAGATAAATCAGAAATTAGTTCTCCCTGATTATCAATAGTAGTATTAATCGTTCCTATTTTTTCATCATAATCATTAACTATTTCTGTTATTTCTTTCTTAGTCGAATAGTTTTGTTTAACACTAAGTTCAATTTCATCTTTTGCTTTTGTGATTTTGGATTGAACATCACTTTTAGTACTAAAAGTTTCATCTACTTTTTCTTTAGTATAATAATGATTTTCAATATATTCTATCGAAACATCGGTATCCCGTTTAATCCAATGGTTTTTATTATATACATCACTATCTTGAGTAGCAAAAACCCAGTCGCCTTTAGCAACTGGATTTTCTGTTTCTCCCGGAGGTAAATCATCATCAGAAATAGTATCTTCTATAATCCATAAATCATCTTTTTTATACGAAGTGGGTTTACTTGTATAAATTGACTTTTTAGAATTAATTTGATTATAAATAGACATTGGTACATCTACTTTTGACCATGCATAAGTTACTGGATTAGTATTTTTCTTACAAAAACGATATTGGTTGCTTGTAATAGTGTCGTACCAGTAATCTCCAACATGCTTAGCTTTTAAAATATCTGTTGTCCAATCATTTGCTGGGTCCTCACTTTGATACCAGCTTTCAACTTTGTCATCAATTTGTTTTTCTAACTGAATTTTATCAACAGAATATGTTTTATCAATAAAATCAATAACTGTTTTATCATCAGTTGCTATTACAACCCAGTCATTTAAACTAAAGACTCCCATTAACTTATCTCTAATACACCTATACAATTTATTATTATAGGACAACAAACTATCTTTATAATATGGCGGATTAGGAGGTGCACTGTAACTTTTGGGCAAATTATCTATTTGATTGCTAATAGTATCTTTACTATCAGATAATTGCTTATCCAAGTAACCTTTAGTTATATAATCGTTATCATATTTTGGTTCTCTACTTATATTATTCATTTTCCCTCCTAATCATATAATTTATTCCATATTTCTTCTTTTTCTTTTTTAGTAATATCCAGTTTATTAATATAATTAAATAAATAAGCACGATAGCTCTTAATGCTATAATTGGTTGTTACTCCAAAAAGTATTGTTTTTTTGGCCTTGCTTATATTCAATTTGTTAATATAATTAAATATTGCTTGTTTTCTTGCGGTCTTTATAGCCGTAGTATCACCTTTGTATTTATCTTTAACATCACTTACTGCTTTCTTAGCTAAATAGTAATCAGATATTTGTCCCTTCGCCATTGTATACGTTTTTACACCATTATAAGTATTAGACATTTCAATTCCCATCACATCTTCTCTTGCTTTATTGTAAGAATAATCAACAATATTTTTTATTATTTGGCTTTTCTCTTCATCTTCAAGTTTTACATAGTTAGAATTTTTCAAAAGAAGTTTTATATTATCTTCAATTATTTTACCTGAAACTTTTGCATATTCAGTTCTTTCTTTAGTTGAAAGTATTGTCTTTTCTCCATTTTGATTAATGTAATAAGGTGTAACTCTTGGCATTATTGTTTGGTCACCAGTTACTTTATAGACTCTATAAATTTCTGATGCACTTTCACTTATATTTTCCGTATTAACATTGGCTGGATTAAGAAATACATTAAAAATGTTATTTTTTCCACCATATCTAAGTATTTCTCTTCCCATTGTGTCAACACTAGGTGATAGAGTTTTGCTTAAACCTGGTAACTTAGCTTTTATTTTATTAGTAGCTGTTTGTAAAGGTTTATCGTATTCATAAGTTTGTCTTTGCGTTGTATCGGTTAAATCAACAATTTGCTTTGAGAATGTTGGAATAGCTCTTGAAGGTAATTCTAATACCTCATTTATTATTCCAGAAACAACTCCTGCATTATCACTTAAAACATCATTTATGCTTGATAAAAAAGATTGTTCAAGTAATATACTACCTGCAGTATCTAGTGAGTTAACTACCCCTTCTAAAAGTGCTTGTTCTTTATTCTTTTTAGAAGTTTCTATATTAGCCATAATTGACAAAGGCGCTGCGATTGGTTGAGCCCAGTCATAAGTAAATGATTTATTACCTATTTTTATTGAATATGAATTAATACCAAGTGTATTTTTAATAAAATCTCTAGTATCCTTGTCATCATCGCTTTTTCCACTCGTTATACCAGCCTTAGCTAATGCCATACCTAATACATATAACATAGTACCAGCTGTAGCCTTTCCTAGAGTTTGGACAAAATCATGTTGCATTTTTGTGGTAAATTGTCCAGTCTCAATAGCGTTATTCATTGCCTTGTATTTTGTTAAACTATTAACTAGCCCAACTGGAGAATAATCAACAATAGCTTTGGTTAAGTTAGCAGGTGTTTTTGCAAACGGAATTAATACATCACCTAGACCATATCCTCCTAGTTTAATGTTATTTAATCCACTTCTTACACCAAGTACAAACTTAGTATATTTGTTGTTATCATTCCATGTTCTAGATAAAGCTTCTTCGTGTGCGATATCAATCATTTCTTGTGTAACTTCAGTAGCGTTATTTAAAATCATTTGATTTTGTAATGAATTTTCAAATGATGCTTCACTAAATACTCTGTCACCAGCATCCATAACATAATTTAATAAAGCTTCTGTTCTATTTAATGATTTACCTATTAAATTCTTATCACTAAATGACTTCCTATTAGATATTTCAAATCTATTACCATCCATATCTTTAGTATTTATACCTTTTTTATAATCATTTGTTGCTTGATATGCCCCTTTTTTCATTCCTTCAAGAATTGCTTTAACATTCATTGTGCCAGTGGTTCTAACACCAGTTTTTTTTGCTATTTTTTTATCCATTTTACTCGCAAAGAAGTCTCCAACATAATTAACTGGAGCAATAATAGCATTACCAGCAACATTTCTTACTTGAGTTTTAGGATTAAATAACATTGATATTCTCATCCAGGATTTTATTCTTCCATCTTTATCTGGTGGTAATTTATCTGTCATCATTTTTTGAATTTCTGCAAGTTTAACTTTCTTGTCATATCCATCTGGCATGTCTTTTACTTCTTGCATGGTATCCATAATAAATTGAACTTCATTGGGTTTTAAATCAAAATCATTTTTATATTTGTCAATCCACTCTTTAGTTTTTCCTTTAACCATCTTTTCATAAGCATCGGATAATTCACTTTGAGCGTATTTAACCATACCTTCCGGTGACATTCTAGCCATAATATTAAAGGCTTGTACAGTTTGACCGGCTTTGGTTCCAATATCTCTCATCTTTTTAGCAACTTCAACCATGCTGTTATAGTCACCGCTATCACTATATTGTTTTAATAATATCCATCCTTCTGCAACATCAGTAGCAGTGGCATCTTTACTATCCATTTTTGCCCATCGTAATGTTTCAGAAGCTCCGCCTTTATTTAGTTTCTCAAATGCTTCATTAAGACTCTCTTCATTTGTTATTTTTTTATAGTATTTAACTTCATCATTTGATAAGATATGTTCTTTTTGAGTAGTATTAAGCATATTAGTTTTATCTTTAATATTAGACCAGTAGTTGCTTTCACCATCGCCTTTTTCTACCTTAACTTTTGATAATTCTGGTGTTGTTAAAGCGTCATTTTCTGATAAATTAGCAATCTCATTTGGATTTAAAATTTTTTTAGCTTTTTTATTATCAGACTCATTTTTAATAATTTCACTATATCTTGTATTTGATTTTAGTATTTCATTACCTTTTAATTTAACATCATCAAAATAAGTTCTTGTACCATTAGATTTATAATTTTTTTCTAAATGTGCTTGCCACAAAGAATTATTTTGTGAGTACTTTGCACTATCACCAGGAAAGTATCCAAATTCATTTATATCATCACCTGCAAATTGAATATCTTTTGCTTTTACTTTCATTTCAAGTATATTGCCTTTGCCATCAAATTGACTATTATTGTGGTATTCTGCATATAATTTTGATGGCGTAACCCAGTCACCAGGATTTATTTTGTTTCCAACTGTTGCTCTATATATTGTTAATTCTGCTTCTGGATTACTTCTAACTTTTTTTAATGCATTTAGTGATTCTTTGTTATACTTTTCATCTAAATTCAAATACCATTCAGGATGTTCAAAAATATCTGGCATATTTTTTTCAAAATTAGAAGCGTTTCCATAACCTTCACTCGGTCTATGATTCATAAAATAATCAGTTTCTGTCCCCAAATTATTTATATCATTGCCAATCCCTATTTTTTGATATGTGTCGGAAGCTGTTTCATATATTTTGCTTCCTAAATCCGTACCTAATTCTTTAATTGCATTTGTATTAGACCATACATTAAATTCATTTAACAAATTATTATTAGAGTCCATTAAATAAACTTTTACATCACCATTATCTTTTCTAAAGTATTCTATATAATTTGTCTTAATTAAATCATCATACCGTTTTGCATCTGCAAAAGAAAAAGAACTATTATCTAGTTCCAAATTTTCAATATTTTCTTCAATGGATTTTTTAAATCTTCTATCATCCCTATGCTCAATATTATCAATTGCATTATCAATTTTCTTTTCGTATGAAGAATTGTTGTCTTGTGTATTATTTTCTTTTAACGGCATAGAATATTTAGTAGATGTATCGCTATTGACTTTAATGTCAGTTTGTGGTATATTAGTGTCATTAAAGGAGCCGTGGGCTGATTCATCAGCCATGATAGATAAACTCGTTTTATCTAGCACGGCACCTTTTTTTTCTTTAAAGTTATCTAAATCATAAGCAAAATTATTATTGTTGTCCTTTCTTACAACTAATCTTGCTTCATAATATTTGTAATCTATTATTTCACCTGATACATTTTTGATTGGATAAGCTAATGTAACATTATAATAATCAAAACCTTGTTTACCACGATTTGTTCCTTTATAATTTTGTTTAGATTTGCTGGTATCCATCTTTGCAATTTCTAATATTTCACCATAATTTCCAGAAATTCTCTTTTTTAATCTTGTATTTTTTTGATTATTATATCCATCATTCAAGTACTTTTTAATATCTTTGTTTTCTATACTAATTTCTGTACCACTTTTAGAGTTTACATATTTAATACCTAGCATTGATTTTAAATTTTGTTCTGCTTCTTGTTTAGATGGATGAGAACCATTAACATCATCAGAAACTACAACATCTTCACCACTCATTAATTTCCCCTTAGCATAATTTACATTTCCATTTAAATTATTGACTGATTGTTGCATTGTTGTATTTTTATATGCATTTCTCCATCTGACTTCTAAATCTTGTACAAAATTTCTGTATCTACCTTCAGAAGTTAATCTATTTAATAATTTCTTTATAGCTTCATATATTTGTCTTATTAAACTTTTAGATTGTTCAGTATTTTGTGTTTCAAGGGTATTAATAAATTCTTGATTACCAAATAATTGACCACAAACATCTGCAAAAACTTCTTCTGATGTAAGATTTTTTCCATATGTAGTCTCAATTTCTTTAACTGCCTTAGCAAAGCCTTCATTTCTACTAGCAAAATCATTTACCAATTGAATCATTTCTGGAGTTTTTATTGCATGAGAAATTTCATGAACAAGCAAAAATTCTCCAGCTCTATCTGAATTTGGATTAATTCTAATTTCAACTTCATTGTTATCATTAGTAGTAATTTTTGCATTAACTGAGTCACCATTTTCATTAGTAATCGTGTTATCCAATAGTATATTGTAATTTTTATCTTCAATTACTTTAGAAATTGTATCTATTAATTGTTGAGTTTCTTGACTATTATTTAATTTTGACTCTTTTGCACTTTGGTAAAGATTGTTAATCTTTTGATTATTTGTTTCATTATAATTAAATAAATTATCATTATTTGTTTGAACAAGATTATTTATACTCGAAATACTAGACTTTTGATAATTTTCTTCATTTTGATTTAGTTGATTATTTAATGAAGAATTTTGATTATTATCTATGTTATTTCCATTATTATTTAATTTTGAGTTAGCTAAATTTTCTTCTTCATCTACAGTTAATCCATTAATCAAGCTTCTTCCTGTTTTTATATTTTGATAAGTAGTAGGATTAGCACCAATAGTAACTGCAGATACTAAAGCTCCCATTACAAAGTCTTGTAACTTATCTTCATTAGAATAGATTTCATTTAATTCTTTATCATTCATATAGGTTAATTGTTTACCTAGTGCACTACCAATACCAGAAATAACTTCTTCAGCACCTTCACCTAAGATATTAATTCCAGCTTCAGTAATGTATTTTAAAGCTTTATTTTTAATTTTGTTAGTAGTTTTATTTAAGATTGTCTCTGTAGTTTTACCTGTACCAGGTAGCTTAATTCCACCAAAAATATACTCAGACCCAATTTCAGCGCCAGCACTCATACCAGCAGAAAGCCATGCTTGTGCGTTTGTTGCACCTTCTGCATAAGCTTCCGGTAATTCACTACCAACACTAGTAACACCTGAAGTAACTTGCCACGGAATACCAACAGATTGTCCTGCTAGCATTCCGGCATAGTATCCTACTCCTTGTGCTACATCTCTTGTTGTATCACCAACAACGCTATTTGATTTTGTGGCATCACTTGCTTTTTGTAATAATCCTGAAAGTGTATAATTTTTTAGTCTTTCATTAACTACTTCATCTTTTCCAGCAAGTCTATTTTTTAGTTTATCAGCATAATTATCATATCCGAGAATATCGGCACCAGTAGCAATTCCACCTACTATAGTTTTAGCTACTGCATCACCTATATTTGAAACTCCCTTCAAAAGATTTGCACCAACATTTGTTGCTGTATTTAACGTTGTTCGTGTAATATCACCAAAATCATAACCATCATCAAATAGATTTGAACCTTTTACAACATTTTTATACCAAGGCTTGTTTTCGCTTTTAGAATTAGTTGATGATTTTGCCAATTTTAATCCACCTACAACATTATATTTTTGTTCAATGTCATTTTTCTCTTTTTCATCATTTTCTTTTTTTATTTCAGCAAGTTTAATTGGCATTTTGCCACCTCCATTATTTATCTATCGTATCTTCTATTTGTAAAATTTCCTACATTAGAATTTCTTGTAGCATTAGTATCATACCTTCGATTTGTATAATTTCCATATTTTGAATTAGTCGTTGTGTTACCAAATGCACGGCCACCGCTATTACCACCACCATTACCTGCGCTAGATGACATTCTTTTACTTGACTTCTTATAAGATGTTATATCTATATATTCATTAGCATAGCCATCCCAAGCATAGTATTTATTGCCAATTTTCCATACATTTTGGTCATCTATACTTACATTACCAGAATTTAATGAACCTTTTTCACCAATAAATTGGGCAACTGTTTGTCCTGATTTTTTTAATTTTTGTCCATTAATGTTATCCGGTTGATATCCATTATCAAAAACGCCATTTGCAGTATCAGGGTTTACTGTTTTAGTAAATGGATTAGCATATTTGCTTTGAGTTTCTGAAGATTTATTTTCAGAATTGTCACTACTTCCATCACCAAAACCACTGCCACCAGAACCACCTAAATAAGTTTGGTATTTATTTAGTGCATATTCTTTTTCCCAATTTGCTTGACTTTGTTTAGCTTGCTCTCTTTGGAATGCTAAATTTTCATTATATTGTCTTATAGCTTCTTGTTTTGCTAACTCAGCTTGTTCATTTTCATATTCTTGTTGTTTCATAGCTAAATAATTATTATAAACTGTGTTATATTGATTTAATGCTTTGTCATCTATTTCAGATTGTAAATTAGCTAAATTTTTACCATAATCAGTTAATAAATTTATTCTACTAGTATCATATGAAGTATTGGTATCATTTTTTTGTATTTCCAAATTATTTAAATTACTAATTTTGTTTTTTAACACTTCAGTTAGATTAGTTCCATAATTATTATTGATTGAATTAACTTGACTACCAACAACGCCTTGCGTTCCTAAGCCAGCTCTATTCATTGAGCTTTGATTATCCCTTAAAGCTAACATCTTATTAATATATAATTGTTTCGCAGCATCTTCAGCACTTTGATTTATTGTGCTTTGATTAGCATTTAGTTTATATATTGCATTGTCTTGTTGTTGTTGTAATTGACTTAATGAATTATCTTTTGCTTTTATTAATTCATCAATTAAATATTGATTATTCTTTTTAATTGTTTCTGAATATTTTTTAGCATTTTCTTCTGCTTCTTTTATCCATTGTGCAGTTGTCGCCATATTTCTCACTCTCCCTTATATTTTCCTGCAAAAACGTATTCCAAAGATAGTCTTTCAAAACTAGACCTTTTATTTGTTTTGCTTTCCATGATAAATTTTACAAACATAAATTTTTTAATTCTTTCTTTTTCTCTAATTGTTTTTGGAAATGTATCTGACAAATTGGAATATTCTTTGTTAATTATTTCACTTGTACCATCATCTAGTTCATAACTTAAAGTAATATCACTCTCTTGTTTTGGATTTAATACTAAAGTAACTGTTTTAATAGTCTTAGCATAGTCATTAGTATCAAAATCTAAAAATGGTGTTTCCCAATAACATTCAACATTATTTTGATTACCATCTTTATAAGTTGTACCAAAAGTGCATATTTTTCCATCATTTGTACCAAAATACAATTTATTATTCCAACTAAAAAATACCCTTGCAGGTATATTTTCCCAATACCACCATTCATATTGGTATTGTTCTGTTTTAGCATGTTTTGGATAACTTAAATATCTGCTATCAGCTATGTACACGTGATTATTTATTCCTAAATAGTACTTACCATCGACAACAATTGATATTGCATTATCTAAATTACTCTCTTTTAAAAGTTTACCATTTACATAATACGACCTTTGCATTGCAAATTTTTCTCCATTATTTCCAATAACAGCATATACACCTTGTGGGGTAAGCATTAATGGGTCATTAAGTAAATTATTTACAGTTTCACCACTAATACAACCAATGTTTTTTACTCCATCTTGAAGTGGGAAAACTTCATCACTATTTAGTAGATTGTAATTTCTATAATAAATTGTGCAATCTGTATCACTTTGCTTTTTTAATATTGCAAGTGTTCCATCATTCAATCTAGCATATCCAACAATAGGTTCAGTACCAACTCTTGCAAGATTATTATCAGGCCAGTATAAAGGTTCTTCATCCTTACACCAAAAATCATAATTAGGAAAATCCTTATTACCGGTAACAAAAATTCTGTTACCATTTCCTTCATAACCATACAATTCTGCAATAGTGCATTGATTGATTTTCTTGGCATTATCGCTAATTACTTTTTTATATGTTATCTCTACATTATCTCTGCCTAAGACTGGTGGCTCTCCAGGAGTAAAATAAACCTCTCCTTTTGTTAAATCAAATGTATAGTCAGTAACTTTTTCCCAATCGCCTTCTGAGTTTAGCTTTCTAACTAGTGTTATTTCATCTATATTTTGCTCATCCAATTTAAAAGTGGTTTGATTTATGTATATAGGATTTCCTTCATCATCAAGACCAGTTTCGATTTTAGCTGATATGAACGTATTTTTAACATATGGACTAAATAAATTTTTATCTTCGTACTTGGTTCCACCACCAGCATTATCTCTCGCCATAGACGTTGTAGGGATATATCCGCACTCATCAGCAAATTTTGCTTCATAATTAGTTCCATCGAATTTTGAAAACACAACTACTCTTGTTCCATCGAAAATAACTAAATAACCATGTAAATAAATGCCTTTAGATTTACTATCACTCATTCCAGTCAACACTAATGTAGAGGTTTTAAAATCACTTGTACATTGATATAAAGACTTACCAGAATGAACTAAAAATAAATCTCCTTTATCAGTATCTATATTCCACACACCATTGATTTTTGTGCCTATCGTGGCTAATATATCATATCCATATCTTTTTTCGTTGTATCCATCGTTATTAATGAAATTTTTTGCATTTGAACTTCTTCTTACATCTACATCTATTTGTGATGTTGTAAAATCTACACCTTTAAATTCTTTAATAGTGTAGTATTCTTTTGTTTTTTGCGAAGGTATACTATACATATTATCCCTCCATACTATAAATTCGTTCTATCATTGGAGTTGGAAATCCATACTTATTATTAGCATAATTATCTACTAAAGTCATAAACTCATTCATATACATAGTTGATAACGTTAAATCATCATCTTTGTACAACTCTCCAGCAATATATAATGGTATTAAATTCGCATATTCTGATGCAATTTCTATAACAAAATTAGTATCAGTATCTGAATTAATTATAGTTGGTTTTACTTCGTATGAAACAAGTATTTTTTCACCTTGCCAATTATCAATTATTATCGTATTTTTATTTAATATTTTCCAACTAACGGGCATTTTAGAATAAATACCTTTAATCATTCTAAAATCTTCTATTTTCTTAGATAAATCATAATAAATAGTATCTTCTTTTTCTAGTTCAAAAGTACTTTCATTGGACCCAAGTTTCGATACAATAAAATTTATTGCTTCGTTACAAGCTTGTGGCATTGCATAAAGATATGTTTTGTATTTCTTTTCATTCATATAATCTGATAATTTATTTACAGATAAGCTTTCATTATTTAAAAACATTTTCTTTAAACTTTCGATTTGTATTTCTCCCCATGTCATATTTTCACTCTCCTTTGGTCAAGTTTGTGAGAGTTGCACTCACCATACTCTTAACTTGATTAAGAAAGATATAATTAAATATATCCTCCAATTGATAATAATTTTGCAACTGATTCTGGAACATCTACAGTTTGTCCTCTATTAATAAAGTACGTATACCCATTTATTTGAACAGGCACCACTAAATCTTTAGGATTTACCTTATCGATAGGAACTTTCACCCTAACTTTTGGTTCTGCATCCAAAATTTTCTTTGTATTTTTATTTTCTTCTTTTGACATCTTTATCAATTCTGCTTGTGATAGATTAAAGGTATTTTTTTGTGATTCTAACATCTTTTTAAATTCTTCTTCAGTTAGTCCTTTGTTTTCTTCTTTAACTGTTTTTAATTCTTCTTTTAAATTTTTTATTTCTGATAAAAGAATGCTTATATCAACAGTTTCGTTATTTATATTTTTTTGATTATCGTTTTCATTTACTGTTGTGTCTTGATTTTTAATTTTATCTTTATTATTTTTTTCCATATTATTTTTCCTTTCAATAATTTAATAAATCAAGAGTATCTTAATCAGATACTCTTGACTCTAATCTTGTAATACCAAGTTCTTGTAATCTTTTTGAGGTAAACATATTTTTCCAGCCAATGCTACTTCTTTGATTTAATGGGTCTCCTGTTCCTGCACTTCCCTTTTGCTTAACAATTATTTCAGGGTGAGACGCATCCATGCTTAATTCCGGAACACCATACGTATCTTTACCGTAAATGATACCTTGATGAATAACTTCTTCCATTTTTTCATAAACGCCTCCACTACTTGGAAATGTTGATGAAGTATTTAGAACATATTCATCGCCACTTTTAACATAATATTTTGCATAATTAGTTGCCCAATCAGATGGTTGAGAACTAATAGCTGAATATAAGTCTGCTTTAGGTGTTTCACTAGATTCCATAAATCTTACCCCACCATAGCATCCTAGCTCATTTTTTATAAGAGCCATACGATTTGCATATAGATTTGCATCTATCCATCCACCTTTTTCAGTGTCATTTTTTAAATCATATGCTTGTTCAGGACTTATAGTAGCATGATAAAAGCCATCGTCAAATCTTGGTACATTATTTTTTGCTAAATCTCTAACAGCCTTTTTAATATCTACACCTTTTAACACAGATGTATTTTCTAGACTTTCACGAGAAGTTTTTCCACCAGCATAACGCACATTAGTGCCTGTTGATAATTCCTTTCCTATAATTTTATTGGTTGTAAGGCCAGCTTGTTCACCTAGTAATTCAGATGATTCTGTAATCACATCATCTTTAGCAATCATTTCTAGCTTATCAGATAATGTGATATAATCACCATATTGTTCTAATTTTGCTTTTAAAGAAGTGATATCAAGACTGTTTCCGTCTGGAGTAACACCTTCTGTTAATGGTGTATCTGCTGGTTTTAATGAATTGAATTTTCTAAATTCAATTGAGTCACCTTTACCTTTAGGGATGCGTTTCTTTTTAGCATCTTGATAAAAAGTTAATTTTGGTAAAAATCTTTCTAAAAGAGTTCTGTCATAAAATGTTTGATTTTCAACAGACAAAGTTTCAATAGTTTGAGTATTTGTATTCATAATTTCCTTCCTTTTCTTCCAGGATTTTATCTAATTTCACCATTTTTTACCTTAGTAACATATTTTTGGAAATCTTCACTAGACATGTTTTTAAAGTCAATAATGGTACTACTATCGTTATTGCTCGATAGGCTACCTGGACTTGCCTGAGCATTAGCAATAGTTTGTTTTGCAACGTTAATTGCAGAATTTCTAAAAGCATTCTTGAAATTGTTAAATCCTTCGTAAAGTTCTGTTAAGGAATTGTTTTTACCTCTTATGTAGTCATTAAAAAAAGAGTCATCTAATAACTCTTTCAAATTCACATTAGGGTATTTTTCAACAAATTCATCAACTTCTTTTTTAGTCTTTTCCTCAAGAATTTTCTTTTCTTGAATAACCTTATTTTCTTTTTTCCTTTTGTTCAATAAAGCATCTGGCAAGTCATTTATTGGGTCTTTACCTTCTTGCTCTAATTGATACATAGTTTCATACATTTCAGCATCTGCTAAATCTGTAATCGGTCTATTAGTATAAGGATTTATTTTGCCCTTATACACCGCTAATTTGCCTTCTTCATAAGCTTTAGCTTTGGCTTCTTCTATTTTTTTATTAGCATCTTCCTCAGCTTTCCTTCTTATTTGTGCATAATTAGCATTTTCTTCATCAGATTGTACTTTTTTTTCAGTTTCTGTTTCATCACTCTTATCAGCTTCTTCAACAGTCACTTCTTGTTCAGTAAATTCTTCTGAAGTTTCTTCTTGTGTATTCTCATCCACAATAGTTGTTTCTTCGGCAACTTCCTCAACTGGTTCAGCGACATCCAGTATTTTTTCGCTATCTTCCATATTTCCTCCTTGGATTTTTACGCTATTCCCTGCGAATTTTATTTAACTTCTTTAATGTCTAGTTATAAAGACAAATTAAAAGACACATAAGTGCCTATAGTCCAATATTTTGTTGATTTACCATGGCGTTTTGTGTTTGAGCTAGCATCATTTGTTGTTGCATTGCTTCTTCTTTTTTCCTTTGTCTAATCTTTTTAAGTTTTTCTTTAAAAGACATTATTGTATCTGGATACAATTCAATATAATCATCTGCATCTATTGTTCCATCTGCTTTAAGTGAATCTAACAAAGAGATAGCTAAACTTTCACTCCACACTCCACCAGCTCCAACTTCTACAGATACATTAAAATCAAAATTTTCGTATTCTGAACCATTCAATTGAACTGCGTAAACATTCCTATCTTGTTCGAAACCAAATAGTCTACCATCTGAATAATAATATTTGAAGAATTGTTCGTATATTTTTGCCTTTTGTGAATAACACCTATAGAATTTCTTTTGATACATTTCAATAGGTTTTTTGGCTTGGTTTTGCAATGCGATAATTGCACTAGCTGCCATATTAGCACCTAAAACCTCACCGGTTACGACCTCAGTTGAACCTGATGTTGTTCTTGTAATATCTAAAATTGTATTTGTTAAAGTCAATGCTTGTGCATTAAATGATGGTGTTTCAAGATATTTTACTCCCCAGCCATTAGTTTTTGACATATCAGTTAATATTTGCCCTGGTTCATTTGTGATACTTTGATTTGCTAGTGCTCCAATTTTTTGAATAATTTTTGGCCATGAGGTATCTTGAACCGATAATAACATCATTGCTACATTAAAGTTTAATGCTTTATTGTTTTGTATTGCTTGTTCAACTTCTCCAATACCATATATACATCTTTTTCTTTCTTTATGAGTTATAACTGCAACTGGATATAATTGTTTCTTAGCGTATGTATAATTTGTATGATTATCCGGTTCGTTAATTTCTTGTTCATCTTCAAAAGTGACTTTAGCTTTTTCTGGTTGCCATAACGTTGGTTTTTGAAGATAACATTCTTTTGTAGCTTTTTCCCAAACTACTTTTCCATCTTGCCTTGAGTATTTTGTTAACACAGTAACACATTCTAGCCCATTTTCACTTTCAGATAGTTCATTATCAGCTTTTATACTTTCATAATCTTTTACGCCATTTCTCTTTGCTAAATCTTTAACACTCTCTAATGGTTCAATAGAAACAATAATAATATATTTTTGTTTTTGAATATCTTTTTCCATAGGGTTACTCACAATAACATTTTTCGGATGAATAACTTCAGCTCTCATTGCTCCAACATATGAAGCATACAAACCACCAGAAACATTTACATCCCAATAGTAATGGTAAAAAGAAGTACCTAATTGCGTTGTATAGCTTATTGCAGTATCATCTAAATCTTCTTCTTTTACTTCTTTGACTAAACTTTCAGCAAATCTAGTGAATATTTCAGCGCCTTGTTCGGCTTTTTCCAATTGATATCCATATAGTTCAGCTGGTTTATAAATCATTTTGACATTTCCACTTAAAATCCCGGCTTTTTTGTTATCAGCAATCATAGAAGATATATTAAAAACCGGCCTTGGAAGTGACTTTGTTCTACTTGTAGGTGCAGGCCATTGATTTCCCTCATAAAAATTTTCACAATCTTCCCAGATTTTTATTAACCCTTTACTTCTTAAATAATTCAAGCCATTGATATATTGTTCCCAAATTTTTGTAGATTTTTTTGTACTTTCATCCATAATCATTCAGCTCCCTCATCTTTTCTTGAACTATATCCAAACATCCACTCTTCTTTAATATCTTGCGTAAGATTTTGAACTGATATAGGCTCGTATTCTTCATTATTATCAGTTTTTGTTTCAGCACTAATTTTATCCAACATATCTTGCATATATTTTTTCACAAAAAAAGGAACTGTGATACCAATTCCAAAGCCTGCAACAAAAACTATCAATAATACTATTCCATATAATATTTCCATATTTTTTCACCATCCTATGATATCATCTGTTTCTACATAATCACTCTGTAGAGCAAATGGTAATTCTATTTTTTCTTCTTTAACAACTTGTTTAACAATAAAATCTTGTTGTTCTCTTATATAATAGGTAATTGCTAATCCCATTATTAAGTCATCATGTTCTCCAGGAGAAGCTTCTGCTCTTCCTTTTTCATTTCTTATAAATACTAAAGCTTCATTTAAAGTATCTATGTCATTTATACATTCTATATTATCTCTGAATATTTCTTTTAATCCAGCTAATATAATAGGCCTTGTCGCTTTAGAAGTGACAAAACCAAATTTGTCTTGAATGATTTCTGCTATGTTATCTTCAACTTCTCTTATGAATAGCTTAGGATAATTATATTCTTTTAATTTTTTTGTTGGGTAAGTACTATAATTGTTTTCTAAGCCTATCAACGCAGTATTATAATACATACCTAAACAATATATTTGCCTAGCATATTCATCTTCATCTATTTTATTATGTCTTAACTTAGCTACTTGCCTGCTATTACTATTATCAATTACATGACCGGTAAAGTAATCACTACCTTCGCCAGCAGTATCACCACCCAAAACATAAGGATGCCCATCTAAAGCGTCCTCAAATATATCAATAAATCCTTTTTCATCTTCTATAAATTCAATGTCTGATATTTCGTTATTTGATAATGTATAACTGAAATACCCTTTTTTTAGTGGTTTTATATTTCTTATTTTATTTATTCTGCCCATAATTATTTCTTTATTGAAATAACAAGAACCAGTACTTATGAAAGCTTCTTCTGGACAGATTGGATATTCTTGTTTGAACAATTCTATGTCATTACCACAGTTATTTCTTATACACCATCTACGCCATGTAATTTGTTCTAGTGATAAGTTATAATCTGTTCGTAATTGTTTTTCTTCTGAAGTTAGTTCAAAACCAGTATAGGGCATTTTATATTCTTCTAATTCGTTCCACCCTACAAATAAAGGTACAAAATCATTGTTACCGTTCACTGCACCGTCCCATATTTCTTTAAATTCATCAAAACCATTTGCAGTAGACTCTATAAACACTGCCGTATCTGGCAGATAAGGAACTGTTTGAAGTAAACCAACTAATGTAGCATTCTTATCCCCTGGCCAAAATGCAAATTCTGATGCATGAAGGTTATTGTAAGTATAGGAACGTCCTACACCCTTTGAACCTGCTGTCATACACCTTATTTTACTTTTTAATCCTGTTCCTCTTTCGTTGTCAAATATAAGTTCCTGTGCATTTGAAGCTTTTTTTGATGGTTTCATTTCTTGTGGCAAACATTCATACATTAATTTGCTCATATTAAATAAATTCTTTGTTGCATCTTCTTGGTGTGTGATAATACCAGTATTTACATTGAATTTTGTTGTGGTTTCTTTAAAAAGAATTGCTCCAACTATTGTACTAAATCCCATTTGTCTAGCTTTTAATATAACTATTCTTACTGGTTTTCCAGCAATTTTCAATTCTTTGATTATGTTATATAATTTTTGTTGCGGTTTATTTAATACTAAATTTACTAAATTACCATTTTTATTTCTAATTTTGAGATATTTTTCTATATATTGTTTCGTATTAATACTCATCTTTATCACTTACAGCTTTCAAAGCTTCTTCATAAGATATTTCAACGTTGCCAGTAAGTATTGTTTTATATTCTCCACTCATTTTATTTAAAACATCAATTGCTTTTAACTTGTCACTTATATAAGCTTCATTTTCGTATGAGTTTCCGTTACTATCATAAGATGTATGCGTAACATTACCTTTTACAACATTACTAAGCCATATCATTCTTTCTTTTGCAGTCATGATACTCTTATCTTGAAGTTTTTCTAATAACTCATTATACCTTGTCTGAACCTTATCTGAGTTAAACAATAAACATGCTTTGCTATCTATTGCTTCATCTTTATATTTTGCATTATATGCTTTTTTGTATGCTTCTCTCTGGCTCATACCTTTGATAAGATTCTGAACAAACATTTCTTGCTTAGCATTTAACAAGTTATCACTCCCTTTCTTTAAATTCTATACACTCCCAAATTTCTTCTTTATATTCTGCTAATATAGAGATTATAATCGCTAATATAAACATAATTATAATTAATAAA
>ERZ827168.3085-NODE-3085-length-17656-cov-17.538606_pt1 | contig 17656 bp, 9 predicted proteins | sample MGYA00519868_ERZ827168 | MGnify/ENA primary metagenome ERZ827168 (study PRJEB31778, sample SAMEA3449271) | human gut metagenome | biome: human gut; feature: human-associated habitat; material: faeces | place: United Kingdom | collected 2010/2012 ...
ACAACACGATTTCCAGTCGTGCTCGTTATGACCTCTTCGATACCACTGCATATTCACTTTCCGCCGACAGACAGCGTAGATTATTATACCAAAATCTCGACAGATGTCAAGACATTTTTTCGCCTTTACCTCGCCTTTACCTATATCTACGCATGGAAGATTGCAAATCCCCACGTCCCTTTGCTCCCCGGAATGACGGGGACGGGTCTATCGATGCGCTGCGGGGCGCGGGCAGACAGCCCGCGCCCCGCAAGGGAAACCCGTTTACTTTTCTCTGATTTTCAGTGTTTCTTCCTCATGCCGCCGTCTGCGCTGCCATGTGACCAGCGCAAGGCATCCGGTAAGAGACGCGCAGAGGCAGAGTCCCCATGAGCCCAAGGCACCGCTGTCGCCAGTTCCGGGGCTGCTGCCCGCCTTCCTGAAGGTGACCTCGATGGTATGCTCCTTCGTGACATTCTTGAAGGTATAGGACTTCACCGCGCCGACGTTCCTGCCGTCCACCAGCACCTTTGCCACGACGTAGCCCTTGTCCGGGGTGATGGTAAAGGTCTGATCCATCCCCTCTCGGACGGAGCTCCAGCCGGAGGGCGTGATAGACCCGTTCAGACCGGCCGTCGCCCTGATGGTGTAGTAGCTGTAATAGCTGCCTCCGCCGCCGATGTACGTCCAGTGGGCATACACGGTGGTATCCGCGACGAACACGGTGGCAGTCGTGATCTCCGTGCCGCCGTTCTTTTCGGTGTACCAGCCGTCGAAGGTGTAGCTGCCGCTGCGGGAAGCATCGGGCAGAGAGGCCAGCTTCTGATCGGTTGTGGTCATACTCCCGACAGAGGGCGTACCGCCGTTTCCGTCAAAGGAGATGGTGAACTCGCCGGGTGTGGACGCTGCGTCCTCCTCGAAGATGGCCCTGATCTTCACCTCGCCGCCCGGCATGATGAACTTGTTGTTGACGATGGTCACGCTTCCGCTGACCACCTGCCACTCCTTGAAGTGGTAGCCGGTTTTAGGCTCGGCGCTCAGGGTGACCTCCATGCCCTCCTCGGCGGCGGCGGGTGTTGCCGTGGCGGTGCCGTTGCCGTCATCGGCGATGGTGACGGTGTACTGCGTTCCTCGCCGTACCACCAGTGCACTCTGCAGCGCGGATTCGTTGCCCGCGGTGTCCTTGGCGTAGAGGACAAGAAAAGCATTGTTTTTCCCCTCATCCAGCGTTCCGGAGATGGTGAAGCTGCCGTCGCTGCCTGCGTAGAGAGAGTCTCTTGTGCCGTAGTGGATCAGACTGCCCGCGTCCGCCGTGCCGGTGATAGAATACGCCCCGGTATCCTTGTCCGCATAGAAGATAGGATCGGACAGCGTAAGCACGGGCGGTGTCTCGTCCCGGCTCACCAGCAGGAACACGCTGGTCACGTCCTTGCCCTTCACGGCGTCGATCTTGAGCATCAGCGTGCCGGTGAAGTCGGGGATCACAAAGGTGTCCGTCGGGCTGACATGGTCTCTCTCAGCCGGTGCTCCGGTGTCCATGCGCGTGACCGTGAAGTCGTCGGTCTGGTCGCAGGTCACGTAGAGATAGGTGAGATAGGGCTTTTCGTCGCGCACATAGGCGTGGAACACGCCGTTCTCGTCCCTGCTGAGCGGCACGCCGCCCAAATCAAGGGTAATGTTCAGCGGTGTGTACTTCGGCAGGTATTCGCCGGAGGACTGGGTCTCCGCGCTGTAATACTTGCCGCCCTCAACGGTTCGGTAGGCGCTCACGCCGATCTTATAGTTCTTGTTGGCAGACAGGTTTTCGGCGGGGACGGAGGTGGCGCTGCTGCCGGACTCCGAGACCGCCACGCCGTTTCCGCCCACGGTGAGAGCCATGTTGATGGCGGTGGTCTTTTCGTCAAGGTCATAGCCGAAGCCGGTATCCTCCCAGCTGCCGTCGTCCTTCTCCCGATAGACCGTCACACGGTAGCCGTCGGCGCCGTCCACGGCCTGCCACTCGCCCCGCATGACCTCGTTGCCGACAAACTCCAGGGTGACGCCGGCGGGGCGCTCGGGCTGGTTGGTGTTGGTATAATCAACGAGCGTGGTAAACGCGTTCGTGTCGATGCCCATAAGCGCCGTTTTCTTCGTCCCGTCCTCCATATTAAACGTCTTTTCCGTCATCAGGAAGGAGGTCACGTAGTATTGGCCCGTGGGGGCCAGTGCGCCGCTTTGGGGAATGTTGACGGAAATGCTGGCGGGGTTCTCCACTTCCTGCTCATCCACAAGGTATGTCGCCTCGCCCTCGGCGCTGCCCAGATAGGTACGCAGCACGTAGGTCGTATTTTCGACCGGATACTTCACCTGACCGGAGAGCGCATAGCCGTTCTGCGTCAGCTCCAGCTTCTCGAAGGGCTCGACTGCGAAGCTCTTCTCGTCGGTAAATTCCAGCGCGCCCGAGTTGACGGTATACGTGCCGCCCTCCTTCAGCCGCAGGACTGCCAGACGGTATTCTTTGCCGTCGTCCGGCGATTTCTTCATATCTGCGATGGTCATGGCATTGATGTCCTTGGTGGCGTCCATTTCACCGTCTTCGGCCAGCCAGTTGATGTCGATGACGCTGCCGCCCTTTGTGACCTTCAGTTTGTTTTTGATCTCATCCTCGGTGACGTTGTTGTTAAAGGCCAGCACGATATACGGCGTCTCGTCAGGCCCGGCTGTCACGGTGAAATCCTTCGTATAGGGCAGCGCTGTCGGTGCAGCAGACAGGCTGACGGAATAGGCGCTGCCGCTCGCGGCGCTTTGCAGCGCGGTGGGCAGTGCTGCCGGCACAGCGGACAGGCTGACGGAATAGGCGCTGCTCTCTACGCTGCTGCTGGCGGCGCTTTGCAGCGCGAAGCTCCGCACGATGGGTTCAATGCCCTTATCCGCCCAGTTCCACTCGGGGAGACTCCCGAGAAAACGGATCTCAAAGTCCCAGCCCTCGCCCCGCTTGAAGTTGGTCTGCACGATCTGCGGTATCAGCACCCACACCCGCGTATCAATGAGTCTGATATTCACGCCGACCATCGCGCCGAGGTAGACGTCCATGTTCTTGAAGGCCTGCTTCATGCCGTCGCTGACGCTGACGTTCTTGATGGGGAAGGTGGTCTGCCCGCCGACAACAAGGTTGATGTTTCCGACATCCACGCCGATACCGCCGATCACACGAATGTCGTCGGGGACCTGCACCCGGCCCTTGACGATGGCGTTGGCGCCCACGCCGAGGTACAGCCGATCCTTCGCCGCGGTCACACCGCCGAAGGCACCCACATCAATGGAGGAGCTCAGCACGAGGGCATTGATCGAATTATTCGGCAGGTTGAGCGCGAGGAACTTCGACCCGACGAGGTAGAAACCCTTGTAGTCCGTCCCCTTGTAATTGCGCACCTGCCCGTTGAGCTTGAGGGAGTAGCCGAATTTCTCGATGATATTCCCGGACTTGCCCAGACCGACAATGCCCACATCCGTAGCCGTGAGGGAGATCTCACTGGGCCCGAGGACCACGTCGCCCCTGCCCTCGATGAGGTGCAGGTATGTGCCCGCCAGCGCACCCCGCAGCTTCAGCGGCGGGATGGCGAAATAGTCGCCCTTCACCGTGGCCGCCAGATCCTTGAAGCCCGCGCCGCCGCCGTTGAGCTGTCCGATGGGAACAGGCGGGATCAGGGGGATTCCGGGGTTGGCCTTGACGTAGAACCACAGCTCATCGGGGATCAGCGAGCCGTCCTTCTTGCTGCGCTCCAGCGCCAGCTTGGCCTCCGTCTCAAAGAGGTCGAAGGCGTTCAGCTCCAGCTCGAAGGCGTAGCGCTCCTCGCCCTTGAAGGTGTTGACCTCGCCCTCCACCTTCGCCAGCTCCAGCGCCATCAGCTTCGCGGTGTCGAAGCTGCCTGTGGCCTTTACGCCGTTGACCTTGAACTCCTTTTTCTCATTCAGGCCGAAGCCCAGCTTTTCCATGTTGAATTGCGCGCCCTCCAGGACGGTTTTGAAGCCGATCCCGCCGCCGAGGGTCAGATCGCCTGCCCCGTTGGTCGTGGCGCTCTCCAGCTTCACCTTGGCGTAGGGAATGTCCACAAAGACGATGGCTTCGTTCTTTGTGGGGTCAATGTCAAACGAGAAGCCCTTGTTCGTGAGCTTGATCTTCAAATCGCTCTCCGAACCGCTCTTCGGCTGATAGAACTTGAAGCTGGGCGCACTCAGATGCACGCCCCTTTGCTCTACCCGACCATCGTGGTGGATGACCAGACTCCCGCCGCTGCGCCATGTGGCAGTGACGGAGGGGGAGAGCAGTGCCGCGCCGCCGGTGAAGGTGAATTCCGTGCCGTTTTTGCTCTCATAGTCGCCGTTGATGAAGCCAATGGGGTCGCCGTATATCAGCTTCAGCGCCGACAGCGCCGCATCACTTGCCACGGGCAGCACCATCACGCCGTCCCTCCTGGCAAAGACCGCCAGCCGCTGGGCGTAGATGGTGGGATCGACCTTATCCGGCTCTGTGGGCACCTCCGAGGACTTCACCACCAGATTGCGGAAGCCCCAGAGGTAGCGAGTGGAGCTCGGATAGGACTCGTCGTCGCCGAAAACAAGCCCCAAGCTGTCCTCGCACACCACCCGGGTGTCGGCGGGGCGGCTGGCCGGCGTCACGCTGACCGTGTCCGGCAGATATACCTTGATGGTGTTGGATTTATTTTGGCTATAGTATCCCGACAGCCCCACAAAGGGGTTGGCCCAGTTGTAGCCGTCCGTATAGACCTCGGTGATGCAGTCGTAGCACCAGTCGAACCCCTGTCGGAAGCCCTTGTATGTGGATACATTCTCCAGCTTGCCGGTGATGACGGAGCTTTCGGTGGAAAGCACCGTCTGTTTATCATAATTAAAAACGGTGCGGCCCAGCTTGAGGGCGGGGCTGTCCGCGGCCTTGGGATGCCCCATGGCGGTAAAGCCGCTGAGGGTATAGCCCCAGAAAATGCCCACATCGGTGTTCAGCGTCTGAAAGAACGCCTCGCTGTCCTGCTCGTTGATCCGGATATTGTCAACGGATACCATCACGCCCCAGCTCTCCTCGGACAACTCGTTCTCCTTAAGCTGCACCAGCTCATGGTACACGGAGGTCGTCCCGCTAACGGTGAGCTTGGTCAGATCGACCGTCAGGTCATAGTCCGCCCTGATGGCCTTTGCCGTGCCGTTGGGCGTCTTGTTCACAAAGGTCAGGCTTTTCAGGCGCAGGCTTGCCGGATGCGTGATGTGCCTTGAGCCATAGGTGACAAAGTAGCAGTACGGCGTCTGCCTGTCCGTGGGGTCGGCGCTTTCCGTCGCCGGAGCCGTTGACAGTGTGCCGTCCTTCCGCGCGATCACGCGGATATAGTCGTTTTGCAGCGCAAGCGACCCGCTGCTCAGCGTGCTCTGCTTCACAGCGTTGTTTTCTGCCGGCCGGATGTCTCCCACAGCGGCCAGCGCCTGCGCAGGCAGTATGCTAAAAAGCAGGCATAGTGTCAATAGCAGGGATAGTATTTTTTTCATGGTTCACTCTCCTTCTCTCTTTCCTTGTCTCCGTTCCTCCGTTTCTCCCTCTCGCGCAGCCGTATGCAGGCGATCACCAGCACAACCGCCGCCGCAAACGTCACAACGGCCACCAGCACATAGCCGCCCGCGTCCTTCCGCAGCAGCATAGCGCCAAAGATGCCCTGCGCGGCGGTCTGTCCCTGACCGACCACCACGCCCTCCGCCTGTATCAGCGCCGCGAACAGGAGCATACACGCGGCGGACAGCCCGTAGACGCCGCGCCGCTGCTTCCGGCGGGTGTTTTCACGCACCCGTTTTTTGACAAGGGCGACCCGTCTTGCTGTATCGTACATATCGTCTGCAACCTCCTCTCTGCTTTTTCAACAGGGCGGCTTAAAAGCCTCCTACTTATATAGGTACATAAAATCGGAAAAACTCTCACCCAAAACGCAAAATTTTCCAAAAAAATCTGAGAGCCGCCAAAAAGCGACTCTCAAAGGGAGGAAAAGCTCGGTTATTCACGCCGGACGGACCGGGAGGTAAATGGTTTTCCCGCCGCGATCAGCAGCACCGGCAGGGCATAGGCGATATACTGCGCCGCACCGCCGTAGGCAATGAGCAGATTATAGACGGCGTGGAGGGTGATGGCCGCACCCAGCAGTCCGCAGGTGCCGGCGACCTTCAGCCACGTCCGCTGCCACGCATACGCCAGCCCTCCGCCGACGATCAGACCGCACAGCACGTGCATCGCCCCCGTGCCGAAGCCCCGGAAGAAGATGAAGGAGAAGCGGTCGGCGCCGTTCTGAATGAGATAGCAGACATTTTCAAAGGTGGCGAAGGCGAGGGCCACGGTGATGGCGGCGGGCTTGATCCGCTGGCTCTCCGGCTCAAACACCAGCAGGTAAAAGGCCAGCGGCAGCAGCTTCATGAGCTCCTCCACCACCGGCGCGATCTCCACCGTGGCAGCCAGGGCGTCCGCCTGACATACCGCCGCGAGAAAGGTGTTGATATAGGCAGAGAGCAGGCACACCCCCATCCCGGCGATGCAGAACAGGAAAAAGCGGAGCTGCTGCCTGCCCATGCACAGGGCGGCTACCAGCAGGGGGGACACCATGCACAGGAAGATGTTTTCAATGTAGGTCATGCGCGCACCGCCTTTCCCGTGGCGGGCAGCAGACCCAAAATGGCAAGCGTCAGCAGAATGTCGCACCAGAAGGCGGGGTCTGTCGGAGAGGTATCGGGCCAGAAGCAGCCCACCGTCCAAAGCAGGTATTCCGAGAACACAAAGCACAGCACCCCTATGTGGAAGTACCGCATATGCCGCGCCGCGCCTGTCTGCCCGCTCGCATAGTCCAGCCCGCGGATAGCGCAGAAGGAGAGTACGATCATCATGCCGCACCAGATCAGGTTGGAGAGGATGTCGCCGTAGGTGCAGTAGAACACCAACAGCGGCACGCCGACCAGCGGCGCCAGCCACACCTTCCGGCTTCGGGAGGCACGCTCCTCCGGACCGGACAGCGTGGCCTGCAATATCCGCAGGAAGATCCCGCTGGCGATCCAGCCGAATTCCGACACATAAAAGACCTGCGGCGTGGTGGAGAACAGCAGCAGATACAGCGTCCAGTAGAGATCACCCAGCGCAAAGCAGCCGTAGAAGCACAGCAGCAGAAGAAGGTGCGTCTGCCGGGGGTTTTTATAGTAGGCGATGCCGGAAAGCCCAGCGCCTGCCACTGTGACCAGCAGCTGCAGCAGGTTTTCAATCAACTCCATGGCGTCCCTCGCTTTCCTGCTCCTGCTCGTTCTCCCGGTGCATACGCCGGAGCTGAAAGCACAGGATGGTCACGCACACGCCCAGCAGGAAGGCCAAAAGGCCGATAATGATATACCCGAGGACGGCGCTGCTCCGAAAGATGCTGGCAGCCGTTTCAAAGCCGGTGTAATCGTTGACCTGTATCCGTGCGGCAATACCGGGCATGGCGAAGGACACACCTGTCAGCACAGCAAGGCACGCCGCCGCAGCCAGCGCCATGGTGAGTCTGTCGCGCCGCCGTCTGTCCTCATGTTCTCTTGCGGCGATCCGCCGCTTCGCCTCCGCGACACGTTCCTCATGACTCCGCATTTGTGATCCCCTCCCGTTCCAGCAGCCTGCGCAGGCTCTCTTTTCCTCGATACACCATATTGGTGATCTGCTTCACTGTTTTTCCTGTGACCTCCGCCGCCTGTGCATAGCTCATATCCTCGAAATAGGTGAGATACAGGACCTCCCGATAATCCGGATTCATTTCCGCCATGCAGAAATGGAGGATACGGTCCCGTTCCTTCGTCCGGATGACCTCCTCCGCCAGCAGCCGTCCGTCCGGCTCCTCCGCCAGCTCGTCCAGACTGAACATGTGTCTCCGCTTGCTCTTGCGGCGCAGCGCCATGTGCCGTGCCGCCTTGTATAGATACGTCTTGAGCCCGCCGTCCCGAATCCGCGGCTTTTTGGTGAACAGATAGGCAAAAACGTCCAGCATCAGCTCCTCGGCCTCGTGGACATCGTGCAGGTAGCCGTCGATATACATAGTCAGCGGATCGCCGTATTCCTTCATCAGGGCATCCAACCCCGCGTCGTCGCCGTCCAGGTATTGGCGGTATAGGATCTCGTCGCAAGCCATATCGTTCACCTCTTCCTCGCAGGTGTCAAAAAGGGGGCTTTCCCGTGTTCTTCGGAATTCATCATGCACTGAGGGATAACACTTGTCATGGTACATTATATATGAACATTCGGGGAAGCACAAGGCATCTGCAAAATGTTTAGAGGAAAGGTGCATATACAGCATCGTCTGCCGGGGGTAAGTCCCTCCCTTATGGAAGGAAAAGCCGTAAAGACAGTACTCCCATAAGAGGAAGAGAGCCGCCTAACGGCGGCTCTCTTGGGATAGTGAGGGCGTTTACTCCTGATCGGGAGTCTCCGGGGCGTCCTCCGCCTCCGGGACATCGGGCAACTCCTCCGGCTGCTCCAGATCCTCGGCGGAGGCCGGGGACACAGGGCCGGCGGCGTGCATGGCTTCGGCCTCGTCCTCGCGCTCGGCCTCCGTCTCGGGTACCAGCTCCTCAGCCAGCTTGCGGTAGGCCGCCAGACCCGCACCGGCAGGGATCAGCTTGCCGATGATGACGTTCTCCTTCAGACCCACCAGATGGTCCACCTTGCCCTTGATGGCAGCCTCGGTCAGGACCTTGGTGGTCTCCTGGAAGGAGGCTGCGGACAGGAAGGAATCCGTGGCCAAAGAGGCCTTGGTGATACCCATCAGCAGTTGGGTATAGGTGGCCTCCTGCAGAGGCTCGCCGTCCTCGCGGACCTCGCCGTTAGCGATGCGGGCGCGGACCGCCGCGTTGGCGTCCTCTACCTCCATCACATCGGCCATCGCGCCGGAGAGCAGGCCCTCGGCGTCGTTGGCGTCCTCGACGCGCACCTTGCGCATCATCTGACGGACAATGACCTCGATGTGCTTATCGTTGATGTCCACGCCCTGCTGACGGTACACCTTCAAAACCTCCTGGATCAGGTAGTTATGCACCGCGGAAGCGCCGCGGATACGCAGCACGTCGTGGGGGTTCAGCGCGCCGTCCTGGAGCTGGCGGCCCTTCTCGATGACCTCGCCGTCCTGGACCAGCAGGCCGGTGTGCGGCATGGCGTAGGTGCGGGTATCGCCATCGTCGGCGGTGATGATGATGTTCAGCAGGCTGCCCTTGGTAGCCTCCTCAAAGCGGACCTTGCCGCCGATCTCGGCGATAGTGGCCATCTTCTTGGGCTTGCGGGCCTCGAACAGCTCCTCCACTCGGGGAAGACCCTGAGTGATGTCGCCGCCGGCCACACCGCCGGTGTGGAAGGTTCGCATGGTCAGCTGCGTACCGGGCTCGCCGATGGACTGCGCCGCGATAATGCCGACAGCCTCGCCAGGCCCGACGGGCTTGGAGGTGGCCAGGTTCATACCGTAGCACTTGGCGCACACGCCGGAATGGGCGCGGCAGGTGAGCACGGTGCGGATCTCCACGGAATGAATATCGAATTTCTCCAGCAGGTCGGCGTCGGAGGCCTCCATCATGTGATCCTTAGAGATCAGCACCTCGCCGGTCTGGGGATTCAGCACGTCTCTGGCGGGGAAGCGGCCGCGGACACGCTCGGAGAACTTCTCAATGATCTGACCGCCCTCGCTGATCTCGGACACCACAATGCCCTTGTCCGCGCCGCAGTCTGCCTCGCGGATGATGACGTCCTGGCATACGTCCACCATGCGGCGGGTCAGATACCCGGAGTCGGCGGTACGCAGCGCCGTATCGGCCAGGCCCTTACGAGCGCCTCGGCTGGAGGTGAAGTACTCCAGCACGCTCAGACCCTCGCGGAAGTTGGCCTTGATGGGGATCTCGATGGTCTTACCGGCGGTGTTGGCCATCAGGCCGCGCATACCGGTCAGCTGACGGATCTGCTTCATAGAACCACGGGCGCCGGAGTCCGCCATCATGAAGATGGGGTTGTACTTGTTCATATTGGCGGTCAGGGCGTCGGTCACGTCGGCGGTGGTCTTTTCCCATTCGCGGACCACCAGCTTGTAACGCTCCTCGTCGGTGATGAAGCCCATGTTGTACTGGTCCTCAATGTCCACCACGCGCTGCTCCGTCTCGGCGATGAGCTCGTACTTGGCCTTGGGCACCGTCATATCCGCGATGGAGATGGTGATCGAGCCGCGGGTGGAGTACTTGTAGCCGGTGGACTTGATGTTGTCCAGCACCTCGGCGGCCACGGTGAAGCCGTGCTGCTTGATGGTGCGATCCACGATCTTGCCCAGCAGCTTCTTGCCGCAGGTCTCGGTGATCTCGTACTCGAAGAACTTGTCGGTGGGATTGCCGTTGTCGTCATACCGCTTCACGAAGCCCAGATCCTGAGGGATGTTGCGGTTGAAGATGATGCGGCCGGCGGTGGCGCGCACCACGCGCTGCACCTTCTCGCCGCCCAGTTCTCTGGTGACGCGCACCCAAACGGGCTGGTGGATGCCGATGACGTGCTCGTTGTAGGCCATGAGAGCCTCGTCCTCGTCACGGTAGATGTGCAGGTGAACGTTGGCCTTCTCCTCGTCGGTGAGCTCGTCATAGGTCTTGCCGGCCAAGGCAAAGTCCACATCGTCCGGCCAGAACTCGTCGTTGGTCATCTGGCTGACGCCGTTCTCAAAGCGCTCAAAGGTCAGGTAGTAAGATCCCAGCACCATATCCTGGGTAGGCACGGTGACAGGGCCGCCGTCCTGGGGACGCAGCAGGTTGTTGGCCGACAGCATCAGCAGACGGGCCTCGGCCTGGGCCTCGGCGGACAGGGGGACGTGGATGGCCATCTGATCGCCGTCGAAGTCGGCGTTGAAGGCCGTGCAGTTCAGGGGGTGCAGCTTCAGGGCGCGGCCGTCCACCAGCACCGGCTCAAAGGCCTGGATGCCCAAACGGTGCAGCGTAGGCGCACGGTTCAGCATGACAGGATGGTCCTTGATGATCTCATCCAGCGCGTCCCACACCTCGGTGCGGCCCTTGTCCACCATCTTCTTGGCGGACTTGATGTTGTTGGCGCTGCCGTCCTCCACCAGCTTCTTCATGATAAACGGGCGGAACAGCTCCACGGCCATCTCCTTGGGCACGCCGCACTGATAGATCTTCAGTTCAGGGCCGACCACGATAACGCTTCGGCCGGAGTAGTCCACGCGCTTGCCCAGCAGGTTCTGACGGAAGCGGCCCTGCTTGCCCTTGAGCATATCGCTGAGGGACTTGAGGGCGCGGTTGTTTGCGCCGGTGACGGGGCGGCCGCGGCGGCCGTTGTCGATAAGGGCGTCCACCGCCTCCTGGAGCATACGCTTCTCGTTGCGGACGATGATGTCCGGGGCGTTGAGCTCCATCAGCCGCTTCAGACGGTTGTTGCGGTTGATGACGCGGCGGTACAGGTCGTTCAGGTCAGACGTGGCGAACCGGCCGCCGTCCAGCTGCACCATGGGCCGGATCTCCGGCGGGATCACAGGCAGCACGTCGATGACCATCCACTCGGGCTTGTTGCCGCTGAGGCGGAAGGCGTCCACCACCTCCAGCCGCTTCACCACCCGGGCCTTCTTCTGCCCGGAGGTGGTCTTCAGCTCGGCGTGGAGCTGTGTGGACAGTTCCTCCAGGTCGATCTGAGCCAGCAGCTCCTTCACGGCCTCCGCACCCATGCCGGCGCGGAAATCGTCCTCGTACTTCTCCCGCATATCGCGGTATTCCTTCTCGGACAGGATCTGGTTTTTGGTCAGGGGCGTCTCGCCGGGATCGGTGACGATATACGCGGCGAAGTACAGCACCTTCTCCAGGATGCGGGGGCTGATGTCCAGCAGCAGGCCCATGCGGGAGGGGATGCCCTTGAAGTACCAGATGTGGCTGACGGGGGTAGCCAGCTCGATGTGGCCCATGCGCTCGCGGCGCACCTTGGCACGGGTGACCTCCACGCCGCAGCGGTCGCAGACCTTGCCCTTGTAGCGGATCTTCTTATATTTACCGCAGTGGCACTCCCAGTCCTTCGTCGGCCCGAAAATGCGCTCGCAGAACAGGCCGTCCCGTTCCGGCTTCAGCGTGCGGTAGTTGATGGTCTCCGGCTTTTTTACCTCGCCGTAGGACCACTCGCGGATCATCTCCGGAGAAGCGATGCCGATCTTGATGGCGTCAAACGTTGCGTAACTCATGCTTTTGCTCCTCCTTTTCCTTAAAACTCATCGTCTGCGTCGTCGTCATAGGAAGCGTCCACTTCCTCATCGGCAACGTAGTCGAAGCCCGCATCGGCCAGCTCATCCTCATCGGCGTAGCGGTTCTGTCTTTCGTTGTCCGCATCCATGCGGGCCAGGTTGAAGGTATCGAGGGCGTCCTCGTCCTCCTTCAGCTCGATCTGATTGCCGTCGGCGTCCAGCACCTGAATGTCCAGGCACAGGGACTGCAGCTCCTTCACCAGCACCTTGAAGGACTCCGGCACGCCGGGAGTAGGCACATTGTGGCCCTTTACGATGGACTCGTAGGTGCGGACACGGCCCGTCACGTCGTCGGACTTGACGGTCAGGATCTCCTGCAGCGTGTAGCTGGCGCCATAGGCCTCCAGCGCCCACACCTCCATCTCGCCGAAGCGCTGACCGCCGAACTGCGCCTTGCCGCCCAACGGCTGCTGGGTGACCAGGGAGTACGGGCCGGTGGAGCGGGCGTGGATCTTATCATCCACCAGGTGGTGCAGCTTCAGGAAGTAGACGTAGCCCACCGTAACCTTATTGTCGAAGCGCTCGCCGGTACGGCCGTCATACAGCCAGCTCTTGCCCTCCGGGTCAAGGCCGGCCAACTCCAGCGCCTCGGTAATATCCTTGTCGGTCGCGCCGTCGAAGATAGGGGTGGCCACCTTCCAGCCCAGGGTCTTGGCCGCGTAGCCAAGATGGACCTCCAGCACCTGACCGATATTCATACGGCTGGGCACGCCCAGCGGGTTCAGCACGATGTCCAGCGGCGTACCGTCGGGCAGGAACGGCATATCCTCCTGGGGCAGCACCCGGGACACAACGCCCTTGTTGCCGTGGCGGCCTGCCATCTTGTCGCCCACCTGGATCTTGCGGCGCTGGGCGATATAGACGCGAACCACTTCGTTCACGCCCGGCCCGAGCTCATCGCCATTCTCGCGGGTGAACACCTTGGCGTCCACCACGATGCCGCTCTCGCCGTGGGGCACTTTCAGAGAGGTGTCGCGGACCTCGCGGGCCTTCTCGCCGAAGATGGCCCGCAGCAGCCGCTCCTCGGCGGTCAGGTCTGTCTCGCCCTTGGGCGTGACCTTGCCCACCAGGATGTCGCCGGCGTGAACCTCCGCGCCGATGCGGATAATGCCCCGCTCGTCCAGATCCTTCAGGGCCTCCTCGCCCACGTTGGAGATGTCACGGGTGATCTCCTCCGGCCCGAGCTTGGTGTCGCGGGCGTCGATCTCGTATTCCTCGATATGGATGGAGGTATACACATCCTCCTTCACCAGCCGCTCATTCAGCAGCACAGCATCCTCGTAGTTGTAGCCCTCCCAGGTCATAAAGCCCACCAGGATATTGCGGCCCAGGGCGATCTCGCCCTGATCGGTGGCAGGGCCGTCGGCCAGCACGGTGGGATCATCGCCGCCGTGGACGCGCTCGCCCACAGAGACGATCGGCTTCTGATTGATGCACGTGCCGTGGTTGGAGCGCAGGAACTTGATGAGCTTATAATCCTTCGTCTCGCCGCTGTCGTACTTGACGGAGACGTTGGTGGCATCCACCTTGGTGACCACGCCGTCGCCCTCGGCCAATACAGCCACCTCGGAGTCCAGGCAGATCTTGTGCTCCATTCCCGTACCCACGATGGGCGCTTCCGGCTTCAGCAGAGGCACGGCCTGACGCTGCATATTCGCGCCCATCAGGGCACGGTTGGCGTCGTCATTGGGCAGGAAGGGGATCATCGCCGTAGCGATGGACACCATCATGCGGGGCGACACGTCGATATAGTCCACGCCGCTGCGGGGCACCTCCACGATCTCGTCACGGTGACGGCAGGTAATACGCTCGTTGGTCAGGCAGCCCTTCTCGTCCACCGGCTCGGCGGCCTGTCCCACCACGAACTGATCCTCCACATCGGCGGTCATATAGGTGATGTCGTTGGACACCTTGCCCGTCTCGTGATCCACAGCGCGAAACGGCGCTTCGATAAACCCGTACTCGTTGATGCGGGCGTAGGTAGCCAAATAGGAGATCAGGCCGATGTTCGGGCCTTCCGGCGTCTCGATGGGGCACATACGGCCATAGTGGCTGTAATGCACGTCTCGAACCTCCATGTTGGCGCGCTCGCGGCTCAGACCGCCGGGGCCCAGGGCGGACAGACGGCGCTTGTGGGTCAGCTCCGCCAGGGGGTTGGTCTGATCCATGAACTGGCTCAGGGGGCTGGAACCGAAGAACTCCTTGATGGCGGCGGTAACGGGCCGGATGTTGATCAGGCTCTGAGGCGTCACCACGTCCAGATCCTGGATGGTCATGCGCTCGCGGATAACGCGCTCCATACGGCTGAAGCCGATGCGGAACTGGTTCTGCAGCAGCTCTCCCACGCAGCGCAGGCGGCGGTTGCCCAAATGGTCGATGTCGTCCTTGGTCACCAGGCCGTGAGCCAGGGCGTTCATATAGTTGATGGACGCGAAGATGTCGTCCACGATGATGTGCTTGGGCACAAGGTCGTCGGCGTGGAGTCTGCACTGGGCGATCAGCTCCTCGCCGCTGTACTGGCTCAGCAGCTCCTGCAGCACGTCGTAGCGCACGCGCTCCTTGATGCCGCACTTCTCCTTGGGATCAAAGTCCACATAGTGGGCCATGTCGCACATCTTGTTGGTGAACACCCGAAGCGTTTCGCCGGAGTCCAGCGTCAGCGTGATCTCGTACACGCCCACCTTATCCAGCAGTGTGCAGTCGTCGGCGGTGAGCACATGGCCGTCCTCAAACAGGATCTCGCCGGTGGCGGGGTCGGCCACGGGCATGGCCAGCTTCTGCCCCTTGGCCCGGGCCCAGAACGTCAGCTTCTTGTTGAATTTATACCGTCCCACGGTGCTCAGGTCGTAGCGGCGCGGGTCGAAAAACAGGTTCTGCAGCAGCGTCTCTGCGGAATCCACCGTGGGGGGCTCGCCGGGACGGAGCTTGCGGTAGATCTCCAGCAGGGCCTCCTCATAGGTCTTGCAGGAGTCCTTCTCCAGCGTGGCGACGATACGGCGGTCATCGCCGAAGCGCTCCAAAATCTCCTGGTCGGTCTTGAGACCCAGCGCGCGGATCAGGCAGGTGATGGGCAGCTTGCGGTTCTTGTCGATACGGACCCAAAACACCTCGCTGGTGTCCGTCTCGTACTCCAGCCACGCGCCGCGGTAGGGGATAACGGTGCTGGTCAGCAGGGGCAGATCTGTCTTCAGGTCGATCTCCTTGCCGTAGTAGATGCCGGGGGAGCGGACGATCTGGCTGACCACCACACGCTCCGCGCCGTTGATGACGAACGTGCCGCCGTGGGTCATCAGGGGGAAATCTCCCATGAAGATCTCCTGCTCCTTGATCTCGTCCGTCTCCTTGTTATGCAGACGCACCCGCACCTTCATGGGGGCGGCATACGTGGCATCGCGGGCCTTGCACTCCTCCACGTCGTACTTGGGCTTCTCGTCCATGCTGTAATCGATGAAGCTCAGCTCCAGATTGCCGGCATAGTCGGCGATGGAGGCCACATCCGCGAACACCTCCCGCAGGCCGGTGTCCAAGAACCACTGGTAGGACTTCTTTTGGATCTCCAGCAGGTTGGGCATCGCCATTACTTCCTCGTGGCGGGCAAAGTTCTTGCGCAGGGTCTTGCCGTAGTATTTGTCTTTCGCCATCTCAACACTCACGCCTTTCTGTTTGTTCTCACCGGGGTCGATCCGCAGCGATACACGCGGGTTTGTTGGCTGTTTTACGCCGTCTACCCTTGTGTTTTCGCTGTGGGAATGGTATACTATGGTCAAATGATACAAGGGGAGATGTCCCCACCACCCCAATATAAGCGCCTTATTATACCAAAAGTTAACCGTCCTGTCAAGGGCGGCTTTGTTGTTTTTTGCGCAAAAAAGGAGGCCGTGCGGCCTCCTTTTCGCTTTTATTCCTCTGTCACGGCGTACAGCGTAACCGGCACGTCGAATATCTCTCCGCCCCGCTGGACCGTCAGCACCATATCCTCGCTCACGATATGGCGGCTGCGCAGCTCCAGCAGCTCCCACGTCTCATGCACCTCCACGCCGTCCGCCGCCAAAATCACATCTCCCGGCAGCAGCCCGGCCTCTTCCGCTCCGTAGTCCTCCGTCACGTCGTAGATCACCAGCTGGTACGTGTCGTCCGCCTGCAGCTCCTGCCCTACATAGATCCCCAGGGACGGGATACCGTGGAACGCGCCGGTGGCCATGATGTCATTGACAACAGCCACCATCCGCCGGGCGGGCACGGCAAAGCCCAGGCCCTCCACCGTGGCGGTGGCGGTCTTGTTGCCGCTCATCTTCAGGGTGTTGATGCCAATAACCTGTCCACGGTCATTGATGAGCGGGCCGCCGGAATTGCCGTTGTTCAGCGCCGCCGTGGTCTGGAGCATGGTCATCACCCGGCCCTCCAGCGTCACCCGCCGGTCAATGGCGGAAATCAGGCCGCTGGTCAGCGTACCCCGCAGTTCCACGCCCAGCGGGTTGCCGATGGCGTAGACCGCGTCGCCGACCACGCACTCGTCGCTGTCGCCCAGCTGTGCGGTAGGCAGGCCGGTGACGTCCACCAGCTTCAGCAGCGCCAGATCCTCGCCGCTGTCGAAGCCCACCAGCTCCGCGTCCAGCACGTCGCCGGTATCCAGTGCCACCCAAGCGGACGACCCGCCGGCGATGACGTGGGCATTGGTGACCACATAGCCGTCCTCCGTCAGGATCACACCCGTGCCGATGCTGGCCTTTTCCTCGTCCAGCGCCACGGCCACCATCACCACCGCCGGGTTGACGGAGGCATAGACCTCCTGCGCGGTCAGCGCATCCCCCTCCTGCGGGGTGCAGCTGAACCGCAGGGCGGGGTCGCCCTGCACCCGGTCGATGGTGGGGATCTCGTTGCCGAAAATGTCCACGATGCTGCTGGCGTCGTGGTCATCGTCCGCGTAGCCGCCGTCCTCCATCGGTCTGGCGGTCAGTGCCGCCACGACCACTGCTATGATCAGCACCATCGCGATGATCAGGAATATCCACAGTCCTCTGCGGCTGTGCTTCTGCGGCATTTGGGACGCCTGAGAGATACGGGGCATGGCGGCTGCCGGCAGCGGCTGGGAATACACATAGCAGTCCGTCACCTCCCGGCTGTCATCCCGGATATACTGCCCTACTACCTCCTGGGGCTCATTGGCAGGCGTCTTGTTCTCGTCTTGCATAGTCCGTCCTCTCGTCTGCGTCACCGGGCCATCTGCATGGTGAAGGTAAAGGCCGTGACGCCGTTTTCACTGGTAACGGTGATCTTCTCATGGTGCTGGGCCAGGATAGTTTTGACCACATACAGGCCCAGCCCGTAGCCGTCCTTGTCCTCGCTGCGGGACTTGTCGGATTTGTGGAATCGCTCAA
>ERZ827168.3087-NODE-3087-length-17654-cov-5.154270_pt1 | contig 17654 bp, 15 predicted proteins | sample MGYA00519868_ERZ827168 | MGnify/ENA primary metagenome ERZ827168 (study PRJEB31778, sample SAMEA3449271) | human gut metagenome | biome: human gut; feature: human-associated habitat; material: faeces | place: United Kingdom | collected 2010/2012 ...
GGCGGCTTTCCTATACTCGCTCTTCATCCAAAAGCATTGCGCCAAATCGGGAACCCCTTGGTTTTTTGGAACGAACTCCGGAAGTGTGTACGAACCTCTCATGGGAGGTTCGTTTTTTATCGGGAGCGGATAACGGTTGACGCTCGCGTATGTTTAATACGCCACGCGCCCTTGGCGGCTTTCCTATACTCGCTCTTCATCCAAAAGCATTGCGCCAAATCGGGAACCTTGGTTTTCAGAACAAACTTCGGGAGCGTGTACGAACCTCTCTTGTTGCAGGTTCGTTTTTTTATTGAGAATGGAGAGGGGATAGAAGTATTGGCAAAGCCAATCTTCGTAAGGGGCGTTAACCCCTTCAATGGAAGTGCGCCTCGCACCCTTCAATGGCCGGCGCGCCTCGCGCCTGAAATCCGTTTGCCGATGAAGAATTCGCTGAGGGAGTCGCAGACGAAATCTTGCTCCGCGCGGGAGATTGAGGAGAAAATCGGCAGGCGCAGCATGGTTTTTGACAGCGTTTCGGACACCGGCAGGGGGCGGGAATCGCACCCGAGGCGCCGCGCCATCGGGCATAGATGCAGGGGCGCGTAATGTTGCGCCACGCCGATTTCGCGCGACTTCATGAATTTCTCGAGTTCCTTTTCGGTGTCGGGCGAATCTGCCAGGATAAAAAATATGTGGGCGTTGTGGCGGCAATGGTCCGGAATTTTCGCAAGCCGCAGGTCGCCGCGCCCTTCGAGTTCCGAAAGGCGCGAATAATAGTAGTCCCACGCGGCGACGCGCTCGGAAGTCAGGCGCTCCGCGGCGTCGAGCTGGGCGGCGAGAAACGCCGCGAGAATCTCGGAGGGAATGAAACTGTCGCCGTAGTCCACCCATGTGTACTTGTCGATTTTTCCCTCGACGAACTGTATGCGGTTGGTTCCCTTTTCGCGAATGAAACACGCCCTGTCGCGAAATTCGGGGTCGTTGACAAGCAGCGCGCCGCCCTCGCCGCAGACGACGTTTTTGGTGCCGTGAAAACTTATCGAGCCGAAGTCGCCGATAGTTCCGAGCGCCCTGCCCTTGTAGGAGGCAAAAAACCCCTGCGCGGCGTCCTCGACAACCTTCATCGAATACTTTTTCGCCACGGCGAGAATTTCGTCCATTTCGCAGCCGACGCCGGCATAGTGGACGGGGACTATCGCGCGCGTTCGCGGCGTCACGAGCTCCTCGATTTTCGAGGCGTCGATATTGAGGGTGTCGGGGGAGATGTCGCAGAAGACGGGCTTTGCGCCGCGCAGCACAAAGGCGTTCGCGCTCGATACGAAAGTATATGAGGGCACTATGACCTCGTCGCCCGCGGAAATATCGCACAGCATCGCCGCCATGTCGAGCGAGGCGGTGCAGGAGTTGGTTAAAAGCGCGGCTTTGGCGCCCGTCATTGCGGAGATTTTCTCCTCGCAGATTTTCATGAATTTGCCGTCGCCTTGAAGGTGGCCGGCGGCGATTGCCTCCTCGATATTGCGGACTTCGGAGCCTTCGAGGAATATTCTGTTAAAGGGTATTTTCATCGGTTTCCAGCGAATATCGCACAACAAGCGCGCCGATTCAAAGAAAAATTTTCCGCGATTTTCGGAGGGGGCCGCGGGAAAAAATGCGGACGTTTGGGATTGACATCAAAACTTTAACTGGTTATTTTTGATATGCAACAGGAAAGGATACTATGTTAAAAGAGACATCGGACAGGTTTTACGGGGCATGGTGGGGAGCGTTTTTGGGAGACGCCGCCGCGATGCCCACCCACGGCTTTTCGAGCGAAAGGCTGTTGCATGAAGACTACGGCGAAGTCAAGGAGTTCAAGGAGCCAAAACCTACGCATCCGGAGAGCGCGCTAAGGACTATTCCGGCGCCGATTCTTCCGCCGGAATGCGACTATATAGGCGAAACGCGCCGCCATCTGTGGCGCGAGAGGGACGCGCACCCGCACTGCGGCATGGACGCCGGAGAAAACACCCTGCCCGTCTATCTCGCGCTGCACCTTGCGGTGTCGATGTACGAGAGGGGCGGATTCGACATAGACGACTGGATGGAGCGGTACAGGCTCGTGATGACAACCCCCGGCGGACACCGCGACACCTTCATTCCGAGCGTCCACCGGAGGTATTTTGAAAACCTCGCGGCGGGCAAGGACCCCGAAACCAACGGTTGTCCGGAAGCACACATGGGCGACATCGCGACATTCGCGCCGCTGATGCTGTTTATAATGCGCAATCCGGAAAAGTCGCAAATGGGGCTCTACCGCGCCCTGAAAAAGTTTTCGAGCGGCGAATCCGCGTACTCGGCGGCGTTTTTCCTGGCGGAACTTTTATCATTCATAATAAAAGGCGACTCCATAGAGACCGCCATGTACGAGAAGATGACGCCCGACCGCCACTTTTCGCTGGCGTTTCCGTACCGCAGGTGGATAAAAAACCGCGACGACGCGCAGGCGGTAAACTCCACGGGAATATTCGCCACGGTGGAGGAAGGCCTGCCGCTGAGCCTGTACATCAGCCTGAAATACGGCGGAGATTTCTCCGCCGCGATATTCGCCAACGCGAACATCGGCGGGGAATCCACGGGGCGCGGGGTGGCGGTCGGAATGCTCGCCGGCGCGCAGGCGGGTTTTTCAAACCTGCCGCAGGATTTGATTGCCCGCCTGAAATACGCGGGGGAAATCCAGGCGGTAGGCGATATGCTCCACAAACTCGTCGCGGGCGTCTGACGCCCCTGCGGAACTCTCCGCGCGCCAAAAAACTCTTGACGGGGCGCGCGGCCGTTCTACCATTCTCTGGCATTATGGCAGACAAAAGCGAAAAAAACGAATTCAATGTAGCCGGCAAGTTTTATGTCGACTCCCAGTGCATAGGTTGCGCTTTGTGCACCTCGACGGCCGAAGGGCTTTTTGAGATGAGCGACGCCGGTTGCGCGTTCGTGGCCAAGCAGCCCTCGAACGCCGACGAAACCGCCCTTTGCACGGAAGCGATGGAATCCTGCCCTGTGCAGGCCATCGGCGACGACGGCGAATAAGTTTTCGGATTTCCAAAAATTTTCCGGCATCGGCAAAACCGAAAGCCGCAAATCCCGAACCGAAGCGGTTCGGGATTTTTTGTCCCTCCCTCCGCCCGCGAAAGATGGGAATGAAAGAGAACACCGCATGAATGATGAAGCGGCGAACCCGCGCCCGCGCGCAAAACGCTTCCCCTTTGGCGGAAATTCCGGCCCGCCGGCATCGGCATAAAACGGGCAAAATACGGGCTGAAAGGAAGCGTAAATAAAGGTTATAAATTTAGAAATTGCTTGACTATCTTAATTATAACATTAAGAGAGATTATATGAAAACGACATCACATGTTCTTCTTTCTTTTGCGTTTTGCGCAGCAGCCTTTTCCGTTTCGGCGGAAACTTACTACTATTGGGGCGATGCCACAAACGGAAACATGCCGATATTCCCCGCCTCCGCGTGGAGCTCGTCGAGTTCCGAATATGTCGCGATTCCCGAGAACGCCAATGTAAATTCCCCAGACGCCAACTGGGTGTTCGATTACAACGCCCACTTGCCAACCGCCGCACGAAAGGAAGGGATTTATTTCAATATCGCAAACCAATCTTTCTTAAACATAGCGTCCCTTTCCATCATAAACTTTAATTATGCTAGTACCGAATATATTTCGGGAGGTTCCACCGTTTCGGGTGCGGACGCCAAAACCCTGTTTATATCGAACAGCACCAACGCCTATTGGAGCATAGGAGAATTTACGTTTACGGGCGGAAGCTCGAATAAGATGCTCGTATTGGGATCCGCACGCCAGAATGTAAACCAGCCGGAAGTGACTTTGGGAACGGTCAACATCGGCAACGAGGGCGCATACGCGGAAATCCAGATTGGCGGTGACGCGGCGGGCGTCTGCAAAATGACCCAGGGGGACAATATCGGACAGGACGTTACAATGCAGGAATCTGCCTGCATGAAGTACCTCACCGTCACGGGAGACTTCAATATATACGGCAATTCCATAGTGGGGCTTAACGTCTGGAATGAAGACACATCGGCACTCCACTCCGAGAACTCTCCCGACATATTGGTCGGCGGGGTCGTAAGAATGACGGCGTCTTCCGACGGAAAACTTCCGACGCTGAACCTCCTCAACAGGGTCGGAACAATAAGTTGGTCCGCTACCAAACCCGCCCCCGGCGCCACCAACACCTTCGTAAAAATCGGCGGTCTCGACGGCAGGGGCAACTTGTCCAACCAGTCGCGGACATTGGACGCTAGCACCGTAAAGCTCATCTTCACCAACAAGGAAGATTGCGACTTTTCCGGCACCTTCACCGAAAACCGTTCCTCCACAATAAAGACCGTCATGAGCGTAAAAATGGCGGGCGAAAACGGAAAGAAACAAATCATCCGCGCGGACTCCGCCTTTACCGGCACCGTCGAGGTCGAGAGCGGAACCCTCATAATGCACAGCACGACAGCCCTCGGGAAACTCACCATGACCGGCGGCGGCTTCGGCGGCATCGAGGGCGGCGTAGTCGTCTCCGGCGCCGAATGGCTCGGCGGCGACATAGTCTTCCACAACACCGAAACTTTCTTCGGAGGGCTCGCCGACAAGATTACCGTTGAAGGAACTTTCACAAAGTCCGCCGAAGGCAAAATAGGCGTGGACTTTTCGGGACTCGACGCCGCCTCCCTGATAGAAGAGGGCAACAACGTGTTCGACCTGATAACCGCCAACGCTTTCGAAGGCTCGTTTTCGTCCGACGCGAACGACGACTTTGAAGCCAAGAACCTGCTGAACGCGATAGCGGACTTCGCGTGGGCCGGCAATACGCTCACCGTCACCTTCTCGCAAGTCCCCGAACCCGCGGCAATCGCCGCCATCTTCGGCGCGCTCGCCCTCGGCCTTGCCGCATGGCGCAGGAGGAGATAAAAGGAAATATTCTTGCAAAAGAGGGTCCCGTCGGGGCCCTCTTTTCATATTCTTGCGGCGTCCGAAAAGGAGAAAAGGCGTGGTTTGATATAAAAAACTGCAATTTGAATACAAAAGGTTGACAGACTTTTTCCGGCCCGTTTTTATGTAAACAAACGGCGCGAGTTTAAAATGCCGAAATTCGCGCCATTTACCGCAAATGGGAGGAAAGGAAAAAACATGAGGGAAATACTGCTCGACGGTGGCATCGCCGAAGTCCACATACCCATAATTTTCGAATCTCGCGAAAGCGCCGAAACGGAATTTGCGCGCGCCGCGAAAACGCTCGAAAGCCTCGGGGCGCAAGCCGTGTGCGCGGAGATTTTCGGCCCCGCGTGGGCCGGCGAAGCGGCAAATGCGCTGTTCTCGGGAATTCCCGTCAACCGCATTCTCCCCCTCGACGAATCCGCGGCCCCGACGCTCGCGGGCGCGCACATCACCGCCCTGCGCGGGGCCCGCGCGGAATTCCGCGACTGCGGGGGCTTCATGTCCGCCGTGTACGAAGCCGGCGGAGTCCGCTATTTCAGGGCGTTCGGCATAACCCCCGGGAGCGCCGAAGGCGACGGATACGCCGAGACTATCGGCAACCTCTCGGCTATGAAGTACGCCCTCGAAAAGTGCGGGTACAAATTTACCGACATAGCGCGCACGTGGTTCTACAATTTCAGGCTCCTCGACTGGTACGCCGACTTCAACCGCGCGCGGACGGAATTTTTCCGGAATGAAAAAATATTCGACTCGCTTCTGCCCGCAAGCACCGGAATCGGCGCGCCCAACCCCGCGGGGGCGAAGATAGAGAGCGGCATATTCGCGCTCAAAAGCTCCGGAAAAGGCGGCGCGAAGTGGAGCGCGCGGGAAGTGGAATCGCCCCTGCAATGCGGCGCGCCGCGCTACGGAAGCTCGTTTTCGAGGGCGGTTGAAATAGATACGGAATTTTCGAGGCGCGTGATAATTTCGGGAACGGCGAGCATAGAACCGGAGGGCGCGACCGCCCATATAGGGGACATCAAAGGGCAGGTTGAGCTCACCATGCGCGTAATCGGTGGGATACTGGAATCGCGCGGAATGGGCTTTTCGGACACAGTGAGGGCGGTTGTCTACTGTCAGAGACCCGAATTCTACGGGGAGTTCAAAAAATGGTGCGCCGAATCCGGCGCGGAAATCCCCCACTGCCCGTCTTTCAGCACCGTCTGCCGCGGCGACCTTCTCTTTGAAGTGGAGCTCGACGCCGCCCGAAACGCCCGCTGAGCCGCCCCTCAAAAGTTCCCAAAACTCTCTTCCAATCAAAGCGTGCCAAAGTAAATTTGCGCGCCGGTATTTTATGGTATATACGTAGCCCATCATGGCTACGTCACCTACCATAACAAACAGAATACTGATCCGCGCCGACGCGCTCAATTCGGACTCCCCCAAAAACGCCCTGACATCAAGGGAGATTTCCGTAAAGCAGCGCGACGACGTTGATTTCGCAATCGCCCTGTCCAACGCGGGGCAGAAAATTCCGGCGGACGAAATCGCGCGGATATGCGTCGAGATTTTCGATATCGGCGCGAGAAACTCCCCCGCCCCGCGCGCGGCAAAACTGCTGTTTTCAAAGAATTCCGAAGACATATCGGACATCTCGGAAACCTGCGATTGCAACGCAGTAATCCGGCTGACATCGGAAGAAAACGCATTCGGGGCGGGTCCCAAGTGGATGCGCGTGTGCGCCTTTTCGCCGGAGGGCAGGAGGACGACCTTCGCGCAGGGCTGGATTGCCTCGGAGGAATCATTCGGCGACGCCCCCGTCGCGGAGGGGGAAATTCCCCCGCAGTTTCTGAAAACCGAGGACGCCAAGGGAATTTTCCTGCAAAGGCGAAACGCTCTTTCCGACCTTTCCGACAAGAAATCCGCGCGGGAAAACCTCGGGACGCTCTCGGAGGGCGAAATTCTTTCGGCAATAAGTTCCGAATGCTCGCTGAAAGCCGACGCATCGCACTCCCATTCGGAATATCTCGAAAAGGCCGAGGCGGCGTCGCTCTACGCCCCTGCGGAGGCGACCGAAAGCGAAATCGCGGCTCTTGCGGAGAATGCCTCGGCCCTTCGCCTGGGCAAGGCGAGTGCAGGCCGCCTGCATTTTGGCGGCGGCAAGCTGAGCGTGGCGAGCTGGACGTCGGCCGTCATTCCGCTGCCGTTTTCGCTCGCAATCGAATACGAAGTCGAAAGCTGGGAGGGGATAAGCTACGAATACAACAACGAATTTTCTTTCTTCAACTGCACGAACGCCGACTGGAACGTCTCGGGTTATCCGATATACGGATTCAGGCTCACCAAGAGCGGGGAGTCGCAGTTGGGCTTCACGCTCGGCGGATGCGGGAGCGAGGGAATGGGCTCGTCGAGAGGATGGGGGGGAAATATCCCGCTGCCGACAGGCAGGCACACCGTAGCGATTGCAATTCCCGCGCCCGACGCAGACGGCAACAGCCCCGCCGCCATACCGGTATATATTGACGGCTCAATGGCGGGCAATCTCGTCGCGTCGGTCGGCAAGCACAATGCGTCGGTCTCCTTCCAAAAGCCGCTCGTGATAAACGAGCGCGGAGTGTACACGGGCGGCGCAACCTTCAACGGGTTTGAAATCTCGTTTTCGAGGATTTCGGTTTTCAATTTCGACATGTCGGCGGAAGACGCGCCGTACACTGTCGCCGACTACGCGGGCGGCAAACCCATTCCGCCAAAACTCCTGAATCCGTCCGCGGAAAAGCGCGCCGTGCTCGCGCTCGAAGACTCGCTCAGCGGCGCGCAGGTTCGCGACATGTCCGGCGGCGCAAACCACGCCGTTGCGATAGGCGGAGTCGCGGCGGACTTCCGCGCAAATCCCTCCGTATGCAACTTCCGCATAGGCTGGACTTCCGGACAATCCAACGGCGTATACTGCGGAGGATCGGACTCCGCGCAGGTTCTGCCGGCAAACTCGCTATGCAGAATCCTCGCCAAATCCGACGCGCAAATCCCGAGCCTGAAAGTCGGCAGCGCGTCTTCGGCGGCGCAGTTTTCGGAAAGCTTTTCGGTATCCCAAACCGGATGGTCGGAGCTCGACATAACGACAGGGGACTCCGCCTCCGCGCTTTTTATCACGCCCTCCGCGGCAGTCGCGGCGGACGCAAACCTAAACGTAATTCTCGAAATAAGGAGCGTAAACTGACATGTCCAACGCAGAAAACCAAACGCCGATAGAGGCGGACATCCCAAACGGCCAGAAAATGCGCGTTTCAAACGTGCGCATCAACGGCGACATAATCGGAGCCGACGGCAAAACCACCACTGTGGGCGCGGGGCTTGAACTCGGCGCGGAACAGCTCGCCGCGCTCGGAAGCTCGGCGGTTCAGGCGCTCGCCGACGCGTGGGCCGGCGGACGGGAGGATGAGGAATAATGGAGGGAATGGAAATTCTCGGCGCCACCGGCGCGGGAGCAGCCGTCGGAGGCGCGCTCACATGGATTTCGTCCATGCGCAAAGAATCCCACGAGCGCCAGATGGCGATGATAGACAAAATGCGCGAAACCGCCAAAGACGCCGACGAGAGCGCCGACAAAGCATGCGCGCGCGACCAGTCGCAGGTCGGGCAGCGCGTGAGGCAGCTAATAATAATGGCGCTGATTTTCAGCTTCGTCGTGGCGCCGTTCATATTCGCGTGGACGTCGATTCCCATAGCCGTGGAGCGCACGGAGAGCGGCGGCGGATTCCTCTGGGGGCTCATTCCCGAGTACACGCGGCAGGCGATTGAATACGCGGGGGGCTTTTACATTCCGTCCGAGTTCAAAGTCGCGTTCATGTCGATAGTAGGATTCTACTTCGGCAGGAGCGCGGCAAGGTAAATACAAAAAAGCGCGCGCCGGAGAGGGAAATTTCCGGCGCGCTTTTCCGTCTACGCGCGGGAGGCGGAGGGCTCGAATATCTCCGGCCGGCAGCTCGCGAGCACTATCTCCCTGCCATCGCGCACCGAAGATATGTCGCCCGAGGCCTTCATCTGCATTATCGCGTTGCCGAACGCCGTCGATTCCGTCGGGCCCGCGGAAATCTCGCAGCCCGTTGCGTCGGCGGCGAACTGGTTGAGCATCGCGTCCTTCGACCCCCCGCCCATTATGCAGATTCTGCCGAAATCCACTCCGGAAATTTTCCTCATGCCGCCGAACACGCCGGCGTATTTCGCGGCGATGCTCTCCTGGATTGCGCGGAACATTTCCCCGCGCGTGCGCGGAACCGCGAGCGAGCGCTCGCGGCAGTGGGAAACTATCGCGGAAGGCATGTCGTCGGGCATGGAAAATTCGGGGGAGTCAACGTCGAAGACGGTGCGCCCGGGCTCGGCGAGGGCGGCTTCGCGTTCGAGCTCCCTGAAATCCGCGTCGAATCCCTCGCGCTTCCACGACTCCCTGCACTTCTGCACGAGCCACATTCCGGTTATGTTTTTGAGAAACCTCACCGTATTCTCCGCGCCGATTTCATTTGTGAAATTCTCCGAAAGCGATTCGGCGTTCGCTATCGGGGAGTCGAGCTCGAGGCCCGCCAGCGACCACGTGCCGCTGTTCACATACGCGGGGTTGCGCTCGACCGACGGGGTGGCGACGACGGCGGACGCGGTGTCGTGGGTGGCGACGCACGCCACTTTTATGTCGCCAAATTCCGCGCGCAGATCGGGGCGCAGGAGCCCGAGGCAGGTTCCGCACTCGGCGAAACCGCTCTTGAAGAGGCGTTCCGGCGCGCCGATTTTTTCGAGTATGCCCCAATCCCAATCGCGCTTAAAGGGATTGTAGCACTGCGTCGTGGAGGCGTTGGTGCGCTCGTTGGCCTTTACCCCGCAAAGCATGAACGCGATGAGGTCCGGCATCATCAGAAAAGTCTCCGCACGCTCGAAAGCACCCGCGCGCGCGTCGGCCGCGAGCTGGAATATCGTGTTGAAAAACATGAACTGTATTCCGGTGCGCGCGTATATTTCACCCCTGGGAATTTTGGCGAACACCTCTTCCTCCATTCCCTCCGTCCGGGAATCCCGATATATATAGGGCATTGAAACGAGCCTGTCGGAGGCGTCGAGAAGCCCGTAGTCGACGCCCCATGTGTCGATACCGAGAGAGACTATCGAATCTCCGTATCTCGCCTTCGCCGCGCGCAGGCCGCCCAATATTGAGGCGAATATGGCGTCCACGTCCCAATGGAAAGAGCCGCCGATTTTCACCGGCCGGCTCTCCCAGCGCGAAACTTCTTCGAGTGAAAGCTTTTTGCCGTCGAAAACGGCGGCTATTACGCGCCCGCTTCCGGCGCCGAGATCGATTGCGAGATATACCTTGCCCATTTTTTAACGCGGAGCCAATATTGTTTTTGTTGGCGATTATTGCGTTTGTTTTGGAATATGTCAATAGGAATGCCCGCGCGCCAAACCCTAAAAAAATGGGCAAACGCCGATAAAACGTCTTGACATGCGGTATGCCGAAAGTAAATTTACACGAATACAAATTGGGAAATCCAAGGGAACTGGGGGCATAGCTCAGTGGATAGAGCAGCGGTTTTCTAAACCGTTGGTCGAGGGTTCGAGTCCCCCTGCCCCTGGCCTTTCCGAATCAGGGGCCGTAGCTCAGTTGGAAGAGCGCTAGAATCGCACTCTAGAGGTCGTGAGTTCGAACCTCATCGGCTCCACATTTTAGAAAAACGCAATCCGCAGGGTTGCGTTTTTTTGCATATTCCTGATGGAGTTCGAACGAACGAAGTGAACACAAAAGTCCGCTCCGCGGAACTTTTGGGCCGACAGCAAAATCAATGGGTTTTGGCAAAATGAACTCATAAAAAAACAAAAGCTTCTGCCTATCGAAATTTTCCGCGTGCGCTTCCATGGAATAAAAGCGTCAAGAAAGACGCGCCGCAGCCGGACATACGCCCCGTTTCTCAACAACCAACCGCATCACTGCCCCACGGCCGCAGGAAGTGAGGCGCGCGGCGAACTTATCCGCCGGCGCGGTGTCGGAATATAAAGCCATGCAGAAAATCATTGCCAAATTAATACCCCAGGAGGGCATTCTGGGGATAGAAAACGATTCCGCGGCATCGGCGATACTCATATGCGCCGTCGTAATCGCCACATACGCCATAACATACGCCGCCGGAGCTCTCATGCGGAGATTTTCCGCAAACCTCAAAATCCAGAAGTTCGAGCGCGAGGCCCAGATACTTTCCAAACGCAGAATGTTCAAAAAGCTCGCCGATCTCATTCCGCCGGTCGTCTTTCTGATTCTCATACCGATGCTCTTCCCGCGCGAGGACATCGGGGACGCCCTGTTTGTCGCGGTTGGGAAAATCCTCTTTCTGTACTTCTACATAGTCCTCTGGATCTTTCTGGCGGGTGCCGTCGATGCGTTCAACGACCTCATATCCGCCAGAAGCCACAAATACATGCGCGGATTCGTGCAGATGATGAAGCTCGTTGCCGCCATGGTGGTGGTGATAATGGCGGTATCGACGTTCATCGACAAATCTCCGGTCAGGATACTCGCCGGACTCGGCGCCTCCGCCGCCGTCATGATGTTCGTGTTCAAGGACGCCATACTCGGATTCGTAGCCTCCGTCCAACTGTCCGCCAATGACATGCTCCAATGCGGCGACTGGATATCAATGCCCAAGTACGGCGCGGACGGCGTCGTCACGGATATAGGGCTGACGGTCGTGAAAGTAAAGAACTGGGACAACACCATAGCAAACCTCCCGACTTACGCGCTCGTGAGCGACTCATACATCAACTGGCGCGGAATGTATGAAAGCGGCGGAAGGCGCGTTATGCGTCACATACTTTTAGACGTCCACAGCATAAGGTTCTGCGGCGGCGGCGAGCTCGAAAAGTTCTCCAAAATGCCGGCGCTCAAAGACTACATTTGCGAGAGCCTCGCAAAGGGCGCCGGCGGCGAAAATCCGTATTCGCTCCCGACGAATGCGGGACTTTTCAGAAAGTACCTTGAATGGTATATCGAAAACAACCCCCACACGATAAAGTCGATGACGCACTTCGTCAGACAGCTCCAACCGACCGAGAACGGCCTGCCTCTGGAGCTCTATTTCTTCACGACAACCGAGTGGATAGAATACGAAAAGGTTATGTCCGACACTTTCGATTTCGCCATAGCCTCCGCCCCGCAATTCGGGCTGAGAATATTCCAGGCCGAAAGCGACATCGGCGACCAGCCCTCGCCCCAAAATTAGCCGCGCCTCCGGCGGCTCCTTTCCGCCGCCGTTTCCGCGCGGATATTAACTGTTTAGAAAACGCCTCCAAAATAAGCCTTGCCGCGCGCAGCGCGCGAAAAATAATGCCCCCCATACAGGAGGGACATTTATGCAGAACAGACGCAGCTTTTTTAAGACGGCGCTTTTTGGGGCGTGCGCTTTCGCCTCGCGCGGGGTTCTCGCCGACGACATCGCCGAATCCGCGCGCAAGTCGAAAGCCGGAACCGCCAATTTCAGCATGCGCGGCTTCGCCGCCCCGAAAATCGGCGACCTGAGAATCGGGGTGGTCGGGTGCGGCACGCGCGGATGGACCGGCATCTCGCGCTTCCATCTATTCGACGGGGCGAGAACCGCGGCATTCTGCGACATAGTCCCCGAAAAGGTCGAGGGCGTCAAAAACTACCTCAAAGACAGAAAACTTCCCGAAGCGGCGGCGTACTGCGGAGGAGACGGGGAATACAAAAGGCTCTGCGACCGCGACGACATAGACCTTGTGTACATAGCCACCCCGTGGAAGTGGCATGTCCCTATGGCCGAATACGCAATGGCATCCGGCAAGCACGTCGCGCTCGAAGTCCCCGCCGCGCGCACGCTCGGGGAGGCTTGGCGGCTGGTGGAGGCGAGCGAGCGGTTCCAAAAGCACTGCTTCATGCTCGAAAACTGCGTCTACGACTTTTTCGAGGCCGCGACAATAAACATGGCGCTCGACGGCGCGCTCGGGGAAATTATCCACGCCGAGGGCGCTTACATACACCGCATCGTGCAGGCTCTGCCGAAAAAGGAGACCTGGCGGTGGGAGGAAAATCGCCGCGACGGAAACCTGTACCCGACCCACGGGCTCGGGCCGGTGTCACTTGCGATGTCCATAACGCGCGGAGACGCCTTTGACTACATGACTTCCATGTCGAGCGCGGATTTCACATGGCACAAAAACGCCGAGCGGGCCAAGAGGGAAGTCCCCTCCATACCGCTTTTCGACAAGTACCGCGGGAATATAAACTCGTCGTTGATCCGCACCAAAAACGGGAAAACAATAGTCTTGCAGCACGACGTGTCGAGCCCGCGTCCATACGACAGAAGGCACATTTTGAGCGGGACGCAGGGGTTCGTCCAAAAATACCCCGACGAGACGGTTTTTATCGGCGGCAAAAAACTCCCAAAGGAGGAGGCCGCAAAATTGCTTAAAAAATATACGCCTGAAACCATCGCAAAAATCGGCGAATTTGCCAGAAAAGTCGGCGGGCACGGGGGAATGGACACCATAATGATATATAGGATGATACACTGCCTGCGCAACGGGCTTCCGCTCGACATGGACGTGTACGACGCCGCGGCGTGGTCGGCAGTCACCCCGCTGAGCGTGTGGAGCGCGGCGAACCGCTCCGGGCCCGCCGATTTTCCGGACTTTACGGGCGGCGGGTGGAAAAACTGCAAGCCGTCAAAACTCTCCTGACTTTTTGCGCCGCCGCAAGGCGGGGCCGCCAGCGCGGAGAGAATTTTCCTCCGCGCTTTTTTGTTTTCGCGCCGGAAAATTTCATGCGGGAAAACGCGGCAGACGCAAAATTGCCTGATTCGCCCGGCAAACCGAATTTCATTTTTCCGAAAATCGAAAGCCGGCGCTCGGGCGAATGTCCCGGCCTCCGCAAAAATGCGGAAACGGCAGCTTTCGCCGGCAAATATGGAAACTGAAACGGCGGCATATCCCGAACGCCCGCCGACCGGCGCGGTGGCGGACTTCCTGCTCGGATTCGCGGACGCCCTGATGTCCGCGGGGACCCAGACTTCGCGCGTGGCGCGCAACGTCGAGAGGCTCGCGGGAAATTTCGGATACCGCGCCGAAATAATAACTTTGCCCAAAACCATAGTCATGACGCTATCGGCGGAGGGCAAATCGCTCACCCGCGTGAAAAAAATCTCGCCCCCGCGCCCCGACTTTTCCGCGCTCTCCGAATTGAAAATACTATCTTGGGAGGCGTACAGAAACGGCTGGGACCTCCGGCAGTGCGAGCGCAGATTCGCGGAAATCGCGAAAATAAAAAAGGCGGACAAGCGGGTTGTAGCGGTGGTGGTGGCGTCCGGCAACGCGGCGTTTTGCCGGCTGTTCGGAGGCTTCTACTCCATTCCGCTCGTCTTTTTCTGCACGCTCGCGGGGTTTGCGGCAAGAAGCGGACTCGATAAGCTCGGGGTTGGGACGCTCCCGCGCACTTTTGCCGCGGCGTTCGCATCGTCGCTGATGGCCGGAACGGGAGCTTTGCTCTTTGACTTCAAGACATCCATCGCGATTTCCACGAGCGTCCTGTACCTCGTCCCGGGAGTTCCGCTGCTGAACGCCGTAATCGACATATTCGACGGGAACGCCCTCGCGGGATTTTCGCGGCTTGCGAACGCCTCCTCAATAATACTGGCAATGGCGCTCGGGCTTCTCGCCTCGCTCGCGATTCTCGGGGGGAATGTTCTGTGACCGCGGTTTTGCTATCGGACGCCGCATTTGCGGCCGCCGCCGGAATCGGATTCGGAATAGCCTTCAATCCCCCCAAGGGGAAACTTCTGCTGGCGGGGCTATTCGCCGCCGTAGGCCACTCTCTGCGGCTGTGGCTTATGCTCGGGTGCGGAATGAACATATGCCCTGCGACGCTCATCGGCGCGTTCGCGATAGGCATTCTCGGGTTTTTGGCCGGCAGAATTTCCGGCTGCCCGTCGGAAATTTTCACTTTCCCCGCCCTTCTGCCGATGATTCCCGGCCTTTACGCCTACAAGGCGGTGCTGGCGGCGATAAAATTTCTGTCGGAATCCCCGGGCTCCGAATTGTCGGGCAAATGCCTTTCCGAATTTTTCTTCAACGCAATAACGTCTGCGGCCATAATGCTCGCGATAGTGATAGGAGCGGCGGCCTCCGTTTTTATCGACACCCTGTCCGCCAGGATTGAAAATCGGAAAATGCTCGCCGGACTCAGGCGCGGCCCGGCGCAGCGCGCCGGAAAGTCCCGTTCGGCATAAAACGGGCGGCGGATCTTTCCCTCCGGTTTAAAGGATGCGCGGCAGAGCGAAACGGGAATAAGCGCGGAACTATCTTCCACCGCAAAACTCCGCCCGCGCGGCGGGAAACCCCGAAAACGCCGCTTTTCCAAACCTTCCGCCGCGCGGCCGCGCCGACCCATTCGGCAAAGGCAGCCAGCCCCGCTTTGCGCCTGCGGCGGCAATCCGCAAAATCGGCAAAACGAAGATGGATTTACATAAAAAAACGGGCCGCCGTCTTCCGGCAGCCCGTCGAAATTCTTTTCAACTCCCGCTTACACGAGCTTGTACTTGCCCGGCACGGGAACCGACACGGGATTTTTGAGGCTCAAATCCTGAGTCTTGCCCATGAGGTCGACGTTCTGGGGAACAATATTTTCCTCGGATTTTTTGACCATCCAGTCGTACTTGAACCTCTTGCCCGAGAACGCGCTCATTCTGCCGGCGATGGCGACCATATTGGAGTTTACGAGATTCTTGAGCTCGTTCACCCTCCTGCCGCTGCGGATTGCCGAGAGCAGATATTTGTGCTCGGCAATATACGGGTCGAGTTCGAGCTTGCCGGGCGCGTAAAGAGTTTTGCCCTTGTGATCGGTGAAGCGCAGATTCTGGAATATGCCCTTGGTGCCCACGATTCTCTCGCTGACATTGGGGGTTGTGTTCGGATCCTGGTGGCAGTAGCTCGCCATGCGCAGCCCGTTGCCCATGTCGTAGTCGATGGCGAAGTGCGAGAACCTGTCGCCGTAACGCGGGCACGGGAGGTCGGTGCTCCTGCCGCCAAGGCCGGTCGTCACCTCGACAGGCATGCGGTCGCTGCCGAAAGCCCACATGAGAACGTCGATATTGTGGACGTGCTGCTCGACGATATTGTCGCCGGAAGCCCAGATGAAGCACCACCAGTTGCGGATCTGGTATTCGAGGGTGTCTTCCGTGCCTTCTTTGCCGTTGGCCCAGGCGCCGATGTAGCTGCCGTTGTTCCAGTAGCACTGGCCGGCGAGCAGTTCGCCGATTTCGCCGTCCTGCATGCGCTTGACGAGATCCTGATAGCGGTTGTCGTAGCGGCGCTGGTTGCCGCAAACCACGCAAAGCCCCTTCTTGGAAGCCTCGTCGGCGAGCTCGTACATTCTGCGGCCCTGGATAACGTCGACTGCGCCGGGCTTTTCGAGGAACGCATGCTTGCCCGCCGCCACTATCTTTTCATAGTGGGGAGTACGGAAGACCGGAGGGGTGGCCTCTATCACGACATCAATGTCTTCGGCGAGAACCTGGTCTACATTGTCCCATCCGGAGAACTTCTTGACTTTCGAAGGATCGATGATTTCAGACGCCTTGGATTCCCCGACGGATTTTTTGGCAAAGTCGTAGATTTTGTTGGCGGCTTTGTCGAGTTTTTCGGGGAAGAGGTCGCCGAGAGCCACGATTTTGATGTTGGGGTCGGCGGCAATCATGTTGCACGTCGCGCCCGTACCGCGCCCGCCGCAGCCTATGAGCGCCACCTTTATCCTGTCGCTGCCCTTTACCTGGGCGAACCCAAAACGCGGCAAAGCTGCCGCAGCCGCGCCGAGGACGGCGCCGTTTTTAACAAAACTTCTTCTGTCCATATATAATAGAGTGTAATTGTTTGATTGTTGTCATTCCGCGGCGCAAGAGGCTGACAATCCCCCACCAAACGGGAAAGCGTCCCGCTCCCGCAAGAACAATACGAATATCGACCGTTTCGGGCGGCAAGTCAACATTTTTTCGTCCGCGCCAAAGTCATCTGGGCCGCTTGAACACGGCGCGCGCCTGAAATACCGCGTACAGCGACTCGGGTGAATCGCCAAAAATGCGGACGTCGAAGAGGGCAGTCTTTTGGTCGGCGAACACGGCGCGCGCCTCGGCAGTCACCACTGCCCCCGCGGGGCACGGGGCGATATAGTTTATAGAGGAACTCGCGCTGACGGCGGAACGCTCGTCGGTATTGGCGGCAAGCGCGAGGGCGAAATCGGCGAGCGAAAATAGAAATCCGCCGTGGGCGATGCCCAACCCGTTGAGATATTCGGGGCGCGCGACGGCGCGGGCGCGGGCATAGCCGAAGCGGCTTTCGAGCGCCTCAAATTCGAGTGTCTTTGCAAATGTGTCGTTATCGGTACTCGGCATGGTAAAACGCATTAAAAATCATCTACCCCATACCCCGCCCCGCATAAACCTTCAACAATATTTTGCGCCAAATACAAGGCAAACAACACAGGGAAACGGCGCGGAATGCCGCTACCATGCAAAAAACAGCGCGAAGCACGCCAGGTGCGGGCATGAGGCGCGCCGGCCAGGCGTGAGGCGCGCCGGCCATGAAAGGGGACGGCGGGGCCGCTTCCATTGAAGGGCTGCGCCCTTACGAAGATTGGCTCCGCCAATGCTTCTATCCCCT
>ERZ827168.3093-NODE-3093-length-17611-cov-3.514126_pt1 | contig 17611 bp, 14 predicted proteins | sample MGYA00519868_ERZ827168 | MGnify/ENA primary metagenome ERZ827168 (study PRJEB31778, sample SAMEA3449271) | human gut metagenome | biome: human gut; feature: human-associated habitat; material: faeces | place: United Kingdom | collected 2010/2012 ...
CCGTACCAGCCGCAGCCGAGCCGTTCGAGAAACATGTTCACGGCAAATTGGGTGCCTTTGTATTCCGCGTCGTCATTCCCGATGAGAACCAGGTTGTTGTCCTGACGCTTGAGGATCACCCGTTCTTTGGATGGGTAGCCGGTTGGCTGCGAAATGCCGAGCTGCCCTGTCTGGGCCGTGGGACCCACCAGGATCCGGTTCGGCTGGGGGATGGAGGCGTTGTCCGCCACGATTTCCAGCTTGGCGCCGGTGACCTTGATCTTTTCGCAGTTGACCACGACGATAAAGTCGCCGTTGTCCATGTGACGGGCAAATTCGGGCTTATGCTTGCCGCGCAGGCGGTGGGCGATCTGGCTGGCCAGACGACCCAGCACCTGATCCTGGGCGTCAACCACAAACCATTCGTGGTTGATGTCTTTCGGGGTGGGGCTGAACGTCTTCATCGGGATGAACTCCTCATCTACTTATCTCAGTAGCCATCAAGCGGCGGAAAATCCGTCTGCGACGTGCCGCCTAACGGGTGACGACAGTATCGCTCACAAAGAAAGCGCTCTTTATCGCAAAGCGCGCAACTTGTCAAGCATTCACGACGGAATGCCAAATTTGTGCCGTATTCCAGACGGCTGCGGGTTGGTGTATATCAAAATGCTCCGGCTGTCATCCTTTTTTTGCCAAAAATTTGTACCAAGACAAAAACCATTTGAAAATATTGGTATTTTGCGACCCGCTTTTACGGGGCCAGCAGCTGCTGCCCAAAAGGCGAACAGACTCCCCCCCCAAAAGGCACCGGTCCCCTGCCCTTTTGGGCTCGCGGATACGAACGGGGAAAAACGCGGAAAGAACAGCATGCTCCGGCCGTTTCCCCAAGCTCACGCAGAAAAAAATCTGGGAGAAAGAGGACCCGATTCATACGAGTCCCCCTTCTCCCAAACAGGTGCCTCCATGACGACAACTTAATGCGCCGCGCCCCAGTCGTGACCGGTGCCCCAGTCCACCAGCAGCGGCACGGAAAGCTCCTTGCCTGCGGGGCAGACATCCTGCATGAGGCGGGCCACCAGGGCCCCGGCCTCTTCGGCGGCATCGGCGGGCACTTCCAGCAAAAGTTCGTCGTGCACCTGCAGCAGCAGGCGGGCATCCAGCTCCCGCAGGCGCTCGTCACGGGCCACGGCCAGCATGGCCAGCTTGATGATGTCCGCCGCCGAGCCCTGGATCACGGTATTGATGGCCTGACGGCGGGCCAGGGCCGCAGCCTGTCCGCTGGCGGAGTTGATGTCCGGCAGCAGACGGCGGCGACCGCCCAGAGTGGTCACGAAGCCGTGCTTGCGGGCCGAGGCCTCAACGCCTTCGTAAAACTCCTTCAGGCCCTGCAGGCGCTCGAAGTAACGGGCGATGAAGTCCTTGGCCTGCGTGGTGCTGATCTTGAGCTCCTGGGCCAGTTTCTGGGCGCCCATGCCGTAGATGAGGCCGAAGTTGATGGTCTTGGCATTGCGGCGCTGGTCCGGGCTCACCTGGTCGGGCGGCAGGTCATAGACCAGGGCCGCCGTGCGGGCGTGGATGTCCTCGCCGTTGCGGAAGGCTTCCAGCAGTGCCGGATCCTGCGAGACATGGGCCAGCACGCGCAGCTCCACCTGCGAATAGTCGGCCGAGACAAGCAGGCGGCCCGGCCCGGCGATGAAGCAGGAGCGCATGCGCTTGCCCAGCGGCCCGCGCACGGGGATGTTCTGCAGGTTGGGATTGCTGGAGGAGAGCCGTCCCGTAGCCGTGGCCTTCTGGTTGAAAGTGGTATGGATGCGGCCCTGCGGGTCCACCAGGCGCGGCAGGGGATCGAGATAGGTGGAGCGCATCTTCTCCAGCTTGCGGTACTGCAGGATGCTGTCCACCACCGGATGCTGCCCGGCCAGTTTTTCCAGCGTCTGCTGGCTGGTGGACGCCTGGCCGCCCTTGGTCTTGCGCGGCGCGGGCAGGCCCAGCCCGTTGAACAGCACATCGCCCAGCTGCTGGGCCGAGCGGATGTTGAACTGCGTGCCCGCCAGCTCGTAGACATGGGCCGTGAGCTGGTCCAGCCGGCCCTGCACATCGTCGAGGAAGGCCCGGAAGGCCGCGGCGTCGATGGCCACCCCGCTCTGTTCCATGCCTGCCAGCACGGGCAGCAGGGGCATCTCCAGACGCCGGAACAGCTCCAGCAGGCCGTCCTTTTCCATGCGCTGCTCGAACAGCTGCGCCATGGCCAGTCCCAGACGCGCGGGGCCGGGGGCCGTCTCGCCCCTGCTCTCCAGTTCATGGCGCAGCACGGCGCCCCAGCGGGCCGAAAGACGGGGCCAGCCGTAATCGTTCTCTTCGGGGTTCAGCAGATAGGCGGCCACGCCCAGATCGATGCAGTCCCCCGCCCGCCCGGCCAGGAACTGCCAGCAGGGCGCGGATGTCAGCAGGCCCTTGAGGTCCGCCGTCACCAGGGTGCGGGCAGGGGCCAGCCACCGGGCCAGCTCCGCCACAGGACCTTTCCACTGCCATTCTCCCAAAGAACTGCCGTCAGCGCCTTCCACGGCCAGATAGGGGGCCTCGCGGTCGCCGTGGGCCCAGATCAGGGCCACGCGGGCATCTCCGCAGTCCGGCAGGGCCGACACGTCATCCAGCGCGGGCGCGGATTCCTGCGGCATGGCGTCCAAAAGGCTCATCTGGCTGGTGGCACGACCGCTGCGGGCAGGCTGGGCCAGCGGCAGGGAGGCCTGTTCCGCAGCCGCCTTTTTCCCGGCTGCAGGCTGTGCGTCCTCACGGATGCTGCCCGCATCCAGGAATTCCTCGGGCAGATCGGCCTCGGCGGCCTGCAGACGGTCCAGGGCGGCCAGCTCGCGCCGCAGGGCGAAGAGCTCGAACTCTTCCGTGAGCAGGGCGCAGGTGGCGGCATCCAGCGGCCGCACGCGCAGGTCGTCCAGCGTGACGCCGGGGCAGAAATCACGTCTCAGGGTGGTGAGCTCGCGCCAGGTGAACATGTTTTCCAGATGCGCCTGCAGTTTGGCCTGCATCTTGGGCGGCAGCAGGACGAAATGGTCGCGGATGTCCTCAAGACTGGGGCAGATGGAGAAGATCTGGCGCGCGGTCTTGGGACCGATGCCCGGCACGCCGGGGATGTTGTCGCTGGTATCGCCGATGAGGGCCTGCACGTCGGGCCACTGGGCGGGCGTCACGCCGCTCTCTGCCGTGAAATCGGCCTCGCTCACCAGCTTTTCTTCCTTGGAGGCCGGGTCCCACATGTAGACGTTGGGGCCCAGGCACTGTTTCAGGTCCTTGTCGCCGCTGACGATGATGACGGGATGTTCCGCCGCGAAGCGCGCCGCCAGCGAGGCGATGCAGTCGTCGGCCTCGCAGCCCTGCGAGACTTCCAGCCGCAGGCCCAGGGCCCGCACCATGCGGTGGATGGGATCCAGCTGGCGTACCAGATCTTCGGGCGTGGCATCGCGGTTGGCCTTGTAGAGGGGGAATATCTCGTGCCGGAAGTTGGGGCCCTTGCCGTCCTGCACGAAGGCGAAATAGCGGGGGCGCTCTTCGCGCAGGATGCGCAGCAGCACGCGGCTGACCACTACCAGGGAATTGGTGGGGAAACCGTCGGAACGCTGCATGTTCCTGTTGGCAAAAAAGCCGCGATAGATGAAGGCCGAGCCATCCATGAGAAAGACGGGCTCTGCGGCAAGCCCGAGGCGTTGTTTCAGCGACATGGCAATCCGGGGTTGTAGGGTAAGCAAAAAAGGGGAAAAAGCCTGCGGGGGAGCGGCCTCCCTCCTTGCGTAGCTTCTGTCCTGCGCGTATACTATAGAGATGGAAACAAGTCCGCAAGTAAACCTGGACAGGGCCGGAGAGCGCCTGCAGGTCACCGTCTCCGGCAGCTGGGCCATCAATACGCCCTGGCCGCCGCAGTGTGCCGACGCCCTGCAGCAGCTGCGAGGCCCCGGCATCCGGCAGCTGCATCTCGCGGCGGCCTCCCTCGACGCCTGGGACAGCAGCCTCCTGGTCTTCCTCGTCCAGCTGCACAAGGCCGCCCGCGCCGCGCAGATCGAGATCAGCCAGGACCTGCCCACAGGACTGGCACGACTGCTGCATCTGGCCTTCGCCATCCCGGCCCAGGCAGGGGCCGCCCGCAGCGACCACCGGCAAGGGCTTTTCGCCCGGGTGGGCGAAGCGGTCATGGGCCTGCCGCCCCGCTGTGCGGATTTTCTGGAATTCCTCGGCGATGTGACCCTTTCCATCTGGCGTCTCATCCTGGGACGCGCCGGCATGCGCATGCAGGACTTTATAGAAGCCATGTACGAATGCGGTGTGCGCGCCCTGCCCATCATCTCCATCACCAGCCTGCTGTTCGGTCTGATCCTGGCCTTTGTGGGCGCAGTGCAGCTGACGCAGTTCGGCGCCCAGATCTATGTGGCCGGGCTGGTGGGCATCGGCATGTTGCGCGTCATGGGCGCGGTCATGGTGGGCGTGGTCATGTCCGGCCGCGTGGGGGCCGCCTATGCGGCCATGATCGGCACCATGCAGGTCAACGAGGAAGTGGACGCCCTGACCACCCTGGGCATCTCGCCCATAGATTTTCTGGTGCTGCCGCGCATGCTGGCCCTGATGCTCATGGTCCCCCTGCTCACGGTCTATGCCGACCTCATGGGCATCCTGGGCGGCTATGTGGTGGGCGTCTCCATGCTGGGGCTGAGTTCCGCCGAATACCTCAACGCCACCATGCAGATGGTCTCCTTCGTCCACGGGCTCATCGGCATCGCCTACGGTACGGTGTTCGGCATCATCATCGCCCTGGCGGGCTGCTATCAGGGCATCCGCTGCGGCCGCAGCGCCCAGGCCGTGGGCCTGGCCACCACCACGGCCGTGGTCCAGTCCATCGTGGGCATCATCATCGCCACGGCCGTCATCACCATCATCTGCAACGTACTGGGCATCTGACATGAGCACTCCCCGCCTGCGCGTCCGCGACCTGACCCTGGGCTACGGCTCCTTCGTGCTCATGCGTGACGTCAATTTCGATGTGGCCGCCGATGACATCTTCCTCATCATGGGCGGTTCCGGCTGCGGCAAGAGCTCGCTCCTGCGCACGCTCATGGGCCTCAAGCAGCCCCAGAGCGGCCAGGTGCTCTACGGCGATACGGACATCTGGGCCTGTACCGAAAAAGAGCGCCGCCGCATCCTGCGGCGTACGGGCGTCCTCTTCCAGGGCGGCGCCCTGTGGAGCTCTATGACCCTGGCCGAGAACGTGGGCCTGCCGCTGCAGCAGTACACCGACCTCGATGACGACGAGATCCGCGAGCAGGCCTCGCTCAAGCTGGCCCTGGCCGGTCTGGCCGGTTTCGAGGACTACTATCCTTCGGAGATCAGCGGCGGCATGCGCAAGCGGGCCGGTCTGGCCCGGGCCCTGGCCCTCGATCCCGAGATCCTTTTTCTGGACGAACCTTCCGCCGGTCTGGACCCGGTGAGCGCCCGCATGCTGGACGACCTGATCCTGGAGCTGCGCGACGCCCTGGGCACGACCTTCGTCATCGTCTCCCACGAGCTGGCCAGCATCTTCGCCATCGCCAGCAACGGCATCTATCTCGACGTGCGGACCCGGCGCGTCACTGCCCGGGGCAACCCCTCCGAACTGGTGCGCGACCCGCACACCGAGCTGCAGGCCCTGCGCTTCCTGACGCGCGGCGAAGCGGGCGGCCCCCAACAACAGGACTGAACCCACAGGATACGGCATGGCAAAACAATCATTCAAAACCGCTGTAGGGGCTTTCGTCATCGGCGGACTGGCGCTGCTGGTGGCGGGCATCATCCTTTTGGGCGGCGGCCGCATGTTCAGTGACGACATCGAATACGTCCTGTACTTCGACGGCTCGGTGAGCGGCCTCAATATCGGGGCGCCCGTGGTCTTCCGCGGCGTGCCCATGGGCCAGGTGACGCGCATCAGCCTGGAGGCCAACCCGCGCGACGCCAGCGTCACCATCCCGGTCTACATCCGGCTGGACGAGAACAGCATCGTCCGGGCCGGGGTCACCGGCGAGCTCACGGACAATTTCCGGCAGGAGATCCTGCGCCGCCTGATCCAGCGCGGCCTGCGCGCCCGCCTGCAGCTCCAGAGCCTCATCACCGGCCAGTACCGCGTGGAGCTGGACTTTTTGCCCAATACGCCCGCCAATTTCCGTTCCCCCATGCCGGACAGGGAGATCCCCACCCTGCCCTCGCCCATCGATACCTTGCAGCGTACCGTGGCCAGTCTGCCTCTGGAAGAGATGGCGCATACCACGGCGGGCATCCTGGAAAAGCTCAACGCCGCCCTGTCCGGCGATGCGCTGGAACGCGGCATCAAGGCCTTTGCCACCTCCTTTGAAGAAGCGCAGGCCCTGCTGGCCGGCATGCAGGAATCCCAGAAGACCCTGGCCCAGGCCCTGGAAAAGCTGAATGCGGCGGCCACGTCGGCCCAGCACGATCTGCCCCAGGCCCTGCAAAGCACCCGGGACGCCATGAACAACGTCTCCTCCGTTTCCCTGGCCACCAAGGCCGTGGTGGAACGCAATGCCCCCCTCACCCAGGAGCTGCGCCGCCTGATTCAGGAAAGCGCGGCTGCCGTCCGCTCCCTGCGGGCGTTCATGGACGTGCTGGAACGCAATCCCGAAGCCCTGCTCCGCGGCAAACAAGGAAGTCGCCGATGAACCATCTCCTCCGCCATACGACCGTTTTCCTGGCCCTGCTGACGCTCCTGCTGACCGCCTGCGGCCGCAGCGCGCCCACGCACTTCTATCTGCTGGACAGCGGCCAGCCCCCCCTGACCGCCGACAGCCTGCCCGCTGCCAGTCTGAGCATCGCACCGGTGAGCGTGCCTGACTATCTGGACCGCAACGGTCTGGTGCGCCGCAGCGACGGCCAGACCCGCCTGGAGGTCTCGGAACTGGACATCTGGGCCGAGCCGCTGGGACAGGGCGCCCGGCGCGTGCTGGGCGAAGTGCTGGCCGCCCGCCTGCTGCCCCGGGGCATCGACGTGATCGCTGCCGGAGACCGGCAGGGCGACATGGAACTGGCCGTGGCTTTGGAACGTCTGGACGGCGACACGCCGGGCACGGCCCGGCTGCAGGCCCGTTGGCAGCTTTCCCGTGGCGGAGAGGCGCTGGATCGCGGCATCTACGCAGCCAGCGAGGATGCCGGCATGAGCAGCGCCAGTCTGGTGGCGGCCCAGAGCCGTCTGTTGCAGGGACTGGGCGAACATCTGGCCGACCGCCTGCTGCCCCGCCTCAAGGCCGGACGCTAGCGACAGCGCGTTTTCCCATCATCCGGCCGCCCGCAGGACCTAACGGCAAATGCGTACCGCCGGGCCGGTTGCACGAACAGGCCGGGAACCTGCGGGAAACGGCTCCCCAAACCCATCACAGGACAAAAAAAGGGAGGCTTGAGCCTCCCTTTCCTTTTTATCGCATCATATCCCGTTGCCGGTGCCCGCCCCGCGCAGGCCGTGCCATCCCACTTCCCGCCGTTTTATCCTCCACATGAAGAACGCCGGTTTCGTGCAGTCAGAGCGGCTGCCGGGTATGTCTGCCTTCCGGTCCGGCACGGCCTTCCGGCAGCGTCATGGCCGGCATCCCCGAAGAGCCGTCCCGTACCTTAGAACGTGTAGCCGATGGTGGCGGAATAGATATTGGCCACCGTGTTCCGGCTGTTCCCCGTGCTGACATTCCCCACGGACGAACGGATGCCGGAGGCATCGGTCTCCGAATAGTCCAGGCTGTGCACCCAAAGATGGGCATAAGCCAGATCGAGCGTCCAGTTGCCCCACTGGAAGCCCGCGCCCACACTGACGCCCGTGCGGCCGTGGCTGGGGACCATGAAGTCCGCGTGCGCCTCGTTGGTGACCGGCGTCTCGTACCAGATGCCCGCACGCAGGGCCAGCCAGTCCAGGGGCTCATATTCCACGCTGGCGTTGAAGTTCCAGCCGTCACGCCACTTTTTATGATTGATGGATTGGAAATCGGAATCGAAATAAATGTTCATGGAATCGTAGGTGGACCAGCGGGTGAAGACGGTCCCCACCTCGAAGCTCAGATTCTCCAGCGGGCGGTAGGCCAGGCCCAGGGCAAAGGAATCGGGCAGATGCACCGTGCTGTGCACATCGGTATCGATGGTGTGCGGCACCTGTCCTTGGTCGGCCAGCATATTGCTATGATGCCGGGAAAATCCGCCGAACCGACGATATTGAGCGTGACCGGACTTTTGTAGGAAAAGCCCAGCGACAGCTCGTCGGTCATGCGCAAGTGCGCCCCCAGCTGGGCCCCCACGCCCCAGCCCGTACCGTTGAGCGTCATCTTGCTGTCTTCCCCTCTGCTGGGGATGTAGCCGATATACTGCATGCTGGGGATCTGCTGTCCCATGGCAAAGCTGGCATGCATGATCTCCACGCCCGCCGAAAGGGAGAGGACATCGTTGACCTTCAGGGCCACGGTGGGCACGAGGGAAAAGGTCTGAAAATTGATGTTGGTCAGGTTGTACCGTCCCGTCCAGTTATCGGCAAATTCATTGCCGAGGCCGAAACGCGAGAACAGGCCCAGGCCCAGCCAGAAGCGGTCGTTCAGCTGATGGGTGATGTAGGCGTGCGGGGCAGCCCAGATATGGGGCTTGGTGGTCGTGGACGTGTGGCTGCCGTCGGCCAGATCCAGGTCGATGGTACCCATGGGAGCGATGGCGGCAAAACCGCCCATGACGTGCGTGCCCGGCAGCTGGGTGATGCCCGCCGCATTGTAGGCGATGGCCGAGGGATCGTCCGCGCGTCCCACCATGCCGCCTGCCAGCGAAAGACCTCGCGAGCTCCATTCCGTCAGGGCGAAACCTTCGGCCCCTGCCGTCGTCACCTGGCATGCCCACAGAAGGCAGACGGCAAGCACGACATACAATTTTTTCATAGATATCCCCCACAAGAATAGTCCGGGGCGCAGCAAAGGCTCCTTCCCCGCAACATGCAGTACCAATACAGATGTCTAGTGTTACGCTAGAGTGCAACGCTTTTGAAAGTCAAGCTGTTTTGCCGGGCTTCCCGACGCTGCCGCAGGGAACGCCAACGCGGCATGGCCCCGTACTTGTCCGGGGATACCGGACCACGGTATCGCGAAGATGCCCCGGTTGAAGCCGCTGGCGGAGAACCGCCGCTATGTCGGATGAAGGTCTTTGATAAGGATGCCGGACCAGAGAAGAGGGCTCCCCGGGCCCTGATGAGAGTCCACTGATCCGTATGCCTGTATACAAAAAAGGGCCCTCCCCATATGGGGAAGGCCCTTCCGGCTGTCTTGCGGATAACGGCGCTTAGCCCTGCTTGATCATGACCTTGGCCGGGCGCAGCAGACGCTCGCCCAGCTTGTAGCCGCTCTGCAGAACGCGGGCCACGGCCCCGGCGTCCACATCGGCCTCGGCATCAAAGCCCACGGCTTCGTGCAGTTCGGGCGTAAAGGCCTCACCGGCCGTGCCCACGGGGGTCAGGCCGTGACGCGCCACGGCTTCCAGCAGCAGCTTGCGGGTCATGGCCACGCCCTGGAGCATGTCCTTGCAGGCCTCGTCCTTGCTGCCGTACTGCAGGGCCAGGTCGAGGTTGTCCAGCGTGGGCAGCAGGTCGCTCATGACCTTTTCCGCCGCATAGCGGATCTGTTCCTCGTGCTCGCGCTTCAGGCGCTTCTTGAAGTTATCCATCTCCGCGGCCGCGCGCAGGCGTGCGTCATCGGCATCGCGCTTTTCGGTGCAGTTGGGGCACACATGTTCGTGGCACAGGCTTTCCAGATTTTCCGGCAGGGTCTGCACGGCGTCCCCGGCATCCCCGGCCTCGGCACCGGCACAGGCCTCTTCCTGCGCTTCCGTGTTCTGCGTGTCCTTCATATGCATATCATCGTTCTCGTTGTGACGATCCATGGTTCCTCCCAGAAATGCACCGGCGTTGTGCCGGCTAGTATTGAGTAAATACGCACTGCCGTACTGTCAAGGGGCTGACACCCCGGCAACGGCCTCCTGCACGGAAGTCTCGACATTGGCGCACGCCTTCGCTATATTCGTCCGACGCGCAATTCCGCGCGTCCACGCGCCCTCCGGTGGCGTTCTTTTCTTGAGGTATATTCCATGATTTGCCGAATTTTGCACCTGCAGTCCGAGCAGGAATGGGTCAAGGCCTCGCAGTGGCTCGACGGCCGCTTCAACCCCGGCGACAGCGTTGAGGGCAGCGTGCGCGAGATCCTCGCCAATGTACGTGAAAAGGGCGATGAGGCCCTGATCGACTATACCCGCCGTTTCGACTGTCCCGAATTTGCCGCGCCCCTGCGCGTCAGCGAGCAGGACATCGCCTGGGCCGCCGCTTCCATCTCTCCCGAACATCGCGAGCAGATCAGCGAAGCCGCCCACAACATCCGCACCTTCCATAAAGAACAGCTGGAAAAATCCTGGTTCCAGACCCGGCCTGACGGCAGCATCCTGGGCCAGCGCGTGCTGCCCGTGGACCGGGTGGGCCTGTATGTGCCCGGCGGCCAGGGCGGCAACACCCCGCTGCTCTCCAGCATGCTCATGAACGCCATCCCCGCCCTGGTGGCCGGTGTGCCCCGCGTGGCCGTGTGCACCCCGCCCCGCAAGGACGGCACCATCAACCCGCACATCCTGGCGGCGGCCCACCTGCTGGACATCGACGAGATCTACCGCGTGGGCGGCGCCTGGTCCATCGGCGCCATGGCCTACGGCACCCAGAGCATCGACCCTGTGGACGTCATCGCCGGTCCCGGCAACATCTATGTGGCCACGGCCAAGCGTCTGGTGCAGGGCACGGTGGGCATCGACATGGTGGCCGGCCCCAGTGAAGTGCTGGTGGTGGCCGACAGCTCCGCCCGCCCGCACTGGCTGGCCGCGGACATGCTCTCCCAGGCCGAGCACGACATGCTGGCTTCCGCCATCCTGCTCACCGACGACATCACCCTGGCCGAACAGGTGCAGCAGGAACTGGAAAAGCAGTGCAGCCAGCTGCCCAAGGCCCAGATCGCGGGCAAGTCCCTCATGGACTGGGGCGCCATCGTGGTGGTGCCCAACATCATGACCGCCGTGGCCATCGCCAACCGTGTGGCTCCCGAGCATCTGGAACTGTGCGTGCGCGATCCCTGGGCCCTGCTGCCCCACATCCGCCATGCCGGGGCCATCTTCATGGGCCAGCACAGCCCCGAACCCGTGGGGGACTACTTCGCGGGCCCCAACCATGTGCTGCCCACCCTGCGGACCGCGCGCTTCTCTTCCGCGCTCTCCGTCCAGAACTTCTGCAAAAAAACCAGCATCGTGGCCACTTCGCCGGCCTTCCTGCTGGAAAACGCGCCCGCCATTGCTTCTCTGGCCCGTCTGGAAGGGCTGGAGGCCCACGCCCGTTCCGTGGAAATCCGCAGCAAGCGCTAGTGCCTTAAACAAACTGGATCAAGACTATGCGCATCACCACCAAGACTGAAATCAGCGCTTACCCGCTGCTGTCCCGCGGCAAGGTCCGCGACATCTATGACATCGACGACAAGACCCTGCTCATCGTCACAACCGACCGCATGTCCGCCTTCGATGTCATCATGGACAAGCCCATCCCCTACAAGGGCGTGATCCTGAACCAGATCACCCTGTTCTGGATGGACAAGTTCAAGGACATCATCCCCAATCATCTGGTGGAAAGCGATGTGGACCGGTTCCCCGCCGCCCTTGCCCCCTGGAAGGACGAACTTGAAGGGCGTGCCGTACTGGTCCGCAAGGCAAAGCCCCTGCCTGTGGAATGTATCGTACGCGGCTACATTTCCGGCTCGGGCTGGAAAGACTATCAGAAGACCGGCACGCTCTGCGGCTATCAGCTGCCTGCCGGCATGCGGGAATCGGACAAGCTTGAAACGGCCCTCTTCACGCCTTCCACCAAGGCCGAGCTGGGCCAGCACGACCAGAACATCAGCCCGGAAGAGGCCTCCCGCCTGCTGGGCGAGGACGTGGCCCGCAAGGTCCGGGAGACCACCCTGGCCATCTATGAAGCCGGACGTGCCTATGCCGCCAGCCGCGGCATCATCGTGGCCGACACCAAGTTCGAATTCGGTTTCGTGGACGGGGAACTGCGCCTCATCGACGAAGTGCTGACCCCCGACTCTTCCCGCTTCTGGCCCGCGGACCAGTACGAACCCGGCCGCAGCCAGCCCAGCTTCGACAAACAGTACCTGCGCGACTGGCTCACCTCCCAGCCCTGGGACATGCAGCCGCCCGCGCCTGCCCTGCCTGCCGAGGTCGTGGACGCCACGGCCCGGCGCTACCGTGAGGCCTACCACATCCTGACGGGCAAAGAATTCACCATCTAACCTGTGGTCACCGTCGCCAAGGCGACTTTTCTGGAGGATATTACATGCTGCTTCAAGGAAAAAAAGCCCTGATCCTGGGCCTGGCCAACAACAAGAGCATCGCTTACGGCATCGCCAATGCCTTCAAGGAACAGGGCGCCCGCCTTGCTTTCAACTATGTGGGCGACGCCATCAAAAAGCGTGTTGAGCCCCTGAGCGAAGAACTGGGAGGCGAGTTCACCTTCCAGTGTGACGTGACCGACGACGCCCAGATCCAGGCCGCCGCCGACCTGGTCAAGGAAAAGTGGGGCGAGGTGGACATCCTGGTCCACTCCGTGGCCTTTGCCAACCGTGAAGACCTGAGCGGCCGCTTCCTGGATACGTCGCGCGCCGGTTTCCATCTGGCCCTGGACATCTCCGCCTACTCCCTCACCGGCGTCTGCCGCGCTTTCGAGCCCCTGCTGCATGACGGTTCTTCGGTGCTGACCATGACCTATCACGGTTCCACCAAGGTCATCCCCGGCTACAACATCATGGGTGTGGCCAAGGCCGCTCTGGAAGCTTCCGTGCGCTACCTGTCCTACGACCTGGGCGAAAAGGGCGTGCGCGTCAATGCCCTGAGCGCCGGCCCCATCAAGACCCTGGCCGCTTCCGCCGTCTCCGGTCTGAAGAACATCTTTACCCGCGTGGAAGAGCATGCTCCCCTGCGCCGCAACGTGACCACCGCCGATGTGGGCGGTGCCGCCGTGTTCCTGGCCTCCGAGCTCTCCCACGGCGTGACCGGCGAAGTCATCTACGTGGACAGCGGCTTCAGCCAGCTGGGCATCTAAAACGACCATCAGGCGGCTGCCGCGGCAGCCAAGCCTTTTCTTGATGCTGACGGCCCGGCACCGGCGGGGCGGGACCATCCCGCTCCCCTGCCGGGCCTTCCGGTAGCAACGGACGAACTCCGGGACACCCCGGACAGTCTTTCAGGAGATCGTATGGATACCATCTTCATGCTCAATCTGGCCGGCATCGTGGCCTTCGGTGTGGCCGTGCTGGGCTTTTTTTACATGATGGGCAAAAAAAAGCGCGAAGAAGACAGGGACCGCAAGGACTAGGCCATGTGGCAAGCCCTGCTCGTCCTGCTGGTCATCGTCCTTGCCGTGGCCCTGTCCAGGGGCAGGGCCGGGACGCCTTTTCGTCATCACGCCCCGTGAGTGGGCAGCTGTGACCATCTCCGGCGGAAGATGGAGACGAAAAACAGCGATGATAACAAGCTGAAATAACAGCTAAATTTTTATAGAAAAAATTTTTTTGCGAAAATTGCGATTTTTTGCTTGCCAAAGCCGAAGGTTCTGCCTATAAAGAGCAGGTCTTCACGACACGGAGAGGTGTCCGAGTTGGTCGAAGGAGCACGATTGGAAATCGTGTGTACGTTAAAAGCGTACCAAGAGTTCGAATCTCTTCCTCTCCGCCACCGAGAAAATAGCCCGCTGAGCAATCAGCGGGTTTTTTCGTTTATGGTGTTGCCGGAGCAGGTGTCCCGGACCGCCCTTTTTCCGCGCCTTCCCGTGTGCAGCATCCGCCCGGGCCGCCCCTTCACCTTCGCCCTGTTGTCTTCCCCTCCCCATCCGTTTGCAATCCCCGACGATATTTGTCACATTTTCTTCTTTCACACAGGGGGACGACCCGGCATATCCGTGCGACCGCTGGCCGCCGCCAGTGCCGCCCGCATCTCCAGCAATAGAGGGAACCGTCATGTGCGCCACCAGACATTCGGCCAATGCCGTCACCACTTCCGGCCCGGACAAGCAAGCGTCCTGGCTGTTCGACCTGCAGGACCATCAGCTGATCCAGCTGGTCAACAGTTTCGTGGCCGCCCGCAACATGTCCATGAGCCTGGCCCAGCCTGAAGAAGGCCTGCATCCGCGCGGCATCATCAAGCTGACCACGGACCCCGGCATGCGCATCGCCCGCGCCGTCATCATCCTGCTGGAGAGCCTGGAGGCCCGCGGCCCGCAGGAGCGCCTGCAGGCCCTGCGCCGTCTGCATGACGAGGTCCTCTACTCCGCCCTTTCCAGCCTGCAGAAGAACACGGCCCGCGTCCTGATCCAGATCATGAAAGACCTGGTCCGCGCCGCGCCGCACGTCCATATCCAGCTGCCGCTGGCCCACGATTTCTACCAGGCGGTGCGCGGCACGCCCCACGTCATCCGCTCGCTGCTGCGCCGCTATCATCTGCTGGAGATGCCCGAAGCCTGGAACCAGCAGGCCTTCGACCACCACGTCCATGATGCCAACACCAAGGGCCGCAAGAGCCCCACGCATCTGGTCATGGATGCCTGGCTCAAGGGCCTGCGCTTCATCACGGTGGTCTACTACAATACCGTGGACCCCGAAGCCGCCAGCGAACTGCTGCGCGCGGCCCGCATCATGGGCATCACCGTGCGCATCGGCATCGAGTTCCGGGCCACCTTCCATGACAAGCTCATCGAATTCACCTGGTCGCCGCTCAACGTCCACAGCAGCCGGGCTTTCATCAAATTGCTCCAGCGCCCGGACATCGCGGCCATCCTCAAGGAATACGCCACGGTGAACCAGTGGATGCGCCAGCATGTCCTGCGCCTGCTCCAGGCCTGGAACCAGAAGCACGCGGCCACCCTGGCCCGCAAGCTGGAAGTCTCGCCCCCGCCCCCGCTGGATGCGGATGCCTTCCTGGCTTTCGTGGGCCAGCGCCAGCCTTCGTCCCTGCATCTGGCCGAATACATCCTCCAGCAATGGCAGCCTGCCCTGGAACAGGCTCTGGAAGAGCTCCGCAACGATCCCCGGCGGAACGGCACGGATGAAGAAGCCGCCCGCCTGCGCGCCCGTCTGGAAGCCATGGAAGGCCTCATGCCCGACAGCCTGCGCCAGGAATGGCTGGGACCGCAGGCCAACCCGGATATCCTGTTCCCCGTGGCGCCCCACAAGGATCTGCCCCCTGTGCTGCTGCGCGATCCCGAAGTCCTTTTGCAGTCCCTGGTGCCCCTGCACCCCTGCCAGATGATCCTGGGCCTGGAAGGGCTGAACGTACAGGACACGCTGGAACTGCTCTGGCGCGGCAAGGGGCTCATCACCCATCTGGAACTGTTCAACCTGCGCACCTGGTCCAAGGGCCAGCTGCCGCATATCGAGGCCATCAACGAGCTGCAGCGGGCCATCAACGAGGGCAGCCCCCTGCGCCTCAAGCAGGTTGTCCGCCGGATCGTGCAGGACGAACCCGCGGATTCGCCCCGCCGGGACCTGCTGCTGGAAGTGCAGGACAACCTGACCCAGCTGCGGAGTTTTTACGAGCTCTCGTGGCTCGGCTCGCGCATCGGCACGGACTCCACCAGCCGTTCGCACATGACGCACGGCATGGGCCTTGTCTTCACCGAGACCCTGCCCCCGCAGGCCCGGGCCGCCCTGCGCCATGAAAAGAGCGGCCAGCGTCTGACCCTGCCCGTGCATACCGACATCTACGGCTTCACCCATTATCACGAGCCCGCGACCCTGCCGCGCTGGCTCCAGACCCTGCGCCGCCTGCCCCTGCTGCACCATCTGGGCTGTCGCGTGGTCCGTGGCTGGGAGCTGGAAAAAAAGACCACCACCATCAGCCCCGACGGCGGCAACCTGGTGACCCTTGGCGGCGTGGACTCCCGCGGCATCAACGCGGAACAGCACGATCCCGTGAGCATGATGCGCGATGCCGCCACCCCCTGGAACGTCCACTACTTCAACAGCAATCTGGTGAACGTGCTCAAGGTGCTACTGGGCTTCATCCCCGCGCAGTGGGCCTTCTGGTACGTGGACAGCTGGTGGATCCTGACCTGGATCGGCGCCCTGCTCTGGTTCGCCATCACGGCCGTGCGCAATGTCCTGCAATCCATGGTGGGCGGCGGGGCCTTCTGCCGCTCCATGCTCCTGCCCTGGAACCGCTATGTGAGCTGGAGCCGCATGGCGGACTCCCTGCTCTACACGGGCATATCCGTCCCCCTGCTGGAGGTGGTCGTCCGCATGTGGCTGCTGGAGGACTGGCTCGGCATCACGGTCCAGAACAACGAGCTGGCGGTCTATACGGTCATCGCCATGATCAACAGCGTCTACATATCAGGGCACAACATCTTCCGCGGCCTGCCCAAGGAAGCTGTCGTGGGCAACCTGTTCCGCAGCGCCATCTCCATCCCCCTGTCCATCGTGCTGGGCAAGGGGCTGCTGGTCTGCTTCGTCTGGCTGGGCATCGCCGACCCGGTGGGCGCCCTGCAGAACTGCGCCGCCATCGTCTCCAAGTGCTCTTCGGACATCGTGGCCGCCGTCATCGAAGGTTTTGCGGACCGCAACATGTATCTGCGCATGCGCACCCTGGAGTACGACAGCAAGTTCAGCCAGATATTCAACAATCTCGTGAAGCTGGCCCTGCTCTTCCCCCAGGCCACCATCCGGCGCCTGATGCAGGAGCAGCCCCGCGAGTTCTGGCAGCAGCTTTTGGAAAAGGACCCCAACGCCGCCCGGCAGGCCATCGTCCATCTGCTCGACCTGATGTACATGTGGTACTATCTGCCCCGGTCGCACGACATCTTCTGGCGTCGTCTGTCCAGCATGCCCACGGAAGAAGTGGAAGGCATCCTGGCCCTGCATTCCCTGCTGCGCCTGCAACGCGAGATCTCCAGCCAGGTCCTCGACGGGCTGCTGGGCGACAACTTCGCCAACGCGCTGGCCTTCTACCTGCGTCAGCACGACAGCTACCGCAAGGAGATCCGGTCCGAAGCCGCCCGCAGGAACCTGTTCACGGAGAAGGCCGCGTAACGCGTGCCGCCCTTGCGGGAAGCATCCCCTGTTCTCTCTTCCGACGGTGTCCGTGAGTCCCCGGGGACTGGCGGACACCGCCGCGGCCCATCCGTCACGGACGTCGGCAAAGAGACATTGTTTCCTCTGCCGGCACACACAGGGGCACAGGTGCTCCTGTTTCCCCCTTGAAAATCTTTTCCCTTGGACGGCCGGACATCCTTCGAGCCGTCATGCCGTCCCGCGACGGCCCGTTATCAATCTCAAGGTCCGCTCCGGCGGGCCCCGTCCAGGAGCTTCCATGCATATCAGACAAGCCCGCCCCGAAGACCTGCCCGCCATCGCCGCTCTGGAGGCGCGCGGTTTTCCCCCTGCCGAAGCCGCATCGCCGGAAAGCTTTGCCGCCCGTTTTGCCGTTTTAACGGTCTTTTTCTTTGCAGCTTTGCCGACATAGGAATTGCCCGTTTTTACGGCTTTATTTGTGCCTTTCAAAAGAC
>ERZ827168.3097-NODE-3097-length-17597-cov-26.938604_pt1 | contig 17597 bp, 20 predicted proteins | sample MGYA00519868_ERZ827168 | MGnify/ENA primary metagenome ERZ827168 (study PRJEB31778, sample SAMEA3449271) | human gut metagenome | biome: human gut; feature: human-associated habitat; material: faeces | place: United Kingdom | collected 2010/2012 ...
CTTAACTACAAAAAGAAAGCAAAGAAACCCGGTTGGGTTAAGTGGGGAGCTATGGCGGCTTGCTTTGCAGTAATTGCTGTTTTAGGCGTAGGCGTATTTCAAAGTGGATTGTTCGGGAACAAAACTGACATTGCCACTTTGGACAACGGAAATGAAATCATCTTTGTAAAATCGGAAACTGCTGGCTCAAGCATTGACATTGACGGGACTATAACAACAAGGCAACTTACGGAAACGGAAGCTGCATCTCTTTTTCCAAACTTGACCGTTACAGCTCATGCAGTTTTTCGTGTTGATGATACTGTTTCCGACAGCAACAAAGAATTGATTGGTTTTGAGGGAAAAATCGAAAATGCCAAAGTGGTAATATCTACAACGGATATAGCACTACTTGATACGAAGATTGTAGGAAGTGAAGAAAGTAGCGAAGTAAATGGCACAAGCGTGACGGCAGGATATTTTGTAACAGACCGGAACAGCGTGGGAGAACAGAATGTAATTTACTATGCGACCTTTAAGTTGGGAGATAGCACCGTATATGTTGAAAATGCGGGTGCAAAAACTGAAAGCGAAAGTGTGAAAAACGATTTGGCTACCATTATCCAAGAGCTGATAAATAATGGTGCGCTTGACCTAAGTTCTTTCAACGGATAACCCCATGAAAATTTAATACTACCATCAGGACAGCCGAGCAAATCGACTGTCCTTTTTCTATGTCTACGGACAGAAAGGAGTGACCACCCATGACGAAACCGAGAGAGAAAACCCGCGAGGAATTGCAAGCCGAGATTGAGGACGGAAAGAAGAAAATCCGGCAGTTTGAGAACCGGGAAAAAATGTTGCGTCAGAAGCTATCCAAAGAGGAACGCAGAACACGCAGCCACCGCCTTATCGTCCGGGGCGCAGTCTTTGAAAGCATTGTGCCGGAAGCAAAGAACATGACCGACGAGGAAGCCACAGCACTTCTCCGGCTTGCCTTGACGAGTGAACCAGCGCGGGAATATCTGAAAAAACGAGCCGAGGGAGCGACAAGCTGAAAATCCCTTAGGAACTAAGGGCGCACTTATACACCCTTGCGGGCGTGTGCGCTCTGCCGAGGGCTTATCTCCGCACAGGGAGATTTCCCCGCGCTCCGATATGGCGGCTTTGCCGCAACAAGGGGCTGCACCCCTTGCGCCGCTTTGCGGCTATCTCTGCACACCTACAAAAACAGTACACCCGCCGTTGGCGTCTGTACCATTTTTGTGGGTTTTATTATCCTATCCGGGAGGTGATACCCATAGCCATTTACCATTGCCTCAAAGAGCTCTGTAAGAAACACTTTGCTATCAACTTCATCCACCAGCAGCATTTCTTTCGCTCCCTCATACGGGAGCTCACAGATTGCCGCAGGCATAAGTTCCAGAGCGGATCTTGTTTTCTTTACAAGCAGTCGATCATCATAGATTCCACCGACGATTTTACCTCGGTAATAGAGGATAAATTCTCCCATCATAGGACGGTAAGAAATATCGTCCAGATTGGATAGCTGTTCCAGAATGAAATGAAGATACTCTTTACCGGATGCCATTTTTTCCTCCTGTTCAGAACAGTTGCCCCGTCAGCTTCCGCTTTTCCTTCTTCGGAAAAGTCGCTTCAAATCGTTCAAAGCCCTCCGGGTCTTTCTCACAGACAAAATATCCCACTGGGTCTTTGTAGGTGCCGGAGATACCGTCCAAAAAACCGGGCGTCAGCTCCTTGATGAGAAAATAATCCGCTTCAGGGTCGTCGGCATAGCGGATACCCTTTATTTTGGCAGGCACAAAGCCGGACTTGCCGTAAAAGTCAATATTGCCGGTGATGGCAAGTGCTCCTGCACCCATTTCCTTGGCTTTTTCCATGGAATAGTCCAGCAGCTTCTTTCCGTAGCCCTGCCGCTTGTATGCGGGCGCAATGCCGATGGGGCCGAAGGTCATGATCGGCACCTTTCTTCCGTCATCGCAGTCGATTTCCGACCACACATAGATGACCTGCCCGATCAGCTCACCGTCCAGCTCCATGACGAAGTCCAGCTCCGGCACAAATGCCGGGTCATCCCGATAGCAGTGCAGCACATAGTGCTCCATGCAGCCGGGGCGGTAGACATTCCAGAAGGCCTCGCGGGTCAGGTTTTCAACATTGCGATAGTCGTCTTTCGTTTCCAGACGAATGGTCATCTTCTTTTCTGTCATGGCGTTTCTCCTTATCTTTGATCAATGATTTTGTCGATCAGCCCATTCGGTTGATGTTCCTGTATGGATGAATGCAGTTCCTGAAACTCCATTCCCCGCTGCCTCCCGCTTGCTTTTTATTCTTGTTTCATCATTCACGCCGTTAAGTATCTTCAGCCGCAGACATCTTTTAAGCTGCGTTCTCTAACCCAATGATCCAGAAACTGCATCTGTTCCTCGGTATGGAACCAATGCTCCCCGTCAGGCATGACGGTCAGATCAGCATGGTGCCGCGTTGCAAACGCCGATACTGTTTCAATCGATGTCAGGTTGTCGTGCTCGCCGTACAGGATGCAGGTGGGGACATTCCAGATGATCGGGTGCTTACGCACATAGCAAAGATACGCCCATGACAGCGTTTCTCCGAAATTCGTGGTGATTTCCCTTTTCTCGGCAAGCTCCTGTTCGGTTACATTCGACCATTGCATCATATTGCAAATCAAGTTCTCCATATCCACGATTGGAGAGATGAAATAAGCTCGGTCAACCAGCGTTTGATCCAGCGAGGACAGCGCAAAGAAAGCCCCGATGCTGTTCGCAACCAAGGTAAGGTGCTCACACCGGCCTCTCTGCTCGGTAAAAAACGCAAGAAACTCTTTCTTGGCTTCCCAAGGTGTTTGCGACCGATAATCAAACCCGATCACTTCACGATTGGGAAAGAGCGTTTTGTAGTATGCAGCTTCCCCAGCCGAGCCGCCCTTTCCATGAACATATACGATTAAATCTTTCATTTTATTCTCGTGAACCCTTTCTCAAAACCCACTGTTTTTTCTCTTCAGGTTCCTTCATATCGTTTCCCTGTCCTTCCTGCAACAGGATTCGACCTTGGCAATGAACTGCTCAATATGCGCATCCAGCAAGGGGGCAACGGAATCTTTATCCTGTGCACCGTCGTAGACGCTGTAGAGTAGGTACATTGGCCCATAGAATTCCAGCGCCAGCTGCATGGCGGCTTCGTCAGTATCTGTCAGCTTACGAAAAATTGCGGCCATGTACGCCAGAGGTCCGCCCGCCAAGTAGTCGTGATGGAGCTGCGCCAGCTTGGGATCACGGTATTGCTCCAGTGTCAGCATCTTACGGAAATTAGAGGAAAACGGTTCCTTTGTCCAATGGTCAAACTGCGCCATGCTGTATGCGCGAATTTTGGGAATTGGCGTGTGCAGGTAGTCCTCCGCAAAGCCGTCCGGCTCCGTCTCCGGCATTTCATAGCTTTCCGCGCATTCATAGTCCATCTCGTTCATGCGCTCCACAATCTTATCTAAAATTTCCTGTTTGCTGGTGTAGTGCTTATACAAGGCGGCTTTCGTGAACCCCAACCGCTCCGCAATATCATTCATCGATGTTCCAAGGTAGCCGTTCTGAGCAAACAATTCCAGAGCCGTTTCTAAAATTCTTTCTTTCGTATCTCCAGCCATACTATTCCCCCTTGACAAGTAACCGCTCGGTAACCCCCATTATAGTTACCGAGTGGTTACTTGTCAAGACCTGTTGAAAATGATGTGAAAAGCAGCGCACAACAAGCATCAGCGAAAGGATTGGAATGACGCAGCGAGATGCGTTCGTCTGATTTTGAAACCGAAGCTGCAGCACCCGCACATAGGGAAGCCGCTTATATTGCGAAGCGCCGACACCGGCAATTTCAGTTTCGTGATATGCGATGTCAGGGAGCCGGGAATGCCAAGAGGCGCTGAGGATGGAGCCGGTATGTCCGGTATCCACTCTGGCCCTAAAGCACTTCCCGGCATACTCCGGAAACACGATAGGGCCTTGTTTGATTTCGGGACTCAGATGTTCAGCCGTCTTTTCCGATAAGCTGACCGATAAGGATTTATCTTTTGCGGAATAACTCCAGCGATAGCGGGAGATCACGTCCCATCCGAGCAGCATTTCAGCCGGAAAAATCCTGCCGTTTTCATCGCTGAGCGCAAAATCTGCGTCATCCGTCACGAGCACCTTGCATTTTTCCGCACAAATATCTCCCAGCCGGATATTGGGAATGACGGCAGTCTGAAGCGCACGAACCACGCCGTTATTGTTTCCGGCGCGGAGGACTTCTTTTTCCGGCGCAGCACGAAGCCGGCGCAGAAGACTTTGTGCGATGACCGTCATACCCGCGCCGGTGTCAAACAACGCGGCGGCTCTCACTTCCCCAATTTGGACGTTTACAAACAGCAGATTTGCAAAGCTGCTGCTCGACAGGCAATTTGTCATTGGCTCATCTCCATAGATCATACAAAAAGGCACAGTACAAACCGATTTTCTCAGTCTGCACTGCGTCTAAGCGTCTGGCATTTTGATTTCTTCAATTTTTCCGTCCTTGAAACGAATCACGCAGGTGTATTTGCACTTTGGGCAGAATAGCGGAAAATCCTCCAATACCGTATGGGTCCGTATCTGCGTTCTTGTTTTGCCGCCGCATCTTGGGCAGCAAAGCCAACGCAATTTTAGGGTTTCATCCATTTGGGACCCCTCGCTTCGCTTGTCAGCCAATATGCTGACGGCGCCTGCACATTCCTTCATGCCTTTCCCTCCTGCGCTGCCAAAATTGCGCCTCTGTATGCCCGCTCCAAATGGGAATTGATCGTGTCTTCATCGTATTTCAGCTCATTGTTGGCAATGATGCTTGCGTATCCATGAGCAAACAGAAACACCGTGACGAAAACCGTTTTCGTCTGCTCCATGCCGATTCCCAAGGATCTCTGCATCGCTGAAAGAACGGGAGTAAGTTCCTCAGCATCAATCAGTTCAAGCAAAGTCTTTCCGTTAAAATAATCCGACTGAAAAAGGAAACGAAACAAGTGGGGTTCTTCGATGGCAAAGCGGATATAGTTCATTCCGATTCCAAGAGCAGCGCCCTTGGGCGGTTTTTTCATATTCATCAGATATTCCGAATGATAAAGGTCTGCCTTCGCATAGACTGTTCTTTTCAGTGCTTCCATCGTCGCAAAATGATACATGACGGGCTGTGTTGAGCAATGCAGCCTTTCCGATACAGTCCTTGCGTTGATGCGTTCCACTCCCGCTTCGCGGGCAATCGCAAAGGCCGCATCAACGATCATCTCTTTTGTGACTTTTGCTTTGGCGGGCATATTCGCACCTCCGCATTTATAATTCCAATTATGTATAATTCAAATTATACACGGTCAAGTGGAGCTTGTCAATCCGTCTGAAGCAAAATTTGCGGACAATCTGTCCTTTCAGACACTTTTATCTCTTTTGCATAGCGTTTTCCTTTGCCGGGTTGAGAATTCCCTCTAAGCAATAGGGACACGAAAGCCATTGACCTTGCTTTTCCATAACCATCACCTACTCGTTCGTCGGGGCGGAAATGAGCGTGATTCTCCGCGTTTTGCTGCTTTCGGAGCTTGCCTGCTTCATGTACTTGACCGTCACCTGATTGATTTCCGGTTACCGCTCAATAATCCCCCGATACAGAAAAGCCGTGGTTCCCAGCATATCCGACAAGCGTCGCGTAATTTGAGCGCACGTCGGAGCGCGGGATGATTGGGCAATTCCGTTGCGTCAGCACACAAGAACGGTTCATCACACATTCATAGATGGTTTTTTAACCGCAAAATCCATTTTTATAGGTTACATTCGATGAGCGAATCCGAAATTTTGCACAAATTCTTATAACGGGCGCGCAATGCAGGTGCAGCAGATACACTGCGTCTACCTAAGCATCAGGCGAAACATAAACGCCATGCCCAGAAAACTCCTGCGGTATAAAACGCCAAAAAGCTTTTTAGAAGGAAGTTATCCGCTTTATAGGCTCCGATGAACAGCGAAATTTCTATTCGATGCTTTCTATCCCATTTGGCTTATTTGCTTTACAACAAAAAGTCCTGCGTGTTATCCATTCTTTGGAACACGCAGGATTTCGTTATATACTTTTTTCAGAAAACAATCGATTCGTCAGGCATTATTCTGCCTCGCAGATTGTCCGCACTCCGAGCATTCCCATGCCTTTACGGATTCCCTCGTCCAACATCATAGCATGAAGACCGTAAGCTTCAAACAAATCGCAAAGTGCCTGTGCAAGCGGCGCCTTACCGGCAATCACTAGTGTCTGCTCCTTAGAAAACGCGCTGAAATGCTCCAACGCATCCAAATCCATGCGCAACACTGCACCCAACAGAAAATTTCGGGCGTCGTCCGCAGTAAAATCGCCGAGTGTACGCATAATTCGAGCCATAAAAGCTGAACGCCCCAGCCCTGCGTCGCAGGCTCTCGCGCCTGCCAGCATCAATTCCGGTTGATAGGCTTCCGCGCTTAAAAAGGCGCGTTCTACAGAATCGGATAAAATAGTGTGATAGGTCAACGCATCGATCAGTTCCCCGGAAATGCTGGTCATACAACCGCAAATCGTGCCATCCGCACGAATAGAAATGAATTTATTGTGGCTTCCCGGCAAAATCAGCATCATATCCTTTTCAGGGCGAACATGCGCCCAAATGCCGATGGCTTCCGTTTCCTCGCCACGCATCATATCCAATTCGCTCAAGTTATCCAGCCGCGCACGCTCGGCAGAGTTGCGCAGGCCAGGAATAAACTCAATCGGGAACGGCGCAATTTCGGAGAACAAACGGCTGACCATCCCCTCGCAAAATTGTTTGGGCGCGGCCGGCGCAATCAAATGCGGCACTTCGCAAATGCCCACATTGCTTGTAATCATGCCGTAAGCCACACATCGCCGGATATCCGAAGCAGAAAGGTTTTGCGCAGCCATCACGCGCGAAATACAGTCGTGAATCGCTGCATAGAGTTTGGATGGATTGCCATCCATCGCCGTGTTTCGAACGCCGACCGCTTCCCCAGTCTGCTCCACGCATTGCCAGTTTTCGTCGAGCAGAGACACACGTGTATTGGTCGTACCCGTATCAATCAAAATGTAAAAAGCCATTATGATCTATTCGCCTCCCACTGTTCAATCGCATGCACAAATTTCCGGGCACGGCTCGTCAATGCGTTCATATCGCCGCTGCGAACAAATTCTTTTTTAACCAACTCGCCGCCTACGCCGAAGCCGCAGACACCCACATTCAGGAAATCTGCGATAGTCTCCGGGCGAACGCCGCCGACTGCCGACATGGGAATATACCCAAGCGGCCCTCGAACCGCTTTGATATAGGGCACACCCAACGTTCCCGCCGGAAACAGCTTGACAATATCCGCGCCTGCATTGTACGCCATCACGATCTCCGTCGGAGTCAGCGCGCCGGGCATGGAAATCGCACCCAGCGCTTTCGTTTTGGCAATGACGCTCACATCCACATTCGGGGAGATGACAATCTGCCCGCCCGCTTCAACGCTGGCTTCGACTTCCTGCACGGTCAGCGCCGTACCGCAGCCAACCACCATCTCGTCGCCAAAGATCTTTTTCACCGCACGAATACGCTGACAGTTATGTGCGACACAATCCGGATCGTCGTGGTCGAACGTAAATTCCAGCGCACGAACACCACCGTCATAAAGTGCCGTAGCGATATCGGTCGCCTGCTTGACCGGAATTCCTCGCAGAATGGCCACGAGCTTAGTCTCTTTCAGCAAAGAAAGCGCCTGTTCCTGATTCATGTCTGTTCCTCCTTGACTTGATGCAGAAAACGCCCCGGGTTCCGCTTGGCCGCGTCCGGGGCGATGGGTTTAAAAATGCTCTACTGCGGTGATGGCGTGACGAAGCTGCTCTTCCGTCAATTCATAAGGCATCAACCGCGCGTTGCGCAAGGCTTTCAAGCTGGCCGGAACGACGTGCGCAAGCAGCTGTTCATCCAACACATAGCCCATCTGGGCAATCGTCGTTGGGATGCCCATGCGAGCGAAGAAAGCCCGCAGGGTTTCAAACCGTTCCCGATTTCCGTCCACCATTTCTTGTACCAGCATGCCGTATCCGACGCAGTCGCCATGCAGCACACGCTTTTCAAACTCCAGCAGCCGCGTCATGCCGTAGAACACGGCATGCGCAATCGCGCCGTTATAGTGCTCGTCAATCAACAGCGAAACAAGGCCGGTCGAGACAATATTCGCCAACGCAACCTGCTCAAGCGCCTCGCCTGCCGCATGGGCTTTCGCTTCCGCCATCGCGGCTTCGCCATAAAGCAGATTCGGCTGATACGTCGTGCTGCTCAACGCCACGGCCATGCTGCTCGAATGGTCGAGCGTCCGTCCACGGGAAGCAAGCGTACATTCAATGTGCTTGGCCATCGCATCGCCGATTCCTGCGCGTAAATAGCACTCCGGCGCATTGGCCAGAATACCGGTATCAATCACGGTATAGTTCGGCGGCGATTGATGGAACATGCTTTCCAGAAAAACGCCGCTGTCGTCATAAACCACTGAAATCGCCGTCACGGCCGCACAGGTTGAAGCGATGGTCGGCACAGTGATAATCGGCAAGCCAAGCATATCTGCGCAGCCTTTGGCCGTATCCAGTGCTTTACCGCCACCCACGCCGATCACCATATCCGCGCCACAGGCTTTAGCCCGTTCGGCCAGCCTGCGCATATGCGCATAAGTACATTCGCCTCCATACCAAACGGTATCGGCCACATGCACGTCAGCTTTTTTCAGTGCGTCTCGCAGGGATTCGCCTGCCGCATCCAAAGCGTGATGGCCGCCGATAATGATCCCGTTTTGTCCAAGCCTGCGAAAAGCAGAACCGCTTGAAGCAATCGCGTCATCGCCTACGCTGTAAGCAGGTAAATAAACCTCACGCATGATGGAATCACTCCTTACCACTCTGCAACGGTTCCGTCAAAATTGCGCCAAATCGGGTTTTTCCAAGTGGGACAGTCCTTCGCCTTTTCCTTGATGTATTCTTCGTTCATTGTCACGCCAAGACCCGGACCCTTGAGCAAGCCCATAAAGCCTTCGTGATATTCATAGATACTCGCATCTGCCAGATAATCCAGCAGGTCGCCGCCCTTGTTATAGTGGATGCCGAGACTCTGCTCCTGAATAAATGCGTTAGGCGTGCAGGAATCCAACTGAACGCACGCGCCGAAGGCAATCGGGCCAAGCGGGCAATGCGGCGCAACAGCCACATCGTAGGCTTCTGCCATCGCTGCAATCTTCTTGCACTCGCTGATACCGCCCGCATGGGAAAGATCGGGCTGGATGATATCCACATAGCCTGCTTCCAGCAGATTTTTGAATTCCCAGCGGCTGAACATGCGCTCGCCGGTGGCAATCGGCGTACAGGTCGCCTGGCGGATATCCCGCATAGCTTCGTTGTTCTGGCTGAGCACCGGCTCTTCAATAAACATGAGGTGGAATTGATCCAACTCCTTAGCGAGCACGCGCGCCATCGTCTTATGCACACGCCCATGGAAATCCACGGCAATATCCATATCCATGCCCAGCGTATCGCGGATAATGGCCACACGTTCGCAAACCGCATCGATCTTTTTGAAGGAATCGATATAGTGCATTTCCTCGGTAGCATTCATCTTGATGGCGCTGTATCCCTGCGCTTTGGCCTCCAGCACATTGGCCTTGATATCGCTTGGGCGGTCGCCGCCAATCCAGCGATAGACACGCAGCTTATCGCGGCACGCGCCGCCCAGCAGCTCATACACCGGCACACCGAGCTTCTTGCCCTTGATATCCCAAAGCGCCTGATCAATACCCGCGATAGCGCTCATGACTTCTGGGCCGCCGCGATAGAAACCGCAGCGGTACATGACCTGCCAATGATCTTCAATATTGGCCGGATCCTTACCGATGAGATAATTACGGAACTCCTCCACCGCGGTACGCACCGTGTCGGCACGACCCTCGATGACGGGTTCGCCCCAGCCATCAATCCCCTCGTCGGTAGAAATCTTCAGAAACAACCATCTCGGTGGTACCTTATACAGGGTCAAATCGGTAATTTTCATCTGTCTTTCCTCCACTTATGCGCCCAGATAGCCGCCGTCAACCGGGAGAATAATGCCAGTCACATAGTCCGAAGCCGGAGCAGCCAGGAACACAGCCGCACCCTTTACGTCGTCAGCCACGCCCCAGCGTCCCTTCGGAATACGCGCCAGAATCTTCGGCTCGCGATCCGGGTTTCCGATCAGTGCAGTGTTTAGCGCGGTAGCAATATAGCCAGGTGCAATCGCGTTGACGCAGATGCCGCGTCCCGCCCAGTCATTGGAAAGCGCCTTGGTCAAACCTGCAACGGCATGCTTTGCGGCAGTATACGGCGGAACAGTCGTTCCACCAAAGTAGCAGTTCATGGAAGCCATATTGATGATCTTTCCGTAACCCTGCTTAAGCATGATCTGACCGGCCAACTGGGAAAGGAACCAGACGGCGTTCATATTGACGTTAATCACCGCATCCCAGTCCTCACGCGGGAACTCCTCCGGTTTGTGGCGGCGGGTGATGCCCGCATTGTTGACCAGAATATCGATGTGACCGTCAAACGCCTGCATCACTTCGCTAAACACGCGGTCGATCTCCTCCCGCTTGGACAAATCTGCCTGAAAAGGCAGGACACTTTTTCCGGTCTCATCCATCTGCTTCGCGGTCTCCTTGACGGAAGCGGAATAATCCACCAGCGCGACAATCGCGCCCGCGTCATGCAGCGCTTCGGCAATGCTGCGTCCCATGCCCTGCGCTGCGCCGGTGACGATAGCCTTGCGGCCTTCCAAGCTGAAATTATCCATGACATATTGTTTATTCATTCAATTCCACATCCTTTTCTTTCTGAAAAACGGTTTGTTCTTCAATCGCCTTAACCCATCAGCAGGTTCGGCAGGAACAACGAGAACCACGGAACATAGGTCACCAGCATCAGCGCCGCAAACATGGCGATATAGAACGGCATGATCGTCTTCATGACCTTTTCCATCGGCATTTTGCCAACCGCGCAGCCGGTGAACAACGCCAATCCAACAGGCGGCGTACAGGCACCCACAGCCAGATTGAGCAGCATCATAATGCCGAACTGAACAAGATCCATGCCCAGCGAGGTCGCAATCGGCGCAAGGATCGGCGTGGTGATGATAATCAGCGGCGCAACGTCCATGATGCAGCCGAGGAACAGCAGCATGATGTTAATCAGCAGGAGTAACAGGTACTTGTTGCTGGTGATAGACATCAAGCCGTTCGCAATCAGTTGCGGCACACGCAGGTAGCTCAGGCAGTAGCCGAATGCGCCGGCCGCCGCAATAATCGCCAGCACCATACCCAGTGTGCGCAGGCAGCGATGCAGAATACCGCCCAGCTCCTTGAGCGGGGTCTTGTAGACGAAGAAGGTGAGGGCAAACGCATACAGCGCCGCAATCGCCGCGCTTTCCGTCGCGGTAAAGATGCCGGTGCAGACGCCCAGCAGGATGATGACGATGGTCATCAGACCCGGCAGACTCTTGAGCGTGATCTTGACGCTCTTGCCAAATGTATAGCTCTTGCCTTTTGGATAATTCTTCTTGTTCGCAATGATACCAGCCACAATCAGCAGTGCTGCCGCCAGCAAAATACCGGGGATGATACCGCCCAGGAACAAGCGGCCGCAGGAAACGCCGCCTGCCGCCATCGCATAAACGATCATGTTATGAGAAGGCGGAATAATCATGGATTGCGTTGCGGATGTGACGGTGACGTTGATCGCATAATCGCGGTCATAGCCCTGCTTTTCCATCAGCGGGATCATCGTCGCGCCGATGGAAGAAATATCCGCCGTCGCGCTGCCGGAAACCGCACCGAAGAAGGTAGAAGCCAGAATGTTGACATATGCCATGCCGCCGCGGAAACGGCCTACGAAGATATCCGCGAAATCCATGAGCTTATTGGATATACCGCCGCTCATCATAATCTCGCCTGCGAGGATAAAAAACGGAACCGCCAGCAAGCTGAAGGACTGAACGCCGGTCGTCAGTCTCTGCCAGATAACCATGACAGGAATTTTCAAATACAAACAGGTCAAAACCGATGATCCGATCAGCGAATAGCAAACCGGAATCCGCATGATGACAAACAGCACAAACGAACCGAGAAGGATGAGTGCGCCGATCTGCATGGTGGTCATTTCGCTTCAACCTCCCCAATAAAGTTTTTAGACGCTTCGCTTTCGCTCAGCCCGACGATGCGTAGAAGCTGCTGCACAGAGGCCATTATGCCACAGATCGGTGTGGGCAGATAGATAACCGCCGTCGGCCAGCGGGTAGAAGGCATGATGGAGGACATACCGTATTGCACGAGCTTGATACCCGTATAGAACATCATGATGCTGATCGCCAGCATGACAATATTATCAATCAGGTCAATCGCTTTTTTGCCCGCACGCGGGAATTTGGAGACAAACAGTTCGACACGCAGATGCTGGTCATGGCGAACCGCAATAGCCATGGAAAAGAAAGTGATGTAGATGAAGCCCATCAGCGACACTTCCTCAGACCACGGAATGGAATACTGAAACGCTGCGCGCAGGAACACCTGCACCGCAATCAACAACGTAATGAACACCAGAATCACACGACAGATCCATTCGAACCCCGTGTAAATGATGGACTCAATTCTGGCGATCGTTTCTTTGGCTTTCATGAATACAGCCTCCTCAGATAACAGGGTTGGAACGTCGCTCTCTCCCTTACTAAAGGGAAAGGAGCGGCACGGCCGGCAACCGTGCTCGGCCGTGCCGCTCCCTACGCTATGAAGAACCTTGACACTTATCGGTAACGCTGTGCCTTGCGGCTCATCCGCTTTGCTCAATACTGAATGTTTTCGATCTGCTCAACCAAATCAGCATAAGCCGCGCCGTACTGATCGTAGACCGGCTGTTCAGCTTCACGCAGAGCAGTCAGCAGCTCCGCATCCGGCTCAGTGATGATCATGCCGCCAGCAGCCAGCGTATCCAGCGCGGCCTGCTCAGTCTCGCCCCACGCAGCGATCATGTTCGCCTGCAGATTCGCAGCGCACTCCTTGAGGATAGTGCGGTCGGCTTCGTCCAAACGATTCCAAGTCGAAGCAGAAACAATGACCATCTCCGGCATGATGTTGTGACGGTCAAGAATCAGGTATTTGCACAGCTCGTTGTGGCTCATATCGATGATGCGCGGAATGTTGTTCTCAGCACCATCCACAAGGCCTGTCTGGAGCGCGGAATAAACCTCACTGCCGGACATGGAAATCGGAATCGCGCCCAGCGCAGAAACGGTATCCTGGTAGATAGAAGACTGCATGACACGGAACTTCACATTCTTGAAATCCTCCACCGTGTTAAGCGGCTTAGTCGCGTAGAAGCAGCGGCTGCCCGCATCCAGCCAGCACAGGCCGACCAGGCCCTTGCTCTCCATCGAATCCAGCAGATTCTGGCCGATTTCGGTGTTCATAACCGCCCAGAGGTGATCCTCGCTCTTGAACAGATACGGCAGAGACAGCAGATTCAGATCGTCGTTAAAGCTGGTCAGCGCGCCCATGGAAGACTTGGTAATATCCAGAGCACCCATCTGCACCTGTTCGACGCAGACCTTTTCCTCACCGAGCTGACCACCGGCATAAACCTCGACCGTGATGCGACCGTCAGTCTTTTCTTTTACTTCATCCGCAAACTTGTAAATCTGTACGGTAGACACATAATCTTCGGACGAGTCGGTTGCGAAACGAAGGACAGTTTCCGCAGAGGCAGCAGCGGTCAGCCCTACGGCCAGACCCATGGACAGGAACAAGCAAGCCAGTTTTTTCATTTGAGATACGCTCCTTTTCTTTTTTGGTTTTTTATTTTCAAGGAAGTTTCACACATTCTTCCTTGATTTCGTTTTCAGATCGTCGTCATCATGTAACATGTCCTACAAGTTATAAGAAAGACAAAACGGAATCCGCCTTCAGCTTTGTTCCCGTTTTTTCGCATCAATGATTTTTCTGAGAATCGGCAAAGAATTCAGACAGACGAGCCAAATTGTATTTTGCCATTCGATCATAATCGGAAATAATCTTTTTGACCCGCTTGTTCTTCATGTCTTCAAAGATTTCGATATGCGTCGTTACGCCGTAACGCTGAGATTTCGGTAGACTGTTCATCTCCTGCAAAACGCTGGTGACCGCATTCTGGTTGGCCTGCATGGCACGCTCCAGGAATTCATTGTGTGCACAACGAATAACCGCCAGATGGTAATTATAATCAGCTTCAGAATAACTCACAACATCTTCCTTGCTGCTGTCCATCTGATCAATACATGCTTGCACCTGCGCAAAATCTTCTTCCGTCGCTGTATTGACAGAAAGTTTAATGGCGCTGATTTCCACCGCATTTCGAAATTCGATGAAGTGCTGATAACTCTCAACAGACAATTGCAACGACTTATCCGGATGAATAAAATTATTAGGATTCGCGACAAAAGATCCTAGTCCTTGTCTCGTAACAATCAATTTTTCCGTTCTGAGCATTTGCAATGCTTCTCGAATCACAACACGACTGACATGGAAAGTTTTCGCTAGTTCATTTTCGCTGGCTATCTTACTGCCTTCTTCCCACGTACCGGAAACAATCATTTGCCGGAGCTGACGATAAACTTCACTGACAAAGTTCACCTTTTCGATCCGAGTGATTTCCACACGATCACTCCTTATTTCGGTGCCTTGTTTTCTCTTGTAAGTTGTCATACAAGTTACGATCATATTAAAGCACATCGCACGAACGCTGTCAAGCCCCTTTTGACCAATTTTTTAAAGAAACGGCAATTATTTTGTGAATTTAATCAGCTGCGCCGAAGAAACTGCCAATCATTTTTCCCAGCCTGTTGAATCCACATCCGTTTACTTATATGATAAATGGGATATCAAATCGATGTAAACCTGTAACTATATGAAAGGGGTATATAATTGTGGACAAAGAATCCATTGAGTTCCATTTTACGCAAAGCAAAAATGATACTTCCGTTCTAACTGCCGTTGCCTCTCAAATCTACAATCCACTACGGGTCATCATTTGGTGCGTCTTTGCATGCGGTCTGTTTCTTTGTATGCTACTGACGCTTTCCGGGGAAAATGCCCGTTATACTGCCCCAATTTTGATCCTTTCGTTCCTCCTTACGGCGGCTGCTTTCAGTATGCTAGCCATCATTTTCCGCATTCGTCCAAAGCTTCTAAAATGTATACAAAATAATTCGCAAACATCCATTTGCATACGTTGCACACAGGAGAACATAGAAATTTGCCGCGAAAACACTTTACCCGTCCGCGTGGAATACAAAAATGTTCTCAGTCAGTTTTGGTGTGGTGATAACTATATTTTGCACATTCGTATCTGTAGAAACAAGATTCATAGCCATGAACTTTTTCTTATTCCTCTTTCAGAATCTACCTTTGATGACATTTACACGCTTGCATCTGTGTTGGAAAAGAAAAAAACACGTTTACAGCGCATAAAAATCAAATCTGTTAGCCAAAAATAAAAATGCTTGAACAACAGTACTCAACAGATATGCCAAGACCCATCCTTCAAATCCAGAGGACGGGTCTTGGTTTGTTTTTCGGCATTGTCAGTCCTTCGGGGCGTTGCTTTTGAGTCTTTTTTCCCTCTCTGCCGCTCAGTTTCTTTCCGCGGGAACAGCCCGCCGCAGCCTTCCGTCCTCCATCTCATAAACAATGTCGCAGGCCTTCGCAATATCCGCCGCGCTATGGCTGGCCAGAAGAATCGTCTTGCCCGCCTCTCGAAACTGTCTCAGCAGCGCATGAACTTCTTCCATCGCGTCCCGATCCATCGCGTTGAACGGCTCGTCGAGCACCAGCACATCTGGATTTTCCATGATCGCCTGCGCAAAGCCGAGCCGCTGCCGCATGCCCAGCGAATACCGGCCGACGGGCTTGCGCTCGTCCGGCGAAAGCCCCAGCGTCTCCATCGCGCGACGAGCGTCCGCCCGATCGGCGCGGCCGGACATATCGGCCAGCAGCATCAGGTTCGTCAGCCCGGATTCATTCGGCAGAAAGCCGGGGCTTTCGATGATTACGCCCGTCTTCGGGGCAAAATCCGCCGCCTTGCTGACCGCGCCGCTCCTTTGCAGCGCCGGATTCCGCCTGAGCGCGCGCCGTCCGCCGACCAGCCAGCCGTTCACGAGAACATACCCCGTTGTCGGCTGGCTGAACCCGCAGATGCAGCGCATCAGCGTCGTTTTGCCGCAGCCGTTTGCGCCGACCAGCCCGTAAATGCCGCCCGATTCAAACCGCACCGTGATCTGGCGCAGAATCTCATTCTTTCCATATCGCTTGGACAGGTTTTCAATCTGAATCATCGCCTCATTCTCTCCCCTCGAACCGCAAATCCATGTGATGCACACGCGCCGCCATCAGCGCGATCAACGCCGCAATCGCCACGCCGTAGCCGACGAGCACGCGAAGCGCCGCGCCGATTTCATCGCCATACGCCCGGCCGGCAATGGCGCTCAGCGTCGCATACAGCCCCGGCAGGACGATGCCCGGAAACAGCTCGGCCAGCAGCGTGATATGCGCCGTCACCATCAGCACACAGACGATGATGCCGACGTTTCCGCAGTCAAACAGCGCAAACGCAAGGACGGTCAGCGTCAGCAGCAGGTAATACCCCATCTGCACCGCCGCCGCCAGGCCGCAGGCCGCCAGCGGCGACAGCACGCGGATATACGCCGGCGCGAACTGAACCTCATACACATAATCCGGGTCGGCGGCCAGCCGCTCGAGGTCGCTCCATCCCCCGCCCGGCGCGGCGTAGGGCGCTGAGCAGAGGGTGGCCGAAAGCAGCATCGCCGCCAGAAACAGCGCCGAGATCATCGCGCAGAACACCACCAGCGAGATCAGCCACCGCCCGCGCGATTGGCGAATCAGCGCGTATTTCTGCCACGCAATTCGTTTGGGAATTTCCGAAATCATCACCAGAAAGCCGATGCTCGTGTTCAGCAGATGGAACCCCTGATTGACGCTCGCGTAGACCATCTCGCCCAGATGCAGCGCATACCCGCTCGCTTCATAAAGCAAATGCTGCGCGCGGGTGAACATGATCGTCATCATCGCCACAAACGCCAGCGCGATGACCGTCCGCGGCGAATGTACCCACAGGCTCCAATGGCCGCGCAGGGTCGCCCCAAGCGTATGCCGCTTACGCATGGCGAAGCCTCCTTTCGCACCCGGCGCAGTACGCCGCAAGGCTGACGGCAAACAGCACGCCGTAGCTCGCCAGCGCGGCGCGCAGGCGTTCCGGCGACAGCCCGTCGTTAAACAGGCTCGCCGGATGCGGAATGTTCAGCCCCAGAAACCACTCCGCCGCGTCCGCGCTCCAGAGGTAATAGATGAACGACGGGATGGTGAACGCCCGTTTCCCTTAATTAAAGATATTGTTTGGTAAAAAAGAAAGGTCAGTCGATTTTGCCGATGAAGCGGTAGTAGATTTCTACT
>ERZ827168.3100-NODE-3100-length-17590-cov-3.141203_pt1 | contig 17590 bp, 14 predicted proteins | sample MGYA00519868_ERZ827168 | MGnify/ENA primary metagenome ERZ827168 (study PRJEB31778, sample SAMEA3449271) | human gut metagenome | biome: human gut; feature: human-associated habitat; material: faeces | place: United Kingdom | collected 2010/2012 ...
GGCTTCCGGTATACATATCATAGAGTGAAGCCACTGAACATATCATAGAGTGATATGTTCAGTGGCTTCCGGTATACGAAAACCCGCGATTTCATTGTCCCGACCGAGTATGGTGATAATGTGGATATGATTCCCGGAAGTGCTCAAACGCCGAAAATCAATCAGAGATTAGCCGACTTGTTTGATGATGCGAATATCCTGGCCAAAAGTGGAGCCATAAAACGCATTGATAAGATGTCGGACTTCCTGTTTTATTTCTTGGAGCAGGTGTTGGACGATTATGACTACATAATTATCGATACGCAGCCGACCCGTGACTCATTGCTGCTTACCAATGCAATTAGTGCAGCCGATTATATCCTGATTCCCATGATGTGTGATGCAAACTCCCGTGGGTCTGCGTTCAGAACGTTTGCACTGTGCAATGAGCTATGCAATGCACCGGGGAGCCGAATCAAAGGTGTGGGTGTTCTCTTGACAGCGGTGAATAAAAAGGCGAAAGCTGCAAGGCTGATTCGTACACAGTGTCAGGATGTTTTGGGTCCTGCTCTGTTTGAGCATGAAATCCCGAACAGCATCAGTGTCGGTATGTCTGTTACGAATTATCAGCCAGTGTGTTTCTATGCAGCAAAGCAGCCTGTTTCGATTGCATATCAGCAGGTTTATAAAGAATTGATGAAGCGTTTGGCAAAGCTGGAGGTGAAGTAAAATGGCATTGACAAAGAAGAAGGGGCCTGTAACCACACCCAAGTTGCCTAATATTGAAGCTTTGAAGAAAGTAAACAACAATAACGCCGGTGCATTTTATAACGACTTACTCAATGCAAAGCACAAGATAGAATACGAGAGCCGCGACATATCCCTCTTTAATATCCGAACAAACACTGATAATGAAATATTCCGTGAAATAGATGACGATGAAGATATTCGGATTCTTGCGGATGATATCAAGCGCAACGGCCTGTTGCATAACCTGGTCATGTTCCCATCCACAGAAGAGGGGAGAGAAGTCTATGTTCTTCTTTCCGGTGAAAGAAGATATCGAGCTCTCAAGCTGCTTGTTGAAGAAGGGGATACGTCCTGGCAGATTGTTCGGAACTGCAATATCATTACGACAGAGCTTTCCGATAACGAAAAGAAGGTATTACTTTACAGCGCAAACCTGCAGGTGCGTGGTGGCCTAAATGATGAGGCAGTTCGCAGAAAGGCTGTATCAGAGTTTATCGAATGTCTCCAGAAAGAACCCTATAATATGAATAGGGTAGACGCTCTGAAAGCAATCAAGAGCGTGAGTTCTGTAAACCCGAAAACCATCGACAGAGATGCACGGCTCGAAGATAAACTGAGGGGGACCCTGAAAGAGCTTCTCGACGCAAAATTCCTGAGCCGCAGCGAGTGTGAAAGCTATCTGCGATTCGATGATGAGAAGCAGGAAGAGATTGGCCAAAAGTATCAAGAGCTCAATGCAGTGGATTGTCACGGCGATACTGGGGAAGAAGCAGGGAAGAACCACATCGAAGTGATGCGCGATACGCTTCACGATACGTTCCGGGAATACCTGTTCAGTGCCTTGCAGCAGCGTACCAGAGCAGAGCACGAAGAAACCTATAAGAAATCCATCGAGTATTTTGACAGTGAATTACAGGAGCTCAAAAAGAAAGCCGAAGAGTTCGGGATTATCAAAGAGTGCAACACCCCGGAAGAAGTAGCAGATTTTGAGTATGATGCCCAAAAGGATGCTACCAAGGACGTTGCCAAGAAGGAGAGGGAAGCGGCAGATATCAGTGTAAGTGCCGTATTAAAAACCACTCCGACAATCATCAAGAAGTTGCAGCGAGTCTATTCAAACAAGAGCTATGAAAAAGCATTGCGCCATGTTTCACAGGAATCGAGAGATTCCGACATTGCAGCACTTGAAGAAGTGATTGAGATGGCTACAAAGCTGAAAGAAAAAATCAAAGCCGTGGATTGATTAAGGGAAACCTAAATGAATAGTGAAAAAAGCACGATTTCAGTGCGGTTCCGTTCAGACTTTGCGGAAATACTCGAAGTTCGGGCGTGGTACGAAGGAAGTCGCTTGGGAACACTGACAAACCGATTGGTTAGAAGTGAACTTCAAAAGGTCAGCAGAGTAGGGGACAAGTACATCATTTCTAAAGGTTCTGCTGAATACGACGAGCTGGTAGCTACCGGAGGTCTGGATGAATCGTACTATCTCTTACCAGAGATTGATGAAATCATATCCTTCATGCCGACCAACGAAGGTAGACGAGGAACAAAGTTAACGAAAAACAAACAGGTCTCGTTGTACTTGACCGAGGATGAAGTAAGCCAGCTGAATAGAGTTGTTTATGCACAGGATGTATTCGGAACCTATGACAGCGAAAAGATTCTATCGTATCGTTACGCAATCCATGGGCTGCTCCTAAATACTGAACTTCTGAAAAAGCAGATTCACAAGGATTTCTAAACATGCAGCGGATGCACTACCAAGAAAACGCTTGGAATGAGCATTCGCTGTTTGCTATTTTGTAAGAAATGAATTTACACCAACAGGTATGCGAGTTCTGGATGAATTGTATGGCTTGCGGCAAGTTGCATCGCAGGATGCCTGTAAAGATTCCAAAAGTTAAAAGGCTTCCCTATATTTCGCTAAACGGAGATTTAGCGAAGTTGCGAATCGAACGCAAAATAGTCCCCTTTTCGTTATTTTTGAAACTAAACAAAAAAATGCAAAAGAAAAAGCCCCAACCAGAAAGGTCGGGGCTTCAATATTATTAGGCAAAGCTGTAGTTTGCAACAACTCCCATGAGCTCTTCACGAGTCTGCGGGTCAGATGTTGCACCGCTCACAACGGTCCATTCGGCAGCTTTAGCATAATCGCCAATCAGCATACCGGCCTGAACCCAGTTCGCGAGAGAGCGCATCGAGTTTACATTGCCATCTGTAGCGCCACAAGTCTGGCACTTCTTGGCAATTTGGTGAACGCAATCTACCATCGTCTGCAGCGGGACATCATTTCCACAGCCGGTCATACCCTTGATACGTTTGATGATAACCGCATCATTCGGGCATTTCATGTCAACGATTAGATGGTGGCGGTCGATGAACGACTGGTTCAGCGGACGGCAGCCTTCCAGGTCAACATTCAACGTGGAGATGATGATGCAGTCAGGATGCCGATGCAGCATCTCACCTGTCGGCAATACGACGCAGCCAGTTTCATCCAAAAGGCCATTCAAGCCGGGCATGACGGACGGACGCGTAATCAGAGAAGGCTCCTGCAGCTCACAGACCCAACCATTGCGGATAGCGCGAACCAGAGGGCTCTCAACATAGCGGAAGCCCTGGCCGCAAGCCTCAGAGCAAAGCTTCATTTGCTTGCGGAACAGCTCGGTCATGCATTCGGTTTCAGTGGCATCAGCCTTAGAAACGCCAGTAATAGCTTCATATGCTGTCACGGGGTCCATACTGATATCAGTTGCGGTCGGCAGGTCCTTGAACAGTTCCTCATTGATACTATCGTCAGAATCAGTAGAATCAATGGGCATCATGTCGCCAATCAGGTTATACATTTCAGTACCAGCATTGCAGGTAATGAACGTATAAGGTAGACCAAGACCAGCAGCAATCGCACGAGCACCAGCAGTCTTACCAACAGACGGGTCACCACGCAGCATGATGTTGGTCATAGGGCGTTTGGTGCCGTGTGTTTTAGAAATGAGATAGCAGGAAGTCACAACTTCTTCGGGAAGGATGTATCCGTCATCAAGCTGTGGGACCAGGCTCTTCTCCTCGTCAGAGAGAATACGATTGTTATCAGCAAAATAGCCAATAAAGTCTTTAACAGACTTAAACGTGAACTTGCTGGCTCCGGAGCCTTTTTGGTCGCTCATAAACTGGAAAGTGCCCCAAACCATGTCCGGAAGGAACTTCTTGCTCTTGGCAAGGGTTTGAGTAACATTTTTCAAGTTGCCGTTGTTGGGATATTTGGCCTTGAGCTCTGTGTTTTGCTCCAGCATAGCGTCCATCGCAGTACCGGCCAAAGCGCAGGCGTATTTGACCTTCTTTGTGGTGTCGGTTTCTGCAACATAAGATTGGAAAATATCTTCAAAACCGTCAACACGATTTCGAAAATCACCCCAGAGAAGCAAAAAGAAAGGAGCAAGTCCAATCTTTGCAACATCCAAAATATTACCATTAAATCCAGTAGATGCGTACATTTGGCCGGTGCTTCTGTCATAAATCAGGCACAGCGTGTTCCCCAAATGGTCAGTTTCACATTCTTTGTAGATATTGTTATCTACCCACTCGGCCATTGTACGACCATCTTTGTTGCAAGAATACGCACCGACTTTTCGTCCATTCTCAATCATTTCAGCGCGGCACAAAGCCTTCGCGAAATCTGCTGTTATTTTGCCCGGTACGCAGTGTCCATTAGTTCGGTATACCCAGACCTGCTTTACACTGGCAGCGGTGGGGTCATCAATAAACCTCGTTCCGATGCCTAGCTGAACATCATGGAAAATGTCAGGCAGCGCAGGGTCAAGCAAGTCATTGGTCTTGCCGGTCCACCATAAATTCTGTGTATTCATAATTTTACCTCCGATAAATTAAAATAGTCGAGACCAGCAAAAGTGCCAGTCTCGACTTAAATTAGTGTGTAATCGCCCGTATAGCCTGTTAGCACAGCTCACGGGGCTTAGAATTGATGATTAGAAGGGCAAATCGTCCTCTTCAACCGCATCGAATTCATCTGCCCCATATTCACCGTAAGTCGGTGCAGAAGGAGCAGGAGCCGAAGCGGGAGTTGCTGCAGGAGCAGGAGTGCTGTTCTGAGTAGTGTCTTTGCCGCGACTTGCAAAAGATGCTTTGTCAGCCCATACGGTGTAGAACGTACGATTTTCACCGTCCTTATTCTTGTGAGAATAGCTGGACAAAGTACCGGCAACCATGATAGGGTCACCTTTATGGAAATGACTTGCAATAAATTCCGCAAGCTTACCGGAGGCAGCGACAGCCACAAAGGAAGGAACATCAACCCACTGCCCATCCTTCTGGTAAGAGCGGTTGCTGGCAACCGTAAAGTTTGCAATGTTATTTCCGTTCTGAGTAGAACGGGTCGTAACATCTGCGGTCAGGTTACCCATCAGAAGGCCCTCGGAGAAGTTGCCACTGACATCTGCTTGAATCGTTGCGGCACTCAGATAAGAATAGTACTTTTTCTGTCCGTCCTTATCATAGGAGCCGGCTTCAAAGCGGCCAGTGGCCAACACTGGTGCACCCTTGACGAGTTTTGCACGCAGATTGTCACTGATAAACTTCTTTGGAGCGCGAACCGGGATAAAAGAAGTCTCCTTATTCTGTCCACGGTCTACCGCAACACGAAACCCAACGTATGTGTTGTTGCCAATAGTGAATTCTTCTGCATCAGCAGTAAGACGGCCGATGATGGTGAAAATGTTAACGTTAGTCATGATTTTGTCTCCTTTCAAAAGACAGTTAATAAATAAAAAAGGCAGGCTCCCCAAACAAATGAGAAGTCTGCCTTACGACGAGATTGTGAATTGTACGAGCGCATATATCGCCTAGTAGATGGTATCTATCGTACAATATTCATTGTATCGAGTTCGCATATATCGTCAAGCATTTTTGGGATGAAATCATACAACCGTTGCGTGAGCAGTGAGCCAGTCACCTACTTTGTTGTACAGAACCGTCTGGTTCACATATTCTTCGCCGTAGTATTTCTGAGCCTGCTGGACACTCAAAGAATCATCACCAAAATAATCGCTTACATCGGCATCGGTGACCTTGATTTTCTCTGCTTCAGCCACAGCCTGGAAAATCAGATACGCCTTTACGCTTTCTTCAATGCGGTCATTGTAGCTGTCGAGCAAGGCATCCTCAGTATCGTAATCGGTGGTTTCCAGGTACTCGTCCATGGTCTTACTCATGTTCTCGGCACTTGCTTCGATTTCCTTGCGGTAAGTATCACGCTGGTCATCAATGAGGTTCTGAGGAATTTCGGAAACAACGGAGTTATCCATCATATAGTTATAGATGGCAAGGCCCAGAGCATCTTTGGTCAAAAGCTCATTGTAATACTGTTTGAACGTATCCACGGAATTGACCAGAGTGCCATCCTCGGTGTAATACTTGTTATCGCCGAAGCAGTTCACGATAGAGTCATCCGTCAAGGTCAGCTCAGAGACATCCTTGAGTTCGATGCGGAACTGAACATCCTGACCAGCCAGGCTCAGAGTGTTGCCCTCGGAATCCGTGGTGTCAGGGTAGCTGTCGGGAAAAGTCACAGTGATATCGAACTTCTCACCGGCAAAATGTCCTTCAATCTGGCTCTCAAAGCCATCTACGTAATATCCCTGACCCAATACGATTTCGGCATCCTTTGCAGAACCGTTCGGGAATTCATCGCCGTTGTAGGAGCCGGTATAATCCACCGTCACGCAATCGCCTTCCTGCGCCGCGCGGTCCACAGTGGTGTGTTCACCGTAAGTCTGCTTAATCTGCTGCAAAGCGGAATCCAGAGCGCCGTCTTCCATGTGCAGGTCTTCCGTCTTAAAGGTCATATGGTCATAGTCATCCGGAAGAGTAACAATATGCTTGGCCTTAACACCAGCATAGTGACCGTCCTTTTTTAGACCCGCACTGTAATCAATGTCCAGCGCAGTCTCGACGGTTGCAGATTCTTCAGTGGCAGTAGAAGAACTGTCACTGCCGGACACAGCAGTCGATGCACAGCCAGACATGATGATGGATGCAGCCAGAGCAGTTGCAAGGATAAAAGAAGTTTTACGTTTATTCATTTGGTATTCTCCTATTTTTGAAATGTTATTTTTACTGGACTTGCAGAATGCTGTTCAGCAAATCTTCATTGTTCGTGACGGCCAGGAAATTGCGGTCAGTGCCTTCCACGAGATAGGTCTTGCTGCTGTCGGAGTCAGCATAATCAGAGCGAGCAACTGTAAAACCAGAAAGTGTCTGCTTGGTATCCGTGAACTGAATATCATCAGCGTTGTAGGATGCAGGTGCAAACACGACCTCAGAATCGCCATCTTTGACCAGAACGCGCTCATTCGTCAGACTCAAAGTGCGTCCATCAAAATCGGCAGGCACATTATCAAGCAGCAAGGAAGCACCATCATTGGCAGGTGCGGCACTGCTCAGCAAAGCGGTTACTTCTTCATTTGCTGCATCGTTGATGCTCTCATCGCCGGTAGCACCGTATGTAGCAATCACAACAAGTACTTTACCGTTCCCGATACCTTCAATGCCGGTAATCATATGAGTGGCACCGTCTTCGTGTTCGGTCATTGTACTATTGCCCAGATAAGAGCTGTCGCTCACCATACGGACAAGATAGGTTACTCCATTGCGCTCATACTGCAAGGCCGCGCCATCGTACTTGATGCTGTCTGCACTGTCTACAGCGACCGCTACCTTGGATTCGCCATCAGTAATCAGGAAAGTCGAGGAACTCAGCGTCCAGGTGTTTCCATCCGAAGTCATAGATACTACAGGAGTCAAGGCTTCCTGATTTTCAAAATTAGTGTCGGTCGTTGCAACATCAGCCGAGATGTTCAGAGCACTTCCAGTAGACGGATAAACGATAGAATCACTCTTACGGCTTTCAGCAATCGTCATGCCCATAACGACCACGGATGCGGCAAGAACTACACAGCTGACACCCAGAATGACATTACCGCCTTTGTGGGACTTAACAGCCTCTTTAGGCTTAACAATTTTTTTTTCGGTATCTTTCGCTTCAGGTTTTTTCTCCGGTTTCTCTTCCAGTTCTTCATCTGCATACGGATTCTTGAATCCACCAAACGAAGGAGAGACAAAAGAGTCGCTGTCATCATCCTGCTGATTGCTTTCGGGTTTAGCGACAGGCTTTTCCTCAGTGGCGGCAGGAGCCGCTTCCATAACGGGTTTCGTTTCAAACTCATCGGAAGGCTTGCTCTGCTGAGAAGAGCCTTTCGGACGGAATTTATGTTCCGGTGTGGGGATAGGCGTTACGTTCTGAACGTTCCCTTTATTCACGGTGTTTGCCTTGTCCTTCTCGGCTTCCGACACGGGAGCGGGAATGGTAGTGGACTTATCGTCCTGGACCTTTTCAACTTTCACGAACCGAGAAAGGTCGAGTTTGGTTTCAGCGGGAGTATTCTCTTCTTTCTTCTTGTTCAGGTCCTCCGCAAAAACCGTGGTCCAGGGCTGATTCGTCCGAGTCACATAGGGCGGTTTCTTCAATTCGCCAGACTTGTTCTGGCTGTTCTTTTCGTTGCTCATAAATTAGGGCAAGGAGACCCGCGACTTCAGTCGTGGGAGGAATTGCCCGTTCACATCCTTTCAATTAAATAATTTGTTGCGGGCTCTAAAAGTCGCAGCTTTTTGAATGTCACGCCTTTAGAGATGCTCGTACCATCCAGCTTTTTAAGCGCAAAGCTCCCCGAAGAGCGACGTCCGGAAACGAAGCATTCTTGCCCTTTGTAGAGAACCTTATGTTTGTATCCCACACTTCCGAACAGGAGCTTGATTGTAAACGGTGTGCGTTTTACAACGCATGCTTTTTGCTGTTTTAACAGCAGACGAGCTTTTCCAGGTGAGCACGGCATCAAGGGTTCGCCGTGCTTGTTAAGTACATACACATATTGCATGATGCCATGCTCCTTTCGATAAAATTGCAGCTAAAAAGAAGCTGCTCACTCCTCCGAAGAGGGTTAAAATCCTTCCCCAAGGTTATAAACGGCTTGATGCAGCCACACCTGTCGGCTTTGCCTCAGCTTTACGTGATGTGTTGCCTTAGAGCGCACGGCTAGGATTTACACCGTACGGTAACTGTCTATTCGCTTATAACGGGGCGCAACTTAATGCGCAAAGGGTAGTCAACATATCCTTTCGGACACTTCTAAAGCGTAGACTTACCGGAGCAAGCCCGCGACTTTAGTCGTGGGTTATTGACTGCTTTTCCTCCTCAAGCCCGGTTGAAGCAGACAATGCGAACATTGTAGGCATCGCTCAGGCAGGTATATACGATAAGGTCCGCAGAACCCCAAACAACCGTTCCGTCATTTTTCTGCAAAGCATCAAAACCAGTCACATCGTTGTGGCCGTCAAAGGCATCCACACAGACGTAGTTGATTTGTTCGCCAGACGGAGTGATGACATATGCGGTCGAGCCGATTGTCACGGATGTCAGGCCAGGTATTTCGTTATCCGCGACGATATTGCTGCCGCCATCCTGCGGTGCTTTTGGGAAAACACATGCGCTGTCTTCACGGTTGCAGGTTTCCTGGTCCGTGTTGTTATAAAGCGCAACGTCTACCCCGGCCGCAGGAATATGCAATCGGCCGCAGAAGTTCGGGTAATCGTTATCGTCGTTATAGTTCGGACCTGCCGGTGTCGCTTCTGCCTGCTGCTCGGCCTTTGCTTCTTCTTCCTTTTCTTTTTCGGAATTCTTTTCTTCCTGGATGTTCTTCAGCTTGTTATCGATTTTCTGAATAGAAGCCTGAACATCAAGAGTCTGACTGACGGGTGTTAATTCCGTGTTCCTAGCCTCAGTAGAGAGAAGTTCAAGGCGGCTGGCATCCACATCAAGTGTTGGCTCCAACAGCGTAGATGACTGAGCCGAAAGAATCGCCTGTGTTGCGAAATCTGCTGCCTGCTTATTTCGCTCAACATTTCGTTTGACATCCATCAGAGAAAAGATAGATGCGAGCAAAGCAGCAATACTAAGCAGCAGCGCAACAATTTGTTTGAGAGTCTTCATTTTTTGCTTGCCTCTGACTTGCGACCATTTTACGGATAATACGATTGAGCTGGAAAATGGGAGACCGGCTCAACATTTTCCATTATTCGCGATTCGCACATTTCCGCAAGTTTCGGAGCGTTTGGGCGAATTTTGTACTCAATGAAGTTCTTCAAAGCTGATTTGACCATTGCTCTGCTGGGCCTTTTTGGAAGAGCCTCTGCCACGCTTTCGGAAGCTCTGGTCAAACGGCTGGGCCTTTTTGGGTTCGTCAGAATTCTGCTGCTTTCCATTTGCCGGTTTCTTTTGCGATTTTGCAGGAGCCTCTTTGGATGGCTGCTTCTGTTTAGGTGCCTTTGCCGAATCCTCCTTGGGACTTGATTTTGAAGTACTCGTCCGCTTATCCGTGATGGGTTTCTTAGGCTTCTTCACTTCTTTTGAAGGTTCGACCTTGCGAGTAATGTTAAAGCCTGCGAGAGCCGCTTCCCTGTCTGCTTTTGGGCGCTGAGCTGGTGCTACCGGTTCAACTTTTGGTTCAGCTTTTGGTGTCTGAGGAACATCAGGCTTTTGGGGCCGGGGCTGAGTCGGATGGCTCTCAACGGGTTTTGCAGGCTCGTGAGGTTTGGCTTTAGGCTCGGCCACGACTGCTTTGGGAGTGCCGAACGCATTTGTCTTTTTTGCGGGCAGGTCAGGAACTTTATCCGGCATAGGCGGCTTTTGCTCTATCGCGGGGCTGTCAACAGTATCGGGTTCAGAAGAAGCAGGGATATCGAAGTCCATCATATCCATATCCGGTTCCTCTTCATGCTCATCCACATCATCGGGAGGATTGAATACGTTAGCATCATCGTCCGCAAACGGGTCCTTTTCATCATCCATGTCAATGCCGCTGGGGTCAAATGAAAGACCAGCGTGGGAATCAGAATTTTCGGCGAAGGGGTCCTGCGTATCGTCATCATCCACAGGCAAATCAAAGACCGACTCTTTTTCGGGCTTCGGTTCAGGCTCCAGCTCTGGCTCAAAGATGTCCGCAGAATCAAAAGGCTCAGCGGCATCTGCACTTTCTGGTGTCGATGCAGATTTAGGGGCGAGAGGAACGATAGGTTCAGATTCATCTTCCAGAACGTCAAGGATTTCGGAGGGTTCCGGATTGATTTCGGTGTGAATGTTCACCTTGACGTTTACAGGTTCGTTGTTGTTAATCGGGGCGGATGTTTCGGGTTTCTTAGAATCCTTGGTCGGTTCTTTTTCAGTCGGTTTAGCAGATGTTTCCTGATGCTGTTCATAGTCTTTGTCCGATTTCCCTTTGTCCTGATATTTTTCAGAAATCTCTTCAAGGATAATTGATGCCTGAGAAGCAACTATATCAGAATCCGAGTTCTTCCCTTTTACCTGTTTCGGACGCTTAATGAATTCGCAGGAATCAAACCAAAGTTCATCATCCAGCAAGGGAATGTTCAGGTATATCAGGATGGAAGCAGCTACTATCAGGATTACCGATACCCACCACGCTAATGGATACAGAATAAGAGAGAAGCCATAGAGCACAAAGGCAATGTTGCGAGCGGTGCGGCATTTTGTTTTCAGCTCATCTTCTTTTGCGCCGTCAAATTTCGGGTACGAGTCTTCCTTGCCGGGCTCATGATAAAGAATATAACAGTGCTTGCCGTTGACTTTATATTGAAACAGAGTCACGACCATCGGCTCGTTCCCGCACGCTATCAAGGCTTCCTTGAATTTTTTTACTTCGTGGCGGTTCAGGCGCAAAGCAACATAATCCTTACACCCCGGAACTTCCAATTTAAGGGCAGTGTTTCCTGTATCCGTCACAATGATTTCGAGTGCCGTCGCTTCCAGCGATTTACTGCGTCGCTTATAGGTTCTACCCATGACCACGATTCCCGTCAGAGTTCTTCTATCTTTCGTTACTCTGCACGAGAACAGACAGCACACGAAGCACAAAAGAACAATCATCGGAAAGTTCATTCAGTATCACCGTCCTGCTTACGGTTTCGATTATCCAGCACAATCAGCTTGGGTTTGTTGGTTACGTTCTGGAAGTTCACTTTCTTCACGCTTGCGCCAACTTCTTGCGTTGCGGTCTGCTCTTGAACCGGTTCCTGTGCCTTTTTTGCGGTCGAGGAAGCCGGAAAGCACTGCTCGATACTGACGAGCGTTTCGTTGTTCATTCCCTTATCGTCTTCAAGGCAAAACAGCATGTTGTAGGTTCCACCAATATGGTAGTCACGGTCCTTTTGCTTTACGGTGAGGAAGATGTCGTGGGAAGCTGTGTCACGAAGCGGATTTCCCTCTTCATCTACCGGGACAAACCGCCAAGTCTCTTTAATGCCGGTCATGTCACGCTGCTGGTCAGCCGAGACGGCCAGAGCCTTTACCGTGACATATTTCCCGTCTTTCGCCCTCTGTACAACTCCCAGATATTCCACGACAAAATACCCGGCCACGAAAAATCCAGCAGCAATGAGCACAATTCTTCGTGTATACAGTGCAAAGATAAGGCCAAGAGCTGCACTGCCAGCAGCACAGAGAGCGTATTTGATTTTCTGCGAGTTAATCATATTGTTCATAAAATATAGAGCAGGAAACCCACGGCTTTAGCCGTGGGAGGAATTGCTCATTCACATCCTTTCGATTAAATAGTTTGTTGCAGGTTCTAAAAGTCGCAGCTATTTGAATGTAATACTGTTTGTAACGACAGTACCATCCAGCATTTTAAGAAAACGTGGCAAGAATTCCCCCTCATTCATGTGGGGGATGAATTGCCTATAACTGTATGCTCTTGAAAAAATATCGTAATTATGTTATAACAGCAATATGAAATCATGACCCTACGTAAACGCCAGAACCTGCGTTTACAATCTAAATTATCATATTGTTTGGTGCGTAAAATATCGTCGAAAGGTCTTAACGCCAAAAATTGCCGATTTCCTAGTAGCTGATATTTACAGCATAGACAACGAGAAAGGGTTCACTATAATTGAAGCAAAAGTTGGAGATGGCAACCACATCCATGTGTTCGTATCGGCTCCGCCGAAATTTTCTATCACAACGATTGTTTCTTATCTAAAAGGAATTACGGGTCGCCATTTGTTTATGGAATTTCCTGAAATCAAGCAAAAACTTTGGAAAGGCCACTTGTGGAACGGCAGCTATTTTGTAGAGAGTATTGGCTCTGCAAGCAGCGAAAACATTATTCATTATATAGAGCGACAATCTAATCATTGTATGTGAGGTGATAAGCAATGCCTGTGCAAAAATTAAATAGAGCAATTATGTATCGCGCATATCCTACACCCGAGCAGCAGGTATTGCTTTCTAAAACCTTCGGCTGCGTTCGCTTTGTTTGGAATCATATGTTGATGGATGCACAGCAATTTTTGAATGAAGCAGGAAAGTTTTTTATTCCTACTCCTGCTAAATACAAAAAGGAATTTCCGTTTCTGAAAGAAGTGGATAGCCTTGCGCTTGCCAACACGCAGCTTGATTTGAAAGAAGCACGTAAAAAGCATCGAGAAGACCCTAAAAGTTGTGGTGCCCCCAAACTCAAGAGCAAGCGCAAAAGCAAGATGTCTTATACAACAAACAACCAAAAGACGTGCCGTAAGGACGGTACAATCAAAGACACGATTTATGTTGTTGGAAATCTTGTTCATTTGCCAAAAGTTGGCGATGTGAAAGTGAAAAGACATCGTGAGCCGGAAGCCAACTGGGTGCTGAAAAGCGCTACCGTAAGCTGTACTTGCAGCGGCAAATACTTCATTTCGCTGCTGTATGAGTTTGAGAAAGACATTCAGCCCATCAAGCCTACTAAAGAAACTTCTCTTGGGTTGGATTACTCCTCTCACGACTTCTATGTTGACAGCAACGGCAACGTGGCCAACTATCCAAGATTCTACCGTCAGAGTGAAACAAAACTCGCAAGGGCACAACGCAGGCTGTCCCGTATGCAGTTTGGTTCTCATCACTATGACAAACAGCTTTATAGAGTTCGAGTTCTTCAGGAACATACCGCCAACCAGCGCAAGAACTTCTGTCATACGGTAAGTACTGCGATAGCCAAACAGTATGATGCCGTATTCGTAGAAGATATCAACTTGCGCGGTTTGGCCGGTTCTCTGAAGTTAGGGAAATCCACTAACGACAATGGCTTCGGTATGTTTCGCACGATGTTGGAGTATAAGCTCGCATCGCAGGGAAAGACCTTTGCCAAAATCGATAAGTGGTATCCATCCAGCAAGACATGCAGCGTGTGTGGCTTTATAAAAGACGACCTCACACTTGCCGACCGTGTCTGGACGTGCAGCGCTTGTGGAACCACACACAACCGTGACCACAATGCTGCCATTAACATTCGCACTGTAGGATTATTAGGGCTCTATCCCGCGTAGTCCATTCCGCCCCCGCTATGCCGCTTGCAACGGCGGTGAAAGCATACTGTACTCGGTCGCACGGACGGAAACCGTGCCTAACAGTCCGTCGAGTATGAATTTATGGAGTCCTGCGGGACTTCAAGCCCCCACGTTTAGGTGGGGGTAGTTGACTGCTGCATTCTTTACTTGTCGTTGACACCCTCCCACGATTGAAACTGTGGGATTCCTGGGCGGCAGCCGCAAGGCTTATCACCATGCATCACACCAGGCAGCGAGTTATGCGGTTTCCCACAAAAAGCCACGGGTGTGACTTTTTCGTGAGCGTCCAGCCTTTGCAGGTTGACCAACATACTTGTCTGCGTTCCCAACTTTTTGAGTGCATCCTCCTGTGGAGTTTCACCTCTTGCGAGGCAGCTCTCTCACGAGGGACGTGTCGAGGCCCCCGGAAAACTATTATTTTTAGAACCCAACGCTTGCGGGAAGATAGCTTTCAGCTTCCTGCAGGCGCTTTTTTGTATTTTCATGCATCTTCAAAAATGCAGGAAAAGCAGCTTTAAGAGCTTCGGTATCGTATTTTAGAGTTTCAGTATTTATATAGATAGTCTTGCTCGTTAGAATTGATATCCAGCGGTAGCGTCAACACAAATGACGGCGTGCTCTCTTTGCTTCCGAAAGCCATAAGTCCTCCTCCTTTCATTTGGGCTCTACTATCCATGATAGGCAATTCGCAAGCACAGGCAAACAAAAGCTGCCTATCCGAAGATAGACAGCAACCATTTTTTTACTTGGATGCCTTTCATCCCACGACTAAAGTTGTGGGGGTTCCCGGCCTTTATTTTGTAAGAAGCGGCATCAGCCCCGCTTATCCTCCTTTATTTGAAGTGTATGTGTAAGCTGATACCGATTCACTGAGCATTCTGAGTCAGCGGATAGCCGCCAGAATCAAGAAGCGAGGTCAGAGTGCCATCGGTGAGGTTTGCGGTAGACAGAGGAACTTTATATTCTCTGCCATCTGCAGTCTTAACGTTGGCGTAAAATTCAATGGTGACATCGCCGCTCATGTCGATATCGCCGAGAACCTTGTTTACTTCATTGGAAGTGGTGTCGGTACTGCCGGATGCGGGCTGATTGACGGTCGGCTGAGGCGTGATGACATCATTATCGCCGTTCTCAGATACAGGAGGTACGCCAACCTGATGTCCGGTTACAGCAGTGAGAACTCCGTTTACACCATCATAGACGGACGGTACGAAAGCATAGCCAGCCACACCGCCAACGATGACAACTGCCAGAATTGCTGCAATGACCTTGCTGCTCTTTTTCTTTTGCGAAGGCCGAGCAGGCTCTGCGGTGGCTTGAGTCGGTGCCGGTGCGGCGTGGTGAACGCCGCTTGCAGGCTTTTCCTTTTTGCCCTTGCCAAGCCCGAAACGCTTCTTGGCCGCTTCGTTTGCTTCCTGCTGCATCAATTCCTGAGCCACCATTGTCTGGCGAGTGGCCGTCACCTGGTCCGGAAGTTCATTGGGGTCAGGAATATAGGGAACGGATGCAGTCGCTTGGGAAGGCCGTTCAACAGAACCCGTTACAGGCACTTGATATCCAGGAGCTTGTGCAGGAGAGACGCCATGAGCAGAAACGCCATACTGCATCGTGGTCTGCGGAGTCTGAACAGCGGGCTGAGGTACGGCAGGCTGCATGGGCTGAACAACAGGCTGAGACTGAACGCGGGTAATAAAAGGCTGAGCAGCGGGGGCCTGTTGTGCAGGAGTCTGAGCCGGAATCTCTGCCGCACGTTTCTTTGCAAGCAGTGCATCGACCACCTCCTGTTTGACCTTTCGAATCGTGCCATCCGGCATGATGCAGGTGCGGTCGGCATAGACATTGGCCGGAACTTTCTGGCCGTTGATAGTAACGTGGACAACGCCAATAGGCTCGCCCAGAGTCGAATTCGGTTCCATGAACAAATATCTCCTTTCGGTTTTTGTGTGGTGTTATGTATTAAATCGAAATATTTGAGCAATCGTGTCGGAAATCCAGTGCAGCAAAACATTTGCAATATCTGCAACATATGGAATCAAAAAGCCACGTTTAAGAGTCCCAGACATGCAGCATAGGACAAAAGCTAAGCAAGACAAAAGAAGAATTGCCCAAATCAAAATAAAGATGTACTTGCCGAATCGGCCAAGGAATATCCAGCCGCCGCCCGAATCAGATTTCCTGTTATTGCATTCAGGGCAAGAAGCCGTTAGATTTCGGATATTGTTGATGTCATCGTTCGGAACAAGGATTCGGTACGCCCGATGCTCGTTAGCCAAATTGATGGAAATGATATGGTCAACCTGCATCGAATTGCGCGTCATAATGCGTCCACAATACGGGCACATGTAGAACTTTCCAAAAGTTCCGGGATGATTCAAGATATACAGGTATCGGTAATCCTCAGACCGTTTATACTTTTTCCGGTGATTAGCCATGGCAGGCAGTCGAATGGACCCAAGGATGCTCCGGCGGAACACGGCGCTTCGGGAACCCTTCCGGCAGATGGTCCGGGAACTTGGTGCCGTCAGAATTCGTGCCACCGTTGAGCTTTTCCCATTCGTGTTCCCATGCAGAGAATTCCAGGCCGTGAGACATTTCCCACAAAGACAGTTCCCCGTAAGAGATACCACCCATTTCAGAGAGCTTTGCTCTCATAGCCAATTCCTGTGCGCTAGTAACAGTTTTATTAGATGCTTTCATTTTTTCCTCCTCGCGCTTTGCCTGTTCTCTTCTCATTTTGGCTTCCGCATTGCTGCGATGTGCTGCATTGCGCCGGTTCTGAGCGTAGCACGCAGAGCAAAATTGACGGTTCCCCAGGCTGAAAATCGGTGTACCGCAGATGCGGCAGTGTGTAAGATAACCATTGTTGCTTGCCATTTTCGCTAACCTCCTGCCATTAGTCGAAATTACAGTCTCGATTTTACGTGTGTTTTATCGACCCCATATCCCTGATGATGGGACACGAGGTTAATACATACTTATGGGTTATCTACCAAACCAAGCTGAAATCCGATTAGTCGAAACTCCAGTCTCGATTTTGGGTAACAGAAAACTAATCCTTGCTAAGCAAAGATAGCAAAGACTCAATATCGCATCCCCACAAAAGAGCAGAGAGTGCGGTATATGCGCGATGTTTCTTTTCGCAAAAGTAAGAACTGTTGATTCCTACTTGTTTGGCAAGAGTTGCTTCATCGGTTCCGTTCGGGCCATACTTCTCATTGACGACGAGCATCAGCACATCGTAGAGTTTCAAGTCACCGTCCGGGAACTGTTTCAGCAGCTCGATTGCGCCGCCAATCAACTTTGCATACTGCAAAAGAATCTGTGCCTGAGCATAGCGTGCATCCGATTTATGGTCAGATGCATCCAACTGATTGCCAGCAGTTGCAATCAA
>ERZ827168.3110-NODE-3110-length-17547-cov-5.065744_pt1 | contig 17547 bp, 15 predicted proteins | sample MGYA00519868_ERZ827168 | MGnify/ENA primary metagenome ERZ827168 (study PRJEB31778, sample SAMEA3449271) | human gut metagenome | biome: human gut; feature: human-associated habitat; material: faeces | place: United Kingdom | collected 2010/2012 ...
GCAATTATTTGTACTACTTTTGGACCAAGCGATCCGTCGAAACGACGTGAATCGCATTGCTGTTGCAGTAAACGTAGGAAGTCTTTAACGACGACTTATTAACTTGTTGATATTCAATGGCGTAAATTCTAATCCTGTACGAATAAGCAACAATATAGAAACAAAATCAGTATTTTAAGCGATTTCCCATTTTTTACCTTTCTCTTGATTTCATTCCTTGCGCTTGGTCGCAGTCAACGCTTCTTTTGAGGACTTTTCCCGATTACCAACTTTGTTCTCGAAACGTATCGTTCAGCCGTGCATAAATGAATTACTGCAGCCAAAAGAAAAATAGGTGAATGTACATCTTCAGATCACATGTTCATCAGAACTTTCATTCTCTCAAAAGGCAAATATGCCTACCTAAATTTAGTTTACTTCGGTTTAGCTTATATATAGAGCTAACCGACTAAAGTAAACTGAATTTTTGCATCTTCTTCGACTGTATTCTATTCAAAACATACCACCAAAAGAGAGGACGACTCTACTGCATATTTTTCTCTTTTCGCTGCAATTTTGCTGAACAGATACTATTGTTCCATATCGGGATTTTCCCGCCGAATAATCCGATGGTTGCGATGATTGTATTCCCAGCGAACATCGAAGTGACTCAGGGTTGATTCGTTCCGCCGCGGCCTATTTACAGGGCATGAAAGCGGACATTGCGGGATTGTACCTCCGAGATGGCGGCAGCGGTTTCCGCAAGGAAGTCGTCCAGCTCAAAGTCGGAGATGACCAGTACGTCGGCCAGCCGGTAGATGTCGGAGCGGAGCATTCGCAGTGCCTCGTCGATGGCGGGCGTGAGGTCGGTGCCACCGCAGAAGGAGTGGGCCAGAAAATCGGTGATGCGGGCCTGCTGTCCCTCCCAGTCCGCAAGGTCAAGCACCTCGACATGGAGCGAAAACGAAATCAGGTAGCAGGCCCGTCGTTCTTCGCGCGAGCGGATCAGCAGTCCGTAGCAAATCGCCTTGGCGACTTCTTCGGGCTTGCCGTACATCGAGCCGCTCGTATCGAGGCAGACGATGTAAGGGCCTGTCGGAGCCGTGGCGATATGCGGCGTCGCGGCATGTTCTTGCACCGGTTCGTGTGAACGGAAATCGAATGTCCGAAGTCGTCGTTCGACGTATTTCCTGTAAAACTGCCGTTCGAGCAACGGCTCGCCGAGCAGGGCAAGTTCCGTCGGCAGCAGGGCGTCTAGCCGGTCGCTCTCGCCGACACCCTCGATGTCGGAGCGTGAGGCCCGCACAAAACGGCTGAGCGAACTGCGGTAGCGTTCCTCGTAACCGCATTCTTTGTCGTTTCCTGCACCACTCTTGCGTCCGAGTGCGTCGAGCAGCGTGTGAATCGTGGGATTCTTCCGGCATAGGGCGGCATAGGTCTGTAACAGATCGGACTTCTGCTGTTGCCACTGTCCCGGTTCGAGGCTCCAGTGGAGGCTCAGCTCCACGGGTGAAAAATCGCTTCCGTAAAATCCTTTGATGCGGTTGCCCGCAGTGTATTCGATTTGCTGCCGGACACGGGAGAGTATTTCCAGTTCCCATGTAATCTCCCGCCGCATCAAGGCCCGGTCCCACTCGGAGAGAAACTCCTGGCGGACGTACCCGTATTCGATCGGTGCGGCGGACCGGAGCTCCGCGTCGTAGAAACTCAGACTCAACTCCCCGTCCGTATAGCGTTTCTCCAACCATGGGCGGAGTTGCCCCCAGTGCGCAGTGAACTCCTCGTCGTAGAATGCCGAACAGCGGCTCCACAAGTCGCGCTCCACACGGAAGGGATTTTGTGAGTCGATGAACTGTCGCGCACGGTCGAGGCGGTCAGCCACCTCGTCGGCAATCATTTCGGCCAACCCCTCGACCGTGCGGCTGCCGTATTGCAGGTGAGCATTGGCGGCGAGGGCTTCGAGTGTCCGGCGGAAACTCTCGCGCAGCGCTTCGCCGCCAGGACTCGCGGCCGTACCGCATATATCGCCACCCGTAGCTCCCGCTTCATCGGCATTGCGGTCGGAAAGCAGGTGCAGCAGGTAGGACTTGTATCGTTCGCGGTCACTCATCTGCCGTAATCTGATAGAGGCTGTTGCACATCCTTCGGATGCGGAGCGTCAGGCGTGCCAGTTCGCCCTTGAGCAATTTGTACTGTGCGTCGCTCACGAACGGCGAGCGGAGTTTCGGTGCGAGTGCCGTGCGGGAATACACACCGATGCGGTCGGCCAAAATCCTCAGCTCGCCGTCGAGCGCATCGAGTAGCTGCGGAGCTTCGGGATAGATTTTGTGCAGTTCCGGATCCTTCACTCGCTCCAGCGGATAGGTCACGCCACCGATTTGAATCCCCTCCTTGTTCTTGGTCAGCGAAACGGATGCCGTATGCGTCATCGGTCGGATAGCCGCGATCGAGAGGATGCGCTCTCCCGCACGTGCCACTTCCGAAAGGGCTGCCGACGCCGCGACATGGGGACGCAGGGCATCGTACTCTTCGATGTCGATGAGCGTATCCCCCTCGGCATAGCCGACGAGGTTGCAGTAGCGGTTGTCGATGATGCGGAAACGCGACACGAAATGCCGATTTCGTCCCGCACGCCGGAGGGCCTCGGTGCGCACCGTCTGCCACCACTCGCCAAGTCGCGAGAACTCCCGTTCGAAAGATTAGGCAATGCAGGTCACAACCGTCCGATCGATAGCGGCGGTACACGGCTCGATTTGCTCCGCCTCGTTCCATAAGGCTGCGCCAATAAGAAACCCATCGAGCGGATCGACCTCCTCGCGACCATTCAAAAAGTTCTATGCACGCAGCAACCGCACGATTTTCTTCCACCGTCGGTGCCGTCGTTTCGGTAATCATCCGCACGAAAGCCTCCTCCGATTCGAGCGGCGGCACGACCAAACGCAGCAGGAAGCGGTCCCACAGCGCCTCCAGTCCCTCGTCGTGAGCAGGCAGTTCATTCGAGGCGGCGATGATGCCTTTGAGAGGAAGCAGCATTTCGCGGTCGCCGTTGCGGAAAAGCTTTTCGTTCAGCACGGTAAGCAGCGCATTCTGAATCGAGGGGCCGGCCTTCCAGATTTCGTCGAGGAAGACGATGTCGGCCGAGGGAAGGTAGCCGTCGGTAAGGCGCTCGTATGTGTCGCAGTCCTTGAGCTTGGAGATGGACACGGGACCGAAAATCTCGTCGGGCGTGCTGAAGCGGCTCATCAGATACTCGAATGCGCGGGCGTCGCGGAACGCCAGTTTGAGCCGTCGGGCGACGAGGCTCTTGCCGACGCCAGGCAGTCCGAGCAGGAAGAGACTTTCGCCCGCCACGGCGCTCAGCAGCGCCAGGGCCAGCACGTGGTCGCGTTCGTAGACTCCGGCCCCCATCTGTTCGAGGAGCTTGCGGATGCGGTTCATCCGCAGATTCGGTTGCGGTTTAGGTGGCATAAGTAGCGGTTTTTCGGGCAAAGGTATCCCCGGCCTCGGCCATATTGCGGCAGAGGAATATGCTTTGCAGCAGGTTTGGATTGAAGTTTGTTATGCTTCGTCGGCCAGCTCCGTCACGACGATACGGCCGACGATATCGACACCTTCGATCGAGCGGCTTTCGTCGTCGGTCACATCGAAAGCCCGATTCAACGGAATAAAATCGATATAGGTCCGACCGTCGTGCCGGATATGGGCGACGGGTGTTTGCATGATATCTACCTCTGCAAGCAGTCCTTCGCGTGGAATACGGTACCATGAAACGATCTCCCGCTCACCGGTTTCCTCATGCAGACTTTCATATTCGACGTATATATGCCGTGCCGTAACCACCCTTTCGACAGAAAGGTATTCGAAATCGCCTGTTTCGCAAACCGTGGTCCACTTTTCGGCTGTAGCCAATGCGGTGAGTCGATCATACTTGTCGGCCGGAAGACGGATCAATTCCGTCGGAAAGTTGTCGTAACGGTTCGTTGTAAACGTCCATTGAATGCTTTGTGCAGATCGCAGATCGTCTATATCGAGTACCCCCGTCATGTAGGCCTGTTCGGGGATCGGCTCTCCTTTGCAGAGATACTCCACTTCCGATTGACGCAGCAAAGAGAAGATAATGCCTCCATCTTTCTGACAAATGGCTAGTTCGTAGCGGGTCTCCGTAATTTGTTTTTCCGCCGGACGAAACTCTTTACGTGACAAGAAATAATCGGCACCCCACAATTCGAATTGCCAGTATACGGGGCTATCGCCGCATACGTTCCGTTCGACCCAAGCCCCCTGCATCAGATCGGGACATATTCTTTGGCCATAGGATTGCATATTGGCCTGTAAAAGCGATGTGGGTCTGCGGTTGTTTTTCAGATTAGCAACGATCTCCTGCGTAAAACGGATCAGATCGAGGCGAGTAAACAACTCCCCGTACCGAATTCGGCGCACGGCATCCCGATATAATTCCGTAAGATAAGGCACAAATCTGAAAATCAGGCTGTCGTCGTACAGCGGACGGAAGTATTCGCGCAGGCGAAAAAGATGCTCAAGGTGTGTATTCGGGTCCGCATCCCCGTCTTTGGCTTGGAATGATGGCAGGATGTTCAGTATGAGCAGCGTCAGCAATGCCCAGTCCAATTCGACAACGGCTTCAGCCGACGCGTGCCAGAGCTTCGTCTCGGAAGAGTCTGCGAACCATTCGTTGAGTAGACGGCGCAACACCTCTCGATGAAATTCTGTCTGTGCCTTGCGGGTCTTGGCGATCTTCTCGAAATAACACGATGCTGCTTCGTAATCCGTCATCAGCGCGTCGAGATCGATCATTGTCCGCTCCCGCACTTCGCGCGAGAACTCGCTGTAAATGCAGCGGGCTATGAAAGGGGCCTTCTTGCTGAAGCTGTTGTTGCGAAGTTGGATGCCCGTATGAGCAGACATCTCACCAGTCGTATTGCGCATAAGACGCAGACGGTGAATTGTGTTGAGCCGCTCGGCATACGACATTGCAGAAAATTTAGAAAGTGTCGCCATTGTATCGTGGTTTTCTCGGTACAAAGGTATGTAAAGAATCAAGGGCACAAAAGAGAGATACCGTATCCACGTCGCATTGGACTGTTATTTACATGTATTCAGTCGTATTTTACGGAATGTCCGTTTTTTTGCATACGGTGTAAAATCCGAAACGCATTACGCCTCAACGCTCCAATCCCCTTCGCTATCTTTGTTACTGCAACAAGGTACAGCCATATGAAAAACAGGACGACAAGCAGTTGAAATTTCCCCCGCACCTTGCGGATTTGTGCGAATTTTCTATTATTTTTGTAGAGCAAGCCTGCGATGGGTTTGCGACAGGATATTAGATACGTGAATCTTAGGATTCCTTGAACAACGAAACCGCCAATTTTGTTAGGCAGTCTTGATTGCAGGACTGCCAACCTCAAGGGAAGAATAAGCACGGTCTGCACACCTCCGTATGGGTGCGGACTGCTTGTTATTCTATTTTGAGGTAAGGTGCTTGGCGGTGCCTGTTGTTCGAATGGGAAACAGCAGGTTCCGCACTTTCTGTTTGTATGGCCATAACACACACAATACTATGAAGAATAAAGATGACATATTGAAAGCGGCAATAAAAAAATGTCCGGGAGCAACTCGAGAACAAACAACCAGCGAGGATTTGATGGATTTGCTATATCTTCTCGGAGCAATATTCAAAGAGGCAAGATCGGGATTGAATCCTCTTCATGAATATTATTATCCTAATATATCACATAAACTTAATAAAGGTTTAAAGATACGTTATTCGTTACCTGATTCGGAAACGATTTATTATGTTATTTATCGTAGTTTCTCAATGCTTTCCAATGATCTTGGATTTTTCCTTCTTACAACCAATCGTGTGATCGTAGAGTTTCCGAATGAGGGTATATTTCATCACTGGAAATATGAAGATATAGCTTTATTTAATTTTCATAGTTTGATTTTGGTCAATAATGATTGTATGCACGACTTACCTCTTACTGACATTATTGGAAACGACAAAAAGGCCAATCCAGAATTTCAGCAATGGTTGATGACTTGTATTGTTGGCAAAATCAATAATTTGCACACTGGAGAACAGAAGCTTATAGATAAGTCGAGAGAAGCTATATGTCAAGAATTTGAATCCATAAAAGGTGCCGACGCCACCCAAAAGATCGCCTGGCTGGAAAAGTGGGAATCAAAACTAACAACTATTCCGAATCGTTATTATGGCGAGCATTTGACTACATTGGCATATTTGAGTATTGGATTCGCTCTTAATATTGTTCCAGACAATTATACCGATGATAGTTGGATCGCAGACCGCTGCCGATTCTGGGCAAAAGTCATTGATTATGCAAAAATTTATCAAGATAAGAATCTGGACAATAACGATGAAATGAATGCCTTTAAGGCGATAGCATCAATGAGGCTGTATCATAATTATTACGGATACGGTTTTATGCATTATCTTTTTCAACCATATAGAGACGATTTTAGTCTCATTGAGAAAAATGAGCTGGATGTTTGGCGAAATGATGCACTATGCATAATTGTGCACGACTTTTTATCATACGATTATAACGATCGTCGATTCTTAGTAATTGATAGCAAGATTTCATACTCGGAATCGAAAAATTTCATTGTCTTGCCGAAAACAGGACTTCCCGAAGAACTTAAATTCCCATTGGGACATCCGCAAGAGGGAGAATTGTATATGTGCCATCCATACAATCACAATCTGTACATTCCCTATGAGTCATGCGAGTTCGAATTATTCAAGGATAAAATGGATGAGTTGCGTTTGGTGTTGCAGGCAATGGGGGCGACATCAATCAAAATATACGAAGCGAACGATTGGGAAACACACAATAACAGCAGCCGTAATATTGCAGTGGATGGTTCTGTCAATGCGAAAATCAACAGGGCTAATGGCGAGTTGCAGCAGGAAAACAAATCAGACGAATTTGAAAAGCTGCGACATGAATATGAAACGGAATCGATATTCGAGCCACAAAGAATGCCATATATACCCGATAACTTGGTGTGGTATCCTCACCAAGCCGATTGGCAGCGATTATTCGAACAGAGAAAAGGCGGATTGAAAAGACATCGCATTTCCATATCCATTGCAAAAGAGACAAAAATCAGCGAACAAAAACGGCTTGGCCTTAAAGCGGACTTCCAAGCTTTAATTTTGAAAATAAATGCCGGTGCAAATATCGATACTGAGTCGATGTTTGAAACAAAATCATCGTCTGTATGGACGTTGGATGTAGAGTTTGCTTCACTGGAGGAATTGCGGGCACGAGAAAATGCAGCGAACAGTTTAGACTCCGGGCCAATACAACCGGTCCACCATGCTACCATTGCAGAAAACATTCCAGTAGCAGAGCCTACAGATGACGAGTTAAAATATATGGAGGAGATAAAGTTCTGTCTCGAAGATGACGGAACAATAGACGATAAAGAACGCCGCCATTTAGAGCGTATGCAGGCAAAATTCGACATCAGCGCGGAGCGTGCTTCCCGACTCGAGACAATGGCGGCAGCAACTGCCAAAGCGATTCTGTCACCAGAAGAACAGGAGTATTGCGATGCCGTAGCAGAATACGCCCTCGATGGTGAATTGTCGGAGCGTGACCTGCGGTTGCTAACCCGGCTTGCCTCATCACTCAATATACCTACCGAACGGGAAAAGGAGTTGCAAACCAATATAATACATAAAAATGAATAGTAATTCGATACAACAAACACCATCCGGACATGGCTGGGCGTGGTTTTGGATGTGTGCTGCCAGCCTATATAGTATTTCGCCGATTGATATCGTCCCGGATTTTATTCCTCTTGTTGGATGGGCTGATGATATTTTAAGCCTCGGAACGGCTGGACTCAATCTGATACAAAGTTATACGGCCGAATCTAATGCAGTTTTGTCTTCGATCGTAAAGATGTTGAAATATATTTGTTTAATCGGAGGTATTATCGTTGTGCTGGTTTTGTCCATCATTGCCCTATTGGTCTACAAAATAGTGGCATAGCAGATAATAAAATACAAATTAACTTAAACCCAACCATTATGTCAAGACAAGATGAAATGTTTCAGAAGATGCAGGATAATGCATCCGAAGTAGATGTGGACAAGATTCGTCGGAATCTTTCCGGAATGAATCGCGGAAAAATTGCCGATATCTGGGATAAAGTAATGTCCTTATGGAAGTTCATACAAGATCCCGAAGCCCCGTGGGCAGGCAAGGCGATCGCTATCGGAGCATTGATCTATTTAGTCTCCCCCATCGATGCTATTCCGGATTTTATTCCTGTGGCCGGACTTACGGATGATGTCGGGATCATTTTGGCTGCGATTGCCAAATTGGCCTCCGATCTGAAAAAATATGAATCTTAAATAATTTTAACTATGGCACTTTTTAGAATTACGGTAACCCGTTCAGTAATTTTGGGCGGGGAGGAATTGGAAGCAGGAATGAGCGTTGATGTATCCTGCTCGGGATTATTCGTTTCCGACCCGCTCGGATATCAAGGCGGGCAACGGGTTGCGGATGCTTTCTGGCGAATGTATGGCGTTGATATTAAAGATGTTCATGCGTTGCGGAATTACGTAAAGATTCAAAAAATCAGTTGATTTTACGGCCGTAGCATAAATTGCAATCACTATGCTACGGCCTATTTTGCGTGTATAATTATGAATATACAGCTCGAAATATTAAAACGTCGTGCTGAAGAGGGCGATGCGTGGGCGCAGGAGCAGTTGGCTAAATTCGATTCCGGCGAATTGCCGATTCAATCGCAGAAGCATAGCGACCCCATCTATATGCAGCACTTGAAAAAACAAGCCGAACAGGATGATACCCAAGCGCAGTTTCAGCTCGGATGGGAATATGCGAATGGAAAAAAGAGCTTTCGCAATTATAAAACAGCTGCGAAATGGTTCCACAAAGCCGCGGGACAGGGGCATACTCCTGCACAACGGGAACTCGGTTATATGTACTATGACGGGGAAGGAGTTGCTCAAAATTTCGAAAAGGCTGTTTATTGGTGGGAAAAAGCAGCGGAAGCCGGAGACTGTCATGCTATGGGGAATTTAGGTTATTATTACCTCGACAACGCGCCGCAAGCCCCGGATTATGCCTCCGCCGTTAAGTGGTGGGAGTCAGCGGCTGAATACGGTAACGATATTGCAGCATATAACCTTCATATCTTCTATCACGAGCAGGAAGACAGAGATAAGGAGTACAAATGGCTGCTTCGCTCCGCAGAGTTAGGACATGCTCAAGCACAATACATGGTTTATCTCGAAAGCAAAGGTGTAGAAATATATTGGCTGTTGCGTGCCGCTGAGCAGGGATTTCGAGAAGCAATCGAGAGCGTGCAAAAAACGCTTAAAGATGAAAATGGAGAAATATTGGTGGATCTCAAAACGCCCGGAACGATACAGTTTCTGTTAGGCGGATTGCACGAAGAGGGATATTGCGGATTGGACGCAAACATGACAGAGGCCGTAAAGTGGTATCGTAAAGCGGCCAAACAAGGTAGCGAAATGGCTCAATGCAACTTAGGTAAATTGTACGAATTCGGACAAGGTGTTTCACAAAATACAGAAGAGGCGAAACGTTGGTTTATGCTCGCAGCAGAACAGAATTGCGACGAAGCCGTAAAGGTTTTAGATATAGTATTCGACCGTTGCGATATTGAAGCGATGTATAAGCGCGGCAATGCCTATATGACCGGAGATGAGTCTCAGGATATCGAGCAGGTCGATGCGATGGCGGAGGTGTGGTATCGCCGCGCTGCAATCCGAGGTCACGCCAAAGCCTCTGTACAATTGGAAAAACTGCTCAAAAAGAGAGAACAATAACAACATGAACCGACAACCTGAAATATTGCAGCAGTTAGCCGCCGAGGGCGGTACACAATCGCTCGCAGAATTAAAAGAATCTGCTGAAAACGGCAATATGGATGCACAATGGGAATTGGCGCAACATTATTGGGAGAACCCCGAATGCGGAACACTGTATGACGGAATTAACTGGGCTCGCAAAGCGGCAGAACAAGGACACCCCGAAGCGGAAATCGCTGTAGGAAATTTCTGTGAAGACCGTCTCGATGAGCCGCAAGCGGCAATGTGGTATAAACGGGCGGCAGAACATGGAAGCGTTTTGGGCGATTATTACCTCGGTCTCTTCTACAAAGAAGGACGCGGAGGATTGCCTCGCGATCCGAAGCGCGCAGAACAGTGTTTTCTCCATGCGGGTCATTATGTTGAAGCCGCATACGAATATTACGAATGCTATCGGGAACGCGTCGGCGACAGAGAAGATAACGGATGGGAGCAGGCGATCGCTCTGTTGATGCGAAGTGCCGACGGTGGTTATGCTCCGGCACAATATACATTGGGGATGTTGTATGAATCGGCGGAAAATTTCGAAGAGGCCCAAAACTATTTAGAGGCCGCTGCCAAACAAAAACATCCTTTGGCGGTCAAACATTTACAAACGGTTACCGATCAGAAATACGCAGTTGTCCATACAGGACTTATCAATTCAGGTGACTATGAGACAGCTCTTGCACATCTGAAAAAAGGAATAAAAAGAGATAAAATCGGTGTTTATTCCTATTTGTACGGCGATTTTTGGGAGCATAATTACGGGAACCTGTTGCCTTGGGACGACAATCGCCCTAACGTAACATCGCGGATCAAAATAGCGGCCGGGTGGTATGCATACAGCTACATGTGCGGATACGAAGCGGCTCTGGAGCGGTTGATCCGTTGTTTCTTGATTGGCGACTGCGGAGTAGAACCGACGGCAGAACAGATTGCGGCCGTCGAAAATTTCTACGATAAGAATGGATATTTACATCTGTCCTATGGAAATTGCAAATCCAGGTTTTACGGCATAAAACCGGATTTGTAGATGGTTCGACACCGATTACAGCCACCTTTTCGAACTGCAATCTCCGATTACTATTGACCTTCAAGAAGAAAATCATATAGTCAGATATGGATGACCGAACAAAAGGATGGTGTATTTCACGATATTAACAGAAATTTCCATATCTTCAACCGTTCTTTGAAAATCCGATCCGATACTTTGCAACCTGTCTGCTGCATTCGGCAAATTTCGTTCCAGCTTCGGCCTGGACGCTACCAATGTCCGTTTTTGCGGCTGTGCCCATGCACGCCCTCGCGGTCGTCATGCACTACGGGCATCATTTCGGCTTCGCCAATGATGTATTGTGCACTCCTCCGCTCGTGCGCACATGGCCGCAACCTTTATCCCCGACACACACGAAAGGCGGATCGGATTTTTCAAGGAACTTTTTTATGACCTACGATGGCACGTATTCGAATATTTGCTGAAGATTGGTTGAAAATCACTGACCCGTATGATTTTTTCGAAGTCCTGCACACTTGCGGTTATTTGATTGATTGCTGGGCCATGACCGATCGGTCAGATAGGATTGTCCACCGATTTCAGCCAGCCCGTGTCCGTGCGGCCTCCTATGTGGAATTCAACATTCCCAAAAAGACGGGCGGCACACGGTCGATATGCACACCTGTCTGGCCGTTGAAAGAGGTGCAGCGGGCGCTCTGCGCAATGTTGCAAGCCTTGTTTCAGCCGTCGGAAGCCGCCATGGGGTTCGTTGCGGGCCGGAGTGTCGCATCGAACGCCCACCGTCATCTGCATCAAGGCTGCATCCTCAACCTCGATCTGGAAGACTTTTTTCCAAGCATCACGAAAACGATGGTCCGCCGAGCGCTGGAGCGGGAACTCACCGACCGAATTTCCTCATCCGAAGTCCGCAACATGATTTGCAACCTCTGCACCGCGCCGAACCAGTCGGGGATCGAAGTGCTGCCGCAGGGCGCACCTACCTCCCCCGTGCTGTCCAATATCGTACTCAAAGGACTGGACCGGCGGCTGGCGGCATTCGCTGGGGCGCACGGATACAACTACACGCGCTATGCCGACGACATCACCTTCAGTCACGACCGACCGATACGCCGATTCTCGTCATTCTTCATGGAGAGGGTCCGCTCGATCATCGGGGAGTACGGCCTGAAGCTCAACGACCGCAAAACCAAAGTCAGCGTCAAGGGCGAACGGCTGGAGGTCACGGGACTGACCGTCGGCGAGAAAGTCAATGTGTCGCGGAACTACATCAAGCAGCTGCGCACGCTGCTCCACCTGTGGGAGCACTATGGCTACGAGCAAGCGCAACGGATTTACAGCCGCGATTTATGCCACGATACAGGTAAGAGTCTGAAAACGGTCATCTACGGCAAAATCAACTACCTTGCCATGGTCAAGGGGCGGGAAGATTCGACCGTCGTCGGATACTGCAACCGCTTTAGACGGCTGGCAAAGAGGCAGTCCGCCTGCCCCCCCCAAAAAAACAATGATATGAACCGACAACTTGAAATATTATGCCAGCTCGCCGAAGAGAGCGATGCGTGGGCAATAACAGAAATCAGCAAATTGGCTTTGCGATTACAGCAATCGGCAGAACAGATAGACGACCGCGACGCGATGTGTGTGCTGGGTTTGTGCTATGATTATGGGAGGGGAGTCGATTGTGATTATGGCGAAGCCGTAAAGTGGTATCAGAGAGCAAAAACCCCTAATGCGTGCTTAAAACTTGGAATCTGTTATGAACAGGGACGCGGTGTCGACCGGAACCGTCTCGAAGCGTATAAATGGGATGCTTGGTCGCGCACTCCGGAGGGATTTTGCCGTATGGGATGTTTGTACCAAGAGGGCCTTGGGGTTCGCCAAGACATGACGGCTGCTGCAAAATATTACCGCAAAGCCTCCAATGCAGGGAATGCACATGGTTCCTATCGTCTTGCCGTTTGTTATGTACATGGCCGGGGCGTTCCCATCAATTTTGATGAAGCGGAGCGAAGATTTCAGATGGCCGAGGCACAGGGGTTTATCGTTCAGTAAGTTTTTTAGATGTTGATATAAATTAGGGTATGATATTTTTGAATAAATTCCGCTTTCCGTCGGCAGACAAAGAGAACCGATTCCTTGCTGAGTATTACAAAGAATGTCCTTGGGCAGGCAGTCACTATCCGTTCGGGGTGTTGACGCACAACAGTCTGCGTGAACTCGATATGGACGATATTACCTTGTTGTACGGCGGAAATGGATCGGGCAAATCGACGGTTCTGAACGTTATCGGGAACAAACTGGGCATTCATCGTGAGTCGGCATACAACAAAGGGGATTTACATGAAGAATATCTCGAATTATGTACGTATGAATCTGCCGTGTGGAAGCATGAATCCTGGCAATTGAATGCGCACTTTATTTCCAGCGACGATATTTTCAAGTATATGCAGGATACACGAGTTCGCAATGACCATTACGATATTCGAAGTAATGCGGTGGCGAATGAGATATTGCGAATCAAGGCAGGTCGCCTTACGATCAATGAACAAGACGCTATGCGCCATTTGGATTTCGAGACGAGCGAAAACATGGATACTTGCATGTGGTTGTATAATATGAAGAAAAAAAGTCCCCAACAATACATCCGGTCGGAATTGGGGTGCAAAACACAAACCTATTCCAACGGCGAAACCGGATTTATGTGGTTCGCTGAGCATATTGGCCCAAATAGTCTCTATTTACTCGACGAGCCCGAAAACAGCCTTTCTTGCGAATTGCAGATGAAGCTGGTGGAATTCATTGAACAATCTGTCCGATATTGCGGATGCCAATTTGTCATCGCAACCCATTCGCCGTTCATTTTATCGATCGGCAACGCTAAGATTTACAACTTCGATGCAAATCCTGTAACCGTTAGCCGTTGGTGGGAATTGCCGAATATGCAGATTATGTATCGGTTATTCAAACAATATGACAGGGAATTTTCAGTATTTGCCGCACCTGCCGCTAATAATCGCTGATTCATAATAGCAGAAATGATCCGTTACATCCAGAACGAAGCGCACTACACCGAGATCGTCGAACGTATCCGTAGCGTGAGACACTATCTGTGGATCGGCACGGCCGACATCAAGGACCTATATGTGAAGGAGTACGGTGATTCCGTACCGCTGCTGAAGGTACTGGAGGATTTGATCCGCCGCGGTGTCGATGTGCGGTTGATCCACGCCAAGGAGCCCGGGCGCAACTTTGCCGACGATTTCGACAAATATCCGCTGCTGTGGAGCCGTCTGGAGCGGCGGTTGTGTCCGCGCGTCCATTTCAAGATACTGGTATTCGACTGCGAGGTGGCCTATGTCGGTTCGGCCAATCTGACGGGTGCGGGGCTCGGCATGAAAGGCGCGACGACCCGCAATTTCGAAGCGGGCATCCTGACGAACAATCCTGCGCTGGTCGATGCTGCCGCCGACCAGTTCGATGCCGTATGGCACGGCCTGCATTGCGGGAAATGCCGACGAAAACCCTTTTGCGGAGACAGAATCGAGAAATGAAAAACTACCGAAAATGCAATGACGAATGACAGCCGTAAAGCCGTTTATTCATTCTCGTTATCAATAATAAAATAGTCCCGACCTAATTTACACCCTTCTTCCATCGTGAACGTTGTTTCTATCGCAGTATGAGTGGTCTTGGAAGAGGATAGTCGCATTAGCTGTATATCGAACGCGGGAAACCATGAGCGAACCGCATCCCAGAAAAATTGCTGTTGAAGTTCTGTGGTAAAACGATATCTGTCCTGCGATGAAAACGGAACAACGAACATATAACGAACGTTCGCTATGTTGATAGAGGCAAAGCAATAAGGGTATCTGTAATCTTGACCTTTACGAATAAACAGAACGAATAATGGACTTATATGGTCCAATGAACAATATGCGACAGTCGGTAATTTCTGATATTTTGACGGAGCGTTGATCCAATCGATCGTTTTTTGAAAATATGCCATTTGATTCTGTCCCAAACAACTTATCGCATATTTACAAAAACATTTATAGACATTTTGCGGCACAAACTTGAGTGACGACGTGTCGAGTGGCGGCATATTCTGAAGACCGGCTTTAACATCCGTTTTGTCAATATGCAGATCATCCAATTGCATAACAAAGGTTCCTTGACTGTCGTACCGACAATTCGAACGATCGAGCCAGAACTTAAAGTTTGCACCGCATGTTTTTCTTACTCCTTTCTTTCCCGAAACGCCATACAGAGAGAGAAGAAAGGAATTCATATTCACGACACCAGGCTCGATCGTTCAGCTAAAACGCTCATTACACTCATCGCATTCCTCATTACAAACAAGACTTTTATATCCCAATGCTTCGGATATGGCGTGGGACTTATGCTTAAACAAGGTCTCAGGCACGGCCCTATGGCAAAAACGACAGACTCTTTTCGCCCTATCCCCGTCCCCGATGTATGTTGTTATTCGGCTGCTGCCATCAAACAGGTGCATTGAATAATGGGACGAAAGAGCCTTCAATTGGTCCACGTTCGGGCGAATGTCGCTGCGTTCACCATTTATTGCTTGCACAAATACTTTTAATCGGTATAGATCAATCGTATCATTGGTATATTTACACGGAACGATAATGAATTTGGAGTCGAGAGGGATGTTATTCAGTTCGTACTTTATACACAAATTCTTTTTGTCCCATAAATCAGAGGCAGATAAACGGGACCTGAATTCTTGATCCGCAATCTGGTCAAAACGGATATTTCCGTTTTCCTTAGTTCTAAAGATTGAACCAAGTCGCCGATAACTTTCCAAATTGTGGACTTCCAAATATATAACTTTACTATTTAATGAGATAATTGCAAGCTGCATTATTCGAGTCAGGTATTTGTTCTTCAATCTTTCAAGCACCCCAACGGTACGACCTTCACACCATCCTCGCGGGTGTAGGCAAACTCGCCGCCCGTAAGAACGATCATCAGATCGGGTTCACGCAGCGGCATCTGCTTTTCCACCTCGTTTTTCTGCCATATCAGCCGTTTGATCTCCAAAAGATGGTTTGCTCCCTCCTCGATGTCTCGGCGGCCGAGCTTGCATTCGGCCAAAGCGTAACGGACGTCATCCAAATGCAACACGATATCGGCTTCAAGCCCGTAACGGTCGCGGTAATACGAAACTTTGCCTCCCAACGCCTGCAAATAGACTTTCAGATCACGAATACACATGCATTCGAAGACAAAACCGAAAGTCCGTAAATCCGGTTCGAGGCTGCTAGGCGATGCCCCCATTGCCTCTACTGCGATCGACGGATCGACAAAACTGCGTTTCTTGCTGCTTTTGATCGCCGTAGCAGACCGAATGGCAGGGCACCAAGCGTCGATATCCTCGATAACGTACAAACGCTCCAAAGCGCCTACATAATCCTCGAACGTGGTTATTGAGGTGGTCTACATCTCGACGGTAATGTCTGCCAGCATCTTCGTTTTCTTTATGAGCGTACACAGATTGCGGGCATAGGAGCGCAGAATCAACCGAGCCAGTACGGGGTTCAGTTTGACATTATCCACTTTCGAGATATCTTCGTCGCAAATCACATTGACGTAATCTTTGGCGATGAACAGCTTGGCCTTATCGCTCTTCACGCTGAGTGAAGCGAGCCACCCACCGCGACACGCCGCGAAGATGATCTCTTCGATGGGAGTGCCGTCATCTCTCCGTCGATGTCAAAATCGGGATCGTCGAAAAGCTGCTGCAAAGAGATGTTGCCGTTCGACTCCTGCGATTCATAGAGGCTCATGGGATACATCGTCATCGGAGAGATGCGCCCCGTACCGGTGTGCATCCGCGTCTGGGCCTCCCCCTTGCCGCTGTCATCAATTACTGTCGAGCCGGTTAGAATAAACTGCCCTTTAAGACCTCGTTCGTCCACCGCATTGCGCACGGCATCCCACAGAACGGGAGCATCCTGTCACTTGTCAATCAAATGGGGCGTTTCGCTCTTCAGCAGGATCGAAGGCTTCGTGCGTGCCGTCACCCAACAACCGGCCCGTGTATCGGGATTCGCAACTTGATGACACTCCGTACCTGCTGCTCGGCAGTCGTCTTGCCGCACCATTTCGGACCTTTGATCTGCACGGCGCCAACGTTTCAAGTCACAGAGTCATCTGTCCGTCCCCGCAAATCTTTTCAAATATCCCATGATCACACTTTTACTGCAAAAATAGTGATTATTGCTGCCTCTCTTGCTTCTGCTTTGCGTTTTTGTCGTCTTTTACTAGTGTACTTTGTGCTATTCTGGAGGTTACTTTTGAGGGTAAAACTTTTTGATCCCCGATTCCATCTTAAGAATCGGAGAACGTTTTCGGGCCGCGGCCTGCGGAGGGCGCAGTATGAGCATGCGCGAACGACTGCGGGCCTCCGCTGGGGCGAAGGCTGCGTCCCGAACAATTGCGCCGCGAAGCGGCGTTATCTTCGGCGGCTGCGGACAGCAAACCGAATACTCCACCCGCGTCATTCCACATTTTTCTTTTCCAAAAAAGAAAAATGAATAGAATCTCTTCCGATGACCCTCCGTTTGCGATGCCAATCCTCGCCCGACGGCTCGGTGGCATGATGTATTTTTTTTCATACGTT
>ERZ827168.3113-NODE-3113-length-17532-cov-3.935630_pt1 | contig 17532 bp, 36 predicted proteins | sample MGYA00519868_ERZ827168 | MGnify/ENA primary metagenome ERZ827168 (study PRJEB31778, sample SAMEA3449271) | human gut metagenome | biome: human gut; feature: human-associated habitat; material: faeces | place: United Kingdom | collected 2010/2012 ...
AAAATCTTTTTTTATTTCAAATGTTGGAACTGGAATAACATGTTTTCCTTCTGTTTCTCTAATTCTTCTAGCTGTTTTCATTTCTTGTTCTGTTGCTACATCTGTAATATAAATAGTTTCAGAGATTTCTGGCAAGCCCAAATTTGCGGCTATTTTTTGTACCATTCCATCTGATGTTCCTAAAATTAATATGCTTTCTGGTCTGTATTTTTTTAAAGCTTTTATTATAATTTCTCTTTCTTCTTCTTCATAAAATAATGCATGTTTTACTGTACCTACTTTAGTAGGCGCTTTTTTTGCAGATTCTCCTGCAATAACTTCATTTTCTTTTATCAATAAACCATCATCAATAATATAATTAATATTTCTTTCACTGCTTCCTATATCACGGCTTTCATAATACGGATAACTTTCCTTTGATGAGCCCCACAATGTCACATCTGTGCCACTGCCGCACGATGTCGAATAATAATATGCCTGAACAACATCATCACCATATCTTAACATCTCGCCTTTTGTCGCAAGAATTGCCTGATTTGATGCATCAAATTCCAAATTATTATTGTAAACCTGAAACTGTGTGCTGTCGTCAACATGTGCACCATATAATGCATAACCTACATTGGTAAGATGTTTATACGCATAACTTCTCGCACACACTGCCTGCACTTTTAACGCTTCAACACCAAAACTTACAGGCATTTCACTTGGTACAACAGTTTTAAGATACTGTTCAATATCTGTCTCATTTATTATAACTATTCCTTCATCCCATAAAGACAGTTCTATAATGCCATAATATTCAGGATTCCCCTGACTTCGTGAAATATTTGTCACTTTTATCTTTCCATCTGCGAGTTTTTTTTGTTTTAGTGTTATATCGATATGTTCCGATATAAAATGGATTTGTAAGTACACTACCAATTGTACGTGGAGTCCAGGTCCCATTTCTTTTTGTCGGTATTTTCTCAATATTTAATTTCTTGGCCACCTTTGTAGTAGATTTTATTATTTCATATTGGTCATAAATATATTGAACGACTTTAGCTTCATTATCATTCGGTCTTGGAAATTTCACTTCTGCATCCCATTCATATCCAAGTGGAATTGTAGCACCATTCCATAATCCTTTTTGAGCTCTAGAAATCATAACAGAAAAAACACGTTCTCCAGTAAGTTTTCTTTCTAGTTCTGCAAATACTAATATAATTTTTAGCATTGCTTCACCCATAGCAGTAGATGTGTCAAACTGCTCGTTTCTTGAAACAAAAGTAACATTGCACTTTTTTAATTCATCGTACATTTCTGAGAAGTCTCTTAAATTTCTGCTTATACGGTCTATTTTCCAAACAATTAAATGAGAAAATTCGCCTTTTTTTATTCTATTCATCATGTCTTGATATGCAGGTCTGTCGGTTGTTCCGCCAGAATAACCAGCATCTTCAAAAATTTCAAATTCTTCTATTCCTAATACATATTTTGTATAATTTGTTAAATCACTTCTTTGCAAAGGTAATGAGTCTTTATCAATTTGATGAGTAGTAGATACCCTTACATATAAAGCGGATTTCTTCTTTTTTTCCACAATAAAAAACCTCCATTTTCTTATAATAAATTTTAAATTTACTATTGAAAATGAAGATACTTTACGATATAATAATAAAGTATTCACTTTCAATAGTGATTACGCTCTGGGTAATGTGTGGTGTCCGCAAAACAATACACATTATCCTTTTTTTATATTAAAATACATCATTTAAGAATGTAATTTTTATCCATTCAATATTTTTATTATTTATTCCACACCAGAAATCTGGAACACTAGTGTTTTTAATTCTAATAGCAGATCCAGTATTTAATTCTTGTGTAGTTTCGAATTTAGTTAAATGAAACATTTTGTAAATATCCTTAATTGAATTGAAAGGTATTTTTTCATTTATACTGATACGTACAAGCAAATTATCTTTAAAAATATATTCATAATTATTATAATATAATGTTTCTAAAGGAATTTTTGTATTATCAGATTTTGTATAATTCCAAGTTTCTGCATTTTCTGGCTGGCCATACTTAACAATTAATTCTTCTTTGCTAAGAGTAGTAGCAGCAGTTTTGTAAAAATCATTAACATTTAAAATTTCATTTGTAGATACAGTATTGCCAGTGGTAGACTCGATAAGAATACCTATAAAAATAATTCCTAAAATTAAAACTATTCCTGGACCAATTCCTGTTATTTTTCCTTTGTTTTTGGTTTTAGTAATTTTATCATTAGTATTTGAAGATTCTTCTATTGTAACTGATTTCCCACAATTAGAACAATACTTTTCATTTGTTAATAATTCTTTTCCACAATTCCTACAAAACACGTAATTCATCTCCTTTCGTTATTTAAAAGCACTTCTATTTTCTGTTTTAATAATTTTTCCTAATATAGTAATCTGATTTATATCTGTAATTTTTATATTTACATTTTTATAGCAAGCATTCATTGCAATTAATGTATAATATGTTTTATCTTCACTTAATACTATTTTTCTAATAGTATTTTTATTGTTTAATTTGATTAAATGTGTTGCACCATCAAGAATAAAATTCTGTTTTTTAACTATAGCAATATCTCCAATATCCAATAATGGAAACATGGCATCGTCTTCAGCAACATATTCAAAATTATCATCTGTAGTATTTTTGTTTAAAATCAAATCTAAAGAATTTCTTCTAAAAGCAATAATTATTTTTTCTCTTGATTCTTTTGTTAAATTAGATACATATTTGTAGTCATCGAATCTCTCAAAAGAATATTCTTTGCCTAAAAATTCTTTGTAATCAAGTAACATTTTCGTTAAGATATTCATTTCATTACTACTTAAGTCAATATCATACAAGCCACTTACATTAATATAGCCACAAATTTTCATTAATTCATCATAGGTTGTGATTCCTTTTGATGCACTAGATATTCCAGATAATATCTTAGGAGTAGGGGGGTTACTTAGTTTTTTATTAATGTATTTTGAAATATATGACCTATCTAAAGATGCTTGTTTAGCAAATTCTGTCATTGATGGATATTCGTCATTAATTTTTTTTAATATATTTGCAAAAAAATCTTTATTAAACATTTTCGATAACCTCCTACAAATATAAGTATATAATAGGGCTTGAAAAAAGTCAATAAAAAAATGTGAAAAAAATCACAAAAAAGTATTGACATTTTTAAAACAGTAATGTAATATATGAGTGTGAATAAATTCACGAAAAGAAAAAAGAGAGGTGATATAAATGTTAAAATTAAATATTGAGGCAGTACTTGAATTAGTAAAACAAAATTTTAGAAATAATAAAACTTTTTTTGCTGAAACAATTGGAGTTGACCCATCTTATTTAAGTTCTGTATTAAACAGTAAGGCGATAGATCATAGTCCTAAAATTTGTAATGGGATAATGAAATATTGTCAAGATAATAATTTAGATTATAGGAAGTATATTATTTTACCTTAAAATGTGAATAAATTCACAAAAGGAGGAGAAAAAATGAAGAAAATTAAAATTGCGGACACCACACAAAATCGAGAGGAGGAAAAATAATTGCAAAGTGAAAGAGAAAAAAGAATATGGAAAGAGTTAGCGAAAGATGGAATACATAACGAAAAAGAATTAGATGAGGCAATTAAAAAAATGACACCATTAAATATTGGAGGATTTGTTAATAAATTGGAGGTAGTAAATGATGAAAATTGTTAATAAAAAGAAATTTGTAAATTCAATAGCAACGCTAGCAATGATTATATTCTTAATAATTATATTGATAAATACGATTACAAATAAACCTAAATACACAGAAACATATAAAACTATTTATATATCAGAAGATGAAACTTTATGGAGTATAGCAGAAGAATATAAAAAACCAAATCAAGACATTAGAGAATATATATATGAAATTAGAAAACTTAATAATATGGAATCTGCAGCAATATATGAAGGACAAGAATTAACTATTATCATATATGAGGAGGTTAAATAAAAATGGAAAATAAAAAATTTGATAATTTAATATCACTTGCAAATCAATTTGAAAGAGCATCAGACGATAAATATATAGAAATTATATATAATTCTAATTCAAAATCAATAACATTAAAAATACGAGAAATTAAAACATGTAAAGAATTGAAGGTTGTAACTTATAAAGGTGATGCACTTGAAGATATAGAGGAATTAGAAAATATGCTTGAAATGTTTGTTGATAAGGAGGTCTAAGATGGACAAACTAGATAAATGCTATATTTGGCACATTGTAACATTGGCAACAATGAAATATAAATTAAGAAATTTGAAAGGGGTGAGATAAAATGCCAGGTAAACATTCACAAGAAGCATTAGAAATTAAAAGACTTAATGAAATTATAGAACGCAAAGACAGAGAAATTAAAGACATAAAGTTTAGTGTATCAGATATTTTACTTCAAATTAGAAATCTTAATGAAGGTAACAATTATGCAGATTCAAGTCTAATTAAAAGAAAAATATCAGAATTATGTACTGATACAAGATATCAATTACTTATTGACGAAATTGATAGCAACTATGAGAAACAAAAGGCAAAAATAATAGAACTACCTAATACCGACCAAAGTAGAAAATAGTTCTATAAAACACTTATGTAAATGCTCTAAAACTATTCTAACATAGAGTAATTTTAAAATCAAGAGCAGAAAGGAAGGAAATATGCACAATTATTGTAGTATTTGTGGGAAAGAATACGAGGGATATGGTAATAATGCACAACCAGTAAATAATGGTAGATGTTGTGATTATTGTAATACCACAGTAGTAGTTCCAAGAAGAATGCAGGATTATCAAAATAGAAAGGAAAGGAATATTTAATGGAAATTAGAATTTTTAATTTAAAACTAAAGAATTTTAAAGGAATAAAAGATTTACATATTGACTTTAATGGAAAAGATACAAATATATTCGGAGCAAATGCAACAGGAAAAACAACAATTTTTGATGCTTTTAAATGGCTATTTTTTGATAAAGACAGCAATGATAGAAAAGATTTTAATATAAAGACTTTAGATTCAAATAATAACCCTATTCATTTTTTAGAGCACGAAGTTGAAGCTACATTAATTATAGATGGACAGGATATGACATTTAAGAAAATGTTACAAGAAAAATGGGTAAAAAGAAGAGGTCAAGAAAATCAAGAATTTGCAGGACATGAAACAAATTATTGGATAGATGAAGTACCAGTAAAGAAAAAAGACTATGAAGAAAAAATAAATAGTTTAATACCAGAAAGTTTATTTAAATTGATTACAGACCCATTATTTTTTAATAACAACATGGCTTGGAAAGAAAGAAGAGAATTATTAATTAGTATTTCTGGAAGTAATATAACAGACGAAGATATATTGAATTCGGATGAAAAATTTACAACACTAAAAGAAAATTTACAAGGTAGAAATATAGAAGATTATAAAAAAGTAGTTGCAGCAAAAATAAAAGAACTAAACAATGAAAAGGAAAAAATACCTGTAAGAATAGATGAGTTAACTAATACTTTAATTACAGATCACGATATAGATTACGATAAATTAGAAAAAGAAAAACAAGCGCTAAATGAAGAAATACAAAAAATAGATTTAGAAATGACAGATATACAAACTCGAGCAAAAGAAAATATAAAAAAAGCGGACCATTTGGCCATAGCAAAAAATGAATTAAATAATTTAAAACTTAAACTGGAAGTAGAACATAGTGATAAAAATTCAAAAGAAGAAATAGTTCTTAATAATGAAAAGACAGTATTAGAGAATAGTTTAAGGAATAGCAATAAGCAACTAGAAGAATTAACATTTAGCATAGAAAAGGACCAAAAAAGAAAAGAAGAATTATACAAGCAATGGGATGAAGTAAACAATACTAAACTAGAGTTTGCCCCTAATTCTTTTATATGTCCTACTTGTAAAAGAGAATATGAAACAGACAAAATAGAAGAAATGAAACAACAATTTGAAAAGAATTTTGTAGAACATAAAGATAGTAAAAAAGAGGAAATTAACAAAGAAGGACAATCTATTAATAAAAGAATAGAGGAAAGCAATGAAAATATAACAAAATTAAGAATTCAAATAGAAGAAAGCACAGCAAAATTAAATGAAATAAATACTAAAATAGAAAAATTACAAAGTGAAAAAGAAGAAATAGGAACATTTGATGTAACATCACTTCCACAATTTCAAGAGAAATTAAAACAATTAGAAGAATTGCAAAAAGTAGTTGATAATTTGGTAAAAGAAGATACTACAGAAATACAAAATAGAAAAACAAATATTGCAGAGCAAATAAATAATATAGACAAACAACTAAATGAAAAAGTAGTACAAGAAAGAACAAAAACTCGTATAGAAGAATTGGAAAAAGAAGAAGAAAGTATATCTCAAAGAATACAAGAATTAGAAGCGCAGCAATATCAAATTGAAGAATTTACAAAAACAAAAGTAGAGATGCTAGAAAATGCAATAAATAGTAATTTTGAAATAGTAAAATTTAGGCTTTTTGATACGCAAATAAATGGGGGACTTGTAGAGTGCTGCGACACTTTAGTAAACGGAGTACCATTTTCTGATGTGAATAATGCACATAAAATAATTGCAGGTTTAGATATTATAAAAACTATATCAAGATTTCATAATAGAACAGCACCAATTTTTATAGATAATAGAGAAAGTATAAACGATTTATGCAAGATAGATGCACAAGTAATAAGCTTAGTAGTAACAACAGACCCTAAATTAAGAATTGGAGTGATGATGTAATGAAATCTAAAACAATAGTTAAATTTACAAAAAATGATGAAGGTGTAAATGTTACAGTAAATAGTACACAAATAATTGATGTATTAATAGGTATTGCACAAACAATACAGATGATATCAGAAGAATCTAAAAATGATAGAAAAGATATTATATCCGATATAAACAAGATATTAGATGTATTGGAAGAAAAAGAGGTGGTATAAGTGAATTTACTAGCTTATGGATTTTATGGAGGAGGAGCTTGCCCGAGTCAATTTTTCTGGCATAATATTGATAAAAGTAAATGGTATTACTTTAGATATAGAAATGGACATTGGACATTGAGAGAAAGCAACCAAGATATAGATGAAGGAAATGGTTATGAAACATCACAAATAATAGCAGAAGGATATGAAGGAGACTCGCTAGATGGTTTTTGTACCAAAGAAACTATGAGTAAATGGTTAAAAAAACAAAAAATAAATTTATTATTAGGAGGAAAAGAAATGAATAATGAAACTTTAAAAGTATCAAGCAAATCAAACCCAAACAATGTAGCAGGAGCAATAGCAGGAATTATAACGGAAAAGGGAAATGTAGAATTACAAGCAATAGGAGCAGGAGCAATAAATCAAACAGTAAAGGCAATAGCAATAGCAAGAGGATATTTAGCACCATTAGGAATAGACCTTATAACAATACCAGCATTTGCAACAGTAAGTGTAGAAGAACAAGATAGAACTGGAATGAAATTTATAGTAAAGGGGGCTAAATAATTATGAGTACTGATTTAGTAAAAAAAGAACAAACAGAATTGCAAAAGAAGGAATTAACAGCAAGTGAAAGATTTACAGGAATGGTAATGAAGGAATTTGAAGGTAATGTAGGAACATTAAATTTAAATGAATATCAAAAACAATTAATAAGAGGTTATTTTATCGGTATAGATAATGCACTAAAAAAAGCTGATGAAGCAAGAATAAATAAAAATAGTTGGAAATCAACTGCTGAAGAAGATAAAAACAATCTACCTATAACATGGCAAAACGTAAATATGAATGATTTAGCAATAGCAGTAGTGCATCATGCAAAATTAGGGTTAGATATGCAAATACCAAATCATTTGAATGCTATACCATATAAAAACAATAAAACTAATAAATACGACATAGGATTTTTAAAAGGTTACAAAGGTTTGGAGTATATTGCAACTCAATTATCTTTATATCCTATAAAAAATATTGTAGTAGAACTTATTTATTCAAATGACATATTTGAAATAGTAAATAAAGACAATGTAACAAATTATAATTTTACAATAAAGAATCCATTTGATAGAGGAGAAATAATTGGTGGATTTGGATATATACAATATGTAGATGAAACAAAAAATAGAATAATAACATTAAGTAAAAAAGATATAGATAAAAGAAAACCAAGTTATGCTGCAGCTGAATTTTGGGGTGGAGAAAAATATAATCCAAGTACAAAGAAAAAAGAACAAGTTGAAGGTTGGTATGAAGAAATGGCAAGAAAAACAGTAGCAAGAGCGACATATAATGCAGTACCAATTGACCCTAAAAAAGTAAATGAAAGTTATGCTTATGTAGTACAAAGAGATGACACAGCTTATGAAAATATTATAGAAGCACAAGTTAGCGAAGAAATAGAAGAAAATGCGAACAAAGAATACATAGACATCGATACAGGAGAAATAAAAGAAATTGAAGAAGCTGCATCTGAAGAAGTAAATGTATCTGAAGAGACTACAAATGAAAGGCCATCATTCTAGTGAAATTAAAAGTATTAGGTAGTAGTTCATCTGGCAATTGCTACCTAATAGAAGCATCACAGAACGATAAATTGATATTAGATGCAGGTATCAATTTTAAAGATGTTCAAAAAGAATTGAATTTTAATTTCAAAGGTATTCAAGGAGTATTAGTCACACACGAGCACATGGACCATTTAAAATATGCACCAAATTTTGCTCTAAATGGAATAGATATATATGCATCACAAGGCACTTTTAATAGACTAGATTTAAAGGGACATAGATTTAAGGTAATAAAGGCATTGCAGCAATTCTCAATAGGTAACTTTATTATATTACCATTTGACACCCAGCACGATGCTACAGAGCCATTAGGATTTTTAATACAGTATAAACCTACAGGAGAGAAGCTGCTTTATGCTACAGATACTTATTATATTAAATATAAGTTTAGTAAATTAAATTATTTATTACTAGAGTGTAATTACAATAAAGAAATTGCAAAAGAAAATGCAGTAGATGGAATAATAAATAAGACCAGGTACACCAGATTATTGGAGAGTCATTTTAGTTTAGAAAATGTATTAAAATTTCTGCAATCAAATGATTTGACATATACAAAAAATATAATACTTTGCCACCTTTCAAATGATAATTCTAATGAAGAAATAATGAAAAGTGCTGTATATAAACAAACTGGTGTATCAACTACGATAGCAAGACCAGGTTTAAATATGGAATTAAAATTATATCCATTTTGATTAAGAGGTGGAGTATATGAACAATGCAAAAGCAATAACTCAATTAGAAAATTTAAAAAGTGATAGATTAAGTTTTATACATAATAATAATTTAGATGGTGTGTTTTTAGAAGATATAAAAGCTATAAGTTTAGCAATAAAAGCATTAAAAAAATGCCCAGATATAAGGGACGAGTCTTTTAATTGCAGAATGTGCGGAAAAGAACTAAAAACATGGAAAAGTATTCAAAAAGGTTTTGGACCTGTATGTGAAAAGAAATATTTGGATGATGTTTATAATAATCAGCAAATGACTTTAGATAAATTCCTACACGAAAGAAAGGAGATATTAAAAAATGGATGAAAAACAATATTTAATAACAATATGTAATGGAAATATAACCGATTTAGATAGGGATTATATGCAACCACATATTTGGTTTCAAGTTACAGAAAAAGAAAAAGATTTTTTAATAAAATTAGCAACAGAACATAATTATGAAATTTCATTAAAGTCATTAGAGGAAGGGACAAAATGATAATAAATAATGAATTTTGTAATAAGGTGGTGAGTTGATTTTGGCTAACAGGGAGTTTTTTTCACATGATAGTGATGCGTTTTTCGATGAAAAAATTGTAGGTATGCGTGCGGATTATGGTTTTGAAAGCTATGCGTTATGGTGGTTTATAATTGAAAGAATGAGAAAAGAAAAAGATTTTAAATTAGATTATGATAAAAAAATATTTAGATCTATAAAAGTATTAACAGGAACAAAAATCGATGTAGAAAAATTTATAAATGATTGTATTAACGAATATGAGCTGTTTATTTTAGAAAATGACAAGTTTTATAGTAAATCATTTTTAAATCGTATGAATTTAATGATTGAAAAACAACAAAAGAAATCAGAACAAGCACGTATTGCAGGAAAAAGGTCAGCAGAAGTAAGAAAACAAAAAAAGGAAAATGAAGTGAACGAAATTTCAACGGACGTTCAACACGAGTTAGATAATAACTCAACGGACGTTCAACAGCCGTTGGAAGATTTTCAACGGAATTGAACGGAACTCAACAAAATCAAATCAAATTAAATAAAATTAAATTAAATAATATAAATTCTATCTATCCATCTAATCATATACATAAGGAAAATGAAAAATTAAATGAAATGTTGGATGAGATGGATAAGATGGAATTTGAAAGAATAGTATCTAATTGCAATTTAATACGTTTAAATCCACAATTGTGTTTGGAAATTACTGAAATAATAAAAGAGTTGTTTATAAGTCCAGATACAAGAGCGAAAATAGATGGAATTACTGAAAGAAATGTGATGTATGCATTAAAACAATTTGCAGTAGCAAATACAAAAACACAAATTCAAATTCCTAAACAATATTTTAAAAAATGCATATTATCAGCAATGCAACAAACTGAATTAAGCAGTCAATTCGATATGGATACTATTTATGAAATGGAGGATTACTAATTATGGCAGTAACTGAAAAAGAATTAGTTTCAAGACATTTAAAAATATGTGAAAACTGCGAATGGTGTGTTCCAACACTTAATTGTGAATTTCCACATTGCTTATTAACGGGACAACCAATGGGGCTATTTGAAAGTTGCAGCAACTATAAAAAAAGAACAGGAAACCATATATCGATGTAGGAGGTAAAAGAATTATGACATGTATAACTTGTGGAAATAAAATCAAAAAAGAAGATTCTTATAAAGTAGATTGTAAACACGAAGATAGAATATGCAGAAAATGTGTAAAAGAAGGAAGAGTAAATACAGCAATACAAATACTTATACACAATGATGCTGCTGACGAAATAAATAGAAAATTAGGTTAAAACAATTAGTGAACATAAAACAGAAAAACACATAAAATTGCGAAAATCAAAAACAAACACAAGTAAGAAATTTTTACAAAGGAAAGGCGGAAAAAATAATGGAAATTGAAAATATGGAACAGACATTAGAGTTCTTAAAACAAATTAAATATTTTTTTGAAAATATAGATGAAATAGAGAAAAAACTGAAAGCCGAAGTGTACGGAAAAGATGGCGAAAAGGAAGACTATGTACATGAATGGGAATTAAGCGAATTAAATGTTGCCGAAATTATGAAATGGTATAAGGCAGGAAAGAAAAGCTTAAGAGAAAGAAGAATAGCAAAAGATAAATTAGAGTTAATAAATACATTAAAACCTTATGTGAATAAGTTTATAACAAAAGGAATTTGTGCAGAGACAGAAGAAACAATAAGAAATATTGAAACATTAAAAAATAACCAACAAAATAGACAATATACACCACGTGTAATACAAGATTTAAAATGTGCTAAAAAAAGAAAGGAAGTATAGTCTATGGATAAAATAATGAGAATGTTTGGATATGAAAATATAAACAACATTAGAATCCAAGAAGAATTTAAAAATAAACCACCTAAATATCAAAAAATGCTTGAAAAGAAACTATATCACCTGCAGCATCATAAATTTGAACAACCAATTGTTCTAGACAATAATAATTGGCTAGTAGATGGATATACAAGTTATTTGATAGCAAAAGGTTTAGGCAAAAAATATGTAAAAATAAGGAGAAGGTAAAAATGAATAATGCAGATTATAACAAAATAAAAGAAATGCAAAGGCTAAATAGAATAAAAGAAGAAAATGAATGTTTAACTTGTGAAGTTGTAATAACAAAAGAATTCAAACAACCACCTATATCAGTAGTGCAAGGAAACGGTGGACCTATTGAAATGGCACAAATGGTAAAAACTTTAATAGATGTAGCAGAATCATTAACGAAAGAATTTCCAGAAATAAAAGAAATATTGCCGATGCTAAACAAAAAGAATGGAATGAAAACGGCATATAAACAAATTGAAACTTGGGAGAGATTTTAATTGAAGGAGCAAAAATATGCAAGAACATTGGAGTATAGAACAATATAGAGAATATCAAAAAAAAGGAAATAAAAAAAGTAAATATGGAGCAGTAAAAACATCTGTAGATGGACAAACATTTGACAGCAAAAAAGAAGCGGATTATTATTGCAATTTAAAATTAAGGCTGCAGGGCGGAGACATTAAAGGTTTTTGTTTGCAGCCTGTATTTATATTAGCACCTGGATTGAAATACAAAGCGGATTTTATTGTGTTTCATAATGATGGAACAGCTGAAATAATTGATACAAAAGGTTTTAAAACTAAAGAATATATTACCAAGAAGAAAGTATTTGAAGATAAATATAATCTAAAAATAAAGGAGGAATAGGATTATGAATCCAGTAAATTTTGAAGATGCAAATTGTGTGTATAAAGCACAAGGATGTGGAGATTTACCAGCATTAAAAACAGAAAATCATATTGTTTCTTGTTGGGAAATGACAGAAAAAGAAAGAGAAGAATTTTTAAAAACAGGAAGAATTTATTTATCAGTAATGGGAAACATACAGCCACCAGTTGCGTTGTATGTTGATAGACCATATATAAGACAATAAAAGGAGGAATAAAAAATGGGGACCAAAAATACATTAGCAGATTTAAATGACCACTTGTTTGAACAATTAGAAAGATTAAATGATGATGATCTAACAGGGGAGAAACTACAAGAGGAAAGAGAAAGAGCAAAATCAATGGCCAATATAGCACAAACAATTATAAATAATGGAGAATTAGCATTAAAAGCAGTAAAACACTATGATGAATATGGAAAAGAAAAAATACCAAATATCTTACAAATAGGAGATGGAAAGAATGAGTAAATTTTACACTGAAGAAATGAAAAACTACATTGCTGATAATTGTAAAGGGAAAACAATAATGGATTTACACGAGGAATTTAATAATAAATTTAATACAAATATTACATATCAAGCAATGAAATCATATCTTAGTGGACATAAATTGAAAGTTGGAAGAAGAAAAGAACAACATAGAAAACACAAAGATGAACATATAGAATTTGTAAAAAACAATGTAAAAGGTATTACATTAAAAGAATTAACCAATAGATTTAATAAAGAATTTAATATGAATGTTACTGAAAGTGCTATTGCAAATATAAAAAATAAATACAATTTACAAAGTGGAATAGTTGGAGGGCAGTTTGTAAAAGGACAAACTTCCTTCAACAAAGGTAAAAAATGGAGTGAATATATGTCGAAAGAAGGCCAACAAAATTCCAGAAAAACAACATTCCAAAAAGGGAATATCCCTGCAAATGCAAGAAGTATCGGTAGTGAACGATTAGATAAAAACGGATATATATTAATAAAAATACAAGATGGTCACAAAAATAAAAATTGGATTAGAAAGCATCGTTATTTATATGAACAGGCATACGGCAAAGTTCCAAAAGGATACAAAGTAATATTTGCAGATGGGAATAATAGAAATTTTGATTTAGATAATTTAATATTAGTTTCTGATGCTGAAGAACTAATAATGAATAGAAATAATTTATTTAAAGAAGATGCAGAACTAACAAAAGCTGGTGTTGCAGTAGCAAAATTATTGGATAAGGTAAATAAAAGGAAAGAGTAATATGCAAGACAAGGATTATGAACAATTGTATTATGATGCTATATATGAGAATCGCAAATTAAAACAAAGAATTGAAGAATTAGAAAATGAAATACAAGATATAAATATCTGCAGAACAAAAAGAAATGTGGATCTACAAAAGTATATAGTAATTCAAATGGAAAGGAGGAGAAATGGGAAAGAAAAAAAGAAATAATGACAATATAACGTGTGAACAATGTATTCATTGTATGTATGAAGAAGCGGGAGATATGCATTGCGATGAACATGATGATTTTGATTTAGTATATGAGGAATTTTGTCCAACTGAAAATTATATGTGGTGTAATGGAAGAAAATTTATTGAAAGGTAGGAACACTTATGAAAATTTATGATAAAGAAATATATATGAAAACTGAAAAAATAAAAGCAACTTTAATGGTTATTTTATGTTTTGTTTTTGGATTTGTTGTTGGGTGTATAGCAATAAACCATGATCTAAAAAATGAAAATACCAAGCTAAAAGATAAAATAGGTGAATTAGAAAGAACAATAGATAGGAGACAGGCAATAATAGATGAACAGTATGTTGAACTGGACTCATTAAGAGAAACAGTATATATGTATGAATTAAATGGAAGGTAGGTGTTACAAATGATAAAGTATTTAATAATAGGGCTTTTAATAGGTTTTTTTATAGGAGATTTTATAGGTATGGCAATAATGTGTATATTGCAAGTAGCAAAGGATGATGAAGAATGAAATATATAGCAAGTGTAAGTTTTGGAAAAGACAGTTTAGCAATGTTATTATTGCTAATAGAAAAACAATATAAAATAGATGAAGTTATATTTTATGATACTGGAATGGAATTCCAAGCAATATATGATACAAGAAATATAGTAAAAGATTTATTAGAAAAAAAAAGAATAAAATACACAGAATTAAAACCAAAAGAAGATTTTTTATATAAGATGTTAGAAAAAAGAGTACATAAAAGAGATGGTACAATTCAATATGGATATGGAATATGTGGTGGAATATGTAGGTGGGGGACATCAGAAAAAAATAATACTATATCTAAATATTTAAAATCACAATATGGACAAGATTATAAAGAATATATAGGCATTGCATCAGATGAGACTAAAAGAATAAAAAAAGAAAGAAATGAACATAAATTATTGCCACTTGTAGATTGGCGGAATGACTGAAGAAAATTGTTTAAAATATTGTTATGAAAGAGGTTTTTATTGGGAAGAAAACGATATTAGATTATATGATATTTTAAAAAGAGTAAGTTGCTGGTGTTGTGGTAACAAAAATAAAAAAGAACTAATAAATATGAATAAATATTTGCCAGAATATATAGAGAAAAGAAAGGCAATAAAAAATCTAATTATTACTAAAAATAAAAAAGGTCCTGTGGTTGATAAAGCTATGAAATTTTAAATTAAGGAGGAATAAAAAATGGACGTAATCAAAGAGCTTACCGCAGATATGCTCAAAAAAGACGCACCCGAAATTCTTATAGGAAGCACCGTTAAGGTACACGTGAGAATCAAAGAAGGCGAGAAGGAAAGAATACAGGTGTTTGAAGGCACTGTTATCGCTAAGAACAACAGCGGAATTGCCGAGACCTTCACCGTTCGCCGCGTTTCCTACGGCGTAGGCGTTGAGCGTGTTTTCCCGGTACATTCACCGAATGTTGCCAAGGTTGAGCTTGTTCGCAAGGGCAAGATCCGCAGAGCGAAGCTTTATTATCTGCGTGACAGAGTCGGTAAGGCTGCTAAGGTTAAAGAGCTTATCGGTTAATCAAAAAAAGAAGGAAGGGGGACGGTTTATACTGTCTCCCTTTTTGCTGTTAAAAAATACAGGCAACCAAGAAAAAGGGCGGTGCGTTATGGAAGAAGAAAAAGAAATTAAAACCGACACGGATATAAAAGAAGCTTCGGAGTTAAAGAATGAAGCGGGCTTTAACATAAGCGCGGAGTACGCCGAAAGTCTGCCGGATACAAAGCCCGAGCCCGAAAAGCGGAGCACGGCTTCTGAGCTGTTTGAATGGCTTGATGTGCTTGTCACCGCCATAATATCGGTCGTTGTTATATTCAGCTTTATTTTCCGCGTTGCCACAATAAGCGGCAGATCAATGACAAATACGCTGCAGGACGCCGATAAGGTTATAATAACCAATCTTGCCTATACGCCCAAAAGGGGCGATATAGTCGTAATATCGCGCAATGCCGACAATTCGGTCGAAAGCGTTAAAACCGGTCAGGTACCGATTATAAAGCGCGTTATTGCAACAGGCGGTCAAACGGTTGATATAGATTTTGAGCGCGGTGTGGTATCTGTTGACGGCAAGGAGCTTGACGAGCCATATGCCCGAACCCCCACCACCAGCAAATATGATGTGGAATTTCCGATTTATGTGCCGGAGGGGTATATATTCGTTTTGGGTGATAACCGTAACGACTCTATGGACAGCCGCGATTCCCGAATAGGCGAGGGCGGTTTGGTTGACACAAGGTATGTTTTGGGTCATGCGGTGCTGCGCGTTTTCCCGTTTTCAAGCTTCGGAAGGTTGGATAATAAATGAGCGGACAGGAGATACAGTGGTTTCCCGGACATATGGCGAAGACCCGCCGAAAAATAAAGGAAATTCTTCCGCTTATAGACGCGGTGGCAGAGGTAGTGGACGCGCGCGTGCCGAAAAGCTCGCGCAATCCCGAACTGCGCGATATAATAGGCGATAAACCGCTTATAATTTTGCTTAACAAATGCGATATGGCAGATCCCGCCGCCACCGCCGAGTGGATAGCGCACTATTCCGCTGCGGGAATACCCGCAATAGCGCTTGACTGCAAAACGGGCAAGGGCATTTCTGCTTTTAAGGATACGGTTAAAAATACGCTTAAAAGTAAACTTAAAGCGTATGAGGAAAAGGGAATGGCGGGCAAGCCGCTGCGCGTTATGGTTGTGGGTATACCGAATGTGGGTAAATCCTCGTTTATTAACCGCATTGCGGGCAACAACCGCGCCAAGGCCGAAAACCGTCCCGGCGTTACAAGGGGCAACCAGTGGTTCACGGTGGATAAGCAGCTTGAGCTGCTTGATACACCCGGCGTTTTGTGGCCGAAGTTCGAGGATAAAACGGTAGGTGAGCATTTAGCGTTTACCGGTGCCGTTACAGACAGAATACTTGATACCGAGTGGCTTGCAATGCAGATGCTTTCGCTGCTGTCACGCGAATATCCCGAAAAAATAACCGCGCGCTACAACGTGGAGCTTACGGACGACAGCTATGAGCTGCTTTGCCACATAGGCAAAAAACGCGGCATGATGATAAGGGGCGGCGAAACCGATACCGAAAGGGCGGCAAATATGCTGCTTGAAGAATACCGCAACTGTAAAATAGGAAATATAACCTTGGAAAGGGCGGGAAAATAATGCCTGATTACGAATTTGAAAAAGCCGCAGTAAACAGCGGCTTTAGCTGTATTTGCGGGGTAGACGAAGCGGGCAGAGGCCCGCTGGCAGGTCCTGTTTGCGCGGCGGCGGTAATTTTGCCCGAGGGCGCCGTTATTGCGGGGCTTGACGACTCAAAAAAACTGACCGAAAAAAAGCGCGAAAAGCTTTACGATATAATAAAGCAAACCGCCGTT
>ERZ827168.3116-NODE-3116-length-17512-cov-10.768460_pt1 | contig 17512 bp, 15 predicted proteins | sample MGYA00519868_ERZ827168 | MGnify/ENA primary metagenome ERZ827168 (study PRJEB31778, sample SAMEA3449271) | human gut metagenome | biome: human gut; feature: human-associated habitat; material: faeces | place: United Kingdom | collected 2010/2012 ...
TTCTAAGCATTGTAGGCGGTGCACAGAAAGTGGTAATATTGTATTTTTTAAACATTGGCAGTATATCTGCCGCGTCAAAACGATCGAAATCATAAGTAAATACAGCACCTTCAGAAAGCCACTGACCGTATAATTTTCCCCAAAGTGATTTTCCCCAGCCGGTATCGGAAATGGTAAAATGAAGTCCGTCTTCACTAACGCCGTGCCAATATTTTGCGGTAATATAATGACCTAACGGATATTTATAAGAATGAGCGGCTATTTTTGGGTAACCCGTAGTGCCCGAAGTAAAGAACATAAGCATTAAATCATTGCCGCACGGAGTATCTTCATTTCTGTAAAAATGCGCGGAATAAAGCTCGTATTCTTCGTTAAAATCATGCCAGCCTTTACGCTTTTCGCCAACAATTATTTTAGTTTTTAAACTACTTGAGTTTTTTTCCGCCTTCTCGATTTCTTCGGGTACTATGCCATCAGACGTTGCTACTATAGCGCTAACCCCAGCCGCATTAAAACGATATTCGTAATCGTGGGACATTAAAAGATTTGTGGCCGGTATTGCAACAGCGCCAATTTTATGAAGCGCTAAAATAGCGTACCAAAATTGATAATGGCGTTTTAAAACCAGCATAACCCTATCGCCTTTTTTAATTCCAAGCGATTTAAAATAATTTGCACACTGATTGGATTTTCTGCGCATATCGTTAAAGGTTAGCCGGCGCTCGGTTTTGTATTTGTCAATATGAAGCATCGCCAATTTATCGGGGGTTTTTTTAGCGATTGCATCAACAATATCGAATGCAAAATTAAATTTATCTTCGTTAATAAAATCGATGCTTTTTAAAAGTCCGTTTTCATCGGTCTCAGTTTTTATGAACTTTTCGGCTAAAGCCTTTCTCTTTGGTTTATTGGTAGGAATAAGTGTATCACGAATTACTGTTTCTTCCTCATTTTTGCCGGGAAGTACTACCGCAACAAACAGGCAATCCGATCCGTCAATGGCAATCATCCCATGAGGCGTACTACTGTTGTAATAAATGCTGTCCCCCTCATGCAGATACTCTGTATTGTCACCAACCTGTACCTTTAAACTGCCGCTAATTACAAAGTCAAATTCTTGGCCAGAATGTGTCGTTAAATGAATTGGTTTGTTTTGCAGTTCGTCGCTGTATTCATATTTTACAAAGTACGGTTCAGCAATTTTTTTTCTGAAAAGCGGCGCAAGGTTTTGAATTTCAATTCCCTCTTCTTTTGCAGTGGATACACCTTCGCCTCTTCGTGTAACAGAATATGACATTAAATGCGCGCTTTGACCCTCGAGTAAGTCGGAAATTCCAATATTAAAAACAAGCGAGCATTTATGAATAAAAGAAAACGGAAAGTCTCGGTTGCCGTTTTCATATTCATTATAATCGACGACACTAACATCGGTCATCTCGGCCATTTGTTCAACCGAATAACCAAAAATTTCACGCATTTCACGTATGCGTCTTGCAACTTCTTTTAATTTATCCTGTGAAACTGTGGGCATATTAATCCTCCTGAACAAAAAACACTCGTCTCAAAACTTTGAGACGAGTGTGAAATTCACATCCGCGGTACCACTCAAATTGCAGTTACCTGCCACTTCAGAGTCTAACAACTCCTATGCATTAACGCAGCAATAACGGGAAGCGCCTACTAAAAAGGTTCGGACTTCCAGCTCAGAAGTGATGGGTTTTAGTAATTCATTACCGGATCACAGCAAACACCGGCTCTCTGAAAATGATAAAAACCAAACCGTCTTCGTCATAGCTTTTATATTTAATTCTTAAAAAGAATATCACTAAAACTGAGTTTTGTCAAGCATTTTTTCGAGAAAATAATTTAAAATTGCCGATAATATTAAACAAAACTAAAATTGAAACAGCCGAAATAACCGCAAAAGTTATGTACATCGGTTCGTACCCAAAGCCGTCAATAATTATTCCGAATACAAACGATCCTATTCCGGCGCCTAAATAACACATAAAATCGAGTAACCCGCTAACCGAAGCCACATTGTTGCTTTTAACAAATCTTAGAGGGAAAATTGAAAGAACCGAAGTGTTAATTACGGACGCAGCGGCGTAAATCAAACTTAAACAAGCTGCCGATAAAACAGGCTGATTACTAAAGCAAATTACAATAGACGATAAGATGCAAACAGAAAATCCAAAAACAGATACCATATGTTCATTGTTTTTACAAAGCTTGTACATAAGCGGATAAGATATGCGGCCGATAAAACCTATAAATGGAATAAATAAAATGAAAAGCGCGGATTTTGCAAGATCAATATTAAACTTTTCAACAAAATACAAAGACATCCAAACCCCGACATTTTCTTTCATAACACCATGACAAAAGCTTGGTATCATCACAGGCATAATCTTTTTATCGGTAAACAGTTTAAATAAAGATATATGCTCTTTTTTATCAGGCTTAGAATAAGGGACGCTTCGAACAGACAAGAAAGATAAAAATGAAAAAACAAGCATAATGGCGCCGGGGATAACAAATGCAAAACCAACATTTAAATTTGTGATAATTACGGTGCTGACTATTATACCTAAAATATTTCCGGCCGCAACTGAAGTTACCATATACGACGCCATTTTGCCGGCTTTAGACTTATCGTATATGCTTGAAACAACACATAATATAGAACTCCATAACATACTTTGCGAGAATGCATTTATTCCCCACAAAAACATAAGTCCGTAAAACGGCGGGAACAGGCTAAACAAAATATTGCCCAATGCGGACAGTGCAAGACCTATGCAAATCATTTTATAAGGAGCAATTAAATCGCTTAAATAACCGTTTATCAGTCGGCCAACAGAAAAAACAACAGCAAATATTCCGCCCAAAATACCAATTTGAGCGGAATTAAGTATAGCGTTTTCTTTTAAAACCGGTGAAGCAATTGTTAAATTAAGTCGCGCAATATATATTGACGAATAAGCTAAAAATAAGACTAAAAAAATTAATTTATTTTTTTTCATAATGCTAAAAATACATTCCATCCAGCTAGGTATTTTGCTAAAATATCGGGATCTTTATCGTCAAAATTTCCGTCCCCGTTAACATCCCAATTTTCAAAAATATACGGCACGTTCCAGCCCGCAAGTTTTCTTTTAAGCAGGTTAACTTCAATATCATTTACCGTACCGTCGCCGTTTATATCAAATATTAATACAGGATCGTCATCCTCGCCGACATCAATATCTGCTTCATCACCGATATTAAGCGCATAAACAGGCATACAGATTATAAGCAATAATGCCAGCGTTAACGATAAAAATTTTTTCAATGTTATCCTCCAATATAATGGAGCGGACGACGGGAATCGAACCCGCCTATTCAGCTTGGGAAGCTGACATTCTACCGATGAATTACGTCCGCATATTTGGGGCCTGTTACAAGGCCCAGCCGGCAATTATACGCGCAAGATATGAAACATCCTTGTCGTTAAATTCGCCGTCATTATTAACATCGCTTATTGACATAGTCGGATTAACATCCCAACCCGCTAAAAAGCGCCTATATATAGTTAAATCCACATCATCTAATTGATTATCACCGTTAGCATCAAACTGATAACCTAACGAAGTTGTATACCCGGGACCTTGTTTACTCGCATAGTATTCGTCACTTTCTTTATAGCGGGTATAAAATGTATATTCATCAATATAGGACAAATTAGAAAAAGAAGCATCTGATTGCCAATTAATACCGTCAAGACTATATTCAAGATTATCGTCCTGCAAAAAACCGATATTATTGTAATTTAACGTCATAAGTACGGGAGCGTTGTCCGGTGCAGGTCGAAGTTTTTTAAGCGATTGAGGCACAACTAAAAGCTCGGGATATTTATTCGCAGTATTCATTTGCCAAACATTAGTAAAATCAAAGCCATAAAAACTAGAGAAATTGCCGAACGCTTCCCTCTTAATGCCTATACCATAAGTCGAAGAATAATTATCGGGATAATATGAATTAACAGACATTCTTTTTCCGTTTGAAATGGCGTCTGTTTTTCCACTGGGGCCGCTAATTTCACCTAAAAAATAAGTATTTTCTATACTGCCGCTCGAATAGCCGCAAATACCGCCTGAATAATAGTCAGAATTTAATCGACCGTTAAAATAACAGTTAGAAATTGAAGCAGCGTCAAAGTTGTTGCCGCATAAACCTCCGGCAGATAGAATAACGCCACCGTCAAGTTTGCAGTCAATAACTGAATTATATACATAACACTCGGTTATTACGCCCTTATTTGCGCCGGAAATCATTCCCAAATAGGAAATACCGCCTTTACTTAACAGGGTTAGCTCACTGTTTTCAATCCCGAGATTCTTAATTGTTCCCCTATTACATCCAAAAAGACCTGAATAATTCGGAATTTTATTATTATATCCACCCGCAGGTCCAAATTCATCTAATAAGTAATCCCCTGTCCAATTGGAATCGCCGGGAGTGTATCCCGCAGGAAAAAGTACTTTAAAATCAGATGATGCTGTTCCGTAAAAATTCATTTTAAGATTTATAATTTTATAGCCGTTGCCGTCGAAAACACCGGTAAACGGAGAAGCATCAGTACCGATCGGTACAAAACCGATGCCGTTATAATAAAAGCTGCCGGTTTTATAAAAATCAGAATCTTCAAACACTATATCATTGGTTAGTTTAAAATTAGCGTTTAAATGTTCCCTTATTAAATTAAGTTCGGACTTGTTTGAAATAAGAAACGGGTTTTCTTCACTTCCGTCTCCGCCGGAAAAAGTATTATCTGCATAACAAGTAAAACAAAGCGATAAACAAGTTAAAACGATTGAAAAGATAATAATAAACGAAATATTAATTTTTAATACTTTTTTCATAATTATACCTTCCTTAACCGATTATATTTATTATATAACAATATGTATTAAAAATCAAGTTGTTTCGTTTAGCTTCAATCTGTAATTCTTATTAGCTCTTTTTCGGCAATATCCTCATATGCAGTAATCTTGTGATTTAAAACTAAGTTTCCGTCTTTTTCATAAAATTCATCTTTAGAATTGATTATTTTTATGAATTTATATTCTTTCTCTTTATCGACGGCTTTGTTTTTAAGCATTGTTTTTGCTTCATCCATACTTATTGTGCGTTGTGTTTTAATAATTTCAAAAAAACTTGCTGTAGTTATATATACCGGTATGTAATTTGATCCTTTTTTTATAAAATGTCTATCTACAGTTTTGTTATAATTGCCTTTTAAAGTACCAAAATACAGCGGAATATTCAGCCCATAAAGCGTTAAAACACTTTTTTTAATCGGTTTTTCTTTTGTAAATGTTTCTGTAATAGTAAACGGCGTACTAACTGTAATTACAGTCTCCGTTTCGGCTGTTATTTCTGCTTTGGCCGCCACGAAATTTGTTAAGTTTTCTCCATATTCAACGGTTCCGGAAACAAGAAGATCTCCTTTTTTTACTGCCGTATTCGCTGTAACAACAGCGCTTCCTTTATAAACAGATGTCTTTTTTATTACACCGTCTTTTTTTGCAATTATATTGCAAGGCGAATTATCAGATATTTCGGGACTTGCGGTCTCTGAAACATTGACGGTTAGTTTCGAGCCTTCAAGATTAAAACTGACCCATCCGATTTTATCGGTTAATAAAAGCAAATCGTTTCTCATATTAGGTGAATTTACTTCCTTTTTAGGCATTCCCTCGTAAACATTTACTTTTGAACAAAGATCTAAAACCTCTTCGTTAGTAAGGCTGACATTACCAGATACCTCTATATTCCACACAAACTGAGATAAAAGAGTAACTATAATTAAGCAAAAAGCGGCTCCGAGAAAAAAGCTTAAAAAGTTATTATTGTCTTTTAAGTAAAACGGAAGTCCGCGCTTATATTTTATTCTAATTTTTACACCGCATTTTTTGCGTATGTTTTTTATTTTTATAAGGTTGCTGTGGTCTGTTGCAAAAAAGATTTTTCCTTTTATATTTTTTATTTTCCATATCTCAATATTATTGTCTAGGCATAAATTAATAATCCTCTCAGGATAGGCCCCTTCCGCTTCTAAAGCTACAAACCCACGACAATATCTAAATAATTTATTTAAAAGCATACTAAAACTCCAGGCTTTGTATTTTGCCGGCAATCATAATACCGTTTTGGCTTAATGATTCTATAGAAAGATTTTTGCCGATAAATGTAACTACACCTTTAGCTAAATTGAGCTTTATAACTTCATCAGAATATTCAACTATGCAGCGGCTTCCTTCAACTATGGCCTCGTTATTAGAGCTTATAATTATTTTACTTCCGCCGATATAAGCCGACGGCGGAAGTTCGAGCATATCCTTAAAATTTTTTGATTTAGACATTTTATCACTCCCATAAAAAATATGATTATTATAATAAAATATTCATATCATTATCTGGGAGATGATTTTTTGAAACGAGTTTTGAAGCTTTTGCTTATATGTATAATTTTTATTACATATGCACTTTTATTGTTTTTTAACATTGACGCCGCAAACGGTGTGATTGAAGGAATAAAGCTTACTGTCGAAATAATTGTACCGTCACTCTTCATTTTTACTGTCATTACAATCTTCTTTTTAAAGTGCGGCGGAGCAAATCCCCTTTTTAATCATTTGGGCATACCGGCAACCGTTTATATCCTTTCGCTTTTTGGCGGTTATCCGTCGGGGGCTCTTTGCTTAAACGAGCTATATGGCAGTAAAGTAATTAACGATAAGCAGTTAGAAAACTTTCTGATTTTTTCTATAAACGCAGGGCCGTCTTTTATTTATTCGGCAATAGGCCAAGGAATTTTTGGGAGTAAAACAATAGGACTTTTTTTACTTATTTCAAACACAATTACAAGTTTTTTGCCTTGCTTGTTTTATTCTATTAAAAATAAAGGCAATAATAAAAAAGTAAGTAAAAAAGAGCCGATTTTTTCAGCACTTGTAAAGTCTACCGAAAGCGGAGTTTACGCAATGTTAAAAATTGCCGGAACGGTAGTTTTTATTTCGGGAATTTTTAGTATTTTAACTGCTTTAAAAGTGCCATATATTGAAAAATTTCTGGCTTTTTTTGAGATAACCACCGGAATAAAACAAAACCCCGAAAACCTAAACCTTGCGGCTTTTTTAATAGGTTTTTCGGGTGTTTCAGTGCTTATTCAAATTAAGCTGATTTTAAAAGATATAAAAATAAATTTCATAAAAATTTTTACGGCAAAATGTTTTCAAGGCTTTATGAATGTTTTGCTTGTAAAAATATTAGTTAGTGCTTTTCCTACTGCTATTGAAGTTATTTCAAACGGTAATGCCGTCTACGAAAAAGCATTTATCGTGTCGCTGCCGACATCTATAGCTTTTCTTTTGCTTTGTGTGTTTTATATTTACGAAATAGACACATTAAAACTCAATTAAAAGTTTTTCGGGCACAAGCTTTTTGGGCCTATTATTTTTTAAAAACTCTTTCAAATCAACAGAGTCTTCAATCAAGTTATCTACTATCATGCCGGCGCGTCCTATTTGTGAGGCTACATGCATATCGCAGCCCGAAGAATACAAATTATTGTTTAAATCGGCAAATGCTTTTGATTCGTCGATGTATGTCAAAAAATTAGGGTGCCCGTTATATATTTCTACTCCGTGCATTAAATTAGGATTTGCCGGATGATGCCCCTGCGCCGCGCGATAAGGGTGTGCCTGATATATTAAAAGACCGTTTGCATTTGCATATTCAAAAAGAGTTTTTTGATCGGTCGAAAACAGCGGCGGCATATTTCTTAAAATCTCAGGAGTAATACCAAATGTAATAAACTCCGGTCTAAATTCTTTTATTGTACCGTCTTCAGCCGTTTCGTGTTCTGTTATTCGAATTTCGGCACCTAAAAATACCTTTATGCCGATTTCGTCGCCTAAAGCTCTTGCTTTAAAAAACTCGTTTAAATATGCTTCTTTTTGATCTTTATAATTATCTGCAAGTCGCTCTAAATGATTTAAATAAAAATGGTTTGTAAGCATAAAGCCGCCAAAACCTTTTTCTTTGTAAAGCCTTACGGCTTCTTCTGTTGGAACATGTGCACATATACTTGCCGGAGATGTATGAACATGCGTGTCAATTAACATAAATCCACCTGTTTTTTTATTTAATTATATATTTTTGAAATTATAAGTCAAGCAATTAAATAAAATACTTTCTTTTTTTATTAGTATTTGATATAATAAAATGAATACTTATATGAGGTGCTTTTTTTGGTTCAAGAAATTTGTGGCTTAAATATTAATTACTCTGTTACAGGCGAGGGCAATCCCGTTGTTCTTTTGCACGGCTGGGGTAGTTCTATTGCTGTTTGGAAATCAATAACCGAAGCTTTAAAAGAAAGCTACAAAGTATATGCCATTGATTTTCCCGGTTGCGGTGAAAGTGAACTGCCTTCATCCCCTTTAACAATTACAGATTACGAAAATATAGTTTTACAATTTATTAAAAATAATCATATCGAAAATCCAATACTTATGGGGCATTCCCATGGTGGCCGTGTTATTTTAAGCTTGCTTACAAAAAAACTATTAAGCGCAAAAAAGGTTGTATTGTTTGACAGCGCCGGTATAAAACCTAAAAAAAGCTTTAAAACAAACATTAAAATATACTCGTTTAAAACCGTAAAAGCATTTTTAACTTTGCCTGTTTTACGCAATCACAGTGAAAAACTGTTAAACTCAGCACGCAGTTATTTTGGTTCGGCCGATTACAAGAGCGCACCCGAAGTCATGAGAAAGACTTTGGTTAATGTCGTAAATGTTGATGTACGACACGAGCTTCATAATATAAATTGCCCTGTTTTATTGATATGGGGTGATAAAGATGATGCCACGCCGCTTGCTTGCGCAAAAATATTAGAACACGGCATTAAAGATTCGGGGCTATGCGTATTAAAAGGATGCGGTCATTTTGCATTAATTGAAAAACCGTACGATGTAAATGCAATACTAAAAAGTTTTCTTGAGGTGAAAAATTGAACGTTTTTTTAATTCTTTCATTGCTTTTTATTGCTGTTTCCGGAGTATTTGCTTCTTTACGGCATATACAAATGTTCCAACAAAATTCATACTTTTTAAACAGATATTTTTCTTGGGCAAAAGAAAATATAAAGGCGCGGTTTTATTTTTCTTTAACTATTGCCTTAATTGAAATTTGCTTTATTGTTTTTAAACTATATGTTCCACTTTTTATTTTGTCACTGTTTGAATTGGCAATAAGAATAACAGCGGCATTATCTACGCAAAAAAAATCCATTAAAAAACTTGTTTTTACTCACAGAATTATACGGTTAATTTGCGCGTTATCGACTTTTTATGCAATATTGTTTTTAGTTATAGCATTAGTAAATAAGTTTTCAATCATTTTTACAACTGTTTGTGCAATATATATTTTACTGTCACACATTCCTGCTGCAAAGCTGTTTGCCGGAGCATTTTTAATGTCTTTTATAGAAAAAGCAATAAGTAACGGCTATTTAAAAGATGCAAAACGCATATTAGCCGGTTATGACAATTTAATTAAAATCGGCATTACCGGCAGTTACGGAAAAACCTCGGTAAAATTTATTTTAAAAAGAATTTTAAGTGAAAAATATAACGTGGTTGCAACTCCGGAAAGCTATAATACACCACTCGGTATTATTAGAACCATTCGCGAACATTTTGCTCCGGAAACCGAAGTTTTTATTGCTGAAATGGGTGCAAAAAAACCGTATGATATAAAAGAGATATGCGATATTGTTAAACCAAATATCGGAATAATTACCGCTGTAGGACCACAGCACCTCGAAAGCTTTAAGTCTATCGAAAACATAAAAAAGACAAAATTCGAGCTTGCTGACGAATGTAAAAATGTTTACGTTAACTTTGAAAGTGCAGCTGCAAAAGAAAAAGCCGGCGAATATGTAACGCATTCTTACGGTTTATGCGATGACTACGAAACATATGCAAAAAACATAAAAATCACCGAACACGGTACTGAATTTGATGTTTCACATTTTGGCCGCGAATTCCACATAACAACTAAACTTTTGGGACTTCATAACGTAGTAAATATTGTTGGTGCAATTGCAATAGCGCTTGAATTGAATGTAGATGAAAACAAAATCAGGTATGCAGTATCCAATCTTTCACCATACGAACACCGTCTTCAAAAAAAGTCATTTATTAACGGCTCTATTTTACTTGATGACAGTTACAATTCAAACCCCGAAGGATCTTTAGCGGCTGTAAAAATACTTGCCGAATTTAAAAACAAAAAGAAAATTATAGTAACTCCCGGCATGGTTGAACTTGGTAGTCGTGAATATGAATACAATTATAATTTCGGCACTGCTTGCGCCAATGTTGCAGATTATTTAATTTTGGTCGGAGAACAACGCAGTAAACCGATGTTTGCGGCAGCATCCGAGATAGGCTTTGATAAAGATAAAATGTTTGTAGTAAAACAATTCAGCAATGCATTAGAATTATTAAATAAACTATGCGACAATAATACAATAGTTTTATTTGAAAATGATTTACCGGATAATTACGCCGGATAAAACACGTAAGGACTGATTTGATGAAAACCAATATCGCAGTATTTTTTGGAGGCAATTCGGTTGAGCACGAAGTCTCTATTATTTCCGGAATACAGGCAATTCAAAACATTGATAAAGAGCGTTATACGGTAACACCAGTGTATATTGCCAAAGATAAAAAAATGTATATCGGCAAACTGTTAGATAATATTGAAAACTTTAAAAATATTGGCAATGTTATTAAAAATTCCTGCCCTGTATTTATTACAAACGAGAACGGTCGCTGTGTATTAAAGCCGGAAAACAGCAGTTTTTTAAAGAAAAATAAACCTATTGCCATAGATGTTGCGCTACCGGTTGTGCACGGCACAAACTGCGAAGATGGCAGCCTTCAGGGACTATTTGAAGTTGTAGGCCTTCCGTATGTAGGTTGCGACGTGTTAGCTTCGGCAGTAGGCATGGATAAAGCGGTATTTAAATCCGTGTTAAAAGCCGCCAATATTCCTGTATTAGACTGCGTTGTATTTTCCTCAAGAGAGTTTTCGGAAAATATGGATTTAACAGTACAAAAGCTGGAAAGTCAAATTGGATATCCCCTTATTATAAAGCCAGCAAATCTTGGGTCTAGCGTTGGTATTTCGAAGGTTGAAAACAAAAATGAACTAATAGACGCTATTTCATATGCTGCTGAATTTACCAATAAAATACTTGCAGAACGTGCAATTAACAATTTAAGAGAAATAAATTGCTCGTGCGTTGGATATCTTGACGAGTTTGAAGCATCATGCGCTGAAGAACCTATAATGCACGATAAAATTTTATCTTACAAAGATAAATATTTGTCCGGGGATAAAAACGGAAAGTCCGGCAGCAAAGGAATGACATCGTTAAGCCGAAAGTTACCAGCCGACCTTGACGCATATACTCAAAAAGAAATCGAAAGGCTTACAGTTGAAACTTTTAAAGCAATAAACGGACACGGTGTTGCAAGAATCGACTTTTTAATGGATGCTGAAAACAACGAAATTTTTGTAAACGAAATTAATACAATACCCGGTTCTTTAGCCTTTTATTTATGGGAAGCAAAAGGCATAAAATACAAAGAGCTTCTCACAAGACTGATTAATCTTGCGTTTAAACGCAAAAGAGAAAAAGAGAATTTTACCTTTTCAATTAATACCGGAATTTTAAACGGTAATTTTAATTCAATCAAAAAGTAAAAACATATGACTAAGCTTTTAATTAAACTTTTTATAAAAAATAATAATGACACTGCAAACAGTACTGTTCGCGGCAAATATATCAAGCTTGGAACAATTGTAGGACTTTTTTGTAATGTTTTTTTATTTATCGTTAAATTAATTGCAGGTATTTTTACAAACAGCGTATCAATTATTGCGGACGCGGTAAACAATCTAACCGACACTGCTTCCAGTATTATTTCATATCTTGGATTTCGTCTTTCACTAAAACCGGCCGACAAGGAGCATCCCTTTGGCCACGGCCGGATAGAATATATGTCGGCTTTGGTTGTCGGTGTTATAATAATTTTAGTTGGATTTGAGCTGTTTAAAAGTTCTATAGGAAAAATAATCACACCAACTGCTATCAATTTTTCGATATCTACAATAATTGTTTTGGTAGTTTCGATATTAATTAAATGTTGGATGTTTTTGTTCGATAAAAAGATCGGAAAAACAATTGATTCTAAAGCATTAATTGCAACGGCATATGACAGTTTGTCGGATACAGTTATTACAGCAAGTGTTTTAGCAGCCGTTATTGTGTTTTTATTATTTAGAATAAATATTGACGGATATATTTGCCTGGTTTTATCTTGTTTTATTATTTTTTCCGGCATTAAAAACATTAAGGAAACTTTAGACCCTCTTTTAGGAACGCCGCCGGACAAAAAAACGATAGACGAAATTAAAAAAACAGTTCTATCTTATCCTGATTTTCGCGGCATGCACGATCTAATCGTTCACAATTACGGGCCAGGCAGAACATTTGCTTCTCTGCATGTTGAAGTTCCCCAAAATATTGATATTTTAAAATGCCATGAAGAAATTGACGAATGCGAAAAAAAATTATCCGACAAATTAAACGCTCATATCATTATTCATTATGACCCGATAGTTACAGATGATATTGAGGTTATAAAAACGCAAGATTTAGTAACTTCTACACTTAAAGCGTTTAACAGCGGTTTTTCAATTCATGATTTTAGAGTTGTTAATAAAGAAAATATGATTAATTTAATTTTTGACCTTGCTGTTCCGGACGGCGTTGAAATGACTGATGGCGAAATTAAAGATACCGTTTATGTGCTTTTAGCGCGATTAGACAAAAGGTTTAACCCCATAATTACAATAGACAGGAATTCAAATAATGAATAATAAATATAATGTTGCAATAATCGGCGGCGGTGCCGCAGGAATGCTTGCGGCAATCACTATTAAACGTGATTGCCCTGAGTTTTCTGTAGCTATTTTCGAAAAAAATAAAAGGCTCGGCAAAAAGTTAGCAATAACAGGCAACGGCCGCTGTAACATTACAAACAGCAATATTGATTTATCGCATTATTACGGAGATCAAAATATAATTTCGAATGTTTTAAATAGGTTTTCATATAAAAACACAGTCGAGTTTTTTAACAGTATCGGCGTGCTTATAAAAGAAAACGAAGACGGCAGATGCTATCCGTATTCTTTGCAAGCATCATCCGTTGTTGATGCTCTTCGTTTTGAATGCGAAAATTTAGATGTTGATATTTTTACCGAAACAGAAGTAAAATCAATAAAATACAACGGCGATTATTCGGTTTGTTCGACATCCGGCACTTTTAGTGCAAACGTTGTAATTGCTGCATTTGGAGGTATTGCCGGCGATAAATCATTAAACACAAATAAAGCGTCATATGAAATGTTAAAAAACTTTCATTCAGTAACAAAACTAGCGCCTGTTATAGTTCAAATTAAAACAGCAAATAGTATTACAAGGTCGTTAAAAGGCATAAAAATCAATGCAAAGGTAACGGTCGGTAATAAGAGCGAGTACGGCGAAGTGCTTTTTTGCGATTACGGATTATCCGGGCCCCCTATTTTGCAGCTATCTAGGTTTTGTGAAATCGGAAAGAACATAACATTAGATTTAATGCCTGAATACAACGAAAAATCTCTAATAAAACTAATTGATTCTCGCTTTTTATTAAACCGAAATAAAGAGGAATTTTTTACAGGAATGTTGAACAAACGCGTTGGACAAGTAATTTATAAATCTTGCAATAATAAAACCGCTGAAACTTTGGCAAAAGCCATAAAAAACTTTTCATTTAAAGTAACGGGAAATACAGGATTTACTAATGCGCAGGCAACAAGCGGCGGGCTTAACACAGACGAGTTTAATTTAAATTTAAGTTCTAAAAAGTCAAATGGCCTTTTTGCATGCGGCGAAGCATTAGATGTAGATGGAGACTGCGGCGGATATAATCTTCAGTGGGCTTTTTCAAGCGGATTTGTCGCTGCAAAATCTGCCGAAGAATTCTTAAAGGAAAAAATATGTACATTATAAAAGACGTTTATTTAAAACCTGATTTTGATTTTTTAGACTCCGATACATTTTTATCGGAGTTTTTAGGTTGCAAAATAAAAAATGTAAAATTACATAAAAAATCCATAGATGCAAGGCGCCGAAACGATCCCTTGTATTGCTGTTCTTTTACATTTGATTTGCAAAAAAACGAAAAGTTGAAAAATTTTAAAAATGTTTCAGAATATTTTGAAGAAAAATATATTATTAAAACTGCAAAAAACATTAATACTCGGCCGGTGGTTATCGGCTTTGGCCCGGCCGGCATGTTTGCCGCATTAACTTTAGCGCGCGCGGGGTTAAAGCCAATAGTTTATGAAATGGGCAAAAAAATCGAAGAAAGAAAGAAAGACGTTAATTTGTTTTTTACAAAAGGCAAATTAAATGCTTTTTCAAATGTTCAGTTCGGTGAAGGCGGTGCCGGCACATTTTCTGACGGAAAACTAAACACGGGTATTAATGATATTCGAACAAAATATGTATTAAAGGAATTCAACAGATTTGGCGCCGGTGATAATATTTTATACGATGCAAAGCCACATATCGGAACCGACGTTTTAGAAACGGTTGTTACAAATCTTCGCAAAGAAATCGAAGCTTTTGGCGGCGAAATAGTTTTTAATTCTAAGCTGATTGATATCAAATATAATAGATGTGGCGAAAAAATCCTTAAGTTTAATAGCGGAAAAGAAATAATTGCCGATTATGTAATACTTGCCCTTGGTAACGGCGCACGAGACACCTTTGAAATGCTAATTAACAAAGGCTTTAACCTTATTCAAAAACCATTTTCTGTGGGAGTAAGAATCGAGCATTTACAAAAGGATATGGATATCTCTCTATACGGAAGTTCCGGCATTTTACCTGCTGCAAGCTATAAGGCTGCTGTTCATTTAAAGGACGGTCGCGGTGTATATACATTTTGCATGTGCCCGGGCGGATATGTTATAAATGCCGCAAGCGAAGAAAACACAATTCTTACTAACGGAATGAGCTATCAATCTCGAAATGGTATAAACGCGAATTCCGCCTTACTTGTAAGTGTATATCCTTCTGATTTAGCTGATAATAATCCTCTTACAGCTATAGATTTTCAACGACAAATTGAAAAGAGTGCTTTTTTACTGTCGGGCTCATACAAAGCGCCTTACATGACTGTATCGGAGTTTTTAAACGGCAAACTTAATTCCGCCAACGGTTCGGTTCTCCCGACCATTTTTCCCTCCCCAATACACAAAAACTTTACTTCTATATTCCCAAAATTTGTAGTTGATTCTTTAAAAGAGGCTATTCCCCTTTTAGGCAAAAAAATTCGCGGGTTAGATTATAAAGACGCGATACTTACTGCTCCGGAAACCAGAAGCTCGTGTCCTATAAGAATAGTGCGCGACGATAATATGGAAACAATTTTTAAAGGCGTTTATCCTATAGGCGAAGGCGCAGGCTACGCCGGAGGAATAATGTCAAGCGCAGTTGACGGCATACGTGTTGCCGAAAAAATCATCGATCGCATTAATTTAGAATATTAATATCCGAAAATTTATCCTTTAAGTATTTATCAATGTCTGTTTTTGTTGCGGTTTGCGATGTTTTTACAGCATTAATATTAAACTTAATCCTTTGCTTTTCGTTATAAGCCGTGATTAAAAAGGTACAGTTTTTTAAATAACAAGCAGGCACTATCGGTTGCCCAATATAATCAATACTTAAATTTATCTTATCTTTTTTAAATTTTGCAGTAACCGAAAGCTCTTTATTTGCGTTTTTTGAAGCACTACTCAAATTATCACATAAAGTCAAAACTAATGCTTCTTTATTAATTAAATATACAGCGTGCCGGTTGCCGTAAACATAAAGCTTAATATGTTTTTGCAGTTTTTTTCGTGATGCAAAAACTATAGCAATTAAATCTGATAAACCGAATTCTTCTAATAAATCATCGTAATACTTTTGAATTCGCTCTTCTTTTAAGTTTTTATATATTTTTTTATCTTCATCACTTAAACCGTTTTTTAAGTAATTATTAAATATAGTTTCGCGCAATTTATTATTTTCATTTGGCAATTTACACATAAAAGTCACCTTCTACATGTTTTATTTTACCCAAAAAAACAAATTTTCAAAAAATACGAAAAATATTAGTTAAAAAATAAACAAAGTTCTTGAAAAATAAACGGTTTGGGGTTAAAATATATAGTAGCCAATATGAAATTATTTTAGGAGGAATATAAAATGGTTAAAGTTGCTATTAATGGTTTTGGCCGTATTGGACGCCTCGCGTTCAGACAGATGTTTGGTGCGGAAGGATATGAAGTCGTTGCTATAAACGATCTTACCGACGCTAAGATGTTAGCACATCTTCTTAAATACGATTCTGCTCAAGGCAGATACGCTAAGGCTGATACTGTAGTTGCAAAAGAAAACTCCATTGTAGTAGACGGCAAAGAAATCACCATCTACGCAGAAAAAGACGCAAAAGATCTTCCTTGGGGCAAGATCGGCGTTGACGTTGTTTTGGAGTGCACAGGTTTTTATACTTCAAAAGCTAAGGCTCAGGCACATATCGATGCAGGCGCTAAAAAGGTTGTTATTTCAGCTCCTGCAGGCAATGATTTGCCCACAATCGTTTACAGTGTTAACGAGTCAACCCTTACTAAAGAAGACAATATCATTTCCGCCGCTTCCTGCACCACAAACTGCTTAGCACCTATGGCAAAAGCATTAAATGATTATGCAGAAATCCAAAGCGGTATTATGTCAACGATTCACGCATATACCGGTGACCAAATGGTTTTAGACGGTCCTCACAGAAAAGGCGATCTTCGCAGAGCTCGTGCTGCTGCCGTTAATATTGTACCTAACTCTACAGGCGCTGCAAAAGCAATCGGACTTGTTATCCCCGAGCTTAACGGAAAACTTATCGGTTCTGCACAACGTGTTCCGGTACCTACAGGTTCTACAACAATCCTTGTTGCTGTTGTAAAGGGCAAAGATGTTACAGTTGACGGCATTAATGCTGCAATGAAAGCTGCTTCTTCTGCTTCTTTCGGATACACCGAAGAACCGTTAGTATCTAGCGATATCATCGGAATCACCTATGGTTCCCTGTTTGATGCAACTCAAACAATGGTCTCCAAAATCGGCGATGATCTTTATCAAGTTCAGGTTGTTTCGTGGTATGACAATGAAAACAGCTACACAAGCCAAATGGTAAGAACCATTAAATATTTCGCTGAAATGTAATATTTAAAAGCCACGCTTGGGCGCATTCACATAAGGATGATTAGGTTTTGAGCGGTTGTTTTCCGCTTA
>ERZ827168.3121-NODE-3121-length-17491-cov-5.942934_pt1 | contig 17491 bp, 13 predicted proteins | sample MGYA00519868_ERZ827168 | MGnify/ENA primary metagenome ERZ827168 (study PRJEB31778, sample SAMEA3449271) | human gut metagenome | biome: human gut; feature: human-associated habitat; material: faeces | place: United Kingdom | collected 2010/2012 ...
TCTGTTCCCTTTGTAAAGAATCAGTTTACTTACATTATAATAATAAGTACCCGGTAATACGTGGGCTTCTCCCTTGTTGAAGTCATAACGGATGGTTTTTGCAATCGCATCTTCCATCGGGTAGTGGTAATCAACCGGCGTTGCAGTATATTCAATAGCCCATCGGTCGTAGTCAATCCTGTCCAGATAAACCGGCCTGATCTGTACATAGACAGGCGTACCTTCCATCACAGAGGTGGTAGAGTTGTTTTCTACATCTTTGTATTCATATATTTCATTAGTTGTCTTGGATACCGACCATTGAAGTTTATCCAGATCTCCTTCAACAACCAACGGATCCCCTTCTTGGGGCGCCTTGAACTTACAGTTATAGAAACTACCGTAATTGGAGTTTGTCACGTTGTTCCCATCATCTTTAACAGCGTCATAGATGGAATAATCTTCAGAGAAGTCGATGTTATGTAATCTGATATATTCCGGGTTGGTGGCAGGTAAGTTGATTTTTGATCCATTGAATTTTATCAGGTTTGTACTCGTGAGTTCATCTGATAAAGAACTGACGGCGATAATATTAGTTTGTCTTTTACTGAAATAATCTGTAATAGTAAACCCGCCGACTTGATTATCCTTACTTATTAATTTAATAAGCTTAGGTTCCGGCAGTGTACAACTGTCTTTTGCTGCACTAGAAAATAATGTATTGATATTTTTGAACGGATCGCTTGCAGAATTAAATATGAGATATGCCCCGGTCGAAGCATCTATAAATACTGCATCGGTAGTAGATGCTGTTGGAGGGGTAGCTAATTCTCTTGATACCAGAACATCATAGTATGAATTGACATTTGTATTAGGTTTACCTCTTAATTCTAAATATTTGTACTCATTAGGAAAAGAAATACCGGTACTGGAATATTTCCAGATACGTATTTTTTTCCCCGCAGGTAAATCCAATTTTCCTGCAAAAACAATATTTCTGCTTCCCGGATTTTTGTTTGCATGGGTACTTAAACCTGTTATTGAAATATAATAGGGATATGCACCTATGTTTTTTATTGTAATGTCTTTGAAATAGTGGCCGTCACCCGTATTTATATTTATAGGCGCATATGATCCGTGTAATTTCCCGCTTTCGAAAGTAAGATTGATGTAATATCTTTTATGATTAGGATCTCTGGTGTCACTGGCAATACTGGTAAATCCTTCGACGATATTAATAACTGAATAGGAATTTGTTATATTACCAATGTTTTTAAAAGTAAGATCTCTTAGAAGAATATTATCAGCAGCATTGATCGTTATAAAATATTGGTTATTCGCTTGATTACTTTTGGAGCCGTAGGGATTTCCATAAAATTGCATACTACCTCCGTCAAATACAATATTCTCGATAACGACATTATCTAATATTTTGTATTTTACATGACCTTTATTGTTTTTATATGTGTCCCAGTATCCATAATTCGGTCCTATAATTGCAGGAGCTGTTTCCCTGTCTCCAAGTCCGATAATTTTTAATCCGTTTTTATAAAAATGTGATTCTCCGCCATTTTCAAGAGGAGCATACATTCCCGAATCAAAAAACAATGTATTATTGGCTAATAAAATATTTGAAGGTATCCTCGCGGCCGATGTTATAGTACATCCTACATCCGAATGATCGTAACTGGTAGCGGTCAGAAGCTTTGTTGTACAAGTATATTCTTTACCTTTATATGTAACAGTATGGGTTTCACCATCTTTGTAGGTCCCTGTATTTTGAGTGACAAAGTAGTTAGTACCCCCATGATTTGTTGCATCATAATTAACAACTGGATCAGTAAACGTCTGTCCGACCGTCACCGGGAATGCGGTATTATCCAGTTTTGCACCGGCAGGCAGTGCCGGGTTTTTATCCGTTATCATCGTTCCGTCGAATGTAACGCCGGCGGAGGCCTCGGTTGCATCCGTGAATTCTGTTGCTTTGATAGCTACTTTAATTGTCTTGCCATGATCCGCTTTTGCAAATGTGTAGTTTAAAGTCGCTGTCGTCGCGTTGGTTATTGCCTGGTTTCCGATATACCACTGGTAGGTATGGCCCGTAGAACCATTTGCTTTGAAGGCGACAGTCAACGTTACTTGATCCCCTTCTTTAAGGAGTTCGGTCGGCATCCCGGTGAGACTGGTAACAGTCGGTTTTCCAATGACTTTGATCGGGACCAGGTTACTGGAACCTGATGCATCTTTGCATTGTAATAACTTTCCGTTGTCCTTATAAGACAAGGATACATTAGTAAATGTAATACTTTTTCCATCCAATGTCCATCCTGTGGGAGTTCCTCCGCTTACAGAGAAATAGTCACCAAGATTGATGTTGCTTCCCTCCGGTATTGAAGGTGAGGCGGTGGGTGAAATCGTTAGTTGTGCAAAAAGTACTCCTGCTAAATTCAGTAATAGCAATAAAATAAAGTTTTTCCGTATCATGTTTTAATTATTAGTGGCAAATATTCTATGTGTCAAATGTAAATTAAACTTTTTTTACTTACAATTGTTAATGAGTTGGATTAACGCTGATTATGAATTTTTATTGTTAAACAATTGATTTATGGCGTATATGTAAATGAAAATGACCGAAATGTAAAATGAAGAATGTTTAATTAAATCTTCAAAAAGAGTATTTGTTTGTTCCAATATGTATAAATGTGCTTTTTGAGTATATCATTTATATGAATGTTTTTGATCTGATATCAGTAATCTACTTGCTGAAACCGTGTTGATAGATTTTGTCTATGATGATATAGTAATTATCTGTTTGACAGGTGTTTATATCTGCTGTATCTTTGCAGTACAAGAAAAATAAAAACGTATAACAATTAAAAAACAGAAGAATATGAAAACATTAGATTATTTGCATTTAGACGCATCAGCAGCAAACAAAGTAGTAGAAGCATTACAGCAGTTATTGGCTGACTACCAGGTATTTTATACAAACCTTCGCGGATTCCACTGGAATATTAAAGGACACGGCTTCTTTGTTCTTCACAGCAAATTCGAAGAAATGTATGACAATGCAGCCGAGAAGGTAGACGAACTGGCAGAACGTATCCTGATGTTGGGAGGTGTTCCTGTAAACAAGTTCAGCGAATACTTGAAAGTAGCCAGGGTAAAAGAAGTATCAGGTGTATCCTGCGGTGACGAAGCCCTGGAAAATATCCTGAACACTTACGGTCAGTTCATCGCTGAAGAACGTAAACTGCTTTCTCTTGCCTCAGAAGCCGGAGACGAAGCTACAGTAGCGCTGATGAGCGACTATCTGAAAGAACAAGAAAAATTAGTTTGGATGTTAGTAGCTTATTCAACTTGCGACTGCAAGAAGTAATGAGAAATAAGTATAAGTATTAATAATTCATTCGTTGCGTTAGGAGAGAGGATGCCGTGAGGTATCCTCTTTTTGTTTTTGAAAAAAAATAAGAATTTTATGTAGCCTCTGATACGTAAATTATAAAGCCCGTTTCCCCCTGTAAAATACCTGAAAACCGACTTGAATTCACCTGCCTCCAAATAGCTTTCCTTACGATTTGAAACCTGTATTTGTTGTTGGTTATTTGGTTGTGTAATAATGAAATACAATGAAAAATAAGCTTTTTGGAGTTTGTCTTTGATTTTGTAAAATGACTAGATAAAACGATCGTTTTTTCTCGTCATTTTCGTCGTTACAATCTGTAACTGACGAACTTTTTTGTACCCGAAAAACAATAGTAAATGACTAGTATTATATTGATTATCATAGGAGTGATAATTTCAATCCTATTTTCTTCTTTTATTATACCTCGTATATTGGTAGTAGCTTTCCGAAAGCGTTTATTTGATGTTCCGGATGAACGAAAGGTGCATCAAGGCATCGTACCCCGTTTAGGTGGTCTTTCATTTGCTCCCTCTATCCTTTTTACATTATCGTTTACGACAGGACTTCGTTACCTGATAGGTGATGGAATTCCTGAAGAGATGCTTTGCTTTATCATTCCGGAGTTTTATTTCTTGGTCTGTGGGTTAACACTGTTGTTCTTAACCGGCATAAAAGACGATTTGGTCGGTCTGCGCTATCGATCGAAGTTTGTTATGCAGATTCTTGCTGCTATCATGGTTCCTTTATCCGGTTTATGGATTAATAATTTATATGGTATTTTCGGAATCCATGAGTTGACACCCTGGCTGGGAGTACCATTAACTGTTTTTCTGATTGTATTTATATGTAATGCGATTAACTTGATTGATGGCATTGATGGACTAGCTTCCGGTTTAAGCTGCGTATCTTTGGCTATTTTAGGATGTTTATATGTTCATAACCATTTATGGATGTATGCTATGCTTGCTTTTGCCTCATTCGGTGTGTTAGTTCCTTTTTTCTATTATAATGTATTCGGTAAAGTCGAGCGATGCCGGAAAATTTTTATGGGAGATACAGGTAGTCTGACATTAGGTTATATCCTGTCTTTCCTGATCATCCGTTATACAGTTTGTGCTCCTGATATTATACCTTATTCAGACGGAGCGATCATTGTTGCATTTTCAACAATAATTATCCCTATGCTTGATGTAATGAGGGTCATGTTTGTTCGTTGGCGTAGCCATAAGGGGATATTTGTTGCAGATAAAAATCACATTCACCATAAACTGTTGAGTATGGGATTAACACAGAGGCAGGCAATGTTATTGATATTGACTATAGCTTGCTTATTCAGTGGTGTGAATATCTGTTTGATATCATATATTGATAATAATATTCTGATATCTTTTGATATTCTTGTATGGGTAGGTCTTAACCTATGGTTTGACAGAATACGGAAAAACATTTAACATAAAATCTGCTTAGTGTAGAATTTTAGGAGTAGCGTTGAGTTTTGAAATATTGTTAGGTAAGAATAATTAAGTTTTTTATAAACAGAAAAATTATGAAAGCATGTTTTATGGGGTTGGGATACATTGGACTTCCCACAGCGATCATTGCAGCTAAGCATGGAGTAAACGTTTTAGGTGTCGATATCAATTCAGGTGTGGTAGAAATGACAAACCAGGGTAAACTTCATATTATTGAACCCGGTATGGAAGAGTATTTACAGGAAGTGGTAAATGCCGGATTGTTGAAAGCTTCTACTACCCCTGAAATCAGTGATGCTTATTTTATGGTTGTTCCCACTCCGTTTAAAGGCAATCACGAACCGGATATCTCTTATGTCGAAGCTGCAACCCGTTCCGTTCTTCCTTATTTGAAGGAAGGAGATTTATATGTAATAGAATCGACCTCTCCGGTGGGAACGACGGAAAAGATGCAAAGTCTGATTTTTTCAGAACGGCCGGAGTTGAAAGACAAAATATATATTGCTTATTGTCCGGAGCGGGTGTTGCCGGGGAATGTCATCTACGAACTGGTTCATAACGATCGTGTGATCGGAGGTATCAATCCGGAGTCGACTGATAAGGCAATCGAATTTTACAGCCAGTTTGTACAGGGAACATTGCATAAGACAAATTGTAAAACGGCAGAAATGTGTAAACTGACTGAGAATTCATCCCGCGATGTGCAGATCGCTTTTGCGAACGAACTTTCACTCATCTGCGATAAAGCCGGTATTAATGTATGGGAACTGATCGAATTAGCCAATAAGCATCCGCGGGTAAATATCTTGCAACCGGGAGCAGGTGTAGGAGGGCATTGCATTGCAGTAGATCCTTATTTTATTACAGCCGATTTTCCGTATGAGTCACAATTGATATCCAAAGCACGTGAGATCAATAATTACAAATCCTTCTGGTGTGCCGAAAAAGTGCATAATGCCATCTTAAGATTTGAATTGGAGCACCACCGCAAGCCGATTGTCGCTATGATGGGACTTGCTTTTAAGCCGAATATCGATGATTTGCGTGAATCTCCGGCTAAGTGTATTACGACAAAAGTGATGCAAGCCTGTAATAATGCGGATATTCTGGTAGTTGAGCCGAATGTGAAAGAGCACAAGGTGTTTAAACTGACTGATTATAAAGAAGCCTATGAGAAGGCGGATATTGTGGTATTTTTGACAGCCCATGATCCATTTAAAGAATTACCTTATATGGAAGATAAAGTTGTATTAGATTTTTGTGGGATTTATAGAAAATAATTACCTGGATTTTTATCCAGCCCAAATAAATTTCGTTAACGAACTTAGGTGTAAAATAGACTTTTCAATAGGAGAATGGACCAACTTAAAGCCGGAGCTTTACTTTCTTATGTAGTTTTAGGGTTGAATACTTTGATAGGATTGCTCTATACTCCATTTATGTTGCGTATGCTGGGGCAATCGGAGTTTGGGTTGTATTCATTGGCTGCTTCCGTTATTGCTTATTTAACTGTTTTGGATTTGGGTTTTGGTAATGCAATAGTGCGTTATACAGCCAAGTTTCGAGCAGAAGGTAAACAAGAAGAGCAATACGAAATGTTCGGTATGTTTTTTTTGCTGTACTTGTTTATTAGTGCATTGGCCTTCATTTTAGGATTGTTTTTGGTGGGTAATGTAGATTGTTTGTTTGATACCCATATGACGACGGATGAGATAGGCAAAATACGGTTGATGTTGTTGTTGATGGCATTTAATCTGGCATTTACATTTCCGATGAGTATTTGGGGGGCTATTATCACAGCCTATGAAAATTTTGTATTTCAGAAAATAATAAACATAGCTCGCATTCTCCTGAATCCAATTGTGATGATTGTTTTGCTTTTGTTTGGTTACAAGGCTGTGGCAATGGTAGTTGTGACAACCTTTTTTAATGTTGCTACTTTAGTCATTAATTGGATTTATTGTAAAAGAAAATTACATATTCATTTACGCTTTACCCATTTTAGATGGGACTTCCTGAAAGAGGTTTCCATTTATTCGTTCTGGATATTTTTGAATGCTATAATAGACCGGATTTATTGGAGTACAGGACAATTTGTTTTAGGTATTTTTCGGGGGGCAGCAATGGTTGCCGTTTATGCAGTAGCCATACAATTGAGTAATCTATATATTATGTTTTCTACAGCTATCTCCGGCTTGTTTTTGCCTAAAGTAATGGCGATGGTGACACGAAATGAAGATCGTAAAGTAATTTCTGATTTATTCATCAGGACAGGACGTATTCAGTTTATTGTAATAGCTTTTGTATTAGCTGGTTTTATAATATTTGGTCGTCAGTTTATTCTACTTTGGGCAGGAGAAGGATATGAAAATGCTTATTGGATTTCCCTGTTATTTTTTATTCCCTTAACTGTCCCTTTAATTCAGAATCTTGGAATTACGATTTTACAGGCTCGTAATGAAATGAAGTTTAGATCTATTCTTTATATAATTATAGCGATGGTTAGTTTATGTATTTCAATTCCATTAGCTAAATTTTGTGGTGGTATCGGTTGTGCTATAGGAACTGCTTTAGCTTTGATTGCTGGACAGGTCATTGTCATGAATATTTATTATTATAAAAAGATATATATTGATATCCCTAAATTTTGGAGAGAAATAGGAAGAATAGCAATAACTCCAATGATTGTTGGAATATTGTGGTTTTTGATTTTAGAAATGATGACAATTGATGTTACATTTTCTTTATTAGTAATAGAAGTTTTATTGTTTTCTAGTACCTATATACCTGTTACATGGTTTTTATCATTAAATCAATATGAACGAAATTTGTTTTCATCTTCAGTTTGCGCAGTGATGAAAAAGATAAGGAATAGATAATATAGTTTATAGGAATTAGCTGATTTGTAAGTGTATTAAAGAATAAATGAATAGAATTGCTTATTTTGATTTTCTCCGTGGTTTAGCGATTATCATGGTGTGTGGTATCCATACGTGGCATATCACTGATTTTGACTCATTACAAGGGATAATGAGTATTTTGCTTCGCCAGATATTAAATTGTGCAGTACCACTATTTTTTTCAAATATTTTCTGCAGCAAAAAATATTTGAAAAAAAAGTTGATGTATTTTCTTTTTGGAAATCTCAAATTCCTAAAGTATATATTCCAGCTTTGATATGGTCTCTACCTTGGTTGTGTTTAAATATACTGAATGGGGGGAATGTCGCAAAATCTATTATAACCTATTGTATATGTGGTTTTAGTATTTATTATTTTATTGCTGTCATTATCCAATATTATATTTTACTTCCTTTTTTGTTAAATGTTAATAGGTTTTTGATGACTGTTTTAAGCTCATTAATATCTGGTATTTCAATCATGTTTATTATATATTTAACACAAATAGAAGGGATTAAACTTCCTCTTATTGTTTATGCAGGTCATGGCGATCTTTGGTTAGTATTTTTTGTTCTTGGAATTTATTTGCGGTATTCATCATATAATTATTCATGGAAATTACCTTTACTATTTGCAATACTTTTTTTAGTATTACAAATGGGTGAATCTTACTTTTTGTATAAATATAATGAAGGTGGCTTTGGTATTAAACTCTCTTCGTTCATCTTTTCTGTAAGTGTTATATTACTGTTATTCCATTCATCAATAGTGAAACATTATTCAGAGAAATATGTATTTGTTGAATGGATTCGTAAAATAGGGCAATTTTCGTTTGGAATATATTTGATACATTGTTTTTTTATTACATTGATTTCACATACAGAATTTAAAGATAGTTTTTGGTTAATAAGATGGTTTTTGTCTATATCTCTATCCATAATTGTGATATTTATATCAAAAAAATGTTTGTCCCCAAAGATAAATTATTATTTAGGCTTTTATTGACAATATGATTTTTATTCAAAAAAAAGAGGATTGCTGTGGTTGCTGGGCTTGTGTACAACGCTGTCCAAAACATTGTATTACAATGGTAGAGGATGATGAAGGTTTCCTTTATCCCAAAGTGGACTCTTCACTTTGTATTGATTGCAGTTTATGTGAAAAGGTTTGCCCTGTAATTAATCAGGGGGAACCAAGAATACCGGATATGGTTTATGCCGCAAAGAATTTGAATGAAGAGATTCGTATGGCTAGTTCTTCCGGGGGAATTTTTACGTTGTTAGCAGAAGAAATAATAGCTAAGGGTGGTGTTGTTTTTGGTGCCAGATTCAATGAAGAGTGGGATGTTGTCCATGATTATACAGAAACGATAGAAGGTTTATCTGCTTTCCGGGGTTCTAAATATGTACAAAGTAGGGTGGGGAAATGTTATTCACAGGTAGAGGAGTTTTTGAAAAAAGGTCGTAAGGTTCTATTCTCTGGAACTCCTTGTCAGATAGCGGGTTTGAAACGTTTCCTCAGGAAAGAATATGATAATCTCTTGACGGTGGATTTCATTTGTCATGGCGTTCCGAGTCCGGGGGTATGGCGAGAATATCTGAAGGAGGAAATTGCACGTCAGTGCGATGGAAAAAATATAGTTTTGTCTCATCCTGTTTTTAATGGCAGAGAAGCTCGTATTGAGAGCATTTCGTTTAGAAACAAATGCCTAGGTTGGAAAAGATTTAGTTTTGTTCTCACTCTCTCTCTATCCGATGGGTACGGAGATAATAAATTAGTTTTGCTTTCGGAACCTTTAAACAAGAATATTTTCCTGCGAGGCTTTCTGGCGAATTTGTATTTACGTCCGAGTTGTCATATTTGTCCGGCGAAGAGTTTGAAGAGTGGAAGTGATATTACAATTGGGGATTTTTGGGGAATACAAAATGTGATGCCTGAGATAGATGACGATAAAGGCGTGAGCGCGGTGATGGTGAGTACGGAAAAAGGAAAAGAAATCTGGGGAGAAATTACAACTATTAACTATGAGGTTGCTTTTGATGATGTGGTAGCTGCAAATTCTGCCTTGATTCATTCCGTGAACCTTAATCGATATCGGAATATGTTTTACGGAAGCCGGATGAATACAATAGAAATGCGAGTGGCAAGTTCGACAAGTATTTCCTTTTGCCAACGTTGCCGTGGGTTGTTGTCTGCGATTTTGCTAAGGTTGGGACTTCTTGATAGATTGAAGGGTAAATTGAAAAAAAGATCATGAAGATTGGTATTATTACACAACCATTAGGTTTCAATTATGGAGGATTACTGCAAAATTATGCGTTACAAACCGTATTACGCCGTATAGGGCATGAGGTTGTTACCTTGGACCAACCGAATTGCCAGATCGGATTGTTTCAGTTGTTAGCCTCTGCTGCTAAGACTTTTTTACTGAAATTAATTGGAAAAGGAAAGGGACGGCGTTATCCGTTTGTGGCAAAACCGAGTCAAATAAAACACATAGCAAGGTATACCGATTATTTTATAGACAAATATCTGGTACATTCTACGAAGATGATTGATGCTGATAAGACAGCCCGTTATGTGCGAGAAAATCATATAAAGGCATTTGTGGTGGGCAGTGATCAAGTGTGGCGGCCTAAGTATAACGTGGATATATACCATTCATTTCTTGATTTTACCCGAGGGATGGATGTGCGGAGAATAGCATATGCGGCTTCTTTTGGTGTGGATACGTGGGAGTATTCATCCCGTGAAACAGATTGTTGCAGGCAATTAGTCCAAGCTTTTCAAGCAGTGTCGGTACGCGAGGAGTCTGGTGTAACGCTATGTTCAAAATACTTAGGTGTGAAGGCTATCCCTGTACTTGATCCGACCATGCTTCTTGACAAAGAAGATTACGAGCTTTTAGTGGAACAGGAGGATGAATCTTCATGTGATGGAAATATGCTTTGTTACATATTGGATAAGAGTGAAACGAAGAATCGGATAGTAAATGAGGTGGCGGAATATTTACATTTATCACCTTTCACAGTAATGCCGATTCAACCTTTGAATGGAGAGACGATGAAAAATATCAACCAATGTGTGTTCCCTCCGGTGACCAAATGGCTGAGGGGATTTATGGATGCCAGTTTTGTTGTGTGTGATAGTTTTCATGGCGCAGTGTTCAGTATAATTTTTAATAAACCATTCTTGGTGATAGCAAATCAGGGGCGTGGAATGGCTCGTTTTTATTCCTTGTTACGTATGTATGGACTAGAAGATCGATTAGTTACTGATGATATGGATATTTCCTTGCTAGAGAAGCCTATCGATTGGATCGTTGTTAATAGAAAGAGAGAGGAGATGAAAGATATCTCTTTGGCTTTTTTACGGGAAAATTTGAAATAGATTAGTTATTATGCTTGAAAAACCTAAAGTGTCAGTCATAGTTCCTGTCTATAAGGCAGAAGCTTATTTATATCGTTGTGTGGATAGTCTGTTGGTGCAGACCTTCACTAATTTTGAGATATTACTGATAGATGATGGTAGTCCAGATCGTAGTGGGGAAATCTGCGATGAATACGCAAGAAAGGATACTCGTGTACGGGTATTCCATAAGGAGAATGGGGGCGTATCGAGTGCCCGCAATCTCGGTTTGAAGTATGCACAGGGTGAATGGATAGCCTTTGTAGACAGCGATGATTGGGTGGAATCGGACTTCTTGGAGGTCTTCCGCATACTGTCTGTCGATGTGGATATGATTCACTGTGGGTTACAGTTGGAACAGAAGCCGAAAAAGTTTGTTCGTTACTCCATATTTCGTCATAGACAGCAAATCAAGCCCAGTGAACTGCTTAATCCGGTATATTTCTCTTCGTGTAGTGTCTCTTATTTTTATAAGCGAAGTTTGATAAACAATTTAGGATTAAAATTTTGTGATGTCATTAAATATTCTGAAGACAGGCAATTCATCATTAAGTATCTGTCCTCTTGTAGTAATAATGTATTACTGATAGATAATCAAGCTTATCGCTATTGTCTGAACTCTAGCTCTGCTGTGCATTCCGAAAGGAGTTATACACGATGTTTAGACGATTTAGTGGTATTACATTCATTGAAGGGGTTACCTTTAGCCACTGCAACTCCCTTTGTGTTTCGTCTATTTGTAAAGGGATTTATCCTAGCCTATTGTATTTATTGCGATAAGAGTAAACCTGATTTCCATGTAGCAATAAACGATTTAATACGCTATTCTGAAGGTTATTCGCATGAATACTTGTTGTTTCAATCTTTTGTAAAGTACCCTATGCTGACAGTTAGCGCCTTTAAATGCTATTGGTGGATTCGAACGATTTATCATAAAATGAAGTAGAAAATATGATTACAAGCTTTTTGGTATATCCTTTTATGATTTTTTCGATGTTTATGCTTTTCAGAGTTCCTGTAAACTGCTATAATGGTAGATTATTGAAAGCACGAACAAATATGATGTATTGGTTTCATGTTGCGATTGGCATTTTCATTTTTATCTTCTTTACCGGGGTAAGATGGGATGTTGGTATTGATCAATTATCCTATTGGCAAATTTATAATACTCTATCTTTGACTGATACCTTTATAAGGGATGATATGGAGATAGGTTTTGTTGGATTTATGAAGTTACTTTCAAAATTCGGATTATCTTCAACGGTGTTTTTTGCAATAGTGGGATTAATACAATTGTGCTGCACTCTGACGATTTTTAGAAGAGAAAAATTTGTGATTCCATTCTTTTGTATAGGGCTTATATGCGGTGGAATTTTCTTTTCTTGGTGCAATGGTCTAAGACAACAGCTTGTATTGTCTGTTTTTTTATGTATTTGTTCTTTCTTCTTATTGGAGAAAAAGGTCGTTCCTACTCTTATTTCTATATTTTTGTTGACGTTTTTTCATCGTAGTGCAGTTTTTTTATTTGTGCTTGTTCCCTTGATGTGGATTGATTTAGAAAAGTTTTTTATTAAAAGGAAATGGCAATATTTAATATTGTTTGTAGCTTTGATTTTATCACAATTTTCAGTATGGGAGAATCTGTCTGATTATTTGGATAAACTCTTGGTATTTGTAGAGTACGACGATAGATACAACTCTGAAGTATTGATGCGGGTAGGTTCCCGAACAGTGAATTTCGGAGCAAGAAGGATCATATTTTTGCTATTTGATATCCTAATTATTTTCTATTCAAATAGAATGCGCCAGTTTTATTCATCTAAGATCTATTATTTTGTTCATGTATTGTTCCTGGTTTTAATATTTATACAACCATTGTTTATGAATAGTTTGGCTTTTTCTAGGTTTGTAGATTACTTCGTTATTTACCGGGTAATTATGTTGGCTTATCTGATGTATTATTTGTTTTATATCCATTCATACATGATGGGCTGGGTGATAATTCTATTATTGGCTTGTCATCTTTCCATACAAATAATAGTTGATAAAGGCCATCACAGTGATTGTGTAAGGTATGAGTTTGTTTGGAATAGATAAATTTTTAGCTCTCTATAAATATGATACAACAAAGTGACAGGATTTTAACCATTGGTCCCGACCCGAAAGCAAAGGGTGGTATGGCTTCGGTGATAGCTTTTTTGGCTCCGATGTATACACCGTTCCATTTAGTTGTTACTTATAAGGAAACATCGAAAATTGGTAAAGTACTTTTGTTTGTGAACGCTGTCCTGAAAACATTCTATTACTGTGTATTTAAACAGATAAACGTTTTACATATCCACACTGCTAATTATACAGACTTTTATCGCAATTCAGTATTGATGTATATTGGTAAAATGTTTAATAAGAGAGTGCTATTGCATATTCATGGTGGTTTGTTCAATGAGTTTTATAGCGCTCATCCCGGCTATGTAGCATCGATCTGTAGATCGGCTGATGCCTTGATAACGGTGTCATCTACTTTTGTAAAGATGTTGCGTCAATATGAGCTGAATAAACATATATATTGTTTGCCTAATTGTGTGGAAATACCCGCACTATATCGCATGGAACAGCATCACGATAAATTACGTTTGGTTTTTATGGGGCGGATCAGCGAAATAAAAGGTATATATGATGTATTGGAATGTTTGCATAAATATAAAGAACTATTACAAGACAAAATAGAACTGCATATTGGTGGTGTTGGTGATGAAAAACGATTTCAAAAGATGATAACCAACTACAACCTATCGTCCATGATAGTGCAGCATGGATGGGTGAATGGAGAACAAAAAGAAAAATTGTTCTGTTCGTCGGATGTTTTTATTCATCCTTCACACTTTGAGTCGTCCGGCATAGCTATTTTGGAAGCACTGTCCTATGGGTTACCTGTCATTACGACATTAATCGGAGGTATTCCTGATTTCTTTGAAGATAAGAAAAGCGGAGTAGCAGTAACTCCTGGTAATGTAGACGAAATATACGAAGCAATTCTCTCGTTTGTGAATGATCGCCACTGCATTTTACAAATGGGAGAGCATGGAAGAGCGATAGCCAGGCAATTTACACCCTCACAAATAGAGCATCAATTGCAAAATATTTACGCAAAATATATCCAAAATGCTTGTGAGAGTGAAAATGCTATTAAAAAGTAGCCTACCTGAAGACTCTTTAATCAGAGATGTTGAGTGTTTCCTGTAGAAATTTCCTCGAATTACAAATTGGTTTAACATAATATTTTGGTGTGTTATTATTCTAATTGTTTCATTTTAAAAGTAATGGAGAATGTTGTTTGTAGATAGATTTAAATTATTTTGTATAATTCCTTTTAGCTTTTTAGGATATTTGTTTCCAAAGTTTGTTTTAACCTTTCGATATTATCGTTGGACAAGAAAACTTATTCGTTGGAATAATCCTAGAAATACACAAGAATATTCATTAGGTTTATTATTTAAAAAAAATACGGATATTACTTTGTTGGCTAATTTAGCAGATAAAGTAAAAGTTCGTGAGTTTGTAAGAGATAAAATAGGTAGTCAGTATTTGACTGAAATGTATGGGTGTTGGGCTTCTGCAGATGAAATAGATTTTGATCTTCTTCCTGATTCTTTCGTTCTAAAGACAAATAATGGATGTGCCAGTAATATAATTGTTAGAGGAAAAAATAGTATTGATATAGAAAAAGTCAAATCAAAATTGGATTATTGGCTTCGTTTTCCGTATGGGGCATTAACCGGACAAATTCATTATTCTAAAATTAAGCCTTTGATCCTTGCTGAGAATTATTTGGAGCAATCGAAAGATAAAGACATTCTCCCCTTTGATTATAAATTCTTTTGTTATAAAGGAAAACCTTTATATATCCTTTATTATGAAGGCCGAAAATTGAACGGACATATTACTCCTAACATGTTATATGATATGAATTGGAATCCCTTAAATAGTGAAGTTAATTTTCCAATAGATCATGTTGTTAATAAACCTATATCTTTTGAGATAATGAAGGCTTGTGTTACGTCTTTATGCGCAGATTTTGAATTTGTTAGAGTTGATTTTTATGAGATAGATAATCATCCTGTATTTGGTGAAATGACATTTACTCCTGATATATTGACTAATATACGTGAAGATTTTTATCCGTTAATGCGTTTAGGATGCATTTCTTAATTATAAAGCCATTATATTCTACAGAGCAACATCACAACACCCCCCCATCTTGTATTTGCGGAGCGAATAAACTGGGTGAAATGTATTTAAAATAATTGTAAATTCTTATGCAAAACACTATCGTTACCCTTAACGGAGTAAATATTCATCCATTTACTTCCGCTCAAAAGCTATTGGATTATGTCGACCAAACTAAAGGTCTCCTTGTTGCTATCAATGCAGAAAAGATCCTCCATGCGACTGATCAGATGCGTGCTATTATTAATCGAAATATCGGATACTGTGATGGGGCAGGGCCGATGTTGGCATTGAGACGCCATGGATATGATGATGTAATCAAAATACCCGGTTGCGAACTGTGGCTGAAAATTATTGAAGCTACCTATAAACAAAAAACATTTTATCTGGTAGGTGGGAAACAGGAAGTAATAGAAGAAACTGTCAGTAAATTGAATAATGATTATCCGGGCATTCGTATTATTAATTTTCGGAACGGATACATCAAAACTGATCAAGAACGGCAGTCTTTGATTGCGGATGTGGCAGAGAAGAAACCTGATGTCGTTTTTGTCGCAATGGGTTCACCAAAGCAGGAATTGCTGATGGAGGAAATGTTCAGTAAACATCCGGCTATCTATCAGGGATTGGGAGGTAGTTTCGATGTGTATACAGGAAGGGTGAAACGGGCTCCTAAATGGTGGGTGGAGCATAATCTCGAATTTGCTTATAGATTGATAAACCAACCGTCCCGTATCAAGCGGCAGATACACTTAGTCCGCTTTCTGTTTCTTGTCTGGATTGGAAAGATATAATATATTAATATGAAAACAATAATGCTCGTCTTCGGGACCCGTCCCGAAGCAATAAAAATGGCTCCTTTGGTGAAGGAGTTTGAGAAGTATCCCGAACAGTTTAAAACAGTGGTTTGTGTGACTGGCCAACATCGCGAAATGTTGGATCAGGTGCTTCATCTTTTTGAAATTCATCCGGATTATGATTTGAATATCATGAAGCAAGGACAGGATTTATATGATGTGACTGCCCGTGTCCTTACCGGTATGCGGGATGTACTCAAAGAAGTACAACCGGATCTCGTGCTGGTACATGGCGATACGACTACTTCGACGGCTTCTGCTTTGGCTGCTTTCTATCAGCAGATACCAGTGGGGCATGTTGAAGCGGGGCTTAGGACACATAACATGTATAGTCCCTGGCCGGAGGAGATGAACCGTTTGATAACGGGGAGGATTGCTACGTATCATTTTTCTCCGACACAGTTGAGCTGTCAGAATTTGTTGGATGAAGGTGTGAAGCAGAAGTCTATCCTTGTAACCGGAAACACGGTGATCGATGCTTTATATCTGGTAGTCGATAAAATTAAAGGAAATGAAGCGTTACAAAGGTCATTGACGGAAGAATTAAAAACTGCCGGATATGAAATCAGGGATCGTCGCCTTGTTCTTATTACCGGACACCGCCGCGAGAATTTTGGGGAGGGTTTCATTCAAATGTGTAAGGCTATCAAGACACTGGCGGAGAAGTATCCGGAAACGGATTTTGTCTATCCGATGCATCTGAATCCGAACGTGCGCAAACCGATTCATGAAGTTTTTGGAAATTCGGATTTGCAGAATATGTTTTTCATTGAACCGTTGGAATATCTGCCGTTTGTTTACCTGATGGAGAAATCGGCCCTTGTGCTTACCGATAGCGGTGGAATACAAGAAGAGGCTCCGGGATTAGGTAAACCGGTATTGGTTATGCGTGATACAACCGAGCGTCCTGAGGCTCTGGAAGCGGGAACAGTTAAATTGGTGGGAACGGATTACGATAAGATTGTACAGGAAGTTTCCGCTTTGCTGGATGATAAAGGGTATTATGACAAAATGAGTAAAGCAGTGAACCCTTATGGAGATGGTAAGGCTTGCGAAAGAATTGTTCATTTTGCAATGAGGTAAAGAGGTTGTACGAATAACTTTATACATGAAAAGTCTGTTACCTCCTCCATATCAGAGAAGATAACAGACTTCAAACGATCAAACATCCGTCTCTTCATCTTCTTATTCCTCTTCCGGATAATACTGGTCGATGATAACGAAAAACAGATGATATTTACA
>ERZ827168.3127-NODE-3127-length-17472-cov-3.980020_pt1 | contig 17472 bp, 15 predicted proteins | sample MGYA00519868_ERZ827168 | MGnify/ENA primary metagenome ERZ827168 (study PRJEB31778, sample SAMEA3449271) | human gut metagenome | biome: human gut; feature: human-associated habitat; material: faeces | place: United Kingdom | collected 2010/2012 ...
TTACGTGCTCCATGCGCAGACATGAAGTACTCCAGTACGTCCAGACCTTCACGGAAGTTGGACTTGATCGGCAGCTCGATCGTATGACCGGTCGTATCCGCCATCAGACCTCGCATACCGGCCAGCTGTTTGATCTGCTTATCAGATCCACGCGCTCCGGAGTCCGCCATCATGAAGATGTTGTTGTACTTATCCAGTCCGCCAAGCAATGCCTTGGTCAGAGCATCATCCGTCTCCTTCCAGGTCTCGATGACTTCCTTATAACGCTCCTCGTCAGTAATCAGTCCACGCTTGTAATTGCGGGTAATCCGGTCAACGACATCCTGCGCGGTCTTGATCATTTCCGGCTTCTGCGGCGGTACGGTCATATCTGAAATGGATACAGTCATTGCCGCTCTTGTCGAATATTTATAACCCATGGACTTGATGCTGTCCAGAACCTCAGCGGTCTTAGTCGCTCCATGCGTATGAATGACTTTTTCCAGAATCTGCTTCAGCCCTTTCTTTCCGACAAGGAAATCCACCTCAAGCTTCAGCTCGTTTTCCGGAATGCTACGGTCTACGAAGCCCAGATCCTGCGGGAGAATCTCATTGAAAAGGAATCTTCCCAGTGTGGAATCTACATTTCCGGTAACTTCTCTGCCATCCTCCATCTTCTTCGTCGTGCGGACGGTGATCTTAGACTGCAGGGTAATGTATTTATTCTCATATGCAAGGATTGCCTCGTTTACATCATGGAAGAACATACCTTCGCCGCGCGCTCCCGGTCTCTCCTGAGTCAGGTAGTAAATACCGAGGACCATATCCTGAGACGGAACCGCTACCGGACCTCCGTCAGACGGCTTCAGAAGGTTGTTCGGGGAGAGCAGCAGGAAGCGGCACTCTGCCTGAGCCTCTACTGAAAGCGGAAGATGTACCGCCATCTGGTCTCCGTCGAAGTCGGCGTTGAACGCGGTACAAACGAGCGGATGCAGCTTGATTGCTTTACCCTCTACCAGGATCGGCTCAAATGCCTGAATTCCCAGACGGTGCAGTGTAGGAGCACGGTTCAGCATAACCGGATGCTCTTTGATGACTTCCTCGAGCACGTCCCACACCTGCGGTTCCAGACGTTCTACGCTCTTCTTTGCACTTTTAATATTATGAGAAATACCGTTTGCAACCAGTTCTTTCATAACGAACGGTTTAAACAGCTCGATTGCCATTTCCTTCGGCAGACCGCACTGATAAATCTTCAGCTCCGGTCCTACGACAATAACGGAACGTCCGGAATAGTCAACACGTTTTCCGAGCAGGTTCTGACGGAAACGTCCGGACTTACCCTTGAGCATGTCAGACAGAGACTTCAGTGCACGGTTGCCCGGGCCGGTAACCGGACGGCCACGACGGCCGTTATCGATCAGGGCATCAACTGCCTCCTGCAGCATACGCTTCTCGTTGCGGACGATGATGTCCGGAGCTCCCAGCTCCAGCAGTCTCTTAAGACGGTTGTTCCGGTTGATGATACGACGATACAGATCATTCAGGTCAGAGGTTGCAAAACGCCCTCCATCCAGCTGCACCATCGGGCGCAGATCTGGCGGAATGACCGGAATTACATCCATAACCATCCACTCCGGACGGTTACCGGACTCACGAAATGCCTCTACGACTTCCAGACGCTTGATGATTCTGGCACGCTTCTGACCGGTGGACTCCTTCAGACCTCTCTTGAGCTCCTCAGACTCCTTTTCCATGTCAATTGCCTTTAACAGCTCCTGGATGGATTCAGCACCCATATCTGCCCGGAATGCATTGCCCCATTTTTCCTTTGCCTCCTGATACTCCTTTTCGGTCAGGACCTGCTTGTAGGAAAGATCTGTCTTACCAGGATCGAGGACAATATAATTTGCGAAATACAGAACCTTCTCCAGCGTACGCGGAGAAAGATCCAGCATCAGTCCCATACGGGACGGGATGCCCTTGAAATACCAGATATGAGAAACCGGAGCAGCAAGCTCGATGTGTCCCATACGCTCACGGCGGACGCTGGACTTGGTTACCTCAACTCCGCAGCGATCACAGATCACACCTTTATAACGGATCTTCTTATACTTTCCGCAATGACATTCCCAGTCCTTACTCGGTCCGAAAATGCGCTCGCAGAACAGTCCGTCCTTCTCTGGCTTTAAGGTACGGTAATTTATTGTTTCAGGCTTTTTCACCTCTCCGTGAGACCACTCTCTGATCTTCTCCGGAGAAGCCAGCCCAATCTTAATTGCATCAAACGTCATCGGCTGATACACTTCGTTGTTCGTTGTCTCTGGCATTGATGGTACTCCTTTCCCATACTACTCTTCGTCAAAAGTCTCGTCCAGCTCCAGATAATCATCATCTTCCGGGGCATCCTCTTCTACGTTCACCAGTTCCTCACCGTCAAACTCCTGCTGGCTGTAGCCGTGCTTTCCAAAGGACTCCTCTTCTTTATCATGATACTTCCGGTCGCCTTCGATTACGGAACGAAGATCGGTATCACCGTAATCGATCGACTCCATAATCTCAACCTCTGTATTGTCATCCTTCAGCACTCTGACATCCAGTCCGAGTGACTGCAGCTCCTTGAGCAGAACCTTGAAGGATTCCGGAATACCCGGCTCAGGGATATTGTCTCCCTTGATAATTGCTTCATAAGTCTTCACACGTCCTACGACATCGTCGGACTTCACGGTCAGGATCTCCTGCAGCGTGTAGGATGCGCCATAAGCCTCAAGCGCCCAAACCTCCATCTCTCCGAAACGCTGTCCGCCAAACTGAGCTTTACCACCCAGCGGCTGCTGTGTAACGAGAGAATACGGTCCGGTGGAACGTGCATGGATCTTATCGTCTACCAGATGATGCAGCTTCAGGTAATGCATGTGTCCGATGGTCGTCGGGCTGTCGAAGTACTCTCCGGTACGTCCGTCACGCAGCAGCACCTTTCCGTCTCTGGAAATCGGAACGCCCTTCCACAGCGCTCTGTGGTCACGGTTCTCATACAGATAATCCAGAACCTCCGGAAGCAGCTCATCACCATGCTTCTCCTTGAACTCATCCCACTCCATATTTACATAGTCATTTGCAAGATCCAGAGTATCCATGATATCGTTCTCGTTCGCACCGTCAAATACCGGTGTCGATACGTTGAAACCAAGCGCTTTTGCAGCAAGGCTCAGGTGAATTTCCAGGACCTGTCCGATATTCATTCGGGACGGAACGCCCAGCGGATTCAGCACGATATCAAGCGGACGTCCATTCGGAAGGAACGGCATATCCTCTACCGGAAGTACACGGGAAACGACACCCTTGTTACCATGACGTCCTGCCATTTTATCGCCGACAGAGATTTTTCTCTTCTGTGCAATATAAATACGTACCGCCTGATTCACTCCAGGAGCCAGCTCATCGCCGTTCTCACGGGTAAATACCTTGGCGTCTACGACAATACCATACTCGCCGTGCGGTACCTTCAGAGAGGTATCACGCACCTCACGTGCCTTTTCACCGAAGATCGCCCGCAGCAGGCGCTCCTCTGCAGTCAGCTCAGTCTCTCCCTTCGGAGTAACCTTTCCGACCAGAATGTCACCGGCACGTACCTCAGCACCGATACGGATAATTCCGCGCTCGTCCAGATCCTTCAGCGCGTCATCGCCGACACCCGGAACATCTCTTGTGATCTCTTCCGGCCCGAGCTTTGTATCACGTGCCTCTGCCTCATATTCTTCAATATGAACGGATGTATAGACATCGTTCATAACAAGCTTTTCACTCAGGAGAACTGCGTCCTCGTAGTTGTAGCCTTCCCACGTCATGAATCCGATCAGAGGGTTCTTACCAAGTGCGATCTCTCCATTTGAGGTAGATGCTCCATCCGCAATGACATCGCCTGCTTCCACGCGGTCACCCTTGAAAACGATCGGGCGCTGATTGTAGCAGTTGCTCTGGTTGCTTCGTGCGAACTTGGTCAGACGATATTCATCCTTCGTACCATCCTCACAACGGATGATAATGCGGTTGGATTCAGAACGCTCTACGACACCTGCATGCTTTGCCACTACGCAGACACCGGAGTCTACTGCAGTCTTCACTTCCATACCAGTACCAACGACCGGAGCCTCGGTAGTCAGAAGCGGAACGGCCTGACGCTGCATGTTGGATCCCATCAGCGCACGGTTTGCATCGTCGTTCTGCAGGAACGGAATCAGGGCTGTAGCCACTGAAAATACCATCTTCGGGGATACGTCCATGTAATCGAACATGCTGCGCTCATACTCCTGCGTCTCCTCGCGGTAACGACCGGAAACGTTTTTACGAATGAAGTATCCTTTTTCATCAAGCGCCTCATTCGCCTGTGCTACATGGTAATTGTCCTCTTCATCCGCAGTCATGTATACAACCTCATCGGTAACACGCGGATTCTTTGGATCGCTCTTGTCAATCTTACGGTATGGTGCCTCTACGAAGCCGTACTCATTGATTCTTGCATAGCATGCAAGAGAGTTGATCAGACCGATGTTCGGTCCCTCAGGAGTCTCGATCGGGCACATTCTTCCGTAATGAGAATAATGAACGTCTCGTACTTCGAATCCGGCACGGTCTCTTGACAGACCGCCCGGTCCCAATGCGGAAAGACGTCTCTTATGGGTCAACTCACCAAGCGGGTTGTTCTGGTCCATGAACTGGGACAGCTGGGAAGATCCGAAGAACTCCTTAACCGCTGCCGTAACCGGCTTGATATTGATCAGAGACTGCGGGGAAATCCCCTCAATCTCCTGTGTGGTCATACGCTCGCGAACCACACGCTCCAGTCTGGAAAGACCGATACGGTACTGGTTCTGCAGCAGTTCACCGACCGCACGGATACGGCGGTTGCCCAGATGGTCGATATCATCGTCGTTGCCGATGCCGTACTCCAGATGGATATTGTAGTTGATGGATGCAATGATATCTTCCTTCGTAATGTGCTTCGGAATCAAATCGTGTACGGATCTGCGAATTGCATCCTTAATATCGTCAATGCTTTCATTTTCTTCCAGTATTTTTTCAAGTACCGGATAATATACTAACTCTGTAATACCGAGCTCCTGCGGATCGCAGTCTACATAGGTACGCAGATCTACCATCATACTGGAGAGCACCTTTACATCGCGCTCCTCTGTCTGAATCATCACGTACGGTACGGCTGCGTTCTGGATCGTATCAGCCAGCTCACGGGATACCTGTGTGCCTGCCTCAGCGATCACCTCGCCGGTCGTCGGGTCAATCACGTCCTCTGCAAGAACATGGCCTGCGATACGGTTGCGAAGCATCAGCTTCTTATTAAACTTATATCTTCCGACCTTCGCCAGATCATAGCGGCGCGGATCGAAGAACATGCTCATAATCAGACTCTCAGCGCTCTCTACAGCAAGCGGCTCACCCGGACGAATCTTCTTATACAGCTCCAGAAGACCCTCCTCGTAGGTGTGTACCGGATCCTTCTGGATCGTCGCCACAATCTTCGGCTCCTCGCCGAACAGCTCTAAGATTTCCGCATCAGAACCAAATCCCAGTGCACGGATGAGATCTGTTACCGGTACCTTTCTGGTACGGTCTACGCGCACATAAAACACATCATTGGAGTCTGTCTCATATTCCAGCCATGCACCACGGTTTGGAATAACAGTACAGGAATACAGCTTTTTACCCAGCTTATCGTGGGCAATTGCATAATAGATACCCGGGGATCGAACAAGCTGGCTGACAATAACACGCTCGGCACCATTTATCACGAACGTACCGGTAGCGGTCATCAGCGGCAGATCACCCATGAATATCTCATGCTCACTGATCTCATCATTCTCTTTATTATGGAGACGGACCTTGACCTTCAGCGGCGCTGCATAAGTAGCGTCACGCTCCACACATTCTTCAATTGAGTATTTCGCATCATCTTCACACAGCTTGAAATCCACAAATTCAAGACTCAGCTTTCCTGCATAGTCTTCAATCGGGGAAATATCATCAAAGACTTCCTTGAGTCCTTCATCCAGAAACCACTGGTAAGAGTCCTTCTGAACCTCAATAAGATTCGGCATCTCAAGAACTTCTTTTCGCCGCGAATAACTCATACGAAATCCTTTACCATTTGTAATAGGACGTATCCTGTTTTTCTCCATTGATGTTTCACCTCTGTTCTTTCTGCAGTCTGATTCAACTTTTGGGCATAGTAATACCGCAGGGTATACTCCTGCACAATAGTGCAACCTACACTTTAGCACAAATCAGTCTATATGTCAAGTTCTTTTTTCTTCTGTTGTTTTTGTTCAGCTGTCAGCAAAAAGGAGCCTTTCCGCACTTCTCTTTGCTGACAGCTAAAGCCTCCTCGTGTTCCATCCCTGCAGCTCTGCTGACAAGGCCTAGTACAGCATACAAAAATTAACTGGACTAATAACGCAGAATGAATTTTCATTCTGCAAAGAAGAAAAACGCAGGCGTAGCGGGCTACGTCAAGTTTTTCTGATGTCGCAGATGGAAATTCAGGCAAGTTATGTGGTACAGTTATTTGCAGTATGATGTACTAGCTTCGCTACTTGCTCATGAACGCATCCCTCTCACCCTCCGCTTAGTGCTCTGCGCACTTGAGGCGGAGGAATGCTTATCTGCGTTCACACAACAGAAAAGACAGCTGCCGGAAACAAGTTCCTGCAGCTGTCTTCTGTCGCTCTATACAGCTTGCTGCTTTCGCAACTATTATTTCAGAGTAACCTTTGCGCCCTCTGCCTCGAGCTTTGTCTTCAGCTCCTCAGCCTCAGCCTTGGATGCGCCCTCCTTAACTACCTTCGGAGCGCCGTCAACTACTTCCTTAGCTTCCTTCAGGCCAAGACCAGTTGCCTCACGAACAACCTTGATAACCTTAACCTTGTTCGGGCCAACCTCTGTCAGCTCTACATCGAACTCAGTCTTCTCTTCAGCTTCCTCAGCTGCGCCAGCACCTGCTGCTGCTACTACAACGCCTGCTGCTGCAGATACGCCAAACTCTTCCTCACATGCCTTTACCAGCTCGTTGAGCTCAAGTACGGATAACTCTTTGATTGCTTCAATAAACTCAGCTGTTGTCAACTTTGCCATTTCTTTTTCCTCCTGATATTTTTGGTGAAATTTCACTGTTTTATGCGGCTATGCCGCTTCGTTCCTTAAGTGGAACACAAATGTCTCCCGGCAGCTTCTTACTCTGCTGCGCCTTCGGTCTTGGACTCTGCGATCTGATTGAGTACGCGAGCAAGATTCGTGATCGGAGACTGGATGCTTCCAAGCAGTTTTCCGAGAAGTTCTTCTCTTGACGGAACGTTTGCCAGAGCAGCAACGCCCTTCTCGTCATAGTAATTGCCTTCTACAACACCAGCGATCATCTTCAGTGTCGGAGCTTTCTTCGCATACTTGGAAATGATTCTTGCCGGAGCAGTCGCATCATCTTTTGAAATAGCGATTGCATTCGGCCCTTCCAGATGCTTGGAAAGCGGCTCGCAGTCTGTATCCTTGAATGCGAAATTCATCATTGTGTTCTTGTATACCTTGTAGGTAATACCAGCCTCACGCAGCTCCTTACGAAGTGCGGTGTCAGCCTCCACAGTAATTCCGCAATAGCTAACCAGAACAACAGCCTGTGCGTCTTTGATGTTCTCAGAAATCTCAGCAACAACCGGTTTCTTCAGTTCAACTTTTGCCATGAATGGTGCACCTCCTTATAGATTTGAGTGTACCGCCGTATAACAGGAATGATAAAAACCCCTCTGCGCACAGAGGGGTAGTCAAATTCTTCCTTAGAATCTTATACTCCTCGGCAGGCGTTTTCTCCTTATGCCTTACGGCACCTGCTGTCTTCGGCAGTCATCTGGAATAAGATAACACACGACCATACTTCTGTCAAGTGTTTTCTCTGTTTATTTACAAAAAAAGCGCACTGTAGCGCATCCTCGCAGTACACCTTTGCTTTACGGAACGCTTCTGTAATGTAAAAAGATCCCCGAAGCGCGCACCTTCGGGGATCTGGCATTGCATATTAATTAAGCAAGCTTAACAGGATTCAGCTTTACGCCCGGTCCCATCGTCGGAGCGATCGTTACGCTCTTCAGATACTGACCCTTTACAGCTGCCGGCTTCACCTTGTTAATTGCTTCAATAAGCGTCTGGAAGTTGTCCGTTAACTGCTCCTCAGTGAAAGAAGCTTTTCCAATTGGCACATGAATGATGTTGGTCTTGTCCAATCTGTATTCAATCTTACCAGCCTTAATATCGTTGACAGCCTTCGTTACATCCATAGTAACGGTACCTGCCTTCGGGTTCGGCATCAGGCCCTTCGGTCCAAGGATACGGCCCAGACGTCCTACAACGCCCATCATGTCCGGTGTAGCTACTACTACGTCGAAATCAAGCCATCCCTCGTTCTGGATCTTCGGAATCAGCTCCTCAGCTCCTACGAACTCAGCGCCGGCAGCCTTTGCTTCGTCAGCCTTTGCATTCTTAGCGAATACAAGTACGCGAACCTGCTTACCGGTACCATGCGGAAGAACGACAGCGCCACGGATCTGCTGATCTGCATGACGTCCGTCACAGCCTGTTCTGATATGAACTTCGATTGTCTCATCAAACTTAGCTACTGCTGCTTTTTTAACAAGTGCAACAGCTTCATTTACATCGTAGAGTGCTGCGCGGTCGATCGCTTTTGCAGCCTCAACGTATTTCTTTCCTCTTTTCATATTAAATAACCTCCTGGTGGTATTCGCGGGAATAACCCTCCCACTTGTTCAATTCTTACTCTTCAACCGTGATACCCATGCTGCGTGCGGTACCTGCGATCATGCTCATAGCTGCCTCGATGCTGCCTGCGTTCAGGTCCGGCATCTTCATCTCTGCGATCTCTCTTACCTTGTCCTTGGAGATGGTAGCTACCTTTGTCTTGTTCGGAACTCCGGAACCAGACTTCAGGTTGCAAGCCTTCTTCAGCAGAACTGCTGCAGGCGGAGTCTTTGTGATGAAGCTGAAGCTTCTGTCTGCGTAAACCGTGATAACTACCGGAATGATCAGGTCGCCCTTATCAGCGGTTCTTGCATTGAACTCTTTTGTGAACTGAACAATATTAACACCATGCTGACCAAGAGCCGGTCCAACTGGTGGTGCTGGTGTTGCTTTACCAGCAGGAATCTGTAATTTAATATAACCTGTTACCTTTTTTGCCATGTCAGGCACCTCCTATGTGGTAATGTCGGGAGTCCTCCCTCCCACGTCCAGCGGCCAATGCCGTGGATAACGACTTGTTACATGATTTGGAATCCGACGCGCTCACGCCTTGCGGATCTCAGAAAAACTGATCTCTACCGGTGTTTCACGACCGAACAGCTCGACATTGATTGTAACGATCTGCTTGCTCTCGTTGATAGACTGGATCACACCGACGGTATCTTTCCATACGCCGCTGATCACCGTAACCATATCTCCCTCGGCAAACTCGACGGAAATGTTGTCTGCCTGGATACCCAGGTTGAACATCTCTGTGTCAGTAAGCGGTACCGGCTTGGATCCCGGTCCAACAAATCCCGTGACACCTCTTGTGTTTCTGACAACATACCAGGTATCATCGTTCATAATCATGTTGAGAAGCACATAGCCCGGAAACATCTTCTTCTGAACTGTTTTCTTGACACCGTTTTTCACTTCTACAACATCCTGAAGAGGCACACGTACTTCCAGTATCTGATCTTCCAGATGCCGGTTCTCGATTGTCTTCTCGATGTTGGCCTTTACCTTGTTCTCATACCCGGAATAGGTATGCACTACATACCAGCATGCTTCTGCCATACAATCACCTTTGCCCTCACTCATTTAGAAACTGATATTCACCAGAATGTCGATGCCGTACTGGAAAATAAAATCCAGAACTGCAATCATCACTCCAAGCACGATAGAAACGGCAACGACGGCACCAGTCTGCTTTACCAGCGACTTGCGGTCCGGCCATATGATCTTCTTGAATTCAGCTTTCAGGCCGTCAAACCAGCTCTTTTTAGAGCTCTTCTCTGCTTTCTCTGCCATAATTCCCACTTCCTTTGCACGAATCCATCGAAATTATTTCGTTTCTTTGTGTAATGTGTGTCTCTTGCAGAAACGACAGTACTTCTTCGTTTCCATTCTGTCCGGATGAGTCTTCTTATCCTTCGTCATGTTGTAATTACGCTGCTTACATTCTGTACATGCCAATGTGATTCTAACGCGCACAACTTCCACCTCGCTTTCCTATTTTCTTTGTGTCAACAGTAAAACTGCGTTTTTTGTTTTAGGCACAAAAAAAAAGCCTGCTTCCATACGCTCGTTCAATATACCACACGAATCCCTGTATCGTCAAGCTTTTTTTCTGTTTTGCAAATCTATAAATACCGGATTTCAAACCTTGCCTTTCCGCTCTCCCCGTACTCCATCAATGCATAGCTCGGCCTGCGGCCCTCCTGGCGCGGGAAGGATAAGCTGCCCGGATTCAGCACGGTCAGCTCCGGGTCATTTTCATCAAGCAGTGGTCGATGCGTATGCCCGAACATCGCGATATCACAGCCATTCGCCTTTGCCTCCTCTGCCAGATCCCGGATACCGACGCTTACATAATGATAATGTCCATGCGTAATCAGGATCCGGTGACATCCAAGCTCCACAAGCTGCGCCTTTGCAAGCCTTGAGAAAAAATCACAGTTTCCGGCCACCATATAAACCGGGCAGGTGACAAGCATGGGAATCGTATCCTCTCCACCCTCCGAGTCCCCGAGATGAATCAACGCATCCGGCATGCCGATCTCCGCAAGAACCCGCTCCAGATTTTCTTCCCGCCCGTGGGTATCGCTCACAATCAGTGCTCTTTTCATCCCTTTGCCTCCGGTTCCTTCTCTGGTTTTGCAAATAAACCCTGCAGTTCTTTTCGCATTGCCCGCAACGCTTTTCCGCGATGGCTCACTTCATTTTTCTGCTCCGGTGTAATCTCCGCCGATGTGCAGCCAAATTCCGGAAGATAAAAAATCGGGTCATATCCAAAGCCGTTCTCACCACGGATCTCTTGCGCAATTATCCCCTCCATAACGCCACGCGTTGTAATCGTATGGCCGTCTGGAAATGCGCATGCGATCGCACAGACAAACCGGGCCGTGCGCTTCTCTTCCGGCACCCCGGCCAGCTTCTCCACAAGCGCTGTGTTCTTGATCGTATAACACGTATCCTCTCCCATAAAACGCGCCGAATAAATGCCCGGTGCCCCATCAAGATAATCAATCTCCAGTCCGGAGTCATCCGCAAGTACGAGATCGCCATCTGCAGTCAGATCCCGGATCGTCTCTGCCTTAATCACAGCATTCTCTTCAAAGCTTTTTCCATTCTCCACGATATCAGCTGCAATGCCAGCCTCTTTCATTGAGAGCACCGGAATGCCGAGTTCTCCGAGAATCATCCGCACCTCTTTCATCTTTCCGGCATTTCCGGTCGCAAATATGATTCTATGCTCCATGTTTCCCTCCGTTGATTCTTTTGTCTGTTTTTAACATATTCAAATACTTTTCGTAAAATGCGTATTACACAGCAGCGTGCAAATTACAGAAATAATTTTTCCGTCACACCCTGGTATAAGCCTTCAGACAGATATTCGCTCCAAATGTTTTTTCTGTATGAATCCAGCTTTCTCCGTCGCTGCTGAGATAGCCATATTTCCCATCCGTCGTCACTGTTGCCGTATGCGCATCCGAATGATATTCCGCCGCCACCGGAAATCGGCTCCCCGGCGTACGGATCTTTACCATCACATAAAATGCTTCCCCTTTCGAAAGCGCTATTGCCTTTTCCAGATCCACTGTATAATAGCCTGCCTCCTGAACACTCCCGGCCTGCAGCAGCGTTCGTTTCTCCCGGCCATTTGATCCGTCCGGCTGGAAATAAATCTCATAAGTTGTGTCCGTTCCTGTCGCATAAAAGCCGACCGCCGCCAGAAGCTCTGCTTCTTCTGCCTCATAGCGGTTGGCAAACCAGCACATTTCTTTTCCATATCCGAGGCTGCCTTGCCAGCCGCACGGGTCTGTCTGATAAATCCGGTCATAATTATCTGTCGATTCAATTCTCGTATAGGCAATTGCCTGCCCGGCAATCGTCGCATCTGCATATGAGACATAGAAAAGTCCATCATCTCCAAAGGAGCCGCCCCAGCTGTTCTGACACACCCACGCACCATCCTCTTCCGGTACATCCCGGAATAAAAAACGGGAAACCGTATCATCCCAGCCGACCAGAATCACATCATGACTCGGATCTTCGGCTGTCGGATATTCATACGCAGAAAAATATGCGTTGTAATATGGTTGATCCTCTGCTGTCGTCGCACGACTCATATATAAGGAAGTCTGCACTGCACCGTACGTCTGAATTGCCTTCTTTAATTTTTCCCGGGGCACATCCTCATACAGCCGCATTTCCTGCACATGTACCACCGGGAGCAGTCCAGCCGGCGAATATGCGTCCCCATATGCATCCGCTTCCTCCTGCACCGGTCCCTGCCAGCCGGCAAGATAGGCCATCGCCATCCGATAATCTCCGCCGTCGTTTAAAGTTACAGAAAATGCATTATTCAGCGCCATGTGATCCGCGGAAAAAATCACATGCGTTTTCGGCAGCAGCGATGCCTCCAGCGCAGACGTCGCTGCCAGCGCCCAGCAGGTGCCATATCCGCCCTGGCTCTTGACCACCGGCCTTCGTCCATCCTCTGCCGAGCAGTATTTTGATGGCAATCCCCGCAAAAACTCTGAAATTTCAGCCCGAGCTGCAACAGAAGGCAACGCAGCCAACAGCAGCCCCGTCAAAAACCCTGCAGAATATTTTTGTTTCATGCCTCAGGCCTTCTCCTCATTTCTGCGCTTCGGCGGGCGCGGTCCCAAAAACTGATAATAGTAGGTCTTAATCATACCATTGTAAATCTTCCGATTCTTGTCCGCTTTTTTCCCGATATATTTTTCTGCCTGATCGTAAGAAGTAATCACATATTCCGACCATGAGTCAAGCCGAGAAAACGCCCGCCCGATCTCCGTATACAGCGCCGGAAGATTTGCGCGCTCCTCAATTCGTTCTCCATACGGAGGGTTTGTGATAATAAAGCCGTATTTTTTCGGATGATTCAGCTCTGAAACTCCTCGCTGCTGAAAATGAATCAGATGATCCACACCTGCCAGTCTGGCATTTTCCCGCGCTGCCTTGATCACCTCGCCATCGATATCATAGCCCTGAATGTCCGTCTCAACGGTATCATCAACGAGATCCTGTGCTTCCTCGACCGCATTGTACCAATTCCTGCGCGGCACAAGATTCTTCCAGTTCTCCGCGAGGAAGCTCCGGTTCATACCCGGTGCAATATTAGCTGCCATCATGGCCGCCTCGATCGGGAACGTGCCGCTTCCGCAAAACGGATCGACCAGAATCCGGTCTGCCTTCCACGGTGTCAGCATAATCAGTGCCGAAGCCAGTGTCTCTGAGATCGGCGCCTTGGCTGTCAGCTTCCGATATCCCCGCTTGTGTAAGGACTCTCCGGTCGTATCCAGTCCGATCACCGCCTCATCCTTCATAAAGCAGATCCTGATCGGATATTGAGCACCATCCTCACGGAACCACTCTGTCCCGTAGACCGTCTTCAGGCGTTCTACGATCGCTTTCTTTACAATTGACTGGATATCCGATGGGCTGAAAAGCTTACTTTTTACAGACGTCGCCTTCGTCACCCAGAATTTTGCATCCTGCGGAAGATAGTCCTCCCACGGTAATGCCCGCGTCCGCTCAAAGAGCTCGTCAAACGTCTTCGCGTGGATCGCACCGACCTTCAGCAGAATACGTTCTGCACTGCGCAGAAACATATTCGAGACCGCAATTGCCTCTGCGTCCCCGTAGAACGTCACCCGCCCGTCTTCCACACAGCTGATCTCATATCCAAGATCCTGAATCTCCCGTTTCAGCACCACCTCCAGACCAAAGTGGCACGGTGCCATCAGCTCCATCTGCGCGCTCATAACTGCACTTCCTTTACCGGTTCGCCATCAAAGGTGCAGATCCGGAACAGTCCGTCCTCAAGTGTCGCATAGGTCGGCGGATTGCCTTCCTTCGGGATTGACGTGGAACCCGGATTCAAAATCAGAAGCCCGTCTTTTTCCTCAGCCCGAAGGACATGTGTATGCCCATGCAGCAGAACATCACCCGGCTTCAGCGGCGGAAGATGGTTCTCATTGTATACATGTCCGTGTGTCGCATAGATCGCCCGCTCTCCCGCAAACAGTATCATATAATCTGCCAATACCGGAAACTGCAGCACCATCTGATCCACTTCTGCCTCACAGTTGCCGCGGATGGCATAGATCTCATTTTTCTTTTCGTTCAGCATGCGGATCACTTCTTTGGGCGCATACTCCTTCGGAAGATCATTTCTCGGACCGTGGTAAAGAATGTCTCCGAGCAGAAGCATCCTCTGCGCCCCCTCCTTCTCATATGCTTCCAGCATTTTTCTGCAGTAATATGCAGATCCATGAATATCTGATGCGATTAAAAGCTTCATGTTCTCCTCCTTTTGTACTCTCTCGTTCTTTTTATCTTAATGCGTGCGCTTTGTTTTTGTCAATCCTTATTCTCGCCCCGTCACAATCTGTGTCCCGCGGTACGCATGAAACCCGCCCACAACGCTTTTCACCCGATATCCCTGCTCCGAAAGTCTTCTCCCGACAGCCATGCTCATGGCTCCACGGTCGCAGTAAAGCACAATCGTCCTTTCGCGTTCCGGCCATCCGTCCGCGAACTGCCCCATCGGGGCATTTACCGCCCCGCGCATGTGCCCTGACTGATATTCTTCCGACGACCTCAGATCGACCACAAGCGCATTCTCATCCTGCGCGTATGCATCCAGCAGTTTTGCCGGAACTGTCTCCAGCATATCTTAGCCTCCTTACAGCCGGGCATTCTCTCCCCGGTATTATATAGTATTCGCCATCCTGCTTACGGTCATTCACACGCGCAAACTCTGTTCTGCTATACATCTTTTTCTCTCCGCCGATCTGCCGACCTATCTATCGCGGATGATAAAGCAAACGACAAAAGAGAAGCGACCGACAGGGGAGCTGTCGGCCGCTTCGAGGGGAGTATAAATAATTAATAAGGGGTTTGTAAAAAAAACTATTTGAAGGGTAAGTTTTTTTACACTAGGAATTATAATACAGTTTCCAGAAAATTGCAACACATAAATTGCAAGTATCATTTGCCGTATACTTTTCCGAATTCACGGAATACTACTACGGTAACGGTAAGCGACCGGCATTCCGGCGCTCGCCGAAAATTATTTTCAGGAGGCAATCGCTATGACAAAAAATGCAACTTCCAAAACTACTTCCAAAGCATCCAATTCAACCTCTGCAAGGCAGAGCACCTCAGAACGCACGACATCCGAAAAGACGAATGCCAGCCAGTCTCTCCACGGTGCCAAAAGCTACGGAAAGACAAGAGACTGTCACAACACCTGTGAAGAAGACGAGCAGTAAACTGCAAAGGATTTTAAAAATCGCAGAGCGTTTTTGTGTTACAGGACACAATTTCCTGTAACACAAAGAGGGCGGTATGCTTTCACATACCGCCCTCTTTTATCGCCTTTTATACTGCCATCAGCCGTAGATCTGCTCTTGCAGCTTCTGCAGCGTCTCTTCCCAGTACGGAACAAGCATATCCTGACCATTTACATAAATAACATCATACATATCGTCATACGGGATCCGTACCTGCTCAAACTTATAGTCAAGCATCTCCGGAAGCTCTGTCACCATGCTCCATATCTCCGTCTCCGGAATATTCATCGTCACGTGCTCCAGAATCGCCTGCATTTTCTCTGTGAGCTGTGCTACACTCAGCTGCTTCGCCTCTGCCATCAGCTGAGTCAATACATAGCGTTGACGCTGTGTACGCTCAAAATCAGAGTTGCCGACATAACGGTTTCGTGCATAAGCAACCGCCTGTACACCATCACAATGTACCATACCGCCCTCTGCCGGAAGCTGATGCTCTGACGGATCGATATTCAGCTGACGCTCGCACATATCATTGATATATCCATTTGCGACCTCTGCCTCTTTGGCCGTGATCTCCAGATCTACGCCGCCGATGATATCGATGATATCCACCAGAGACCAGAAGTCTACCGCAACATAACGGTCTACCTGAACACGGAAGGTATCCGTCACCGTCTGGCAGAGCAGCGGACCTGCTCCGTATGCATAAGCCGCATTCAGCTTCGCATAGCCAACACCGTCGATATCGACATACGTATCACGCATCAGAGAAATCATAGACACATGATTTTTCGCTTTATTAATAGAAACAAGGATCATCGCGTCAGAATTACCATTCCACGTCTTATCCTGACGGTCTACTCCGACGAGCAATACATTGTAAATATCATCATCTGATTTTGTCTCCAGCTTCAGATTCTTCATCTGATCCTGAATATTGCTCAGCTCATCCTTATCTACAGAACGTCCAGTACGCTCTTCTGTGCTGAGAGTCTCTTCGATTGCTGCATCCGGAAGCGTCTCAACCGTCTTTACGTCGTCATCCGCCACATAATTCACGCTGCTGTACAGATCATGTCCGAGCTTATAAATGACACCACCGCTGATAAACACAATTCCGAGCACAATACAAAAGCTGATTGCAAAGACTTTTTTCATATTCATCCCCGGCTTTTTATTTCCCGAGCCGTTTCTCCCATTCATCGGATTTGAATGGTCCTCTCTGTTTCTTGGCATCCTGGATTCCCTCCTGCATTTGTTCCTTCTTCTCAACCTTGGATACATTCATAGAGTTCACCGACTGCAAAATCTTATACCAGCCAGCATACTACTTCCTACAATGTACCTGTATTTCCGGTAAATGTCAAACGAATTTTTTATAAAGTCTGGCACACCATTTTCTGCTTCCGCACAATTAAATACCCCGCTGTAAACAGCGGAGTATTAAGACCCTGTCGACCGGCCTTACAGCAGAACTGTCAGGATGCGCCGCAGGGATGCCTCGCAGAAAAATATGCCCTTTCAGGCACGGCTTCAAGCTTACTACGCTATGCTGAAATTGTCAATACAGGACTTCCAGGAATATCCTTAGAAATTTGCAGGCATTTCACCGTAAAAAACCAGAAAAATAGCAGGCCTCTGAAAATAAACCGGTCTATACCACATGGCAGGAGCACTCATTTCCTGGAAAGAAAAAACGTGATAACCAGCACTTCTGCTAATCATCACGTCTTATCCTGTATGCGGAAGATGGGACTTGAACCCACACGAGCGCAATGCTCACAAGATCCTTAGTCTTGCTCGTCTGCCAGTTCCGACACTTCCGCATATCGCATTTCACGGATAACTTATTCGCGACAACAGATATTAT
>ERZ827168.3131-NODE-3131-length-17464-cov-22.497444_pt1 | contig 17464 bp, 16 predicted proteins | sample MGYA00519868_ERZ827168 | MGnify/ENA primary metagenome ERZ827168 (study PRJEB31778, sample SAMEA3449271) | human gut metagenome | biome: human gut; feature: human-associated habitat; material: faeces | place: United Kingdom | collected 2010/2012 ...
TTCGTGATTCTTAATGTCACATATAAGGCCGGAGCTTCTCCAGAAGGAACTTTGGGATGAAGCAACTGAAAAATATTCTATTTTTGAAGTTGCTGGAGGAGCATTGACTCTTAAAGGTGATGGAACTGTAAAGGCAAAAGAAAATGATTGCTATGCCCTTCTTGTTTCAGATGGTGGTCATCTGATAATAGAGGATGGTACTTATGTCGGAAATATAGATGCTTTGCATGTGTATGAAGGTCTTGCCGAAATTAAAGGAGGCTCATACTCGATACAGCAGTTGTGCCCATTGACTGGACATGGCCCATATGATTTTGTGCTTAATTGCAAGAACGAAAACTATGCGGCAGGAAAAGCAAATATCATTGTGACTGGCGGTTCTTTCCAGGGTTTTGATCCTGCGAATGCAAAATCTGATGATGCTGCTTCTTATCTCGCTCCTGGCTACATTTCAGTGGAGACTAATGGCGTATGGACTGTTGTACGTGGTGATTGGCCAGTGGCTATGACTGCCGCAGAACTTCAGGCGTACATCACGGCATTTACGGTCGCAGATTCTGGCGACAATGTCGTAAAAATAGGCAAGGATATTGTCCTTAAGGAAGGTGAAACCTGGGTTCCTGTAAAAGTAGATGGTTATCATGGTGCCGGTGTGGTTACTGTGCTAGGTAATGGTCACAAGATTTCCGGACTCAATGCTCCTTTGTTTGCTGGCGGATTCGCAGGTAATTCAGGAATCGTTGTCAAGGATCTTACATTGGATGGTGTTAAGATTAACGATGCTACCAGCGATTTGGGCATTGGAGCATTTGTCTGCGATGTAGATAGCATGCCTACGATTGAACTTGATAATTGTCATCTTACGAATTCTGAAATGATTTCTACCGGCGGCGCGCGTGTAGGTGGTCTAATCGGTTGGACCTCAGGCTATAATAACCCTAATGATGGACCGGTTGACACATATATCAAGATTACCAAATGTTCAGTAGAGCGCTGTAAAATTTCAGCTAAAGGTTCAGTAGGTGGTATTATCGGCCATGCCGGAAGTAACCCTGCAACCTACCACACCATCTCTGACTGTTCAGTAAAGAATTGCGATCTCACATCCACTGACGATGGTGATTGGCGAGTAGGTGTAGTAGTCGGTACTGCAAATGTGGGCAAGTTGACAATCAATAAAATCACCGAGTCCGGAAACACCATAACCCAGACCGGCAAGACTGCTCCTGGACACAGCAATCTCTACGGCAGATTCGTTCCTGTAACTACCGGTGAACTCGTCATTGACGGCGTTGCCCAGTCCCAGTAGACTCCCTGAATTGCCTTTCAGACAGTCCGCAATTAATATAACGGACATAGAATAATAACTCCCAAGCGAGGACCCTGCAATTCCGCAGCGTCCTCGCTTTCGTCTGTTACCTCGGTTTTTCTCCGATTTCTCTATTTCCCCAGACCCTCCCGTGCGCACTAAAACGTTTTCCACTCACAATAAGCCGAAAAACAACCACGACGTGCGCAGAAAACGTTTTAACGCTCACGCCAGACCACGCTGAACATGACGTTCTGCCTCTCACACCAACCCCGGAATTCCATCCGCAAGACAAACTCGGGCGGTGGCGAGGTCATGGAGGCATGGTCGCCCATGACCTTGTGAATGGGTGTCAGGCGACAGCCTGACGGGATGAGCGAAGCGAACCTCCAGGGCCCCGCCACCGCCCGGGCGTCCCTTGTCGCACCCATAAAAGTGGTCGGGACGCAGCCACGCCCTGTTTTTGGAAACATTGATTATCAATCAGTTATAAAAACGCACCGTGGAAACGCAGTCAAAAAAAGTCCACGTTTCCACGCCCATGCTAAAACTCCATCTGATTATCAATGACTTACGAAACCCATCGTGGCCGCATCCCGCCAACTCAACGTCATCGTCCCGCCAGCTCCCCGTCAGCGCTCAACCTGCGCGCGCCAACCGACCCCCGCCGCATCACCGCCCATTAATAAACTCCGCAACAATCCGCACACTCTCATTGAACGCCGTCGGCTGCCCCGGAACCGTTATGAAAAGATGAGTGGCAGTAGGGAAGACATGGTAAGAAAGACTATGCCCGAGCCCATGGAGCCTCTCGGCGAACTCGGCAGTCTGATCGAAAAGAATGTCATGCCCGGCAGAAATGATAAGCACCGGAGGCAGCTTCGCCAATGTCTCATCGCTGGCCAATCCCACGGATACCAATGGATTACGTGCCGCGCCTCCGGAATACGCCTCATTGAATGCCTCCAGCAGCTCGGCATCATCACCATAACCCTTGCCATACTCCGCCCAAGAAGGCGTGACCTCCGTATAAAGCTTCGTCACCGGATAAATCGGAATCACCTTGCATGCGCCCTCCACGGACATTGCCGTCGCCAAAGCCAGATTGCCCCCGGCACTGTCGCCCCCGACGGAAACCTGCAAAGAATCACAACCCCACTCATCAGCATGACGCTTCACATATTCAAATGCCCTCCGGCAATCATCCAGCGGAGCCGGGAACGGGAACTTAGGCGCGAGCCGATAATTGAGCGCCGCGACACAACAATCCCCGGCTTCCGCCAATGCTGCACAAAAACGCGCGCAACTGTTGATGCTGCCGAAACACCATCCGCCGCCATGCAAATACAGCAACAGCGGTCTCTTCCGAGCCGCACGACCGGCAGGCGAGAACAAACAAATATCGGACGCAACATATTTTATATCAATGTTTTCCGGCAGTACCGGTGCTTTATTCCTGCTCTGTCGTATCTCTTCCAATGCCCCATAATCTCCCTTCATCGCATCACGCACGGCCAGCATCTGCACATGCTGTAATCCCTCTTTCATATTGGCCAGAAACGCCTGCTCCTCCACAAGCATCTTTCCCTGAATCTCCTCACCGGGATATATCTGTCCGGCGGCATTGCCTGCAGCAAACGAAAAAGAAAGCACCGTCACCATGCGAAGTAACCTGTTACCCATATAAATCTACATTTCAATATTCCTCCGACAAAGATACATGTTATCCCCGCTTATCTCCGCATCCCGCCCGCGCTCACCAGTATCCCGCCCGCGCTCACCAGTATCCCGCCAAAGTCCACCAGTTCCTTGCCACCGCTCTCCTGCATCAGGTCACGACTCTTCTTGTGTTCCCAAAATCTCGGCTGCAGAAATCGACAATGCATGACATATCTTTGCCGCCATCTTCAGCGTAGGGATAGACCTCCCGGTAATATAGGCATTGACACGGGAGGGACTTACCGATAATTGCTTCGCTAATTCTTTTTGTGACATTCCCTTTCGTTGTAGTGATTCTCGTAATAAATCTGGAAGTGACTTGCTGCTCCTTTGAGGAATTGAATTCTCGCTGGCAATACCTTCATCACGGAGGACCCCGCCAGTAGAATGGCAGCTTCGATCCATGACAGGATTCCTGCTATATCCTGAAACGATATTCTCTGCAGCATCGTTATTTATCTCCACTTCACCAAGTTTTCCGAATCCGGCAGCCGGAAGTGAATTCGAACCTATGGATAGCAATTCCGTCCCTATTTTGTGAAATTCTGATATTATTTGGTGCTCCCTTGCTTTAGACGGGCGCTTCATTCCACTTGAATATGCCGCCAGCAGGCTCTGCTGCAATCCCATTCGTCTAGCAATAGCGGACAGATTCAATTCCGGATGCGAAAGAAGAATTTTCGACAATCCTTTAGGCTCAGGATCCTCATATTCGAAACTCTCATTAGAAATATCTTCATCCAGTCCATACCAATGAACTCCGTCATCTTCAATCACATAGTCATCCTTGTTTTCTGCATTCATCAGGTTCCGGTAATACAGCAATGACTGCCACAATGTTCTGCCATCTTCGAACCGGGCATAAATCCTATTCCCATCGAACCATATCTTTTCTATACGCATATTATCTCCTTATTTTCCAAATCTGATTACCCATTCAGTAATTACGATTTCTTTTCGCCGTATGATTTCTTCCAATGCCAGGTTAATATCCTTTAACTTCATCCCTGAATTCGATACGAGTTCCGCTCCTTTTTCAGAGACATTGAATTTCGCAAGTCCATCGGCACTTTTTACGTGTACATGCATAGGTTCATGTTCACGTGAATAAAAGAAAAATCGCATTCCATAAATTCGCCACAATTCCGGCATAATCTTATTTTTTCACAAAGATAGGATATAAATCTATATCTCCAATATCAAATCGCAATATTTTTACAAATGGAGAAAAAACTACCCTGGATTCCTCGTGCGTACTAAAACGTTTTCCACTCACGATAAGTCGAAAAACAGTCACGACGTGCGTAGAAAACGTTTTAACGCGCACGCTAGGCAACGCACGCCATGACATTTAACGCGCACGCCAGGCCACACTGAACACGACGTTCTGCCCTCACACCGACCCCTGAATTCCCTCCGCAGCCACACTCTTCACGGAACCAGCCCGAACCCACGGAGCCACCCCTGAGCACCCGCCCGCCACCAAGAATCCCCCGCGCGCGATTGCCGGAACCGGAAATTCTCCGTATCTTCGTATGTTGTCAGCGACAAGCGCCTGAAACAGGACGTCTGAAACAAGCGCCTGAAACACTGACACTGTAAAATTAATTGCCATGCCACAGCTATACGTCATATCAGGATGCAACGGAGCCGGGAAAACCACGGCCTCCTATGCGCTGCTGCCGGAAATGCTGGGATGCAGCCAATTCGTGAACTCCGACGAATTCGCCAAGAGCCTCTCCCCATTCAGCCCGGACGCGGCATCCATCCAAGCCGGCAAACTCATGCTGTTGAAAATGAACTACCTGTTCAGACGACACGAAGACTTCGCCATCGAAACCACATTGGCCACCAGAAGCCTCAAACGCATGATTGACCGCGCCCGCGAACAAGGCTACACCGTGACGATTCTCTACTTCTGGCTGAACTCGCCCGAACTCGCCGTCGAACGCGTGCGCGCCAGAGTCGCGGCAGGCGGCCACAACATCCCCGAACCCGTCATCCGCCGACGCTATACAGCAGGACTGCATTATTTTTTCAATGTCTATAAGTCAATGGCTGACAGGTGGATACTGGCCGACAACTCCCAGATACCTTTCCGCGTTGTCGCAGAAGGACAGAAAAACAGACTTGTCATAAAAGACGAAGAAACATATATGAAAATACGTCAACTCGCCGAAGAAGCGAACAACGTCATAGAAGAAAAACAAAAATGATTTCGGACAAGCAATACTATTTGGACATATTCAAGGTCGGAGACACTGACCTTCAGAAACTTACGGAAACGGCACTCTCGCATGGAGGCGACTACTGCGACCTCTACTTCGAGAATACGATGAACCAGACGCACCAGCTGATAGACGGCGAAGTGTCATCCGGCGGCCTGAACATTGACTACGGCGTCGGCATCAGGGTACTCTGCGGAGAAAAGACAGGTTATGCCTACTCCGAAAGCACCACGTGGAAAGACATGGAAAGCGCAGCGATAGCCGCATCCGCCATCTCACAAGGCACGGCCGTGACACCTCGCGACACACGCAGCATCGGCGCCACATACACCGCGCAGAAAAACAACGGCGACCGCCTGGTCAGGAGACTTTATCCCGGCCGGCCGAACCCGGCAGCCGACAGATATCCTATTGTCAATGACTGGCGGCAGGAAAGCCCTTCCGTAGCAGTCGGATTCCTCGGAAAACTGGAACAGGCCATCAAAATCCGCGACAGCCGCATCACCAGCGTAATCTGCGCATTGTCCAGTCAGACAAGCGATTACCTTATGTACAACTCCTTCGGCGAAATGAAATACGAAACCCGCCCGATGACCACTGTACAAGCCATGCTTGTGGCTGACAACGGAAGCCGCAAAATCCAGAAAAACGTATCGCGCAGCCTCAGGAAAGGCGCCGAAATGCTCACCGACGCATTGATAACCGAAATCGCCGGAAAAATCACCGACGGACTGGACAATGCCTTCGAAGCGGTGCGCCCTAAAGGTGGCCAGATGCAGGTGGTCATGGGCGCCGGAGCATCAGGAATTCTGCTGCACGAAGCCATGGGACACGCATTTGAAGCCGACTTCAACAGGAAAGGCCAGTCGATATTTTCCGACAAGATGGGCAAGCGGGTCTGCCCGGAAGGCATCAATATCGTGGACGACGCGACCATCCGCGGCAACCGGGGATCGCTTAATTTCGATGACGAAGGAGTGCCGGGACAGAGGACTACAATGGTCGAAGACGGCATCCTGACTTCGTACCTCCACGACCGCATCAGCGCCAGGTACTACAGCGTCGCCCCGACCGGCAACGGAAGACGCGAAACATTCCGCTCCAGCCCGATCCCACGCATGCGCGCCACCTATATGGAAAGCGGCAACGCCGAGCCTGACGGCATCATCGCCTCAGTACGTAAAGGCATCTATGTCAATGAATTCAGCAATGGACAAGTGAAAATCGGGGAAGGGGATTTCACCTTCTTCGTGAAAAGCGGCTTCCTCATCGAAGACGGCCGGCTCACACGTCCGATAAAGGATATCAATGTCATTGGCAACGGCCCGCAGGCATTGAAAGACATTATGGCCGTAGGCAACGATTGCGTCATCGACGACAGCGCCTGGACCTGCGGAAAAGGACAGTCGGTACCGGTTTCATGCGGCATGCCGACGGTATTGGTAAACAATCTTCTGGTAGGAGGAGAACAAGATGGAGAATAAACTGGAATTCGCTATAACAGAGGAAGAAACGAGGATTGCCGACCGGAGCGTGGCACTCGCGGTCGAGGCAGGCGCATCGGCGGTTCAAGTGACATTGGACAAGGCAAGAACGGAAATCTACGCCCTTCTGGACGGGGAACTCGACAACATCCGCCAGACCGGCGACAGGGCATTGACCTTCAAGGTATATGCCGACGGGAGATACGGCGTTTTCTCCACCAACAGGCTGGAGGAGAGCAGCATACGCGACTTGCTGGTGAAAGCCGTGCAGAACGTGCGGATGCTCGCGCCCGACCGGTTCAGGAAACTGCCGGCGAAGGAAGATACTGCCAATGATGCCGTGCGTGGCGACGAAATGGGACTTGTCTGGTACGGATATGACACCGTGACGGCAGACGAAAAACTGGCAATGGCGAAAAATGTCTCCGTGTTTGCGGAGTTCCGCGAGGCAGCACCGGATAGAAACTGGAAAGTGGTATCCGAAGAAGTGGAATACAACAACACATTGACTGACACATATTTGACGAACTCAGACGGCATACATTGCCGCCATACCGAAACCTCATTCGAAGTCTGCGCCCAGGTGACGGTCGAGGACAATGCCGGCGACAAGTACAGCGGTTTCTGGTGGGACTACAGCATCAGCCCCGAAAAAGTCCGCGCTTCCGACTGCGGCCATAAGGCCGTGATGCAGGCTGTCAGCCAGATAGGTCCTGTCAATGCTGATGGCGGCCGTCATGTTATGGTGGTTTCTAACAGGATTGCCGGACGATTGCTCCAGCCGGTCCTGGATGCTCTCGGGGGCAGGGCGATACAGCAGAAATCTTCATTCCTGACGGACTCTCTCGGTAAGCAGATATTTGCCAAGGGGCTGAATATCATGGATATGCCTAGGGAAAAAGGCAAATGCGGAGCGATTCTTTTCGAGCAAGACGGAAGGGCGTGTCTGAACCGGGAAATCATTACCGACGGCGTGGTCATGGAATATTTCATCAGCACATACATGTCCGGAAAACTCGACATGCCTGCTACCTCCGAATGTGCCAACCGGCCGGTGGTAAAACCGTTCGTCAGCAGCGAACTGGTTGAAGGTCAGGACGATGCATCTGTGTCCGGCAGCATTGGCGAAGCCGAAATCCTGGGCCTCTGCGGAAGCGGAATCCTGGTGACCGACTTCAATGGAGGTAATTGCAATGCCGCCACAGGTGATTTTTCGTATGGCGTGGAGGGGCTTCTTTTCGAAAACGGAAAAGTAACGGCTCCGATATGCAACATGCTGATTACCGGCAATATAGTGCAATTGTGGAACAACCTCATTGCCGCTGGAAATGATCCGTTGGACGGCATGAGCCGTCAGGTTCCTACCGTGGCATTCAAGGATGTGAATTTCAGTTCGTAAGTAAACGCTTTGAAAACGAAAGATAATCCGTAACTTTGCAGCATATACAAGACATATTAAAATATAATATAATGAAAATAGAGAACAACAAGGTAGTCGAGCTTGAATACGAGCTCTCTGTAGATGGAAAAGTGGTAGACAAGACTACCGAAATGACAGGTCCTCTGGATTACATACATGGTACGCACATGCTGTTGCCGAAATTCGAATCCGAGATCGAGGGCATGGAGCCTGAAAGTGAATTCGCATTCACATTGACTCCGGAAGAGGGCTATGGCGAGTACGATCCCAAGCGCAAGTTCGACATCCCGAAATCATCATTCGAGGTGGACGGCGCCATCAGGGAAGACCTGTTGGTCATCGGCAGAGTAATTCCGCTGCTGAACAGCTCCGGCATGGTAGTTCAGGGCACGGTTGCCGAGATTCACGAAGATACAGTGACCTTGGACTTCAATCATCCGATGGCTGGCAAGACATTGAATTTCAAGGGAAAGATTGTCTCTGTACGTGACGCTACCGAGAAGGAACTGACCGAAGGCCTGCATGGCGAATTCGCGCCGCAGGAAGGTGGCTGCTGCCATCACGGCAAGGGTGGCGGATGCTGCCACGGCGAGGGCCACGGCGAAGGTGACCACGAGTGCTGCCATGGCGAAGGACATGGTGAAGGTCATGAGTGTCATTGCCACGAGGAAGGCCACGAATGCCACTGTCACGAAGAAGGTGGTGACCACGAGTGTCACTGTCATGACGAAGGTCACGAGTGCCACTGCCACGAGAATTAACCACGGTTTTGAAGACAGCAGTCGTCATACTTAATTGGAACACAAAGAACTACCTCGAAAAGTTCGTTCCTGGCATACTTCGCTCGATTGAAGGCGAAGACGCCGGACTCGTCGTAGCCGACAGTGCCTCCACGGACGGGTCAATGCAGATGATGGCGGAGAAATTTCCAAGTGTCAGACGCATTGAACTGGACAAGAACTACGGATTTACGGGAGGTTACAACCGCGCGCTGGAACAGATTGACGCCGAGTATTTCGTGCTGCTGAATTCAGATATTGAAGTACCTGACGGGTGGCTCCATCCATTGACGGAAACATTGGACCGGAACCCGGACGTAGGCGCGTGCGCACCGAAACTGCATTCATGGTACGAAAAAGACAAGTTCGAGTATGCCGGTGCCGCCGGTGGCTACATCGACAGCTTCGGCTTCCCGTTCTGTCGCGGACGCATCATGAAAATGGTGGAAACGGATGAAGGCCAATACGATACGCCTGCGGATGTCCTGTGGGCTACGGGCGCATGCCTGATGGTGAGAAGCGAATTGTTCAATTCCCTAGGCGGACTGGATTACAGGTTTTTCGCCCACATGGAAGAAATCGACCTCTGCTGGAAAATGCAGCTTGACGGCTACAAGGTCAGGATTGTCCCCGAATCAGTCGTTTACCATATAGGAGGCGGGACATTGCCGCAGACATCCCCTTGGAAACTGAAACTGAACTACAGGAACAACCTCATGCTTCTGGAAAACAACCTTCCGATAACATACGCATTGGAAATGATGCGTAAGAAAATTCGTGCGGGCAAAAGATACGAAGACATTGACCTTGAGAAAATTGGGAAGATGGCCGCAAGGCGTGCGGAAAGGCGGATTTTCTGGAGGATGGTCGTGGACGGGTGCACGGCGGCAGCCTATCTGCTGATGCTGAAGCGTGACCTTTTCAAGGCGGTTCTCCAGGCGCATGGCGAATTCAAGAAACTGTCGCGGAAATGGTCGCCGCACAATGTGGAACAATATCTCGCCAGCATTGCCGGGCCGGAAGACGGATATTTCGACGAAAACAGTATGCCGGAAGTCCGCGGAATTTATGGACATTGGATTATCCCGCGCGCTATTTTCCTCGGACAGAGGGCTTTCGCAGCGGTGAGGAAATATTTCTAAACATAGGACTATGGTAATCATCATTGAAGGCGCAGGTGAAGTAGGTTCTCACCTTGCCAAGATGCTCAGCAATGAAGCCAATGACATCACGGTCATCGACTGCGATGAGGAGAGGCTTGCGAAACTGAACACCACCGCCGATGTAGTAACAATTCTCGGTGACCTGTCCTGCATCAAGATACTGAAGGATGCGGGAGTGGAACATGCGGACCTTTTCATCGCCGTAAATCCGAGCGCATCACAAGATGTGAATATCGTCAGTGCGCTACTGGCCAAGAAGTTAGGCTGCAAGAAGGTCTGCGCCCGCATCAACAATGAAGAATATCTCTCCTACGAGAACAAATACCTCTTCACGGAAATGGGCATTGACCTGATGTTCTATCCGGAGAAGATTGCCGCAGGAGAAATCGCGGGTCTGCTGAAGCGTACGGCTTCTACCGAGACGATGGATTTTGCGCGCGGAAAGCTGCAGCTTTCAGTGTTCAAGCTGGAAGACGATTCGCCGATCATTGACATGAAGGTGGCGGAGTTCGCGGCAGCCGTGACATTCGGCACGCAGTTCCGTGTGGTTGCGATTTCGCGTGACGATACGACCATCATGCCGAAATACGATACGAAATTCAAGTATCACGACCTTGTTTTCATCATAACGACGCGCGAAGGTGTGGCGCCGCTGATGAATTTTCTCGGAAAGAGCAACATCGAGATAAACAATGTCATGATTCTGGGCGCGAGCGCGGTAGGGGAGATGGTGGCATCCGGCATCAGCGGCCAGGTGGACACCGTAAAAATCATCGACCCGGACAAGAAACGTTGTATGGAACTCAGCGAGATTACTGATGACAATGTGTTGGTAATCAATGGGGACGGGCGCGATTCGGATTTCCTGCTGGAAGAAGATATTAAGGATTACGACGCATTCGTAGCTGTTACGGGGAATGACGAGGCGAACATCCTGGCGTGCGTGGTGGCGAAGCGTTTCGGCGTGGAACGGACAATCGCCGAGGTGGAAAACCTCGAATATATCCGTCTGGCCGAAGAGATGGGAGTCGATGCCGTCATCAACAAGAAGCTTATCACCGCCGGCAAAATCTTCAAGATGACCCTCAGCAACAAGGTCCGTTTCGTTAAATACATGAGCGGAACCAATGCCGAGATTCTCGAATACATAGTCGCGCCGGACAGTCTCATTACACGCAATACCTTGAAAGACATTGATTTTCCGACCAATGCCATCATAGGCGGCATCATCCGTGGCAACGATTATTTCATAGCAGTCGGCGATACCCGCATCGAAGCCTACGACCGCGTAGCCGTCTTCGCCCTCCCGTCCGCCGTAAAAGAAGTCGACCGCCTGTTCAGATAAAATAGTTATGGCATCCTACTTACAAATAGAAAACATCAGCAAGAGTTATGGTCCGAAAGTGCTGTTCGAGCATATCGGATTCAATATAAATGAAGGGGACAAGATTGCGCTCATCGCACCTAACGGAACTGGAAAATCGACATTGCTGCGCATACTTGCGGGTAACGACAAATCCGATTCCGGCGGGAAAATCACCTTTCTGAAACACATCAGGATAGCATTTCTGGAACAGGAATTCGAACACGACCCCGAGAAGGACATCTTTACGCAGGTATTGGACTCCAGCAAGAAATTCACTGACGGGCTGGATGACGATGCAATGTTTGCCTATGAACTGAGAATCAAGAAGTTCCTGACAAGTTTCGGACTCCAGGAAGGCAGTCTGATGAAAAACCTCTCCGGAGGAGAAGTGAAAAGGGTGGCATTGACCGTGATGCTGGCATCGGAAGCCGACTTCTTCATCATGGACGAGCCCACCAACCACCTCGACATTGACGCCATCGAATTCCTGGAAAACTACCTCGGACACTCCCGCAGCACCCTCCTGATGGTCACCCACGACCGCTATTTTCTTGACCATGTGTGCAATACGGTGATGGAACTCGACCACGGGGCAGTCTATACCTACAAGGGAAACTACGAGAACTACCTGGAAAAGCGGCAGGAACGCATCGACAACTATAATGCCGAGACAGCCAAGGTGAACAACATCCTGCGCCGCGAACTCGAATGGATACGCAGCTCGCCATGTGCCAGAACCGGAAAGGCGAGATACCGCATCAATGCATTCTACGACTTGAAGGACAGGGCTGAACAAGTCTACACCAGCGGAAAAGTGAACCTGGACGAGATGGGGAAAGGCTCACGGCTCGGAAACAAGATAATTGACTGTAAGGATGTGAGTTTCAGCTATGGACCGGATGTCTATCTGGACCATTTCACGTATAATTTCCAGCGGTTCGAACGCGTCGGCATAGTCGGCAAGAACGGCACCGGCAAATCCACGTTCCTGAACATTCTCACCGGCAACATCCCGGAAGACGGGCAATTCAGCGGAATCATCGAACGCGGCGAATCCCTGAAAATAGGCTTCTATCGCCAGACTGGCATGAAATTCAATGAAGACCAGACGGTTATGGAGGTGGTGAGCGACATGCATCTGCTGAACCAATTCCTTTTCAGCCATGACATGTTCACCACCAAGGTATCTAAGCTCTCCGGAGGCGAACGCAGACGGCTCTACCTGATGACCATCCTGATGCAGAACCCGAACCTGCTCATTCTCGACGAGCCGACCAATGACCTCGACATCGTGACGCTCGACGTGCTGGAAGAATACCTGAAAGACTTCAAGGGATCATTGATCATCGTATCCCACGACCGGCACTTCCTCGACCGCCTCGTCGACCACCTCTTCATCTTCTGCGGCGACGGCAAGGTGAAGGACTTCATCGGCTCCTACAGCGAGTACCACGAATATATAAAGGAGTACGAAGCCCGGCAAAAGGCTGCCGCCCGTGAAAAGGCTGGCGCCAATGTCCGTGTCAATGCTGATGTGACCGATGCCGACAAGCCGACCAAGAAGAAAAAGCTTACATACAAGGAGCAGAAAGAGCTGGAACAGATTGAAACAGACCTGGATACGCTTGGAAAAGAGAAAGCCGGACTGGAACGGGACCTCGCATCAGGCACCCTTCCTTATGACAAGATTCAGGAAGTGTCTGCGCGGTTCGGCGAAGTGAAAGACCTCATGGATGAGAAAGAAATGCGTTGGCTGGAACTACAGGACAGCATCCGATAGCCCGTCACACACACAATACAAACCAATAAAAAATACATAATAATGGCAAGATTTTTTGACCCGCCAGCACCGAAGCAACAGCTTCCGTCAGAGAAAATTCCTAAAGTTTTCAATGCGATGAGATGGAAGGTATTCCTTGGAGCCTTCCTCGGATATGCCGGATATTATCTGGTCCGCAAAAACCTATCGCTCGCAGCCCCGGACATGATCAAGGACGGAATCCTCGATGCCGGAAAAGTAGGACTTGCAATGTCAGCGGTATCTATCGCCTATGCATTCAGCAAGTTCATCATGGGTAGCGTATCGGACCGCTCGGACTCCCGTAAGTTCCTCTGTGTCGGACTGGTACTCTCCGCATTGGTAATGATTCTCACCGGCGTCATCCCTTATGGCGCGAACACGGCGCTGAACACGACCGTCATTTTCATCCTCATGCTCGTGGTAGGATGGCTCTCCGGAATGGGCTGGCCTCCATGCGGACGAATCATGACACACTGGTTCTCCCAGAACGAAAGAAGCTTCAAGATGAGCATCTGGAACGTATCCCACACCATCGGCAGCTTCGCGCTCGGATTCCTGGCCATCGCAGGCGTGGCACTTTTCGCCTTCTTCGCCCCGACATTCGGCATTGACCCTGCACAGGCATGGAGAGGAAACTTCATTTTTCCGGCGCTCATTGCGATAGCCATTGCAATATTCTGCTGGTGGGCGATCCGCGATACCCCTGAATCATGCGGCCTCCCGTCCGTACAGGAATACCGCAACGACTACAGCGGCGTGAAGAGCAAAGGCCCTGCCGGCGACAAACTCCCGTTCAAGGTCCTTTTCATCGACTACGTCTTCAAGAACAAACTCCTCTGGATCGTCGCCCTCAGCAACATCTTCGTATACATGGTGCGATACGGTATCGGCGACTGGTCACCGACCTTCCTTCAGGATGCCGGCATCATGACCGCCGACGAAAGCAAGGTGGCATTCTCCGTACATAACCTCATCGGTGCATTCGGAACCATCCTCTGCGGCCTCGCCACATCCAAGATTTTCAAGGGCCGTTGCGCTCCGATGAACGTCATCTGCATGATAGCATGTATGTTAGGTGTCCTCATCTACTGGTTCGTAGGCGCCGGATATGTAGCGATGAGCCCGGCTCTCCAGAAGACGCTCGTCTACGTCGCACTCTGCCTCATCGGCTTCTTCATCTATGGCCCTGTGGCACTTACGGGCGTACAGGCATTGAACCTCGTGCCTAAGAACGCAGCAGGAACCGCAGCAGGCTTCGTAGGACTCTTCGGCTACTTCATCGGTGACGCCATCTGCTCCAAGATTTTCGTCGGCAGCGTCGCGAACCACCTCGGCTGGAACGCTGCGAACCTGACTGTCGCCATCGGCGCCGGAATCGGTGTCCTCCTCTGCGCAATGCTCATCAAGAGTGAAAAGTCAATGACCAACAACTAGGATTTTATATGACAAACGTTGCAATCTTCGTTTCCGGCGGCGGAACCAACTGTGAGGCCATCATCAGGCATTTCGCAGGCTCACATGACGTGAAAATCTCCCTCGTTCTCAGCAACCGTGCCGATGCCTATGCGCTGGTGCGCGCCCAAAACCTCGGAATCCCGACCATCGTGGTTCCGAAAAAACAGTTCAATGACGAGGCTTACATGATGGCGCTCATGAAGCAGTTCGGCATCGATTTCATCGTACTCGCCGGCTTCCTGCTCGTCGTCCCTGATTTTCTTATCAATGCTTATGAACACAAGATGGTCAATCTGCATCCCGCATTGCTCCCCAAGTTCGGAGGTATGGGAATGTACGGACATCATGTTCACGAAGCGGTCAAGGCAGCGGGGGAGACCGAAACCGGTATGACGGTCCATTACGTAAGTAATCAGGTAGACGGTGGTGAAATCATCGCCCAGTACTCGACACCGATTTCTCCGGACGATACGCCGGACGATATCGCAGCCAAAGAACACGTTCTGGAGATGCAACATTTTCCTGAAATTTTGGAAAAAATACTGTCAAAATAGAAATTTGATAATTTATGCCGTAAATTTTCAAATGCTTTTTGGCCGGTCTGAAGCACTTTAAATCATTTATTGCCCACTTGCGCCAGACAATGGCGCAAGTGGGTTTTGTGTTTGTCGGGGCGCTTGTTCTTGCGCTAAAATATGGCGCATGTAAATTTCAATGCATAATTTTACATGGGGGGGTGGATAGAAGCGCTACAAGGCACTTTTTTGGATGCAAAATAGAAAAATTCCATCTTGTAATTTTCGAATCTGAATTCTATTTTTGCAATCAAAAAATCAAAGGGATGTTTTGCCGGCGGCTTCAGTCGCAGCATAACTGATGTAAATAAGGGAAGATTGTAAAATATGAATTGGCTAGTTAAAATAGCTCTCACGGCATCCTTGTGTGTGTCGGCGGTTAGTGCGCTATATGCGCAGACACCACCCGACACTGATGCGCCTCAAGAGACTGGAGCACGTTCCGTCGCACGACGGTTCGAGATTTGGTACAGGCTTGACCGTATCGACATCGACGAGCATTATCTGGATAACGAAAGGCAACTTGCTGAAATCAAGAAATACCTTCTTATTTCACCTAAGATTGACAGTATCACGATTTGCTCTTATGCATCTCCGGAGGGTGTTTATGAGAGAAACGTATGGCTTGCACGCAAGAGAGCAGAGGCTGCACGCCGTTTTCTCGTCAACAATATCCCTGACGGCTCGTCTCTGAACGGAGACAAGATCAAACTCCAGCCTATGAATGAGAACTGGGAGGGACTCAGGGCTGAAATTGAAGCTAACTACACCCTTCCGAATAAAGACAAGGTGATGAGGATTCTCGATGCCAATGTCGGCAACGACACCAAGAAATGGAGAATCTGTAACTTGGACAACGGCTATACTTGGCACTACATAATCGTTAACCACATGCCTAAGCTGAGACTTGCCACATGGATCTGCGTATGGGTGGATCCGGCAGTCCCTGCCGTGGCTGAGATAGGACAGCAGGCAGCGGAACCTGAAAGGCCTTTGGCGCTCGCCGGGCCATCCGCTCCTGCCGGACCTGTTGTCAGGATTGAACCTCCCAAGCCTCTGTATGACAGGCAAATGATTCTTGCCGGACGGACAAATCTCCTCGCACCTGGACTTAATTTCGGTGTAGAGATTCCTATCGGAAGACACGTTTCCATAGGTGCCGACTACTGGTATCCTTGGTGGCTTGCCAAGAACAACAAGTATTGCGGCGAAATGCTCGGCTGGTTCATTGACGGAAAATATTGGTTCTCACGCCCTGGCGGCAAATATGAGTGGACACGCGCAGACAAGCTTAAAGGACATGCGCTGGGACTCTATGCCGGCGGCGGTTACTACGACTACCAGAAACGCAGAAGCGGCTACCAGGGAGAATACCTTGATTTCGGTGTGGACTACACCTTCGGTCTTCCTGTCGGTCGCAAGAAATGGATGAGAATGGAGTTCAACCTCGGTGTGGGCTGTATCATGACGAAAGCGCGTCACTACACTCCGACTGCTGATTATGAGGAACTTATCAAGGATCCTGGAATCAAGAACAAGTACTATACTTTCTTCGGTCCTACCCGCGCGGGCATCTCGTTCGTGCTGCCGATTATCGTGAAACACAAGGCAAAAGGAGGTGGGCGATGAAAAGGACAATGCAAATTTTGATTGCAGCTGTAACGCTGCTGTCTCTGTTCTCTTGTCACAGAAGGCCGCTCACTACTGCGGACTACACCGTAAGGCTTGATATCAATATCGACCGTGACATCGTGAACTATGAGATGCCTCGGGATCCTGAAATCATGCGAGTTGCGTTCTATGACCACAATACCGGACAGCTGTTCACACAGGCGTTCCTTCCTCCGACTGGCGGCGAAGTGAACATCGTTCCTGAACGTACCTACGACATATTGGTCTACAACTTCGATACGGAAGTGACATTGATCAAGGACGAGAACGACTGGACTAAGATTCTGGCGACGACGAACACCATTTCGGATGCGTTCAAGAGCAAGCTGAAGAGCCGTGGTACGAAGAGCCCGATGACCGATGCGGACGCGGACAAGGATGAGGAAATCGTCTATGACCCTGACCATCTTTTTGTCGGACGCCTTAATGAAGTGAATATCCGGCTCACCTGCAAAGTTCCGTGTTTAAGTTATCCAAAGATCTTATAGATTCTA
>ERZ827168.3132-NODE-3132-length-17459-cov-3.348426_pt1 | contig 17459 bp, 14 predicted proteins | sample MGYA00519868_ERZ827168 | MGnify/ENA primary metagenome ERZ827168 (study PRJEB31778, sample SAMEA3449271) | human gut metagenome | biome: human gut; feature: human-associated habitat; material: faeces | place: United Kingdom | collected 2010/2012 ...
GCTCGCCCGCTCCGAAGATGGCACCAAAGACGGCCGCGGCCTCTCGATGTTCATTTACGACAAGCGTCAGGGCGGCGTCAACGTGCGCCGTATCGAGAATAAACTCGGCATCAAGGGCTCGCCCACATGCGAACTCGTCTACAAGAACGCCAAAGCCGAACTCTGCGGCTCCCGCCGCCTCGGCCTCATCAAATACGTGATGGCCCTGATGAACGGCGCCCGCCTCGGAATCGCCGCCCAGAGCGTCGGCGTAAGCGAAATCGCCTACCGCGAAGCCCTCGCCTATGCCCAGGACCGCAAGCAGTTCGGCAAAGCCATCATCGAATTCCCCGCCGTGCAGGAAATCCTCGCAACCATGAAGGCCAAACTCGACGCCACCCGCTGCCTCCTCTACGAGACCTCGCGCTACGTCGACCTCTACAAAGCCTACGAGGACATCGCCCGCGAACGCTCCCTCACCCCCGACGAGCGCAAGGAGATGAAACTCTACAACAAACTCGCCGACGCCTGCACACCCCTGGCCAAAGGTCTTTCCAGCGAATACTGCAACCAGAACGCCTACGACTGCATCCAGATCCACGGCGGCTCCGGCTTCATGAAGGACTACGCCTGCGAACGCATATACCGCGACGCCCGCATCACCTCCATCTACGAAGGCACCACCCAGCTGCAGGTAGTGGCAGCCATCCGCCACGTGATGACCGGCACCTACGAACAGCTCGTCGAGGAATACGCCAAGATGCCCGTAGCCGACGACCTCAAGCCCCAGCTCGCCATCGTAGAAGGCCTCTTCGCCAAATATAAGGAAGCCGTAGCCAAGGTTCACGAAATCAACGAACCCGCCTATACCGACTTCATGGCACGCCACCTCGTGGAAATGGCCGGCGACGTAGTAATGAGCTACCTCCTGCTCACCGACGCCACCCGCTACGCCAGCGAATCGATGGCCCGCAGCGCCAAGGTCTACGTTAACCTCGCCCAGGCCAACGTCGCCAAGAACCTCGCCGTAGTCAACGCCGTCACCCCCGCCGACCTCCCCCTCTACAAAGCCTGACCCACATCCCTTTAGGCCTCCCGGCCTAAAATTCCCCTAAAATACCCAGCCCCGGGCCGCCATCGCGCCCCGGGGCTGAAACTATATTTTCGCTTCCGACCGCCTCATATCGGAGTAATCCGTCCAAGTTTATAATGAAAAGCTAATGGGAGCAAATGATATTTCGCTCCAGTCATCCTCCTTGCTATCCACCATTACATCCGGGAGAAGGTAATATTCTGCTTCAGGCAAAGCCTTCAATATCTCCGAATCAGAAATACGAAGGTTAGAACGAATTTTTTTGAAAAATTTCACTTCGGAATAAAGGACCTGTTGATCGGCTTCGATCATTTTAACCGCCAGTTCAATCAGCTTCAGGGTCTCCGAATCAGAAAGATTCGTATCGCCGACTGCGCGAAGGTACTCTTGCAAGAATGCCCTTCCTTTATTGTTAATTTGCTCCACATACTGGTTTAAAACGCCTGCAACATCCATTCCATCAAAGGCTCGGTCGTTTTCAGATATTTGCTTGACAAGCGAAACCTCCTCCGGAGCAATCTCTCCGTCGCATGCGCTGCAACAGAAAAGCGTTTTCAAATATAACTCTTTTACTTCCATATACTATTACAAATTAAAGCCGACGCGCGGACGGGATGGTGAAGAAGGTGTTTCGCCTTCCATCCTTGCCTTGACCGATAAATACTTTTTTAATTCAACTTCTGAAAGCGAAGGCTTCGTCTGCGAAATTACATTTCCCAGTATCTCCATCGTAATCCTTGACTTATTGCGAAGGGCAATGCGCGACGCGTCATTGACAATAAGTTCGATATCAGCTGAGACATAATTATCCGTAAGTTGAGCGAGTTTATCATAATCAAGACCAAAATCATAAGGTCTCGACTTTAAATAAAGCTCAAACAACGATTTCCTTGCTTCGAAATCAGGGGTACCAATGTAATACTTCTTATCGAGACGTCCGGCACGCAGTATGGCAGGGTCTATCGCATCCGGATAGTTTGTGGCTCCTATGATGAATATTCCCTTCTCTCCGGTCCTATCCATCTGAGCAAGCATTTCGTTCACGGCGCTTCTCGCCATTTCATGAACGTCGCTGTCGCGGTTAGGCACAAGTTCATTCATCTCGTCTATGAAAATGATAGTCGGAGCATTATCTTCGGCGTCCTTAAACATTTGAGCGATGTTCTCCTGAGTAGCATTGACATACCGGCTCTTGAGTGAACTCGGTTTTATGTACATGAAATTAAATCCTACCTCTTCGGCAAAATGCTTGGCAAAGAATGTTTTTCCACACCCAGGAGGCCCATAAAGCAACATACCATTTGGTATTGTCAAACCATATTTAGCATATTCCTCCGGATTATGCAAAGCGTCGATAACCTCTGCCTGCATTTGCTCCTTAAGGGGCTGCATACCGGCAACGGCTGAGAATCCCAGCCCTTTAGGTACGGAAATTTTTAATTTACCGGGAGTTGAATCATCGCTCTTAATCTTTTTTTGATTATCGACGCGAGCAACCTTTATCTCCCCGTTCAAGGCCTTGACAAATTCGTCGGCAGAAGCAAAACGACTGTCGATATCAATTGCAAGCGCTTTACGCATAATATTCTGCAAATTCTCGTCAAGCTCGAATTTATCAATCTTCGGGAAATGGAGAGGCAGTTCGCGCTGCGCGTCAATTTTCTCCCGCAGAAGGTTCACATCATCCTTACAATCAGCAAGTTCAACAAAATAAGGAGGAAGCCCATATATAAGATAGTATAAAAGCGCTCCCACGGAGAAAATATCCGATTTTACAGAAAACACACCGTTAAGTGCTTCCGGAGCGACATAAAACGGAGAAAGCCCTCTCTTATTGAATGCGTTGCTACCCTGCGAGAGATATCTTGCATATCCGAAATCAATAATCTTCGGTACAATGGAACCGGATGAAACATCCACCATGACATTTTGCAACGTAATCTCATTATGGATAATAGGCTCTTGCAACGAATGCAAATATATCAGACCGCAGAGCACGCCATTGACGATGATTTTTGCATCGTAGACAGAACAACCGCCTCCATGAGCCATGTACTGAGCGACAGTTTCCCCGCTTATAAAGTCGAAGACAATGTAAACGAATTTAGCCCCTTTGAGAATGACATCACCGCTATCAATATATCCGGCGATGTTGGGATGGTTGAGCTTTTTAGCAATCTCAACTTCAAGGACACGACCATCACCGTCAAATTGAGTGCGATGCAGTTTTGCACAATTTATCAGTTTGAGGAAACGATTTTTCCCATCCGAGTCTTTCACACGGTAAGACTCCGCATAATCGCCTTCCTTTATCGGAAATGCGATAATGTAACCGCCTATCTGCTGTTTCTTCGCAAGTGTGAACATATGCTTATTTTAATCGGAATGTATTAAGAATCTCATCTCCAATAGTCTCCGCAAAGGTATCACCTTTATAAAATGTCGAATTCACATAGAACGTATCTCCATGACTGTTCTGTACAACTATTTGTTTTTGAATCATCGTATCTTTTTGGGCTGAAAGCGCTTCAAATGCAAGTAGTACTGCAGGCCGCCCATCAAACGAGATGGAATCATTTCGCCAAAAACTCAAATACTCTACTGAATCTTTCTGAAGATTACGGTCTATTATAGCCTGATATTTCCCAGCGTCTGGAAAGCCTTTGGTTAAAATGGAAAGATCCGCATACTTTTCTACACTCATGTCTATCCGAAAATTTGACTTTACAATATGGAAACTGACACCATCTGTATTTACAAGGTCGACCTTATGCTTCCTGAGTGTAATTTTATCGCTCCCAGCAAACTTCTCGTAACCTTCGTATTTATCTCGAATATCTGCCTTTACAGTCCAATGTGCTGGATATCTTACAGAGTAAAACTCATTTTCATATACGGACATGCCCATTCTATCAGCATTAGTACCCCCTTCGGGATAATGCGACTTTGAGCCGCACGAAACTGTTAAAAACAATCCGAGCAAGCATAATACGAGGTGAATACGCATAAGTTTTTTATTTAGGTTAAATTATTAATTATAGACTATATTCCTGGGATGGATTTATCCTCAGGAACTTCAACCATAAGGTCGATTATAGAAGGCACAATGGGATGTAGCGTACTTTCCGAAGGGTTGGTGGAACAGCCTTGCTGAAGAAGCAGACGAGCACAATCGCCCTCCTTTATGGACAACGTTATCGTGTAATTGCCAATCTGCTGTTTCTTTGCAAGCGTAACCGTTTAACCGAATATTGCACCTATTAAACAAAAGATAGCTGCAAAAACAATCAAATTACAGAACATCGCTGCAATCTGACCTCCCATCGCCTTCATGTCGTGCATGAAAGAAGAATTAGGTTGATGGGGGCTTTTATCAGCCGGGAGTTCGATTATTTCCGAAAGAGAATGTTTTACATTCTCTTGAACAAGACCCAACGCACAAGTAACATAGTTATCGTTTACTTGTTGATTCATCCAATAAGCAATTTCAGGATAGATATTAACCCATGCGTCAATAGCACGAAATGAAGAATTTAGTATAGAAAGATTATCCACATTGTCGTTCTCCATTTCGTGGAAATCTTCTGAATGCTTTCGTGCTTCACAAGCCTTTCGTGTTAACTCTGCGATTTTATCGCCGCATTCATAATAGTTAAGTCCCTTGTGGATAGGCCGTTTAGCAACCTTAGACATTTTGCGCTCAACAATGCATTCTTGAATGAACCCAATCCAACCAGGGACGAAGAAGCGATGAACGAAACCTACCGTTTGTGGTTTCTTCTCTAACGTAGCTGTGAGTTCATCAAGCTCCATCAAGTATTTTTTATGTGCCATATTTACCACGTCATTACAGTATTTGTAACTCTAACCGGGACAGTATTGTCTACATTGACACTGCCAACCACTTCGACAGCATTATCAACGTCGACACTGCCACGGACGTCTGCTTCAATATTACCGCCAACAACGTAGACCCGCTGTGCGGTATCCTCACCTCCGAAGTAGTTTTGGATTACAAGCAACCATATTCCTACGGCACACACCTGCATCCAAAACAACTGGGAGTGTAACAAATTCTTTGCGTTTCGTTTTATCTTACTAATGTTCATATGTATTAGAACCCAAGTTTACCATCCGTTGGCGGTTCCATCATAAGGTCTATGACTGAGCCCACGATAGGATGCAGAGTGCTTTCAGAAGGGTTAGTTGCTGCGATTTCCTTGCCCTGCTGAAGAAGCTGACGAGCGCGGTTCGCGTCCTTCCATTGGATTGAATTGAAATTCTTCAAATGATAGTCGATGAAGCCCATGAGTTGATAGATGAAAGTAACGGCCACGAAAAGGCTGTTAATATCCTCGAGAACTGCGCGACCCTGACGAACGTCTTTGGAGCGGATAGCAATATCTACCTGGTTACGCACGGCAGCGACCTGTTTGTCGTACTTATTGCCAAGATCATTGTTTGCCTTTTCAAGGCGATCAAATTCATCGCGGATTTCCGCTTCAAGAGCGTCCCACTCATGGAGTTGTTCAAGTTTTTCGATTTCGAGGAAGGCTCGACGGAGATCCGCCTGAAGGTGCATACGACCGTCCTCCGAACTCTTTTCTCCGTCGAAGCGATTGTTAATATCAGATATCAGTTTATCAGCCTCTTCTGTTTCGTTAGTACTGATAACTGACGATGATTTCAGACCGCGGAGTTTCCTGTTCGCATCCTCCTTGAGCTTTTCAAGTTCAGCAGCTGAAATCACCGGGCGTGCAGCAATTTCAACCTCTTTCTCAACCGTTTCACCACTGACAGGGAAAAAAGCTTCCACTTTCAGCATCTGAGAACGGTCAACCTTTATCGTGATATCAACGTCGCTGCCAACAGGAACCATCTGCCCGACCTCATCGCCGGTAATAACGACATCGAAAACGTGGTCATTATGAACGGCAGAAGTGCCCTCAGCGTTATGCTCGCTCTGGTATATCGGAATAATTATAGTATCATCCGCCATACCGGGGCGAAGTTGATTACGCGTTTTGAGTCCATTGAGGGTTCCAGTTGCAGGAATTTGCTGATTCTTTTCGAGTCCTTTGACCGTCTTGACAACATTTTTGTCGAGACCTGTATCATGCACTTCTATGGAGATGTTGTACGGCAAAACTGCATTACCAACAACAATACCCTGCATGATGTTGATTTCTTTGGGGAAGCATGGGATGGCGGTACCCTTGTCATCGTAGGCAGTTATGGCAAACGCATTGTTTTTTCCTTCCATTAGCTGACACTCAATAACATCGCCGATGTCGTTGATTTCAACTTTGCCACTCGACCATCCGTTATCGCTGCGGACAAGTTCCACAAAAAGTTTTTCGGGAATATTACCGGTGCATTCTCCCTTATCTAACTGCACGGTTACGTATTCCATCGGCTGAACAGAGTTGGCCTCGTATGTAAGGTTAAGGGCAACAGTTCCGACTGCTATTTCTTCCTTTACTTCGCTGTCGATACCGGATGCGAACAGAGCGGCGCCCTTTGCAACAGCCGTCATCGGATCGATGTCTGTATCTACATTGGGGGTAACCTGCTCGCGAAGCATTTCACGAAGTACAGGCGAATATGTGGGCCCACCAACAAGAATGAGTTTATCAAGGTCTGTACCTTTGAGGCCGTTACGCTTCAAAAGATTTTTAGTGATGTCAACTGCTTTCTGGAACACCTTGGCGAGAACAGGCTTAAGTTGCTCCTGGGTAATTATGAGGTCAAGTTCTATTTCGTTGCCCTCATCATCCTCGCCAAACTCATCGAGCTGAGATGTAATATCTGCCTGTGGCTTGAATGAGAGTTGGTTCTTTGCTTGTTCAGCATAGAACTTCATTGCATCGCGGAGAATGTTTCGCGTGGCATCTTTAGCCATTATTTCGTCTATGACGAAATTCTCCCGAAGATAAGGGATAATAATGTCATCAACAATGGCGTAGTCCAGGTTTTTACCGCCCAGATAGTTGTCGCCTTCGGTATCCTTTACCTGCATTATTCCATCTTCGACCTTGATGAGAGCGGCATCGAACGTACCACCACCGAAGTCGAAAACGAGCCATTGTCCGTTTTTGTTTGCTGCGCTGAGGCCATAAGCCATAGAAGCGGCAATCGGTTCCTGGAGAAGTTCGCAATGTTCGATGCCTGCGAGTTGAGCGGCACGTTTAGTCGCTGCTATCTGGTCAGCTTTGAACTTGGCCGGGATTGTGATTACTGCCGCCGAAACATTCTCATCACCAATAAACGATTTGAGCGTCTTAAGGACTTCGGATGAGAGTTGTTCAGGCGTATATGAGACATCCATATTCGAGCTGAAGCTTGTCTTGTCTGTTCCCATATCGCGTTTGAACTCAATGAAAACGTTGACCTTACCATTGCTCCAGTTTTTGGTTGCCTGAGATTTAGCCTGACGAAGGTCGTTATACGCGCTGTCGCCAACCTTTACTACTTTCTTCCTTGTAAATGATACACACGACGGGAGCGTATCTTTGAGTGTGTCGGTCTTTTTGATGACCGGCTCACCACCCTCCATCTTGCATATTGCGGAATTGGTTGTGCCCAAGTCAATTCCGAATTTCATTTTTGATTGAGCCATGATATATGGAGATTATAAGTTTTGACTTACTGTAATTTGTGCCGACTGTATCATCTTGCCCTTATAGTTAATCTGAGGCTTGATTATGCCGGTGATAATCTGCTTGCCATTGGGAATGTTTTCATCTTCAACGAAGTTGGCCGTTACTTTCATTCCTTCATGATACTCCTTACCGAGCATATCAACAAGTTCATAGCCATTGGCAAGAAGATTATCTTTCATCTGCCTGATAGACTTCGAAAGTTGCTTATGACCACGAACGGTACTATCCATTTTATAGAGCGTCATCTCCATAAATGTTATCCTGTCTGCGAGGGTGGTAATAAGCTTTTGTTCAGTGTCTGCGCCTCCAGTTACTGTCGATAAAGAACCAATCTGCTTAGAAAGGGATTGCATCTCGGACATTTCCGATGACAGGAGGCTAACAATTTCTTCGTTCAGCTTATCTGCTTTTGCTGAAAGCGATGCGACTTCGTCACCACGCTTTGCAATTAACTTGCCAAATATGAAGGCAATAGCACCTACTGCCAAAACGAGGAATATGAACAGCCACATACCAGTCTGAGATTTCTTCAAGATGGTCGCTGAGTTCGATTCGATTTGTTCTTTTGTTGTGCACAGGTTAATATTCAGACTGTCAGTTAAAGCAGAAATGTTATTGTTTGTGTCTGACATTAACGATTTAAGGGAATCCACTTCCTTTGATTGGACAGAAATAGCGGCATGTAGGAGTGCTACTTCCGATGTCAACTTTGCATTTTCTTGTTGGAGTACCTGAACAACCTTAGAGGTCGATTCAAGTTTGGAATAGTAAACACGCAGTGAATCAGATGCATCAGCAGACATTAATGTGCAAGTTGATGCTATTGTCAAAGAGATGAGAAAAACTAAATGCCTAATCATAAGTTGGATAAAATGATTATTATTGCGATGATAATTACAACCCAACATCCCCATGGCAGGCCATTATCGGAAGATGATGAACTGGATGCGTGAGAATTATGTTTCGTAGTTGTTTTCGAAGAAGACATTTGGTTGGGACTTGTGAATCCACCCGAATAGGTTGATATACCAAGTCCCTTGCAAAGCCCTCTTAATGACTGACGATTTGGGTCATAGCGTTTAATTTTAAAATCGTTCTCCATATCGAAGGAGTCCATAAGAAGTGTCGCCCTCCATGCTTCTCTAAATACGGATTTTAGGTGATCCAGGAGTGACAGACCAAGCGAATATGGATTTATCCCTAATTTTTTGAATTCCTCCATACTACGGCCAAAAGCCGTTTGCTCGGTATTAACTTCCTCTATAATATTATGCAAAGCATTTCCTACGACTTGTGTGGATAATGATAAGTAGAACGAATTTGAGGCGCCAAGTTTTGCCTTTATGGTCTGCAACAATGGTTTCGTGTTATTAAGCAACGTAACGGAATGGGAAATTTTGTCGGGTAACTGGCAGAAATTTCTAAGTTCTTCTTGTACCTTGCGAGCCTCGATAGCGACTTCGGCAGGTGGCATATTGTCTACAGCCTTTTTCAAGATGTCGTAGTTCTCCTGACATCTATCTTTTGTGAGTTGTCCCACCGCAATCGACAATGCATATGATTGAAGCACCATCGCTTTTCGGGGGCTTTCCACGTCTGAATCGGGCGCGTTGTTATAGTAGTTGATGCCACATTGAAGAATTTGTTTTGCCACATTGTCAGCTACCATCTGATATTGCGGACTTGTAGCACCAGTAATATCTTTAACTGCCTTTAGCGGCTCTTTCGTTGATTCCATCAACTTTGTTCCAGCATCAAGACTTGCTACGGAATTCTTTGCATCCGCGTTCTTGGCGACAGCTATTGCAGAGTTTATAGCCGAAATAGGTTCATCAAGCGCACTCTTGCTGACGATAGCACGGTCGGTAGGATTGGTGCAAGCTGATAAAAGCCTGCTTGGCGGAATTTCTTTAAGTAGTTCCGCAATCACGAGCTCGGCAAGATTGTCTTCTGAAAGTTGAAGATTTGCAATGCCTAATGCTTGAAGAAATTCTGCACAATAGGTAGAATTGTGAACGACTTTAGATATGTTATTAAAGCCGGTAGCAATATCACCATTAATTAAGGCCAAGACTCCGAGATTAATTAACGAAGAATATGTTTCCTTCTTTTGAAAGATTTCTTCCGCTTTCTCTCGATTCCCACTCTGAAGATGCTTCAACGCAATTGCATCCATCGGCGAACCGCTGATAAACCAAAAGAGGGCATATTTTAATTGGTTTTTATCAAGGTTTATTGCGGTATTCGCTATAGCAATACTTTCAGGCGTTCTAACCGGTTTTTCTGTTAAAATCGTGGCAAAGTCATTTGGAAAGGCTATCTCTTTCCCTACCTTGGCGAATGCTGCCAACCGGTTTTGATTCCCCACCCTTTCCTTTAACGGAGAGTTGGAAAGAACGCCCAACGTGCGATATGGATTCTGTGAAACTAAGTCAATTGCCACAGTCTTATAAACTGCTAATAGATCCCCGGGTAGCCTATGATTGGTTTAACAAAAAAGCGCAGGATCCGTACTGTTACCCGTCCTGCTATCATGGCATGTGGCATCGCCGTTTCATCGTAGAACGAGTAACGCAGAGCCTACGCCGTATGATATAACTACATCAAAATGGACATACCGAAACGATATAATCCATCCATGAGCATGCTACCATACCCGAGACATCTACCGTTACTTCATTCCTGACGATGGTTGAGAAATTGCCACATTTCTGATAGCCAAGAATCAAGCGCAGTAAACGCTTTTCACTATGTAATGACCTCCCACTCTCCGGCTCCAAAAGAGCCTCACGGCGTAAGGTCATCGCAAAATTAATGCAATTATTCTGATTTTGCAATATGCAATTGCATTTTCTTCCTAACATATTCTTTTGCCTATTTTATGATGCGCAGGAGTGAGTGGCGGCGTGAGGCGGGAGGAGGGTTGTTGACAAATCGGGAGGAAATTTGTAACTTTGTGGGTTGAAGACACAGAAAGTAAAAGCAGCAGTTTACACATTCTATAAACCAACCGCCCATAAACCAACCGACTAAAGCAATGAAAGCTACAGGCAACGGCAAACAAGAGACTCCTAAGGGCGCTGAAAAGGGCGTCCGGGCGCGGTGTGAGGCGAAGCCGAAGCGGATTTCCGGAGGCGTGATGGCGAGGTTCGCCATCATAGGGCTGCTGTGGGCCGGGCTGTGCGCATGGTATGTGGCACATATGGTGGCTGCGGGCACCCAGGTGACGCTGCTGACGCTTTTCCCGCTGATTGCTTCGGCGATAGTGGTGTTTGTGCCTCTCTATAAGAAATACGTCAGAAATGATAACAAACGATAAGGAAAACGGTGGATGCCGCCCGGCGGACTCTCCGCAAGGCGCCCCCTCCACCACTCTGCTGAACACCATCGACTCGCCGGAGCAGCTGCGTAAGCTCCCCGTGAGCGCCCTGCCTCAGGTGTGCTCCGAGATACGCGAGTTCCTGATCAGCAGTCTGTCGGAAAATCCGGGTCACTTCGCATCGTCGATGGGTGCGGTGGAAATCACGGTGGCCCTTCACTACGTGTTCAACACTCCCTACGACCGCATCGTATGGGATGTGGGACACCAGGCTTACGGCCATAAGCTCCTCACGGGGCGTCGCGACCGTTTCGCCACCAACCGCAAATTAGGAGGCCTCAGCGGCTTCCCCTCCCCTGCCGAAAGCGAATACGACACTTTCTCGGCCGGACACGCCTCCAACTCGATTTCGGCGGCACTCGGCATGGCCGTGGCGACGGAACTCAACGGCGAGACGCCCCGGCGCAATGTGGTGGCCGTAATCGGCGACGCATCCATTGGCGGCGGCCTGGCGTTCGAGGGTCTGAACAACGCCGCCAACACGCCCAACAACCTGCTGATTGTGCTCAACGACAACGACATGTCGATCGACGCCAATGTAGGCTCACTCCACAACTATCTGGCTCACATCACCACCTCGAAGGGCTACAACGACTTCCGCTATTCGCTCTACCGGCTTCTGCGCCGCTTCAACCTGGTGTCAGACCGCAAGAAGGGGGCGATAATGCGCTTCAACAACAGTCTGAAATCGCTGCTCTCGAGCCAGCAGAATATATTCGAGGGTCTTAACATACGCTATTTCGGTCCGGTCGACGGCCACGACGTGGCCTCGCTGGTCAAGACCCTCAACGACATCAAGGGGATGAGCGGGCCGCGTCTGCTCCACATCAAGACCCGAAAAGGGAAAGGGTTCGCGGCGGCCGAGGCCGACCCCGCCACATGGCACGCCCCCGGCAAATTCGACCCCTCCACAGGGGCGCTGCGCTGCAAATGCCATACCGAAGGCTCCACGATGAAATTCCAGGACGTGTTCGGCCATACGATGGTCGAACTGGCCGAGAAGAACCCCAAAATAGTAGGCATCACCGCCGCAATGCCCTCCGGCACCTCGATGTGCATCCTCAAGGAGGCGTATCCGCGCCGCGTGTTCGACGTAGGCATCTCCGAGGAGCATGCGGTGACTTTCGCCGGCGGCCTGGCAAAGGAGGGGCTGCGTCCGTTTGTAGCCATCTATTCCTCTTTCCTCCAGCGAGCCTACGACCAGATGATCCACGACGTGGCGCTGATGCGACTGCCCGTAACATTCTGCATCGACCGCGCCGGCCTCGTGGGTGAAGACGGCGCAACACACCACGGCGCATTCGACCTCGCCTATCTCACCTCGATACCCGGCATGACTGTAGCCGCCCCACGCGACGAGGCCACGCTACGCAACCTGCTCTACACTGCGCAGGCCGCCGACTGCGGCCCGATGGCCATCCGCTATCCGCGCGGCTGCGGCTTCAGCGCCGACTGGCGGACGCCCATGCGCGCTCTCGAGATAGGCCGCGGCGAGCAACTTGCCCATGGCACCGACCTCGCCATAATCTCCACCGGCACAATTGCCCGCGAGGTGAGCGAAGCCATCGCCTTGCTGGCCGCACAGGGCATCTCGGCCGCACACTTCGACATGACGTTCGTCAAGCCGCTCGACACGGCGATGCTGCGCGACATAGCCCGCTCGGGGATGCCCGTGCTCACCGTGGAAGACGGCACCATCGAGGGCGGACTCGGCACGGCCGTGGCCGCCTGGATGGCCGACGAGGGCTACCATCCAGCCATGCGCCGACTGGGCATCCCCGACAGATTTGTGGCGCAGGGCTCGGTGGCGCAGCTCAAGAAGCTATGCGGCATCGACGCCGCATCGATAGCACAGGCCGCTGCAGGTCTCGCAAAAATCCAATCACCGGTAAAATCCACCGCCATATGCGAATAGTTATTGCAGGAGCCGGCGAAGTAGGCTCGCATCTGGCGAAACTGCTTTCGCGCGAGGAGCAGGATATAGTATTGCTCGACCGCGACGCAACGAAACTCTCCGTGCTCGATTCCAACTACAACCTGATGACCATGGTCGGGTCGCCCACCTCCTTCAGCCCGCTGCGCGGAGCCGGCGTGGCCGAGTGCGACCTCTTCATCGCGGTGACTCCATTCGAAAACACCAACCTCATATCGTGCGAGATAGCGAAACACCTCGGAGCGAAAAAGACCGTGGCACGCATCGACAACTATGAGTTTCTCAACCCCGACAACCACGACTTCTTCTGCTCGCGCGGCATCGACCACCTGATATATCCCGAAATGCTCGCCGCGCAGGAGATACGTACCGCACTGAAACGCCCCTGGGTGCGCCACTGGTTCGAGCTCCACAACGGCGAGCTGATTGTGGTGGGCGTGAAAATCCGCGACAACGCCTCGCTCATCGGCAAGAAACTGCGCGACATAACCTACACCCAGCACAATTACCACGTATCGGCCATCCGCCGCCGCCACGAGACAATAATTCCGCGCGGCGACGATGAAATCCTTGACGGCGACATAATCTACTTCACCACCACACGCGATTATATCGACGAAATCCGCCAGATATGCGGCAAGCGCGCATACAAAATCCATAAAGTGATGATAATGGGTGGCGGACGCATCGCCGTAAGGCTGGCTCATCTCGCCTCGGCCGACTACGACATGACCATAATCGACGACAATCTCGACGTATGCCATGCGTTGCCGGAGAAATGCTCCGGAACCGACGTGAAGATAATCCACGGCGACGCCCGCAACAACGACCTGCTCCTGGAGGAAAACATAGGCTCGTTTGATGCCTTCGTGGCCCTGACGGAATACTCCGAGACCAATATCCTCGCATGCCTGACGGCCAAAGAGATGCACGTGAGCAAAACAGTGGCCGAAGTCGAAAATATCCAGTTCATCTCTACTGCCGAACGGCTAAATATAGGAAATATCATCAATAAAAAATTACTAGCAGCCAGCCGTATCTTCCAATTGTTGCTCGACGAAGACTCCTCAAATGCTAAATGTCTCGCATTATCCGACGCCGAAGTCGTAGAATTGGTTGCAAAAGAAAATTCTAAAATTACCAAAGCCGCAGTAAAAGACCTAAAACTCCCGTCCGATTTAACAATCGGTGGATTGGTTCGTAATGGACACGGCATGGTCGTAACCGGAAACACATGGATACAACCGAATGATCACGTCGTTATTTTCTGTCTCGACACAGCATTACATAAAATAGAGAAGCTTTTCAATTAGGAATATCATGCCCAAAATTAACTTTCATGTCATACTGAAATTCATCGGAATATTACTATGCATGGAATCTATATTCATGCTCGTTCCGTTTGTCGTAGCTCTTATTTATGGAGAAGGAGATGCGCCGGCCTTTATTAAATCGGCATCAATAACTGCAATCGTAGGTGGTATATAAGCCAATGTCACAAACTTCCAAATATGCCCTGACGGTATCAGAATGAAGAAATAGGAAGAGAATGCCCATATAATCCCCCCTAGTCCTGCCAGCCATGCTGATAATCCGAATGCTCGCAGAAGGATATAAAAGCCCAGCATCATAATGAAAGTCAGTACGACATAGCCGGGAAGGTATAACTGATACACCTTTTCCACCCACTTCAAAGTCTTTGTTGAATCGTAGCTCGGAGACATCTGATAGGTAGGCATACCGCCAAAAATAGAGTTTGTCCAGCGTGTACGTTCTCCGGTACGTTCGAGATATTCCTTGGATTCTTGCCCTGCACCAACTCCGGCCACCGAATCGTGCTGAAACAGAATACGACCTTCGATATCAGCCGGAAAGAAATAAGCAAAAGAAAGAATGATAAAAGCCAGAATGGCAATTAAGTCTGGAAGGATTTTCTTCATAATATATTGATAGTTGATAAATGATAATTGATAGTTGAGAATGATAACTGACTTGTTGCATTCAGCCCCCCAAGCCAACAACTATCATTTATCAACTATCAATTATCAACTGAATTTAGTATCTATAATGATCCGCCTTGTAAGGGCCGTCTACCGATACACCGATATAAGCAGCCTGTTCAGGAGTCAGCTTAGTCAGTTTCACCCCGATTTTTTCAAGATGCAGACGGGCTACTTCCTCATCCAGATGTTTCGGCAAACGATATACATTTATATCATATTTTTTATTGAACAGTTCGATCTGAGCTAATGTCTGATTAGTAAACGAGTTACTCATCACGAATGACGGATGTCCTGTCGCACACCCCAGATTTACCAGACGGCCGTCGGCAAGCAGTATAATGCTATGGCCATCCGGGAAATAATAACGGTCTACCTGCGGTTTTATATTCACGCATTTGATACCCGCATAATGTTTCAACGCATCCACCTGAATTTCATTGTCGAAGTGACCGATATTACATACGATAGCCTGGTCTTTCATCTTCTCCATGTGGTCAATACGGATAATATCGATATTGCCAGTAGTAGTCACGAAAATATTGCCTTCAGTGCACGCATCCTCCATTGTCACTACTTCAAAGCCTTCCATTGCCGCTTGCAATGCGCAGATCGGGTCTACTTCCGTCACAAGCACACGTGCCCCGTAAGAGCGCATGGAATGTGAACATCCTTTACCGACATCACCATAGCCACATACAACTACTACCTTACCGGCAATCATCACATCCGTTGCACGCTTGATACCGTCAGCTAATGATTCACGACATCCGTACAGATTATCGAATTTGGACTTCGTTACCGAATCGTTCACATTGAATGCCGGGAATAACAGTTTGCCTTCTTCCTGCATCTGGTACAGACGGTGTACACCTGTGGTTGTCTCTTCAGATACGCCACGAACTTCTTCCGCTACGCGATGCCAACGGGTAGCATCTTCCGCCAACACTTTCTTCAAGATAGCATTCAGCTCTATTTCATCTTCTGCGTGCACTTCCTTATCCAGCACGGCAGCATTGTTTTCAGCATCATAACCAACGTGAATCATCATGGTTGCATCACCACCATCATCTACAATCACATTCGGTCCTTTACCACCGGGGAAACTCAAAGCCTGCAACGTACACCACCAGTAGTCGGCAAGCGTTTCACCCTTCCATGCAAACACAGGCACCCCCGAAGCAGCGATCGCTGCCGCAGCATGGTCTTGTGTCGAATATATATTACAAGAACACCAACGTACTTCAGCACCTAAAGCAACCAATGTTTCAATCAGAACGGCTGTCTGAATGGTCATGTGCAACGATCCCATAATACGGGCACCTTTCAACGGTTTGGATTCTCCATACTTTTCGCGAAGAGCCATGAGGCCGGGCATTTCTTTTTCTGCCAAATCGATTTCCTTGCGTCCGAAGTCAGCAAGCGTAATATCTGCCACCTTGTAGGGCAGAGTAGAGAATAATTCTGTAGACATATTGTAAATCATTTATATATAATGGATGCAAAGATAGAACATTCTGATTAGTAGGGCAAAAGCTATCCGTTTTTTTTATATTATAATAACTAGGAAGCCTGGCACGTTTGTCGGATTATTGTCTTATATTTGCAATATTAATGCACTTTATACAACATTGATAACAGATTTATTGAACCTTCTATGCAAAACAACGAGAACAAGACAAAAGAAGAGCTGATTAAAATTATAGAACAATTAGAGAAGAAAGTTGAAGATCTTTCTTCTATGCAGTCATACCCCGTACAAGAACGTTTCCGTGAAAAATACAGTACCCGTATTCTGGACGCCCTGCCCGATATGTTGACAGTTTTCGACCACGATGCAAACATTATTGAACTCGCCTCCTCTCCGTCGACCAATCATGTGGAAGGTATCAATGCCGATAATATCACCCATTCTAACGTAAAAGACATACTTCCGCCGGAAGCCTACGAAAGCGTACGCCAAAATATGGACAGGGTAATCCTTACAGGAGAAAGCTCAACATCCCGGCATGATCTGATGCTGGACGGTATCTTACACCATTACGAAAATCGTATTTTCCCTCTGGATAAGGAATACCTGCTATGTATGTGTCGCGATATATCCGAACAATGGAATGCGGAACAAACCAACAAGAAACAACAAAAAGAGCTGGAAGCCGCCAGAATCAAAGCCGAAGAATCGGACCGCCTGAAATCAGCTTTTCTTGCCAACATGAGTCATGAGATCCGTACCCCCCTGAACGCCATCGTCGGATTTTCCAAATTAGTCATCGACGCTGAATGCACAAACGAGAAGGAACAGTATGCTGAAATCATCGAGAGAAATTCAGAAATATTACTGAATCTGTTCAATGATATTCTGGATTTGTCATCACTCGAAGCCGATTCATTGAGTTTCAATATCCGCCCTATC
>ERZ827168.3138-NODE-3138-length-17437-cov-17.720976_pt1 | contig 17437 bp, 16 predicted proteins | sample MGYA00519868_ERZ827168 | MGnify/ENA primary metagenome ERZ827168 (study PRJEB31778, sample SAMEA3449271) | human gut metagenome | biome: human gut; feature: human-associated habitat; material: faeces | place: United Kingdom | collected 2010/2012 ...
TTTTGATTTGAACCGACTTGACAAATCAAAAACCACCATTTTTTCTAAATACCCGTATTTTTTTAATAAGCGGCGGGTATGATACATACATCAGCTACAAGAAACTTTTTTCATTTCATCTTCCTGCCATATCCGCGGAGGGCCGAACCGTCCTCCGCTTTATGGTGTCCATTTTTGGAAAGACTGCCCCCGTTCCGCTGAACGGGGGCTTTTTATTTTTGGCGAAGTGTGCTATAATCCGTGGTAGACCATCGAAGGGAGGCGACCGCATGGCGCGAAGCCTGAAAGACAAGCTGTACCTGTCCGGGATGGACGGACAGGCGGCGGCGCTGGCGCGCCGATGGGGCGCGGGCTATGAGATCACCGCCTTCTGCTATGCGCCCATGCTGGATACGCCGGAGACGGCCCGGCAGGTGCGCCGGGATATGGAGGGCGTGGATCGTTTCTGGTTTCACGCGCCCTTTGCCGAGCTGACGCCCTGCGCCATCGACCCGCTGGTGCGGCAGGTGGCGGAAAAGCGCCTTTTGCAGGCGGCGGGGCAGGCGGCGGACCTGGGCGTGACGCGGATGGTGTGCCACGGTGGGTTCATCCCCCACGTGTATTACCCGGAGTGGTATGTGGAGCAGTCGGTGCTGTTTTGGCGGGCGCTGCTGGACAAGCTGCCGGAGAATATGACCGTGGCGCTGGAGAACGTGATGGAGCCGTCGCCGGAGACGCTGGTGCAGATCGCGTCCGGGGTGGACGATCCCCGGCTGGGGCTGTGTCTGGACGTGGGCCACGCCAACACCTGCGTCAGCGACACACCGCCGCTGGAATGGATCACACCCATGTCGCCCTGGCTGCGCCATGTGCATCTGCACAGCAACGTGGGCGACACCGACCTGCACCAGGCGCTGGGGGAAGGGAGCATCCCCATGGAGGCGGTGCTGGACGCGGTGCTGCGGGCCGCGCCGGAGGCTACCTTTACCATTGAAAATCAGGACTGCCGCCCATCGCTTATATGGCTGGCGGAGAGAGGCTATATCGAGGAGCACATATGACAGAGCAGGAGCTGCAAGCGTATATACAGGCCATCACCCCGGCGGATCGGGCGGCCATGGATGCCGCGGAAAAGCGGCAGGCGGAGCTGGCCAAGCCGCCGGGCAGCCTGGGGGAGCTGGAGACCATCTCCGTCCGGCTGGCGGGCATCACCGGACAGGTGTGTCCTGCCATGGATAAGTGCCGGGTGGCGGTGTTCGCCGCCGACAACGGCGTGGTGGACGAGGGCGTGTCCTGCGCGCCCCGGTCCGTGACGCGGCAGCAGGCGGTGAACATGACCCGGCACGTGACGGGAATGTCGTCACTGGCCGCGTGCTTCGGCGACCAGGTGGCGGTGGTGGACGTGGGTATGGAGCAGAACCCGCACTGTGACGCCATTTTAGACCGGCATATCCGCCGCACCACCGGCAACATCGCCCGGGAGGACGCCATGACCCGACAGCAGGCGCTGGACGCGCTGGCGGCGGGCATGGAGCAGGCCGCGCTGGCCCGGCGGGACGGCGTGACGGCGCTGGGCATCGGTGAGATGGGCATCGGCAACACCACCACCTCCGCCGCTGTGCTGGCGGTGCTGACCGGGGCGGACATAGACACGGTGACGGGCCGGGGCGGCGGACTGACGGACGAGGGCTTTGCCCGGAAGAAGGCGGTGCTGCGGCAGGCCGTTACCCGGCGGGCCATAGACCGCCGGGATGTGCTGGACGTGCTGGCGGCGGTGGGCGGGCTGGATCTTGCTGCCATGACCGGCGCGTTTTTGGGCTGCGCCCATGAGCGTATCCCCGCGGCGGCGGACGGGTTCATCTCCGTGGCGGCGGCGCTGTGCGCCGTAAGGCTGTGCCCCGCGGCGGCGGACTATCTGTTCCTGTCCCACGACTCCTATGAGCCGGGCTACCGAATGGCGGCCCGGGAGCTGGGCATGACACCTTGTCTGCATTTAGGGATGCGGCTGGGGGAGGGCAGCGGCTGCCCGCTGCTGTTCCGGGTGCTGGAGGGCGCCTGCGGCGTGATGCGGGGTATGGCCACCTTCGCGGAGGCGGCCATACAGGACGATTATCTGGAGGAGATACGGGCGGTGGACGCCTTTACGGTGGAGGGAGCATGAGAGCGTTGTTTATCGGCGGCGGCAAGAGCGGCAAAAGCACCGCTGCCCAAAGGCTGGCGGCATCGCTGGCCGGCGGCGGGCCGCTGTACTACTGGGCCACCATGACGCCCCACGACGGGGAGGACGAGGCCCGCATCCAACGTCACCGGGACGACCGGGCGGGCATGGGCTTCACCACGGTGGAGCGGAGCTTTGACCTGTCGGCGGGGCTGGACGAGATTGACCCGGCGGGCACGGTGCTGTTTGACAGCGTGACGGCCTGCCTGTCGGAGCAGATGTTTCCCTACGGCGGCGAGATGGACGAAAAGGCCGGGGAGCGGGTGCTGGCGGAGCTGCGGCACGTCAGCCTGTATCCGGCTCATTTTATCGCCGTGTGCGACGACATCTGGCGGGGCGGCGAGGAGTACCGGGACGGCACGGAGGTGTACGTCCGGGGTCTGGCCCGTATCTGCCGGGGGCTGGCAGCGGAGTTCGACGTGGTGTGCGAGATGGCCGGGGGGCTGCCCCGGATATGGAAGGGGGCGCTGCCCCGTGGGTGACTGGGTATACGGCTTTTTCATGGCCTGGGGGATGTTTTTGGCCATCCCCTGCCCGAAGAAGGTATGGCGGGAGAGCGCCCGGCGAAAAATGCTGGCGTGCTTGCCGCTGGTGGGCTGCATCGTGGGCGGTGTGTGGGCGCTGTGCGCCTGCCTTGTCCAGTGGCTGCCCGGCCCGCTGGCAGCGGCGCTGCTGGCCGCCGCGCCGTGGCTGGCCACAGGCTTTCTGCATCTGGACGGCTTTATGGACGTGTGTGACGCGGTGATGAGCCGCCGGGATATGGAGACGCGGCGGCGGATATTGAAGGACTCCCACTGCGGGGCGTTCGCGGTGATCTGCATGGTGCTGCTGGCTATGGGCCAGTGGAGCGCGTTTTTGTCGGCCCGGGGGCTGTCCCTGTGGGGGCTGGCGCTGATCCCGGTGGCCAGCCGGTCCTGTGCATCGCTGGCGGTGCTGACGCTGCGGCCGCTGGGCAGCAGCCAGTACAGCGAGATGGCACGGGGCGGCGGGCCGGTGTGGTTCGCGGCGGTGTGCCTGACGGCGTCCGCGGCGCTGCCGGCGGTGCTGGCGGGGAGCTTTGCCCCGCTCATGGCGGCGGCGGGCTACGGCCTGGCGGTGTGGTACGGCTTCCGGCAGCTGGACGGAATGTCCGGCGATATATCGGGCTTCGCCCTGACGGTGGGCGAGCTGTGGGGCGCGGTGACGCTGGCGGTTTGGAGGTAAATATGGAGCTGATCATAGGCGGCGCGTTTCAGGGAAAGCTGGAATACGCCGTGAAGCGATATGGATTGACAGACGAGGATGTATGCGACCTGGCACTGGGTGTACCTGTGCCGGGAAAGCGATGCTATCGGCATCTGGAGGCGCTGAGCCGCCGGGAGGACGTGACACCCTATCTGCCGCTGTTCCGGGACGCGGTGGTCATCACCCGGGAGGTGAACGGCGGCATCGTGCCCATGGACGGGCAGGAGCGGGCGTGGCGGGAGCGCCACGGCGTGCTGGTGCAGCGGCTGGCCCGGGAGGCGGAGCATGTGACACGGGTGCTGTGCGGATTGACGGAGGTGTTGAAATGAAGCTGACGCTGCTGCGGCACGGCGAGACGGAGGGAAGCCGCAACGGACTGTATTACGGGGCGGCGGATATACCGGTGCTGCCCGAATCGCTGGAGGAGCTGAAAAAACGGGCCGCCGGGGGCGTGTACCCCACGGGAAAGCGGTATTACACCAGCGGGATGCTCCGGGCGGAGCAGACGCTGCGGGCCATCTACGGCGACGTGCCCTTTACGGTGCTGCCGGGTCTGCGGGAGATGGATTTCGGCGATTTCGAGATGCGGCCCTATACCGGAGATCTGGAGCACGACCAGGCGTTCCGGGCCTGGGCCGAGGACGCGGAGCACAACGTGTGTCCCCACGGCGAGAGCGCGCCCCAGGTGCTGGCGCGCAGTCTGGAGGCCATCGGGCCGGTGCTGGCGGCGGGGGAGGACGCGGTGTGCGTCATCCACGGCGGCGTGACATCGGGACTGATGATGAGCTGGTTCGGCGGCACGCGGTATGACTACGATCCGCTGCCGGGGACAGGCTATCAGGTGACGGTGGCGGGCGGAAGGCCCGTGAGCTATGAAAAAATACCGAAGGAGTGACGAAATATGGAGCATACCTATAAGACGAGACAGACCTGTTCCAGCCAGATCACGTTCCGGCTGGACGGCGACCGGGTGCATGACGTGCATTTCCGGGGCGGCTGTGACGGCAATCTGAAGGCCGTCAGCAAGCTGGTGGACGGCATGACGGTGGCGCAGATCGAGACGCTGCTGCGGGGGAATACCTGCGGGCCGCGGCCTACGTCCTGCGCCGACCAGCTGGCTATCGCCGTGCGGGAGGCCTACGAGCAGGAACAGCAGTGAGCGAGCGGGGGACGCCGTAAGGCGTCCCCCGCTGCTTTTGCGTCAGCGGATCAGCTTGCGGGAGGCGGCGTATTCGGCGTTGATGTCCGCCAGCTCCTTTTCGCCGTCGATATAGGGCTGGTAGATGGCGTCGATGCGCCCGCCGCCGGCGTTGCCGCAGCCATTGCAGCCGTCACAGGGCGAGCCGCAGGCGTTGAGACTGCGGCGGACGATCTCCTCCCGCTGGGCGCGGGTGGTGTCCTTGATCAGCAGGGAAAACATGGTGTCGCCTCCTATCCGGCCATGGAGAGCATATTCTCCAGGAAGATACCGTAGCCCCGGGTGGGGTCGTTCAGCAGCACGTGGGTCACAGCGCCCACGATGCGGCCGTTTTGCAGAATGGGGCTGCCGCTCATGCCCTGCACGATGCCGCCGGTGGCGTCCAGCAGACGCTGGTCGGTGATGTGCAGGAGCATATTGCGGGTGGATGCGCCGTCGCCGTAGACGCGGACGATGTCCACCGTGTATTCCGCCGTGTCGTCACCGTGGACGGTGGCGAGAATGGTGGCGCGTCCCGTTTTGACCTGGCTGGGCGAGGCCACCGGCACGGGCGTGCCGCCGGTGAGGAAGCCGGCGTCCGCCACCGTGCCGAAGATGCCGCCGTCGCTGTTGACGGTGACGGTGCCCACGTCACGCTGGACGGAGAAGTCGCCTTTCAGCTCGCCGGGATCGCCCTTGACGCCCTTTTTCACCGCCTTGACCGTGGTCTCCATGATCGAGCCGGAGGACAGCGGCATGAGCTGGGCGGTGTCCACATCGGTGATGCCGTGGCCCAGCGCGCCGTACTGCCCTGTGGACGGGTCATAGTAGGTCAGCGTGCCGATGCCCGCCATGCTGTCCCGTATCCATGCGCCCAGCTGCCACGTACCGCTGCTGTTCTGCACAGGGCAGGCGGTCATGGACAGCGTGCGCTGGCCGCGGTGTACCGTCAGCGCCAGCGGCTCGCCGCCGTTGGTTTGCAGCAGCGCCTGCACCTGCTCCGTGGAGGAGATGTGCCGGCCGCTCACGGCGGTGATGATGTCGCCCTCCCGCAGGCCGCACTGGCGGGCCGGACAATCACTGTTCTCCGTCAGGCCCACCACCAATACGCCGTCGGCAAAGAGCTTGATGCCCACCGCTTTCCCCAAGGGGATCACGGTCTTCTCCTCCGCGGGGGAGGCCAAAGCCTGCTGCCAGCACAGAGAGAGCGCGAATACGACGGCCAGCAGCCATCCGGCGCTGCGCCGTATTGTTGAGGTCTTGCGCGTTTCATACAAGCTACTCACCCCTCGTTTTCTTTTGTTTTGTCGCCGCGACAGCTTTACTTTGCGCAGAGGATGCCCAACACATGAAATGAAAAAGCAGGTCGAATTGGAAAATGGCGCGGTGGAGCGGAATTTGAGGGCTGGAAAATTTTGCGTGAAAAAGCGCCTGCCGTCAGGCAGGCGCTGGGGGATCATCTATATTGGCCTTCGATGTCGCTCCAACGCGGAATGTCGAGCCGAACGCGGTAATGTGCCTCATAGTTGTCCAAAAATTGCCGCTTCCAGGTAGCCGCTGCGTTATGCGTCTTGGGATTTTGATAGACGGTCTCCTCGATGGCGGAGATAAAATCCTCTAAGCAGCGGAACATGGGGATATTCCCGGGACGGTCGCTGTACCACACACCGGGGCGTATCTTATGTACCACGCCCTGCTTGACTTGCAGGTTGATGGCCCACCCGTCCATGCGCCGTGTAATCTGCCAGACTTTTTTCAGCCACAGGTCTTTGACGGTCACGATGCCGTCATCACTCATGTCGTAGCCGAAGATCAGATAGTCCACATCCAGCATATAGGGTTTGTTGATGATCTCCTCCTCATACATACGGAAATCCGCGATGTCAAAACCGGGGCTTGCGGAGCGGTTGAACGCCTTGACTTCCAAAAGCCCGGTCGTCCTGTCGTCGGGGTTCAGAAAAAAGTCTGGCGGCATCTGTGTGTTTTCAGAGGGAGCATACTCAATACCACGTTTATCGAACCAGCCTTGCAACCATTCCTGAATGATATTGCCCACCACATCCTTCTGCTTGACGATGATGTCCACATCACCGAAAAAGAACCTGATCTGCCCTTGCAGCTCAAGAATGCGGTCTTCGTGTATCAGTTTATCATACACCTGTTGTGCGGTCAATCTCATAATCACACCTCATTGTATACGTCCAAAAGCCTGCCTGCGACCTGCTGTATAACGGGGACGACCACTGTGTTGCCCAAAAGATCGTAACCGTCCTCAAGGGATACGTTGAATTGATAGGTATCGGGATAGCCGAACAAACGCAGGCCCTCGCGCAGGGTCAGAGTCCGCAAACCCTCGCCGTCCACCACAAACAGGTGCTGCATATCCATGGCCACCAGTGTCGGCGCGATGTCCTGCGGGTTCAGCACCTTGCTGATCTCGAAGGACATTTTTCCGGCTACGATATTGTAGCCTTTGGGAAGCATGGTGTCCGGTACGCGGGTCTTTCCCACCTTCTTCTTGGGATGCTCCAGTTTCAGATAGCCTTTGGCCGTCAGATCAGCCAGCAGCTTATCCAGATCCGGGCAGTCAAAAAAGGTGCGTATCTGATCTTCAGTCAGGGGCATTCCATCCATCCAGTCAATACCGATCTCGGCAGCCCATTTTTTCTTCCGCCTCTCCTTCAACAGTCGATTGAGAAGCTCTCGCTCGGTGGAGGATACCGTGCCTTTATAACCGATGTCCCAACTATGGATATTGTTAGGGCCGCCGCGCTTGTCTTTGATGGACTTACCGTAAAGCTCCTGTAACGGGTAGTGGCGGAGAACGAGCTGGACAAAGGGACTCTGTGAAACGGGTAAGCCTGTTTCCAGTATGCTGTCCAGCGCAGCCTGCTTCCGGTCAAACTTCCGAACATCGGGTTTGTGCTTTTTCGTTCCAACGATGTAAATGCGTTTCCGATCCTGAGGGACGCCAAAGTTCTTGGCGTTCAAAATACGCCACGATACTTCGTAGCCGAGATCCTCGAGTGTTTGCAGAATGGTGGCAAAGGTCCGACCGACCTTGTCTTTCTTATCAGCTTTGTCATGGGTCACAAGGCCTTCTACGTTCTCCAAAAGAAATCCAGAAGGATCTTTTTCTTTGAGAATTCTTGCCACATCAAAGAACAATGTGCCGCGTGTGTCCTCAAAGCCAAGCCGCTTGCCGGCAGCGGAAAAGGCTTGACAGGGAAAGCCGGCCAGCAAAAAATCAAAGTCGGGGATGTCTGATGCTGCGATCTGCGTAATGTCTCCGTGTATCATCTCACCGGGATGGTTTTGCCGTAAAACATCGATGGCATAGGACTTGATCTCAGAGGTGAAGACACATTGCGGCACGAGGCCTCTGTCCTCGCAGGCTAATTCAAAGCCTTTCCTGATGCCGCCGATGCCTGCGAAGAGGTCAATGAAGCGAACGGTCGTTGTGTTGTCCATGTGAACCTCCTTTCAGACATACATTCAATTTTACTATACCACAACTTCCTACTGCAAACAAGACGGTCACGACGAGAAATTTGCCGGGATTGACAGGCTGTGGACGGGCGGATATAATCTAACCTGTATGCGTGTGCGCAAATTTGTATTGAAAGAAGGTGCGGGCTGTGGGCGATCCGTTTTATGACTGCCATCCGGCGGTGAATTTCCTCTATTTCGCCATGGTCATCACCTTTTCCATGTGTCTGATGCACCCGGTGTGCCTGGTGTTCTCCCTGGTCGGGGCGATGTGGTACACGGCCCGGCTGCGGGGCGGCAGGGCACTGCGGGGCTATCTGCGGTGGATCATCCCCATGATGGTCATGGCGGCGCTGGTGAACCCGGCCTTCGTCCACCAGGGCGTGACGCTGCTGGCCTATCTGCCCTCCGGCAATCCGCTGACGCTGGAGAGCATCCTGTACGGCCTGGCGGCGGCCTGTATGCTGGCGGCGGTGGCGCTGTGGTTCTCCTGCCTCAGCGCGGTGATGACCTCGGACAAGTTCATCTATCTGTTCGGGAGGGTGATCCCGGCGCTGTCGCTGGTGCTGAGCATGACGCTGCGGTTCGTGCCCCGGTTCAAGCGGCAGTTTCAGGCGGTGGCGCAGGCCCAGCGCTATATGGGGCGCGACACCGCCAACGGCTCCCTGCACCAGCGGACGAGAAACGCGCTGAAGGTGTTTTCCATCATGGTGACGTGGAGCCTGGAGAGCGCCATCGACACGGCGGACAGTATGCGCAGCCGGGGCTACGGCGAGCCGGGGCGCACCGCCTTTTCCATCTACCACTTTGACGACCGGGATCGGGGGCTGCTGCTGTGGCTGTTGTTCTGCGGCGTATATCTGCTGGCCGGGACGCTGGCCCGCGGCATGAAGTTCCGCTACTATCCCATGCTGATGGGGGCGCAGCCCCAGGCCATCACCGTCAGCTTTTTTGCCGTATATCTGCTGCTGTGTCTGACACCGGTGGGGCTTTCACTGGTGTCCGGCCACCGCTTCCGCAGTCTTGAGAAAGGAGGGCGCACCGTATGAACGAGGTGTTTCGGCTGGAGCATTTCAGCTTCACCTATCCCCAGCAGCGCCGCAGGGCGCTGGACGACGTATCGCTGACCGTGCGCCCGGGGCAGTTTTGGGTGCTGTGCGGCCCGTCGGGCTGCGGCAAGTCCACGCTGCTGCGCCAGTGCAAGTCGGTGCTGACGCCCCACGGCGCGGCGGAGGGCGGTATCTTCTTTGAGGGTGTGCCGCTGCAGGATGTGCCCAACCGGCGGCAATCGTCGGAGATCGGGTTCGTATTGCAGTCGCCGGAGCACCAGGTGGTGACGGACAAGGTGTGGCACGAGCTGGCCTTCGGCATGGAGAGTCTGGGCTTTGACACGCCGTCCATCCGCCGCAGGGTGGCAGAGATGGCGTCGTTTTTTGGTATTCAGGACTGGTTTTACAAGGACGTGGATCAGCTGTCCGGTGGACAGAAGCAGCTGCTGAGCCTGGCGTCGGTCATGGTTTTGCAGCCCAAGGTGCTGATCCTGGACGAGCCCACCAGCCAGCTTGACCCCATCGCGGCGTCGGAATTCCTGCAGACGCTGGGCCGCATCAACCGGGAGCTGGGCACGACGGTGATCCTGACGGAGCACCGGCTGGAGGAGGCGTTGCCCCTGGCCACGGACGCGGCGGTGCTGGACGGCGGCAGGCTGCTGTGTACCGGCACGCCGTCGGAGGTGGGGCGGCAGCTCCGTGACCGTGGCCACGGGATGTTTTTGGCCATGCCCGCCGCCATGCGGGTGTGGGCCAGCGTGCGCAGCGACGCGCCCTGCCCTGTCACCGTGCGGGAGGGTCGGGATTTCCTGCAGATATGGCACAAGGATCATCCGCTGCGGCCCTTGCCGGAGGAGGTGCGCCCCGCCCGGGGCGAGCCGGTGCTGGAGGGGCGGGGGCTGTTCTTCCGCTATGAGCCGGGGCTGCCGGACGTGGTAAAGGGATTGGACATTACCGTGCGTCGGGGCGAGTTCATGGCGCTGCTGGGCGGCAACGGCGCGGGCAAGACCACCAGCCTGCACCTTCTGTCCGGGGCGCTGACGCCCCAGCGGGGCGAGGTGAAGCGGACGGGACGCATCGGGGCGCTGCCCCAGAACCCACAGGCGCTGTTTGTGAAAAAGACCGTCCGGGATGACCTGTGCGAGGTGTTCGACGGGCAGAGGATAGACCCGGAGCTGAAGGAGCGCCGCGTCGCCCAGGCGGTGTCGCTGTGCCGGCTGACGGAGCTGCTGGACCGGCATCCCTATGACCTGTCCGGCGGCGAACAGCAGCGGACGGCGCTGTGCAAGGTGCTGCTGCTGGACCCGGAGATACTGCTGCTGGACGAGCCCACCAAGGGGCTGGACGCGGAGTTCAAGCAGGAGCTGGCGTCCATCCTCCGGGCGCTGACGGCGGGGGGCGTGACCATCCTTATGGTCAGCCACGATGTGGAGTTCTGCGCCCGCTATGCCCACCGCTGCGCGCTGTTTTTCGACGGCAGTATCGTGACGGAGGGCGCACCCCGGGCGTTTTTCTCCGGCAACAGCTTCTATACCACCTCCGCCGACCGCATGGCCCGGGAGCTGTGCCCCGGCGCGGTGACGCCGGAGGACGTGATGGCCGTTATCGGCGGCGATATGCCGCCTGAGCCGGCCGTTGACCGGGCGTATCAGCCGCTGCCGCCGGTGGCGGAGGAGGCGGCGACGTGGAAGCCGGCCAAGCTGCCCTGGTGGCGCAGGTGCATCGCCGCCGTGGCCAGCGCCGTGGCGCTGTTCATTTTCTGGAACGCGGCGGAGCGCACCGACCTGACGGCCCTGGTGGGCGGCGGCACGGTGTCGGAGGCCGGGTGGGACGCGCTGCGGATGTACGGGCTGTTCATCGTGGCGCTGCTGGTGATGGTGGCCGCCATAGGCCGCCGTTCCCCGCCGCCCACGCTGGTGCAGACCCCGGTGGAGAAGCGGAGGCTGTCCAAGCGGACGCTGACCGCCACGGTGCTGATCCTGCTGTGTATTCCGGCCACGCTGTTCATCGGCTGCTACTACGGCGGCACGCAGAACTACTATCTGCTGTCGGTGCTGGTGATGCTGGAGTGTATGCTGCCGTTCTTCATGGTGTTTGAGGGGCGCAAGCCCCAGGCCCGGGAGCTGGTGGTCATCGCGGTGCTGTGCGCCCTGGGCGTGGCGGGCCGGGCGGCGTTCTTTATGCTGCCCCAGTTCAAGCCGGTGATGGCGCTGACCATCATCGCCGGGGTGGCCTTCGGCGGCGAGACAGGCTTTTTGGTGGGGGCGATGACCATGCTGGCCAGCAATTTCCTGTTCTCCCAAGGGCCGTGGACGCCGTTCCAGATGTTCAGCATGGGCATCATCGGCTTTTTGGCGGGGGTGCTGTTCCGCAAGGGCTGGCTGCGCCGCAGCCGCGGCGCGCTGTGCGTGTACGGTGCGATCGCCGCTGTGGTGATCTACGGCGGCATCATGAACCCGGCCTCGGCGCTGATGTACAGCCAGGAGGTGCGGTGGAAGGTGCTGGTGACGTACTACATCACCGGCTTCCCCATGGACTGCGTCCATGCCGCCGCCACGGTGCTGTTTCTGCTGGTGCTGGCCGAGCCTATGCTGGAGAAGCTGGACCGCATCAAGGTGAAATACGGGCTGGTGGAGTAAAAAGAACATCCCGCAGGCGTGAGCCTGCGGGATGTGTTTATATGTAGGGGATCAGAACTTGTCCTTATTGAAGATGCGGAGGATCTCGTCGAAGGACTTGTCCATGTCGTCCTGACCCTGCTCGCCCTTGGCCTCGTCCAGAGGCTGGGGCGCGGCGGCGCTGCCGGTAGACGTCTCGGCGGCGGGCTTGGTGACAGCGGCGGCGTTGGCGGCCTGCTGCTCCTCGTCGAAGCCAGTGGCGATGACGGTGACGCGGATCTCATCGTCCAGCGTCTCGTCGAAGGCTGCGCCGAAGATGGTCAGCGCATCGGGATGGACGGCCTGCTGCACCAGCGTGGCGGCCTGCTCCACCTCCTCCAGCCCGATGTCCATCGAGCCGGTGACGTTGATCAGCACGCCCTTGGCGCCGTTGATGGACGTTTCCAGCAGGGGGGAGGAGATGGCCATGCGGGCGGCCTCCTCGGCCTTGCCCTTGCCGGCGGCGCGGCCCACGCCCATGTGGGCCAGACCCGCGTCCTTCATCACGGTGGTGACGTCGGCAAAGTCCAGGTTGATGAAGCCGGTGTCGCGGATCAGGTCGGAGATGGACTGCACCGCCTGGCGCAGTACGTCGTCGGCGATCTCGAAGGCGTTGGCAAAGGTGATCTTCTGATCGGTGGCGTATTTCAGCCGCTCGTTGGGAATGATGACCAGGGAGTCCACCTTCTGGCGCAGCTCCTCGATGCCCTGCTCCGCCTGGGTCATGCGGCGGCGGCCCTCGAAGCCGAAGGGCTTGGTGACCACGCCCACGGTGAGGATGCCCGCCTCGCGGGCGATCTCCGCCACCACCGGGGCGGCGCCGGTGCCCGTGCCGCCGCCCATGCCGGCGGTGATGAACACCATGTCGGTGGTCTCCAGCGCCTTGGCCATCTGATTGCGGCTCTCCTCGGCGGCCTTACGGCCCACGTCGGGGTTAGAGCCGGCGCCCTTGCCGCCGGTGAGCTTTTCGCCGATCTGGATCTTATAGTTAGCGCTGGAAGCGTTCAGCGCCTGCTTGTCCGTATTTACCGCCACAAAGTCCACACCCTGGGCGCCGCTGCGTACCATGCGGTTGACCACGTTGTTGCCGCCGCCGCCGACGCCTACGACCTTGATGTTGACCACATTTTCCGGCCCTGTTTCCAATCCGAAAGCCATGTCTGCTCCTCCTGCCATAATTTGTATGAAAACGACACTTTATCTGCGTGTAAATGCTATATCTTGTATTGTATAACGGAATGGGAGGTCAGTCAAGACCTCCCATCCAATTTGGTGAAAAACTTTCCCCGTGGTCAACGTTATTCCGGGATAAATCGCGCTTTTCCGTCCTGCATCATGTTGACCGTGCCTTTTTCGTTGACCTCCAGCTTTTCCACCACGGCCAGCAGATAATCCAGCTTGTAGCCGTAGTCGGTGCTGCGGGGGAAGCACACGTCAAAGCGGTCCAGATAGCGCAGGGTGATCTGAGACGGGTCGGTCAGGTCGATGGACTGCACATCCCCGGCCAGCGCCCGGTCGTCCAGTGCCTGGAGCAGCTCCAGCAGCTGCTCCAGCGCCAGCGTTTGGTCATCGGCGGTGGCGGCCTCGCTGCCTACAACGGGGTCGATCAGCGTCAGGCCCTCCACCTGCGGCAGCTTTTTGGCGGCGGCAGGGGACATCTGATCCACGATGATGCCCTTGTCACACAGCAGGTACGCCTGCCCGTCCTGGATCACCGCCGCCGGGGAGGTGCACTCCGTGACCACGATGGACAGTGTGTCCGGCAGGGTACGGCGGAACTGCACCGTCTCCACATAGGGCAGCGTCCTGCGGATGCGGGCCGCGGCGTCGTATTTGTTCATCAGGAACAGGTTGTCGCCCTCCCTGATCTGGGCGGCCTGGATGATGGTGTCCCGGTCGTAGCGGCTGTTGCCGCTGACGTGGATGGTGCGGATGCGGAAAAACAGCGTCAGGGCCAGGGTAATGGCGGTGCAGATGACCACAAATGCCAGCAGCTTATAGAGAAACGCAAAGCGTCCCTTGCTGCGCCGGCGGCTGTATCGCTTTCTCGCCATACTCTTCATCCCTTTCTCTCAGGTGTATCGCCGCTATGCGGCGTCAATGGTGTCTGTGATGTCCGCGCCCAGCGCGGCCAGGTCGCCGGGGAGGTTTTCGTAGCCCCGGCGGATGTGGTGGACGCCCTGGACGGTGGTGATGCCCTGGGCGGCCAGCCCGGCCACCGCCAGCGCCGCGCCGCCCCGCAGGTCGGTGGCCACGGTGTCTGCGCCGTGGAGCTGCTCCACGCCGCAGACCACAGCCACGCGGCTCTCGGTACGGATGTCCGCGCCCATGCGGATCAGCTCCGGTACGTGGCGGTAGCGGCTCTGGAACATATTCTCCACGAACACCGTCGCGCCCCGGCTTTGCAGCAGTGCCGCCATGAAAATGGCCTGACAGTCGGTGGGGAAGCCGGGATAGGGCGCGGTGCGTAGGGGGGACAGGGCCTGTAAACGGCCTTCGCTTGTCAGATGGATGGTATCCGCTGTGCAGTCCAGCCGGCAGCCCGCCTGCTGGAGCGCTGTGGTGACGGCGGCCAGATGGCGGTGGTCCGCACCCAGCAGGGTGATGTCCCCGCCGGCGGCCGCCGCCGCGCACAGGTATGTAGCGGTGACGATGCGGTCCGGGATGACCCGGTGGGTACAGCCGTGGAGCGCTTTCCCCGGCGACACGGTGATGACCGAGCCGCCTGCGCCCCGCACCTCCGCGCCCATGGCGCACAGGAACGCCTGCAGATCGCTGATCTCCGGCTCGCGGGCGGCGTTGCAGATGACGGTGTCGCCCTCTGCGCCGCAGGCGGCCAGCATGGCGTTCTCCGTCGCGCCCACGCTGGGGGAGGCCAGGACGATCTCGCAGCCCGTCAGGCGGCGGCCCCGGCAGTACAGCTTGCCGCCGTTTTCCTCGATGGACGCGCCCAGGGCGCGGAGCGCCGCCAGGTGCAGGTCGATGGGCCGCGGCCCGAGCTCGCAGCCGCCGGGATAGCTCAGCTCCGCCCAGCCGCACCGGGCCAGGATCGCCCCCAGGAAGATCACCGATGAGCGCATACGGCGCATCAGTGACTGGGGAATGTCGCACCGGGTCAGCGCGGCGCTGTCCACCAGCAGGTCGCCGCCGTCCCACTGGGCGCGGCAGCCTAAGTACCGCAGGATGTCGCAGGCCGAGTCCACGTCGCTGAGGTGGGGACAGCCCTGTATGCGGCAAACGTCCCCGGCCAGCAGCGCGGCGGCCAAAATGGGCAGAACGCTGTTCTTCGCGCCCTGCACGGTGATCTCGCCCCGGAGCGGCTTGCCGCCCCGGATGGTGATATGACTCATATTACCCCTCCCGCCCCTCATGTTGGCTTACAGGCCATTGTATGAGGGGACGGCCCTCAGGGGTGCATCAGCGGAGCAGGGAGGTCACGGCGTCGTAGATGCGCTGGGTGGCATCGGGGATGCCCAGCGCCTTCATGGCGCGGGCCATGCGCTCCTGCTTCTCCGGGGAGGAGAGGATGGAGGACACCGCGTCGTACAGCGCGTCGCCGGAGCATTCCGGCTCGGTGAGCACCAGCGCGCCGCCGTGCTGCTCCAGCAGCCGGGCGTTCTTCTCCTGGTGGTTGTTGGTGACGTAGGGGGAGGGGACCATGACCGTGGGCTTGCCAAGAGCGGTCAGCTCGCTGATGGTGGAGGCGCCGGCCCGGCTCAAAACCACGTCGGCGGCGGCCATGACCACATCCATGTCGTAGATATACTGGCGCACGTCCAGCCGGGGCTGGCCGGCAAGACCCAGGTCGCGCAGCTGACGGGAGACGGCGTCCCAGCCGCCGCTGCCCACGGCGTGGATGTGGTGGAAGGGGAAGCCCTCCGCCTGCTCCCGCCGCAGCATGGCCACGGTGTCCTCGTTCATGTGGCTGGCGCCCAGGCTGCCCCAAAAGGATACCACAAGGGGCGCGTCGTCGTCAAAGCCCAGCTTTTTCCGGGCCTCGGCCTTGGTCAGGCGGAAGAAGTCGCCCCGGACGGGCGTGCCGGTGACGGCGATGCGCTCCGGGTGACGGTAGTGGCGGCGGCAGTCCTCGAAGCCCACCATGATGAGGCCGGCGTAGTTCTCCAGCATCCTTGTGGTCAGGCCGGGGATGATGTTGCTCTCGTGTACCGCCGTAGGGATATGGGCCTTGGCGGCGGCCTTGACCATGGGGTAGCTGGCGTAGCCGCCGGTGCCCACCACCAGGTCGGGCTGGAAGCTCCGCAGGATGGCCCGGGCGGTACGGCCCGACGCGGCCAGCACCCGCAGGGCGTGGAGGTTGTGGCGCAGCCCCTCGCCGTTGAGACGGCGGCGGAAGCTGCTGACCTCCACGGCGGCATAGTCGTAGCCCGCCTTCGTTACCAGCTCCCGCTCCATGCCGGTGGGCGTACCCACGAACAGGACCGCGGTATCCGGGTCCTTCTCCCGCATATAGCCGGCCAGGGCCAGCGCCGGGTTGACGTGTCCCGCAGTACCACCGCAGGTAAAAATGACTCTCATGCTGTTACTCCCTTGCGCCGTCTGCGGCGCGGACGCCCATATTTCAATACGAGCTGTAATTTATTTGCAGAATAATACGGTTTGTTGTCAGATTTTAGCGGCTAACCCGCTTTGGGTGCGGGGATCTGCCGCGATACGCTGAGGACCAGACCCATCTCCACCAGCTGGAGACACAGGGCCGTGCCGCCGTAGCTGAAGAAGGGGAGGGAGATGCCGGTGGTGGGGACGAAGCCGGACACCACGGCGATGTTCAGAAACGTTTGCAGGGCCAGGTGGGTCATGATGCCCACCACCAGCAGCGCGCCGAAGCGGTCGCGGGCGTGGAGGGCGATCCAGAAGCCCCGGAGGATCAGCAGCGAGAAGATGATCATGATGACGCACGCGCCGATGAGGCCCAGCTCTTCACATACCACGGAGAAGATGAAATCGTTGTACTGCTCCGGCAGGTACAGGAACTTCTGCCGCCCGCGGCCCAGGCCCACGCCCAGCAGACCGCCCGAGCCGATGGTGATCAGGCTTTGGGCCAGCTGGTAGCCCTTGCCGTAGTAGTCCAGCCAGGGGTCGTGCCACATCTCGATGCGGGATGCGCCGTATTTGATGACGCCGGCCTCCGCCAGCTTGACGAACAGGAAGCCGATGACGCCCACGCCGGTGACACCTGCCGCCACCAGCCACGCATGGATGCCGCCTACGATCATCAGCACCGCGCCGGTGGCCACGATGAGCACTGTGCCGGACAGGTGGGGCTCTAACATCATCAGCACGGAGATGACGCCCAGCAGCGCCAGGTAGGGCAGGATGCCCTGACGCCACGTCAGCATTTTCTCCCGCTTTTTGGAGATGGTGTCGGAGAAGTAGACGATGACCGCCAGCTTGGCGATCTCCGACGGCTGGAACTGGAACACACCCCTGATGCCCAGCCATCGGGTGGCGTTGTTGGAGGTGATGGCCAGCGGGTTGTGGGGGATGATGACCAGGATCAGCAGAAACAGCGCGAAGCCTACTAAAATACGCGCCCCGCCCCGCCAGCGCTGGTAGTTGAACTTGCCCACCATGAACATGGCCACCAGGCCGATGGCGGCGAAAATGGCCTGGCGCTTGAAGTAGT
>ERZ827168.3139-NODE-3139-length-17433-cov-4.733053_pt1 | contig 17433 bp, 13 predicted proteins | sample MGYA00519868_ERZ827168 | MGnify/ENA primary metagenome ERZ827168 (study PRJEB31778, sample SAMEA3449271) | human gut metagenome | biome: human gut; feature: human-associated habitat; material: faeces | place: United Kingdom | collected 2010/2012 ...
CGAAGAGCTCAACAATGTGTCCGGCGGCGGCTGCCGCAAGGGCGACGGAAGACTGATCGTTTCCGCCGGCTATTCATGCGGATATTGGGAATGCAACAAATGCGGAGTGAAATGGAAAAATGCCGGTTACGGTACTTTTAAGTGCAGTAGGTGCGGAAAATCATCACATTGCAATAACTGCTACTGGTGCTCATATGAAAAAGGGCTTTGGCTTTGCAATAACAAGGATAAATGAACCGGTTCGGGCATATGCGTTATATTTTGAACCCCAATATTGCCCTGCGTTCATGGCAGCTCGTCCCGTATGCATATTACATAAAAGGCGAGCGGAACGCGAAAGGGCTCAAAAAAGACGAATTCGGATTCTTGTCCGCGTGTGACGGAAAGACCGTACTCCCGTCCGGGGAGGACAGCGACCTTGCGCGCAGATTCCTCGCAAACGGCATGATACATCCGGCGGAGGAAGGCGAAGAGCTGTCGGCTTGGAGCAAGCCGCGTGTCTGCAAAAACCGTTATTTTCCGGCGATGAATCTGATGATAACCGGCAGATGCAACTATAACTGCATTCATTGCTTCAACGCCGCCGACAACGCGCCTCTCATGAGCGAGTGGACGATGGACGAAATGAATACGCTTCTTGATCAGGCGCGCGACTGCGGAATCAATGCCTTTACCATCACAGGCGGCGAACCTATGCTGCATAGGAATTTCTTTGAAATAATCGAAGGCATTTATTCGCGCGGAATGTATGTCGAAGAGCTGAATACAAACGGATATTTCATAAACGGCAAAGCGCTTGAACGCATGAGGTCGATCGGCTGCATACCGCTCGTGAAAATATCCTTTGACGGCATCGGATATCACGACTGGATGAGAAACCACAAGGGCGCCGAGGAAACGGCGCTTCGGGCGATAGCCTTGTGTGTCGAAAACGGCTTCCCCGTCAAGGTACAGACAAACATGAACCGCCGGAACTGCGATTCCATGCATGAAACTGCAGAAATGCTCGACGCCATGGGTGTGAACGAAATGCGTATCATCCGCACGACCGAAGCACCGCGCTGGCTGCGGAATGCGGGAGATGCCTGTCTTACGTTTGAAGAATACTACGACAAGGCGCTCCTTCTCTGGAAGGAATATGCCTCGGAGGACCATGTTATGGCTCTGACCGTGTGGCAGTTCGGAACTCTGTATCCGAGAGCAGGGGTCTATACTCTCGCCGCAGTGAATTCCTGCACCGGAGAATATCGCGAAACCGCCCCCGTCTGCAAGGGTAACCGCGGAATGATTGCCGTCTCGGCAAACGGGAATGTGTTTCCCTGTCATCAGATGTCCGGTTATTACGAGCAGCACGGCGACAATCTCGGAAACGTAAAGCAGACTCCGCTTGAAGAACTGCTTTCGGGCGGAATGTATCTCGACGAGGTCTGCACGACCCTCGGGACGCTGCGCGAAAAAAACGAAAAATGCGGAAATTTTTGCATTGTACGTGCAAGGTTTCCGCATTCCGCGATTTTACGGACAGAGACAAACGAAAAAAACAACATTCAAAAAACTAAAGACAAAATGAAAAAGATGAAATCACTTCTTTGGGGCCTGACCGCCCTGCTCGCTGCCAGCGGATTCGTCGCATGCGACGACAACGACGACGGATACTGGTACCTCTACCCCAACGCTCTGGTGACGGTGAAGCCCGTCGACTCGCAGTCGTTCTACATGCAGCTCGACGACGACACCACGCTCCAGCCCGCCAACATGAAGGGATCGCCTTTCGGCGACAAGGAGGTGCGCGCGCTGACCAACTACACGCGTCTTCAGGAGAAGAGCGAGCTCTACGATCAGTTAGTGTACGTCAACTGGATCGACAGCATCCTGACCAAACCCGCCATCACCGTCGCCGAGGCCGAAGCCGAAGGTCTGACGCAGCAGGATCCCGTGGAGATCGTCCGCGACTGGGTGACCATCGCCGAGGACGGTTACCTCACGCTGCGCTTCCGCACCAAATGGGAGGGTGACAACCGCACGCCCCATCTGGTGAACCTGGTGACGGGCGTCAACCCCGAGAATCCCTACGAGGTGCAGTTCCGCCAGGACAACAACGGCGACGGACAGCGCATATGGGGCGACGGCCTCGTGGCCTTCCGACTCGACGGACTGCCCGACACCGAGGGTAAGACGGTGAAGCTCAAGCTCACGTGGAAATCGTTCTCGGGTCCCAAGTCGGCGGAGTTCGACTACCGCACGCGCGCTACCACGTCGGAGGGCGCCGCGACCGCCGAAGTCCGCCCCGCGCTGAAGCTGCAATAGCGCAGGCGCGCGACAAGCGGACGAATAATCGCATTTCGTCGCGGAGAATGGCGATAAACGATTAATTTTGCAAATACTCCGCTCCGACCGCACCGAGAAACCTGCGGTCGGAGTCGGGCACCACGGAACGGATGCCGCACGGGTATCCGCCGCACAGTGCCCCGCCCGTAATTATGACCCGAACCGAAAACATAGACGAAACGCAACTCGTACAGCTCGTTCGCGCAGGCAATCCCGCCGCGATGAAGGAGCTGTACGTCCGTTATGCAGGCTACATGACCGCCGTGGCATCGCGCTACATAGCCGACCGCGACAGCGTGCGCGACGTGTTGCAGGAGAGTTTCGTGAGGATCTTTTCGGCCGTCGCGAATTTCGAATACCGCGGCGCGGGGTCGCTGCGCGCATGGATGACCCGCATAACGGTCAACGAAGCCCTCAAGCATCTGAAGCGGCGCGAGCGGTTCGACCTTCAGCTGTCCGACCGCGACATGCCCGACGCGGCGGACGACGGCGACGATCCGCCCCCGACCGAGGTTCCGCAATCGGTCATACAGGAGATGGTCCGCGAGCTGCCGACAGGCTACCGAACTGTTTTCAACCTCTACGTCTTCGAAGGCCGAAGCCACCGCGAAATAGCCGACCTGCTGGGCATAGCCGAAAGCTCGTCGGCATCGCAACTCCACCGCGCCAGAAACATACTGGCCAAACGCATCCGAGAATATGAACGCACAAACCGACGATATGAACGACAAATGGCTGAATGATCTGCGCGACCGCATGGCCGACTATCGGGAGCCCGCCCCCGAGGATCTGTGGGACGACATAGCCCGCGAGCTGGACCGCGCGAGCGTACCCGCTGTACCCGCGGCGCCTGTCGTGCCGCCGCGCAACGTCGTAGCGCTGTGGATGCGCCGTGCGGCCGTGGCGGCCATGCTCGCGCTCGCACTGGCGTTGGGTTACACGCGTCTTTCGCGCGATGCCGCACCTGCGCCCGACCTTCTGCCCGATCTTTTGACCGAAGTGACGGGGGCTGACATGGCCGAAGAGTCGGCGCTCGCCGTCGCCGCGCACGACGTTCCGAAAGTCGGAATATCGGGAAAACGCGTCGCCGCGTCCGCGCGGGGGAAAGTGCGGACGCAGACCGAAACGGCGGAAAGCGTACTTGCGGCCAAGCGCGCCACGACCTTTGCTGCGCAGCAGGCAGAATCGGCAGACGGGGTGTCGTCGGCGCTCGGGAGCGGTGAAAACGAGGTCGCCGAAAGCAGCGTCGGGAACAGTGCGGAGAGCCGCGCCGAAACCGCGGCCGAAACGAGGAAAGGCTATGCCGCGACGGGCGGGCGCCGTATTCCCGCAGCGGATTCGGGACATGCCGCAAAGCGCACGGCAGGCAGCATACGGGGGCGGCTGACGGCCGATGTATATCTGTCGGGACTCGCTGCGGGTGCATCCGATTCGCAGCATTCGGTGAGCGGCGCGATGATGGTCAGCGCCGACCGATACCGTTCGGAGGCGGGGATGGTCGATCCGCTCGACGATCCGCTGACCGTCGTCATGCTCTACAACCGCAACGCCCCCGTCGACACCGAGATAAGGCATCGGCAGCCGCTGAGATTCGGATTCTCGCTGCGTTGCATGATAACCCCCGCCATCGGCATCGAGAGCGGACTGACCTATACGCTGCTCCGATCGGATATAAGCTCGGGCGGCGCGGAGTGCTATTACGACGAGGACCGCACGCTGCACTACATGGGCATACCCGTCAATCTGGTGTGGAACGCATGGTCGGGCAAACGGCTGACGTTCTACCTCTCGGGCGGCGCGAGTGTGGAGAAGTGCGTTTCGGGACACTCCGAGACCCGCTACGTCCTCCGCGACCGCGGCGAATCGACCGAACGTCGGAGCATGGAAATCAAGCCGCTGCAATGGTCGGTCGCGGCCGCTGCGGGACTGCAATACAACCTGTCGCCGTGCACGGGACTCTACGTCGAGCCCGGGATCGGCTACTACTTCGACAACGGCAGCGAAACGGAGACCACTTACAGCAAACGCCCCCTCAACTTCAATCTCAACCTGGGAATAAGGATCTCGTTCAGATAAAATAAGTGCGGCGGGACCGTCGTTGCTGTTCGCCGACGGCGGCATGAATGCGACAGCAGTCCGCCGCAGTGGGGGCGGCGGCGAACTGCGCGGTTCTGAAGAACCGCAAATACTTTTATATGATATTTCTACCTTTTGTCCGCACAAAAGGTAACGTATGAAAAAAATTGAGAGAATGCAACTCGCTTTCGGCTCGTGCATGTCCTTCGCCGTCGGCGAACAGCACGCTAAAAACCCAAAATGCAGTCCGTAGGACTGCGCGGGCCGCAGCCTCTGCCCCGCGGAGGCCCGCAACTCGTTCGACACTCGTTCGCGTTCCCCGCAGGCTGCTGCCTGAAAACATTGTGTCAATTCACACGCGTCAACTCATCCCGCGGCCCCACAGGCTGCCGCCCGAACACGGCCCCTCTCCGTCGGCCTGCCCCGCGGCATTATTCCCGCCGAAGCGGCTGCGGCGAGGTCAGCGCCTCTACGGCGGCGCGGCCGTCGGCGCCCAGCGAGAGTGAATATTCGTTCACGAACAGCGCTATATGCTTGTCTATCACCTCGTCGTCGAGCTCCTGCGCATGCGCCTTGACGTAGGCGCGCGACTCCGACGGGTGCGCGAAGGCGTATTCGATGCTGCGGCGCAGCACGCGTTCGAAGCGGCGGAACACCTCTTCGGGCAGCGAACGCCGCACGACGATGCCGCCCAGCGGCAGGGGCAGCCCCGTGCGCCGTTCCCACTCGATCCCGAGGTCAGCCACCAGCTCCAGCCCGCGGCGTGCATATACGAAGCGCCCCTCGTGGATCAACACGCCCGCGTCGAACTCGCCGCGCTCGACGGCCGCCGCGATCTCGGAAAAGAGCATCGGCACACGCTCGCCGATCTCGGGAAAGAGCCGCCCGACCAAGGCGTTGGCCGTGGTGCGCAGCCCGGGGACCGCTATGCGGCGGATGGGTGTGTCGTCGCCCGCGCGCCGTACCAGCAGGGGCCCGTTGCCGCGTCCGAGGGCTGCGCCGCTGTCCGACAGACGATAGGCTTCGGCTATGGCAGGCAGCACGGCGCAGCTTATCTTGCTCGCGTCGGGCAGCCCCTCGGCCACGCCGCGGTTGAGTTCCTCGATGTCGCGGTACTCGGTGACGAATGTCAGCCCCTCGGTGTCGATGCGGCCGTGCAGCATGGCGTCGAACATGAAGGTGTCGTTGGGGCAGGGCGATATGCTCAGTTTCAGTTCCATGACTCTTATTTCAGTTCCGATTTGAATACGTGTCTGCCCGCGCCCACCTCGTAGAGCGCATAGCCGTCGCGCACGCCGCGGCTGCGCACATGGGGTCCCTCCTTCACCTTGGGCGCCGCGCCCGAGAAGGGCACCCACACCGTGGCGGTCGTGCCCACGGGGACCTCGCAGCGCATCTCGAAACGCCCCTTGCGGCGCTCCCAGCTAATGCCTATGCGGCCGTAGGTGGTGTCGTGCGTGTAGTCGACCCAATCGAGCCCCTCGGGCGTCGCGGGACGCACGTCGAAGGTGCGGAAACCCGCCTCGTCGGCCCGCAGACCCGCCAGATCGCGGTAGAACCATCCTATGCCGCCGCCGAACATGGGGTGGTTGTGCGAGTCGTTGCCGTTCCAGTTCTCCCACGTGACCGTGGCGCCCTGCTCGATCCACCACCCGAAACTCGGGAAGTCGCGTTGGTTTATGATCTTGTAGGCCAAGTCGGCCATGCCGTTGTCGCACAGCACCTCGAACAGATAGCGCGTGCCGACGATACCCGTGTCGAGGTGGTCGCCGCACTCGGCTATGTTGTCGCGCAGGGCTTTCACTACGCGGGCGCGGTGCTGCTCGGGCACGCCCATGCGCAGGGCCAGCACGTTGCTGCCGTGCTTGCCGTAGGATCCCGTCGCGGGGTCGTAGAACGCGCGGTGGAACGCCTCGGCCGTGCGGTCGCGCAGCGCGGCGAACTCGTCCCGTTCCTCGTCGCGGCCCAGAATCTCGGCCGCACGCGAGGCTATGTCGGCACAGTGCCAGAGGAAGAAGGTGTGCACCAGCTCGGTGCGGGGCAGTTCGCGCGGCGGCAGCCAGTCGCCCAGGTTCTTCCACTGCTGTTCGTCGTGCGAGAGCATGAGTCCCGTCTCGTCGTCGACCCACGAGGTCATCCAGCGCACGTGGCGGCGCATGGCGTCGAAATTCTGCTCCAGCGCGCGCCGATCGCCGTAGTGGCGGTAGAACTCCCACGGCATGATCTCCATCGCCGCGCCCCAGCCGACGCCTCCGCCGCACCCGGGCTGCCACGGCGCCGAGTTGGGCACGTAGCCGCCCGCGGTCTGCGCGCCGCGTATGTCGCGCAGCCACTTGTTGTAGAATGTCTGCGCCGCGAAGTTGTGCATCACCGTGACGCACGCCACCTGACCGTCGCCCGTGTAGGGCGAGCGCTCGCGGTGGGGGCAGTCGCTGGCCACGGCGCCGTGCATGTTGTCGAGCTGGCTGCGCTGCCATATGGCGTTTATCTTGTTTATCAACGCGTTCGACGTGACGAAGCTGCCCGCGGTCTCCACGTCGGAGTTGACGGCGTGGGCCTCCACCTGCTCGGGACGCAGGTCGTCGAGCCCCGTGATCTCAACCTCCGAAAAGACGAACCACGTGAAACGTGCGTGGTACGACTCGTCGCCCGTGCCGCGGGCGGTGTATGAGTTGGTGCCCACGGGCGACTCGCAGATGTACTTTATGTCTATGCGCTGCCCCTCGGCCGCCGCTATGTTCTTCAGCGCCACCCAACCCGACACCTCCTCGGGGAACGTGACGCGTATGGCTCCCGACTCCGTCTTCCCGATCTTCACGGGGTCGTAGCGGCGGGTGATGCGGTCGGCGGGACCGTTCTGCGCCGTGAGCTTGCCGCACGGGGCGCGCCTGGGTGCCGCCTGCTGCCACGACGAATCGTCGTAACCCGCCTCGGCCCAGCCGTCGTGCTCGCGGCGGGCGTCGTAGTGTTCGCCCAGAAAGACCTGGTCGCTCACTATGGCGCTGCGCTCGGCGCGCCACGAGGTGTCGGATGCCACCGTCTCGCGGGTGCCGTCCTCGTATTCGATCTCGATCTGTCCCATGAAGCGCGGGGTGCCGTAACCCATCGCGGGCCAGTACTCCACCACATCGTAGAATCCGTTGCCCAGTATGGCTCCCACGGCGTTGGCCCCCTCGCGGAGCATCGGCGTGAGGTCGTAGCTCACGTACATCACGGTGTATTCCTCGAAAGGATCGGTCACCACGATGCCGCGCGTGGAGAGCTTCGGGCGGCGGTCGTAGTTGGTCTGGTTGGGCGTCAGGCAGTCGTCGCCCACGCGCCGGCCGTTGACGTAGAGCTCGAACCAGCCCAGCCCCGTGCCGTAGAAACGCGCCTCGCGCACGGGTTTGGCGAGGGTGAACTCGCGGCGCAGCAGCGGCGCGGGCATCACCTCGCGGCTTCCCGCCACGTCGTAGGATTCCTCGCCCTGCCACGGCGCTCCGATCCACTCGCCGCGCCACTCGTCGGGCGACAGCAGACCCGTGTGCCAGCAGGCGGGTTCGCTCCACTCCGAGGCACGCCCTGCCTCGTCCCATACCATCACCTGCCACCGATAGGTGGTACGCGACCGCAGGGCGGGGCCTCCGTAGGGGATGAATGCCGATTCGGCCGACTCCACGCGTCCCGTGTCCCACAGGGGCGAGTCGAACCCGTCGGGCGAGTCGGTCACCCGAATGCGGTAGGCCGTCTGCGCCGCGCCCTTGAATCCCGAGGGGTTGAGGTCGATCCACGACAGACGCGGATGCTGCATATCGATCAAGGGCTCGGCGGCATACTCGCACGTGAGGCGTGCGGGCACGATGGCGGAGCTGCGTCGCCCGAAGGCGGGAAGTGCGGATACGGACATGATCGCCAGGCACAGCAGCGCGGCGATCGACATTCTTTTAGGATTCATAAGCATTGGGTTAACGGTTTTACATTAGTCGGTTTTCGCGCGTACGCGAAGCTGTTATTTCCTGCGCTCGTCGTGCTCGTCTCGCGATTTGCGGCGGCCCGTGCGGCCCAGCAGCCATCCCGCCGCGAAGGATGCGGCTATCACTGTTATGTAGGTGCCTATGCGCGAGAGCCAGAGACCTACGTTGTCGCGCAGGTAGAACAGAAGCGAGATCACCACCACTGCGGCCAGCAGGCCGAGAGCTATTTTTACGGAAGTTTTCATAATTATAAGAATTTACAATATTTACGACTCTTTTAGAGTCGTGCGGGCCGCAGCCTCGCCCCGCGGAGGCCCGCTATTCGCATGGCTCATTCGCGGTCTCCGCAGTCCGCGGCCCGAAAATCATTCATCCTCGATCAATCTCGCCGCCGCATGCGCCAGAGCCTCCGCGGCTTCGGCCACGCGCCACTCCGTGCGCGGGTCGCCCACGCGGTTGGATATGGCGCGCAGATGTAGGAACTCCGCGCCGAACGCCCTGCATGCCGCCGCCACCGCCGCGCCCTCCATCTGCTCGACGAGGGGCAGCGCATCGAGCGTCGGATCTTCGGTCGCCGTGTCGCCGCGCATGGCGTCGCCCGTGCGGCTCACCGTGAGCGACCGCGCCGCAGGCAGTTCGGTTGCGCGCGGGCAGCGGTAGAGGGTGAAGTATGCCGCGGGCAGTCCCGCCACGGCGTCGGCCACGACCTCCACGGCCTCGCCCACGGCCGCACGGTCGTCGCACGCCCCCGCTATGCCGCACAGCACCGCGCGTCGGCAGCCCGTTGCTGCCAGACAATGCGCCGCGCCTGCACCCGCCTCGGCCATGCCGACCCCGATGATGCGGCACTCGGCGCGGGGACGAAGAGTGCGGAAACTCTCGGCCTCCGCACTCGTGGGAAACATGAACAGGGTTCCGCCTTTCATCGCTGCGAAATGACGTGCCTATTCGCGGCCTACAGCGGCCTCCACCTCCTCGACGGTGATGGGTATCTTTCTCTCGCCGCCCACTCGGCGCGAGCCGTCGGCGGTGACTATGAGGTCGTCCTCCAGACGTATGCCGCCGAAGTCGCGGTATGCCTCCAGCTTGTCGTAGTCGACTATGCCCTTGCACTTGCCCTCGGCGCGGAACTTGTCGATCAGCGCGGGCACAAAGTAGATGCCCGGCTCGTCCGACAGCACCGTGCCCTCGCGCAGGCGCCACCATTGGCGCGTGATGCAGCAGGCCGAAGCCTTGGCGCGCTCGGCCATCTCGCCGAAATCGAAGCTGCGCTCGCCTATGTTCTCGCAGTCGTGCACGTCGAGACCTATGCCGTGGCCCAGTCCGTGGGGCATGAAGAGGAAGCCCGCGCCCGCGGCCAGCGCGTCGTCGACCGAGCCTCGCACCAGACCTAAGTCGCGCAGACCCTCGATGATGGTGCGGAACGCTGCGTCGGAGTACTCCGAATACATCATGTCGGCGTGCAGCGCCGCTTGGGCGTTGTCGTGCGCCGCCAGCACTATGTTGTAGATATCCTTCTGCTTCTGCGTGAATCGGCCGCTCACGGGGAAGGTTCGCGTGTGGTCCGACACATAGTTGTTGAGGTGCTCGCCGCCCGCGTCGCACAGCAGCAGACGACCGTCTTCCAGAATACCCGTGTGATCGTGGTTGTGCAGCACCTCGCCGTGCTGCGACAGGATGGTCGAGAACGACACTCCCGTGCCGTACGACATGGCCACGCCGTCCACGGCGCCCGCTATCTCGTGCTCGCTGCGGCCCGCGCGGGTGAGGCGCATGGCGGTGGTGTGCATGCGGTAGCCTATGTCGAAGGCCTCTTCCAGCGCCGCGATCTCCTCCGCGCCCTTGCTCTCGCGCATCTCCGCCACGGCGAAGAGCAGGTCGAGCGACTTGCGGTCGTGCAGCATGCCCGGGGCTATGCCCAGCATCTCGGCGAGCAGCAGTTTGGTCTCACCGCGATAGGGCGGCAGGTAGTGCACCTTACGGCCCTGCGCTATGGCGCGGCGCACGTCGGCCGTGAGGGCGGCCATGGGCTTGGCGTTCGCCACACCCACCTGTGCCGCCAGATCGGCTATGGTGGCCTGCGGACCCATCCAGATTATGTCGTCCACGGTGAAGTCGTCGCCGTAGAGCGTCTCCTCGCCCGAGTCGGCGTCGATCACGCCCGCCAGCAGCGGCACGTTGTGGCCGAAGAGGTAGAGGAACGTGGAATCCTGACGGAAATGGTAGGCGTTGTTCGGATAGTTCATGGGCGACTCCGCATTGCCCGGGAGCAGGATCAGTCCGTGACCGATTCTGCGGCGAAGCTCGGCACGACGCTTCGCATAGATCTCTGCTGTAAACATTTTCTGTGTGTTTATATATTTCTCGTTAATGTCGCAAAACGCAGGCCCGACAAGCCGTGCGGACAGCGGCTCTGCCTTGCCTCGGATAGCCGTCGCCCGCCGTGCGGACAGCGGCCCGAACCTCAGGCGGGACCCCTGTTTTCGTTCGGCCCCTATTCGTCGTACGTGGCGGGCACCATCTTGTAGAGCTTGTCGCCGCGGCGCAGCAGCTGCGGCGTGCGGATCGAGCAGCAGCGCCCCTGCGGCACCTCGCCCACCACCTCGTCGTCGAGCGTCAGCCCCTCGGCCCGCTGCTCCACCGCGCCCGTGGTCTCGCCCATCCACACCAGCGAGTCGCCCTCGGCGAGGGGAGCCGCCTCGACGAGCACTTCGGCCACGCTTATCTTCTTGAAGAAGTTGGTCACCTTGCCCACGTAAACCTTACGCTCGGTGGCCGACGAGCCGTAGCGCGTGCTGTGCTCGGCCATCGGACGCCCTGCGTAGTAGCCCTCCCAGAATCCGCGGTTGAACACCGTGGCCAGCCGCTCCTTCAGGCAGGCGGCGTATTGGGGGGTGTACTCGCCGCGCTCCATGGCGCGCAGGGCGGCATCGTAGCTCTCCACCACGCGCTTCACGTATTCGGCGCCGCGCGCGCGGCCCTCGATCTTGAGCACCCGCACGCCCGCCGCGATGAAGCGGTCGAGGAAGTCGATCGTGCACAGATCCTTGGGCGAGAGCACGTAGCGGCCGTCGACGGCCAGTTCGCGCCCCGACTGCATGTCGGTGATGGTGTATTTGCGGCGGCATATCTGTCGGCATGCCCCGCGGTTGGCCGAGCATCCTTCCTCGTGCTCGCTCAGGTAGCATTTGCCCGACACCGACATGCACAGCGCCCCGTGGGCGAACATCTCGATGCGCACGGGCTCGCCCTTGGGGCCCGTTATGCCGTTCTCGGCTATCCCGCGCGATATGCGGCCTATCTGTTCGAGACTCAATTCGCGCGCCAGAACCACCACGTCGGCCCACTGCGAGTAGAATTTCACCGCCTCGGAGTTCGATATGTTGCACTGGGTGGATATGTGCACCTCCATGCCCATGCGGCGGGCGTAGAGTATGGCGGCCATGTCGGAGGCGATCACCGCGTCGACCCCTTCGTCGGCCGCGCGGTCTATGAGGGCGCACATGTCGCCCATCTCGTCGTCGTAGAGTATGGTGTTGACCGTGAGGTATGTCTTCACGCCCGCCGCGTGCGCCGTGCGCACGATCCGCGATAGGTCGTCCAAGGTGAAGTTGACCGACGAGCGCGCCCGCATGTTGAGCGCCCCCACGCCGAAATATACGGCGTCGGCGCCCGCCGCTATGGCGGCATGCAGCGATTCGTAACACCCCACGGGGGCCATGATCTCCACGTCGGAGCGTTTGATATTTGTATTCATACGGATAGTTATTGCAGCTCCGAAGAACCGCGCGGGCGCAGCCTCGCCCCGCTTCGGGCCCGCAGCTCTCTCGCGTTCGAGAGCGCCCTCGGCAGTCTGCTGCCCCGAATTTTTCTACTTCTTGCGTCCCATGAGGTTGCGGGCGAACACGCGCAGATGCTCCGTGCGCTCCGCCGCTATGTCGAGCGTGTCGAGTATCGACAGCGCGCGCTCGAAACGCAGCGATATCTGCTGGTTGACCGTTCGCGGCACGTCGTAGCGGTCGTAGACCTCCTTCACGCGGGCTATCTTCTCGTCGTCGGTGAGCGCGGCGTCGCAGTAGGTGTTGCGCAGTATCTCGCGGTCCTTCTCCGCGGCGCGGCTCATGGCGTGGAGCATGAGGCAGGTCTTCTTGCCTTCGAGTATGTCGCCGCCGATCTTCTTGCCCAGCTCCTTCTCGGTGCCGTAGCTGTCCAGCATGTCGTCCTGCAACTGGAACGCGAGGCCCAGCTCCAGGGCGTAGCGGTATATCTTGCGGCAATCCTCCTCCGACGCCTCGCCCAGCGTGGCGCCGATCATGGCCGCGCCGCCCAGCAGCACCGAGGTCTTCAGCTCGATCATGTGCATGTACTCCACCACCGACACCTTGCGGCGCGACTCGAAATCCATGTCGTACTGCTGGCCCTCGCACACTTGCAGGGCCATCGAGGTGAATATCTCCATTATGCGGGCTATTTTCGGTTCGGGCACCTGCCGCAGCAGCCGGTAGGAGTATATCATCATGGCGTCGCCCGAGAGTATGGCCACGTTCTCGCCCCAGCGCGCGGGCACCGACGCCTTGCCGCGGCGCACGGCGGCATTGTCCATTATGTCGTCGTGCAGCAGGGTGAAGTTGTGGAACATCTCGACGGCGGCCGCGGCGGGCAGCGCGTCTTGCACACGGCCGCCGAAAGCCTCGCAGCAGAGCAGAAGCAGTGCGGGGCGTATGCGCTTGCCGCCCCCCGACATCGAGTAGATGATCGGTTCGTAGAGCCTCTGCGGCTCTTCGGGCAGCTGTATCTGGGCCAGATAGTTCTCGAAAAGACTCAATATTTCTTCGTTGGTTTTCATCGGGCTGTATTCGGATAAAATTAACTCTCGTGCCCCAAATTTAAGAAAAAGTTTGAAGAAAACGAATTTTATGCTTAACTTTGACGAAACTAACGGTCTGCGAAGGATCTTAACATTTGATAACCATAAACTACGAAACATTATGAAAAAACTGGCAATGGGTATCGACATCGGCGGTACCAACACTGCATTCGGACTGGTCGATGAAGAGGGCACCATATTCTGCGAGTCGGCCATCTCGACCGAAAGATACAAGAAGTTCGACGACTACAACGCCTACGTGGAGGCCCTGTGCGAGGCCATGCACGCCCTCATAGGCAGCGTGTCGTTCGATTTCGAACTCATCGGAATAGGTATCGGCGCCCCCAACGCCAACTTCCATACTGGCATGATCGAGGCCCCCGCCAACCTGTGGAAATTCCGCGACAATGAGGAAAATCCCGACGAGTCGCGCCGCATGTTCCACTTCGTGGACGACATCAAGGCTTCGTTCCCCGGCGTCGAGGTGGCCATCACCAACGACGCCAACGCCGCGGCCATAGGCGAGATGGTCTTCGGCAACGCCAAGGGCATGAAGGATTTCGTCGTGATCACCCTCGGCACGGGTCTGGGCTCGGGTATCGTGAGCAACGGCGAGCTGGTGTACGGCCACGACGGTTTCGCGGGCGAGTACGGCCACATCGCCGTCGACAGCCGCGTGCACGGCCGCGACTGCGGCTGCGGCCGCAAGGGCTGTCTGGAGGCATACGCCTCGGCCACGGGTATCAAGCGCACGGCGTTCGAGCTGATGGCCAAGATGAGCTGCGACAGCGAGCTGCGCGACACCCCCTACTCGAAATTCGAGGCCGTGATGCTGTCGGTGGCAGCCGACAAGGGCGACCCCATAGCGCTGGAGGCATTCCGCTACACGGGCGAGGTGCTGGGCAAGGCGCTGGCCGACCTTATGGCCACCACCTCGCCCGAGGCCATCATCCTCTTCGGCGGACTGGCCAAGGCGGGCAAGTACATCTTCGAGCCTACCAAGTGGTACATGGAGGAGAACATGATGGCCACCTTCAAGAACAAGGTGAAGCTGCTCCCCTCGGGCATTGAGGGCAAGAACGCCGCCATCCTCGGATCGTCGGCGCTCATCTGGCAGAACCAGATAAAGTAGGACGACTGCGGCCGTCAGGACATAACCGTGTAATGTCGGCATTCGCCGCCATACCGACGATCGCAATGCCCGACTTTTGGTCGGGCATTTGCATTGGATGGCCGAAAAACCCGAACCAATGGACCAGAGCACACGCGCAAGGAAGATATATCGGATAACGCTGGCGGGCGGAGCGATGAACGCGCTGCTCGTCGCGCTGAAGTTCGCGGCAGGCATCGCGGGGCACAGCGCGGCCATGGTGGCCGACGCCGTGCACTCGCTGTCGGATTTCGTGACCGACATAACCGTGGTGTTCTTCGTGCGTCTGTCGAACCGCCCGCGCGACGGGAGGTACGACTACGGCTACGGCAAGTACGAGACCGTGGCCACGGCGCTCATAGGCCTCGCGTTGCTCGCGGTGGGTGTCATCATCCTGCGCGACGGCGCCGTGAGGATCGTGCGTGCCGTGCGCGGCGACGAGTTGCAGGCCCCGTCGATGATAGCCTTCTGGATGGCCGTGGTGTCCGTGGCGGTCAAGGAGCTGTGCTATCGTATCACGATCCGCGTCGGGCGCGAGGTCGATTCGCAGGCCGTGGTGGCCAACGCCTGGCACCACCGCAGCGACGCCTTTTCGTCCATAGGCACCGCCCTCGGCATCGGCGGCGCCATCATGCTGGGCGACAAATGGCGCGTGCTGGACCCCGTGGCGGCCGCCGTGGTGAGTCTGTTCATCATCCGAATCGCCGTCGACGTGCTGCGCGAGTCGTTCGGCGAGCTGACGGAGCGGTCGCTGCCCGTCGAGACCGAGGAGGAGATAATCCGCATAGCCTCCGCGGTGGAGGGCGTGGGCGGCATCCACAACCTGCGCACGCGGCGCATAGGCAACTACTGCGCCATCGAGCTGCACATATGTCTCGACGGATCGTCGACGCTCGACGAGGCGCACGACAAGGCGACCGAGATCGAAAGACTGCTGCGCGAACGCTTCGGCGAGCGCACCTTCGTGGGGGTACACATGGAACCCGCCGCGAGAAGACGACACGAATAAACCGTTCGGCCGCACGGCCGGACTTAACATTACAAACCCAACTATGAGACGATTTTTCATTCAATTGCTTCTGCTTCTCGCACTGCCTGCGGCGTGCTTCGCGCAGAGCGCCCCTGTCAGGAAGATCATGGAGACGGCGCGCGACGACAACCGCGCCATGCAGCATCTCGACATTCTGTGCAACCGCTTCGGCGGGCGCCTCGTCGGTTCCGACGCATACGAGAACGCGGCCGAATGGGCCATGCGTAGCTTCCGCGAGTGGGGCTACGACGTCGAGGCCGAGAAGGTCGGCGAGATGGCGGTGGGCTTCAACCGCGCGGGATGGTGGGGCCGCATGACGGGCGAGGAGAACATGACGCTCCACTTCGCCACACCCTCCTACACCTCGGGCACGCGCGGCCTGCAACGCGGCCACGTGGTGGCGGAACCCCGCACGCGCGCCGAGTTCGACCGCATGAAGGGCACCATAAAGGGTGCGTGGGTGCTGGTCGACAGCAAGAGCAACGGCCTTGCGCTGTTGCACGAAAAGGCGGCGGCACGACAGCGACAAGATATTCTGGACCACAACGAGCAGGCCGACAAATACAACCGCGAGCATGCGGGCGAGGACGGCGAGAAGATGGCGAAACGGGATGGTGTGGCTTTGCTGTATGCCGAAATGGTCGAGGCGGGTGCGCTGGGCTTCGTGCGTCCCGCGTCGGTGCCCATCACGGCGCTGTACGACTTCGAGGTGGTGCGGGGGAACATTCCGTTCGACAGCCTCCCCGTCACGCCCGACATCCTGCTCGACGAGGAACAGTATGCCCGCATACAGAAGCTGGTGAAGGAGCGCCGCCGCGTGGAGCTGGAGTTCGACATTCGCAACCACTTCAAGATAGGCCCCGTGCCCTATCACAACATCGTCGCCACGATGAAGGGAGCCAAGCATCCCGACGAATACGTGATCGTGGGCGCCCACCTCGATGCCTACGACGTGGCCACGGGAGGCGTCGACTGCGGCTCGGGCACGGCGGCCGTGATGGAGGCGGCGCGCATGATCGCCCTCTCGGGGGCCAAGCCCGACCGCACGATAATATTCATCCTCTTTGCGGGCGAGGAATTCGGACTGTGGGGTTCGCAGGCATGGATCCGCGACCACGAAGACCGTCTGCCCCGCATATCGAACATGTTCAACCGCGACGGCGGCCCGATGCCCTACACCTCGTTCGCGGCCCCCGCGTCGCTGGTGAAGGCCTACGACAAGGCCGCGGAGCCTATCCGCACGCTCTATCCCGACTACGGGTTCGAGGTTACCGAGCTTGCGCCCCGCGAGCAGCCCACGCGTCTGGGCGGCAACGACGCTACCAGCTTCGCCGTGAAGGGCGTGCCGACGTTGCAGATGGGCGAGTGGCGCGACGTGAAGGGCTACAACTTCTCCTACGGCGAGATATGGCACACCGAGCGCGACCGTTACGACAAGAGCATCCCCGAATATCAGGAGCAGGCTGCCGCCGCACTGGCCATAATGGTGCTCGCCACGGCCGACATGCCCGTGCAGCTGCCGCGCGACGAGATCTACAAGAGCGAGAGCAAGTAGGGGCGGCGATGTCGGCTCGCGGCCTTGTTCCGTTTGGGCCCGCCGTTCGCTCTTTTCCGCAAGGTTGCGGCTCGCCACTGCGTGACAAGAAAAAGTCGGTTCCTCTTTTGCGGGGAACCGACTTTTTCTGTTTCGTATCCGAGGCTACAATTCGCTCTCCTTCAATCGCTCGGCATTCTCGGCCACGATCAGATGGTCGATGCAGTCCTGGATGTCGCCGTCCATGAAGGCCGCCAGATTGTAGATGGTGTAGTTTATGCGGTGGTCGGTGATTCGGCCCTGCGGATAGTTGTAGGTGCGGATCTTCGCCGAACGGTCGCCCGTCGACACCATCGTCTTGCGCTTGGATGCTATCTCGTCCAGATATTTCGAGTATTCGAGGTTGAACACGCGCGTGCGCAGTTCCTCGAAGGCCTTGTCGAAGTTCTTGAGCTGCGACTTCTGGTCCTGACACTGCACCACGATGCCCGTGGG
>ERZ827168.3153-NODE-3153-length-17389-cov-8.382197_pt1 | contig 17389 bp, 16 predicted proteins | sample MGYA00519868_ERZ827168 | MGnify/ENA primary metagenome ERZ827168 (study PRJEB31778, sample SAMEA3449271) | human gut metagenome | biome: human gut; feature: human-associated habitat; material: faeces | place: United Kingdom | collected 2010/2012 ...
CAGAGGAAAGCTCGTAGCAGCCTTTTAAGCCGCGTTCATCGCGCAGAGCATGCGTTAAAAGTTCAGAGATTTCCTGGTCGGACAAACTTTTCAGCTCGACAATACGCGAGCGCGAAATCAAAGCAGAATTGACTTCAAAATACGGATTTTCCGTGGTAGCGCCCACCAGCACAACCACGCGATCTTCCACCGCATGAAGCAGCGCATCTTGCTGTCCCCGGTTGAAACGATGGATTTCATCAACGAAAAGGATGGTCCGCTGGCCAAATGACGTAAGGCGCTTTTGCGCCGCCTGAATCTCGCGACGCAAGTCAGAAACGGTGCCACCAATGGCAGAAACTTCTACGAACTGGGCTTTTGTTGTTTCTGCAATAACATGCGCAAGCGAAGTCTTACCCGTGCCGGCTGGCCCATATAAAATGATGGAACTCAATTTGTCTTTTTCGATGGCATTGCGCAGCCAGCTACCAGGGCCAACAGCTTCCGTCTGCCCCACCAACTCGTCTAGGGAACGCGGACGCATGCGCACCGCCAGCGGGGCGTTTTCATCAGTCGAAAACGTCACGCGCGGTTGCTCTATTTCCTCAAAAAGTGTATCCATAGTTGCATAGTATCATACGAACGTTTGTTTGCCTACTCTAGCAAATCAACTTTTCGAAAATGTCAAGACTTTTAGCAAAATTTCGCAAAAAATTACGGCGCTGTTTTGCAGCACCGCTTAAATTCTTAGTAAAAGAAAGGATGATAGGGAACCTCGGAGAGAATTTCCACAATCAAAATTATCATGGAAATAGTTATAGACAGAACAATCAGGATGGAGGTTATTATATTGATAACCTTTGCAATCTTTATATATTGCTTTGCCTTTTCGTCGGTTGCAGCGTCCTTTGCAAGAATGGTGAAAACAATGCCTATAACTCCTAAAATAAAAGGAGCGCAGGTACATGAGCCGAGTATAATATTTACGATTGACCATATAAGCATGGCAACATTAATCTCACGAACAGGTTTGGTTGCAGAGCTGTAAGTCTTGTTGTAAGAATCTTTTTTAACCTCTGCCTCGTAAGCTGGGGTTTCATCTGTTTTTGCACCGCAGGTTGAGCAAAAAGCGTTGCCCTCTGAAACATCTGCGCCGCAGAATTTACATTTTTTCATATTAAATTCTCCTTTGTTATGGTACTAAAAATGTAAACGGCTCAATCGGAATATTTCTGATTATGCCGAAAACAATAAACATTGTCAGAATAATAATTGCAATACGGAGCGACCGCTTGCCGATGCTGATGCTGTGTCCGTTCAAAATACGTAAATACAATATAGCGGCACCGATTGTAGCCGGCAGAAAAAGCAGAGCGACAATCAGGTTGCATTTTAGCGCGTTTAAAACGTCTCCGCTCAAAAGTGAAATGACGGCACGGGTTGCACCGCAGGTAGGGCAATACAGCCCTGTTGTCATATAAAACGCACACGGCAGCGGCAGTTTGACAAAAACCGCCCACAAGATTACAAGCACAATCAGTAGCGGAAAACCGATTAAAATTACATTTCTTATCAGCTTGCTATCAAGCATTGTTTTGCCTCCGCACCCATAATATTATACTTGCATTTTACCATATAGGAGGTAAAAAAGCAATAATAATTTGTGATAGTTGAAAATTATTTAATTATTTTGTATTTTACTATGGAAATTATTTACGCTTTATGTTACAATATAAATTAAGGTACAATGCCCGAGTTATCGGACAGCGGCAGAACAAATCCGTCGGGGGCGAGTGAGCATATATCCGCACAGACGATTTTGTTTTTTGATAAAAAGAAAAGACCTTTACCCAAGCATACGCGATGCTTCGGTAAAAGTCTCACAATTTCAGTCGACTGCGGGCATTTTTGCCGTACTGACGCAGCCGACGCGGAGGAAACCGCCTGCTACTCCCTTTTATCGAGTCTATTGAAGCAGAAAAGCGCCCGGCCGTCAAGTGGGCCGGGCGTATCTTAGCGGGTTCTTAATAGCCGGATCACGGCTTCGGGTCCTGCGGGGGCTCCTGCTGGGCGGCGAACTTTTCTTTGCGCTTCCTGCGGGCCTTTTTGACCAGCATGATCGCGGCAATGACGATCACAGCCAGCAGAACCAGCGCGGGCAGCGCGGAGGCCAGACCCAGAATGACGTTCTGCATGCCGCGGGCAAAGCCCGTCCAGCCGTCGGACAGGGAATCAGACAGCTTCTGGCCGAAGGTGCGCCGGACCGGAACGGTCGGCGTGTAGACCTCGACCTCGCGCAGATCGAGATCCACGGTCGAATACCTGATCTGCATATCATAGTTGCGCAGGCTGCGCTCAATGGACTCGATCTCATAGCGCACGTCGGACAGCCGCTGCTCAAGCGCGATGAGCGTCTCCACGTCCTCGCTCTTCGAGAGCATATCGAGTAGCCGCTCCTCCTGCGTGTTGAGGCTGGACAGGCGCGCTTCGTAATCGGTATAGGCCGACGTGACGTTCTGCGCGTCGCGGCTGGTGGAGATTACGTTGCCGAAGCCCTCTGTCTCGTGCAGAAAGGCTTCAAACTGCTCGCACGGGATGCGGACGGTATAATACGCCCAGCGGTTGACGATGGAGGTCGTGCCGTCGGAATTGTACTGCGTGTCGCCTGTCACGTTCGAGCTTTCTACGAAGCCGCCGATCTTCTGCACCTGCGATTCCAGCGCGGCGACCGCCTTGTCAAACTCGGTCGTCTCGATGGAGACGGACGCGGTGTAGATGATCTTGGCGGTGTAGTCGGCAACGGAATCGTCCGGCTCCGGCGTTTCGGCGGCTCCGCTGCCCGCTTCGGTCGTGGCAACGGTGTCGTAGGCGAATTCCTCCTCCGGCTCGGCGGGCGCCTCCATGGGCGTCTCGGCGGCGGCTGCCTCCTGCTTGGAATCGTAATAGCCGTTGGGCACGGACGCAGTGTCCGCTGCCGCCATTTTGGAGCTTGCCGCGCAGCCGGTAAACACGACCAGAACCAGCAGTGCGGCGAGAAGGCTGGCAAGAAGCGATCTTTTTTTCATGATTGGTACCCCTTTCTTTTGTGTTCTGCTTGCGTAACCGCTGATCCAATCGACCGCGGTTATCAGCGGAGCTTTTGCCGATACCTCTTGTCGATTGAATCATCTGTACTTAAAAGACGGATTTTCTGGCCGGTGGTTGCACAGGACGGGGGATTTTCTCTAAAAAATTGCAAATTCCGGGACGCGCTCACAGGCGCTGACGGAGAATTCATACGCGGTGCGCGTCTCGCTCGTCTCGCCGAGGTTCTTGAGATACGTCCGGCTCTGGAGCCTGCCCGTGAGCGTCAGCTCCGTGCCGGTCGGGTATTCGGCGGCGGCCAGCGCCGTCCGGCCCCACAAAATGCAGGGGATATAATCCGTCCTGCGGTACAGGCGCGGCACGGCCAGACACAGATCGGTGATCTGCCGTCCGAGCGGCGTCTGCCGGTAGACGGGCGGCTTGCAGACCGTGCCGGTCAGGACGGCCTCGTTCTGCATAGGCGCGTCCGTCGTCGTCATGGAAAGCGCGTAGACGCACAGGATCAGACGGCGGCCGGTCGGCTCGCGGTTGTTGAACGAGCGGATCTGGCCCTCGATGGTGAAGCGTTCGCCTTCGAACAGCTCCGCCTGCTCCAACACGTCCTCCGCGGCCAGAACCGGCAGCAGATCCTCCGTGCCCGAAAGCCGCTCCACGGCGAGCAGAAAGCGGAAAAATCTCCGCTCGTGGTTCTGGTGTGAATATTCCGGCAGGGACGCCAGCGTCCCGGTCAGGGTAATGTGATTGGCTGTGTTTTCCATAGTTCCACCTCATCTTTTCTTCGTATGGAAGACTATATGAGGGGAAACCGTGCAATAGACTACCGGCGGGGCGGGCGTTTTTTGGCCGGTTTTGCGGGGGCGGATTTCCGCTCCGGCGGCTGGTCGGGCGCACCGGCTTTTTTCTCCTTCGGCGGGTAGGGGCGAATGAGGCATTTCGGTGTAAAGCCGATGAGATCCGTCCGGCCTGCCTTTTGCAGCGCCTCGCGCACGAGAAAATAATTCTGCGGTCTTCTGTACTGCATCAGCGCGCGCTGCATCGCCTTTTCGTGCGGATTTTTGGGCACATAGACCGGCTCCATCGTCCGGGGGTCAAGGCCGGTATAGTACATGACGGTGGAGAGCGTCGAGGGCGTGGGATAGAAATCCTGCACCTGCTCCGGCTCGTGGTTGGTATCGCGCAGGTATTCGGCCAGCTTTACGGCCTCCTGCATCGTGCAGCCGGGGTGGGACGACATGAGATAGGGTACGACGTACTGCTTCATGCCCTCCTGCTCGTTGATCTTTTTGTATTTCTCCACAAACTGCTGGTACACGGCATGCGGGGGCTTGCCCATCACGCGCAGGACCTGATCGGACACGTGCTCCGGCGCGACCTTCAGCTGGCCGGAGATGTGATAGCGCACCAGCTCCTTGAAGAACGTATCGCTCGGGTCGGCCAGCAGATAGTCGAACCGGATGCCGCTGCGGATGAAGACCTTCTTGACGCCCGGCAGCTTGCGGAGCTTCCGCAGCAGGGACAGGTAATCCGTATGGTCGGCGATCAGGTTTTTGCAGGGGGCAGGGAACAGGCACTGTCTTGTCGGGCACGCGCCGCGCTGCAGCTGCTTTTTGCAGGCGGGCTGGCGGAAGTTCGCTGTCGGGCCGCCGACGTCATGGATGTAGCCCTTGAAGCGCGGTGTATGCGTCATGCCCTCGGCTTCCCGGAGGATCGACTCCTGCGAGCGGGTCTGGATGATCCGCCCCTGATGGAACGTCAGCGCACAGAAGCTGCACGCGCCGAAGCAGCCCCGGCAGGAGGTCAGGCTGAATTCGATCTCCGCGATGGCCGGAATGCCGCCAAGCTTTTTGTACGACGGATGGAACGTGCGGCAGTACGGAAGATCGTAGACATGATCCATCTCCTTCTGCGAAAGCGGCTTCTGCGGCGGGTTCTGGATGATAAATTCATGGTCGCCATACGGCTCGATGAGCCGCTTGGCGCAGAAGGGGTCGGTGTTGCGGTACTGGATGGAAAAGCTCTCGGCGTAGACGCGCGGATTTTTCTGCATATCCGGGAAGGCCGGGAGCGTGATGGACGGGACGGATGTATCCGGCTCACGGGTCTTATAGACCGTGCCGTCGATATACGTGATGTCCTGCGCGTCCATGCCGTCGTTGAGCGCGTTCGCGATCTCGACGACGGCGCGCTCTCCCATGCCGTAGATCAGAAGATCGGCCTGCGAATCGAGTAAAATCGACCGCTTGAGCCTGTCGGACCAGTAATCGTAATGCGCAAGCCTTCGAAGACTTGCCTCGATGCCGCCGATGATAATGGGCTTGCGGCGGTAGGTGCGGCGGATGAGGTTGCAGTAGACCGTCACGGCGTAATCGGGCCGCTTGCCCATCACGCCGCCGGGGGTATAGGCGTCGGTTTTCCGGTGGGCCTTGGAGACGGTATAGTGGTTGACCATCGAGTCCATATTGCCGCCCATGACGAGAAAGCCCAGGCGCGGTTCGCCGAGGGCGTTGATCGAAGCGGGATTTTTCCAGTCGGGCTGCGAGATGATGCCGACCTTATAGCCCGCGTCCTCGAGCACGCGCGAGATGATCGCGTGGCCGAACGACGGGTGATCGACATAGCCGTCGCCGATGATGTAGACAAAATCGCACTGCTCCCAGCCGCGCCGCTGCATATCGGCGCGGGAAATCGGTAAAAATTCCGGCATGGGACTCACAGCAGCGTCAGGATCGACTTGAGATCCGGCAGCAGATACTCCGGCTGTGCCTGCTCGCGCAGATAGTCCGCCGGGAAGCTGGTCGCAAGGCCGATGGCCTTGATCCCGGCGGCGTGGGCTGCACGGATGCCGCTGGGCGCGTCCTCAACGACGATGCATTCGGACGGCGCAAGGCCGAGACTGGCCGCGCCTGTCAGATAAATTTCGGGGTCCGGCTTGGGATTTTTGATGTCGGTGCCGGTCACAAGCTGGTCGAACAGGGATTCCTCCGCGCCGATGGCGGACAGATTCATGAGCACCTTCACGCGGTCTGCCGACGAGCAGACGGCCAGCCGGTAGCCCCGCGCGCGCAGCGTGTGCAGCACGTCCAGAACGCCGTCGGGGATATTGGCTTCCTCCTTCACGTGCTCGCCGTAGCACGCATAGAGGTAGTCCTTCATCTCCGTGCGGTACGGCACGCCGTATTTTTCTGCCACGCCGCCGACATAGCGGTTCTCGCCGCAGCCGACAAACTCGGCGAAGTCGGATTTCTTCGCGTCAATGCCGTATTTCTTCAGCGCACGGACGCCGGTTTTCGCCATGTATTCCTCAGAATCGATCAGCACGCCGTCCATATCGAATAAAACTGCTTTCCAGGCCATAAAACTCTCCTTATCTATAGAAAAAGGCCGCCATATTGCATATGGCGGCCATAAAATTTGCTTACAGAGCCTTCTTCGCGGTCTCGACGAGAACCTTGAACGCCTCGGGATCGGCGATGGCGAGCTCGCTCAGAGCCTTGCGGTTCATCTCGATGCCGGACTTCTTGAGGCCGTAGATGAAACGGCTGTAGTTGATGCCGTAGGGTGCGACGGCCGCGGAGATACGGGAGATCCACAGCTGGCGGAAATCTCTCTTCTTCAGCTTGCGGCTGACATACGAATACACGCCGGACTTTGCAACGGCCTGCTTGGCCATCTTAAAGTGACGGGACTTGGAGCCCCAGTAGGACTTCGCGAGCTTCAGGGTCTTATTTCTTCTTTTGCGCGTCATCATTGCGCCTTTAACTCTTGCCATTATATTATCCTCCTATGTGTCGTCAACCCTTACGATTATTTGTAAGGGATCATCTTCTTCACGATATCTTCCACAGTCACGTCGGCGTAGCCGTTCTTGCGCAGGTTGCGGGTACGCTTGGTGGTCTTCTTGGTGAGGATATGGCTCTTGAATGCGTGCGCTCTTTTGACCTTGCCGTTCTTGGTGAGGTTGAATCTTTTCTTGGCGCCGCTATGGGACTTCAGCTTAGGCATAGTGGTTCTCCTTCCGTGTGATTGCGATTGTAGTTTATTTGGAATTCTTGGGACTCAGGAACATGGACATATTGCGTCCTTCGAGTTTGGCGTCCTTGGCGATCGTGGCGATCTCGCTGCAATCGGCGCCGAACTTCGCGAGAAGCTCCTGCCCGAGCGACGTATGCGCCATTTCACGGCCGCGGAAACGTACGGTGACTTTGACTCGGTTGCCATCGTTCAGGAACTTGACTGCGCTTTTGACCTTGGTATTGAAGTCGTTGGTGTCGATGCTGGGAGACATACGGATCTCCTTGATCTCCACGACCTTCTGGTTCTTCTTGGCTTCCTTTTCCTTTTTCAGCTGTTCGAAGCGGAATTTGCCGTAATCCATGATCTTGCAGACCGGCGGAACAGCGTTCGGCGCAATCTTGACAAGGTCAAGGTCCTTTTCCTCGGCAAGCGCCAGAGCGTCGGACGAGGTCATAATACCAAGCTGGCTGCCGTCAGCTCCGATCACGCGAAGCTCCTTGTCGCGGATCTCCTCGTTGATCTGATGTTCTAATTTACCGATTGTAAAGCACCTCCAAATGCAAAGTGCGGATGCCGCAAAGCACCCGCACATAAAATCCAGACTTCCGCACAAGGCGGAGGAAATTATGAACCTCTTCGCAGACAGCTGGAGGTGAGTTGCGGTGCTTGCCGCTCCTTCTTTGTTTTCTCCGGGCTATTATACAGGAGAAAAACGCGGTTGTCAACACAAAAATGCAGAAAATTTCAGACCGGCGGCAGAAAAATGGGCAGCTCCGGCGGCGCAAAGGAAAACAGCGCCAGCGCAGCGCCGTAAATACCCGTCGCGATCACCAGCACGCCGCACAGCCATGCGGGAAGGCGGGCCCTCTGCAAATGCCACGCCAGCCCAAAGCCGCCGGCCATTGCCAGCGCGTACAAAATCAGATCGAGCGGCAGGCCGTACAGCGCGAAGCCGGACAAGAGGGTGTAATACGCGCCCAGAAGAAGCAGCGGCGCGCCCAGAAGTCCCGCCAGCAGACCGCACCAGCTTTTTCGGCCGTCCGCTTCGTCCTTCGTCAGCACGAACGCGGCGGCAAGAAACGGCCAGTATAAGAGCTTCAGATGCTCCCAGACGCTTTCGTTGACCGGTGCAAACACTGCTGTCAGAGGGTTTGGCCACAGGTCATAGAGAAAATGGAGCGCAGAACCGGCGAGAATGCTCAGAAAACAGACGGTCCACCATTTGCGTTTCATAAAAAATCCCCCCTGCCATAGATGTATGACAGGGGAGAGCGAGTTCAGAACGTCTTTATGCCAGCACGGGCCACACCGCGTCCAGCGCGAGGCCGGAGGCGCGGAGGGCCTTCCGGGTGGTCTTCTCCGTAAAGCCGCCGTGGAATGCGCCTGCATCGGGCAGCCAGCGGACGGAACCGAGCGCCTGTTCACAGGTTTCCTTGGGGAGCCTTGTGCGGAAGAAGAACGGGGATTCGAATTCCTCCGGGTCACAGAGCGCGGCGGGTTCTGCCGGCCAGCTGACGGGCTGGCTGCGGCCGGGATTGCGGACGATGTCAATGACGTCTGCCAGAACGGCGCTGGCCGTCGCCGGGCCGCCTGCGCCGGGGCCGGAGAACATGACCGCGCCGACGCTGCTGCCCAGCACCTCGACGGCGTTCAGAACGCCGGAGACGGGGGCCAGCGGCTGCGTGCCCGCGATGAAATGCGGCGAGACGAAGACGGTGAGCGCCTGCCCCTGCCGGACGGCACGGCCAAGCAGGCGAAGCTTCATCCCGGCTGCCTCTGCAAACGCGGCGTCCTCCGCCGTGATGGCGGAAATGCCTGTCATGCGGACGCGGGACGGGTCGACGTTTTTACTGAACATCATATCGGCCAGGATGCAGACCTTGCGGCCCGCGTCGATGCCCTCGACGTCGGCGGTCGGGTCCTGCTCGGCGTAGCCGCGCGTCTGCGCGTCACGGAGCGCCGCTTCGTAGCTCTGCCCGTGTTCGAGCATCTGTGTGAGGATGAAATTCGTCGTGCCGTTCAGAATGCCGCGCACCTCATAAATTTCATTCGCGCCGAGGCACTGGCTCAGCGGATGCAGCACCGGAATGCCGCCGCCGACGGAGGCCTCAAACAAAAGGCTCACGCCATTCGCCTTCGCAAGCGCCAGCAGCTCCGCGCCGTGCTCGGCGATGAGCTGCTTGTTGGCTGTTACGACGTGCTTGCCTGCGGCAAGCGCGCGGCGGACATACTCAAGCGCTGCGCCGCAGCCGCCGATGGTTTCTATGACGAGAAACACGTTCGCGTCGCGCTCGATCACAGAGAAATCCGTGACGACCTTGTCTTTATACGGCCTGTCCGGCAGCGCGCGGCGCGCCAGCACATACGAAAGCTCCAGCTGTTCGCCCGCGTTCCGTTCGAGCAGATCTGCGTCCTGCAGCAAGATCTCCGCACAGCTCCCGCCGACGACGCCGGGGCCGAGGATGGCAAGCTTTTTCATGTTGGTCCTCCTCACGCTTCGTTGGCCCTGCGGTAGATCGCAAGAATGCTTTCATAGTCCAGCACGCGGAACGTGCCGATCGTGCGTGTTTTTCCGTAGCTGCACCGGCTGGCAAGGTCGGCAAGACCTGCCTCGTCCTGCCTGCCGCAGGAAAGCTCACCCAGACGCACGGGCATGCCGATGGACTGGAAGAATGCCTCCTGCTTTGCAATACCGGCAAGCGCGGCGGCGGTGTCGTCCGCCTCCTCCACGTGCCAGACGTTCCGCGCGAAGCGGGCGAAGCGTGCCGGGCTTTCGTCCATGACGGATCTTGCCCAGCTGCTCCATACGGCGGTCAGACTGTCGCCGTGGTACACGTCAAATTTCTCGCTCAGTGCATGCCCCAGCTGGTGCGTGGCGAAGTCCTTCCTGCCGCCGAGGCCGGTCAGGCCGTTGTGCGACAGGGAGCCTGCCCACATGATCTCGCTCATGGCCGTTTCGTCATGCGCGTCACGCACAGCGGCGGGGCCGTATTCCAGCACGACGCGCAGCAGCGCCTCGGCCAGCTCATCCGTCAGAGCGTTATCGGTGACGGGGTTAAAATACCGGTCGAGCGTGTGCATGAGAATGTCGCTCACGCCGCACGCGACCTGATGCACCGGGAGCGTCGCGGCGAGCAGGGGGTCGAGAATGGCGAAGGCCGGGCGGTTGAACGGGGTGTTGAGGCCGCGCTTTTCGCCTGCCTCCGCGTTGGTCAGAACAGCGGAGTCGCTCGTCTCGCTGCCCGCTGCCGGAATGGTCAGCACAACGCCGACGGGCATGGATCTTGTCAGCGGCGCGCGGCGCTTCCAGAACTCCCAGATATCTGTGCCGGGGTTGGCCGCGCCGTGGGCGATGGCCTTGCAGGTATCGATGACGCTGCCGCCGCCGACCGCCAGAATCAGCTCCGCACCCGATTCCAGCGCCAGCTGCACGCCCTCGCGGGCCAGCGCCGCGCGCGGGTTCGGCTGCACGCCGCCGAGCGCGCGATATTGAACGCCCGCCTCGTCCAGAAGCCGGAACACGCGGTCAAGCAATCCACTTTTCTTCGCGCTCGAGCTGCCGTAGACGACCAGCACGCGCGAAAGTCCGCGTTTTTTCAGCAGCTCCGGCAGCTTCTCTGTGCTGCCTGCGCCGAACACGATCTCAGTCGGTACGAAATATTCAAATCCGTGCATATGCTTATCCTGCGACGCAGTCTGCCTTGACTACGCCCGTCCTTTCTGCGATTTGCTGGGTCAGCGCTTCGATGTTGCAGTTGAGATTGCTCGTCTCCGCCGAAATGGTCACCATGGCGCGGCCCCCGGTGGGGATGGACTGGTTGATGGTCAGTATATTCGCGCCGCAATTGGCAAAAATAGTTAATATCTCGGACAGGATGCCCGCCTTGTCCTTGAGCATGATCTGAAACGTGATGATGCGGCCGGCCATCAGGTTCTGAAACGGCGCGATGGCGTCGCGGTACTTATAAAACGCGCTGCGGCTGATGCCGACAGCCTGCGCGGCCACGTTGACCTTGTCCGTCTCGCCGGTTTCGAGCATCCGCTTGGCCTCGGCGACCTTCTGGAAGATCTCCGGCAGGGCGGCGGCCTCCACGATATAATACTTCGGGCTATGTTCCATAGCGTTCACCTCACAATTGTCCGTGTTGGAAAAGCAAGTGTCTATACTCAGACTTCAATATACACCACATACCCGCAAATTGCAAGCAGAAAAGCACAGGAGGAATTTCGAAGCATGAAAAGCCGCAAAATCTGGAAGACCGTTCTGATCGCGCTGGGCTGTGCGCTCGGCGCGTGGGCGTTCGGCGCGCTGCTGCTGCCGGTGCTGCTGCCGTTTTTTATCGGGCTCGCGGTGAGCCTGCTGGCGGAAAAGCCGGTGCGGCTTTTGCAGACGCGGGCGCACGTTCCGCGTTCGCTGGCGTCCGGTCTGTGCGTGCTGCTGCTGTTTGGGCTCCTGTTCGGCGGGCTGTTTTTCCTGTGCCGCCTGCTGTGCGCGGAGGCGGCGGATCTGGCCCGGCAGCTGCCCCGGCTGGCGGAAAATCTGGCTCCGCTCTTTGAAAAGCTGAAATCGCGTCTGCTTGCGCTTGCCGAAAGACTGCCGGACGGGCTTGGAACGGGGCTGCGCGCGGGCGTTGAGGAATTCTTCAAGACCGGCGCGGGCTTCGGCACGAAGCTCTATGAAACGCTCTTTTCCTGGGCGTCCGGCATCATCGGGCGGCTGCCGGACGCGGTGCTGTTCGCGGTGACGGCGATCTTGTCCAGCTTCATGCTCTCCGGCGAGCTGCCTGCCATCCGCGGCTGGCTGCGCCGCACGGTGCGCCCGGCGTGGCTGGAAAAGCTGCAGACGCTCGGCGGGCACGTGCGCACGACGCTCGGCGGCTGGCTGCGGGCGCAGCTGAAGCTGATGGGCATTACATTTCTGATTTTAAACGCGGGGCTGCTGCTGCTCCGGGTGCGGTATCCGGTTCTGGCGGCGCTGATCATTACAGTGGTCGACGCGCTGCCGGTGTTCGGCACGGGGACGATCCTGATCCCGTGGGCGCTGGCGCTGTTTTTGCAGGGGGAGACGAAAACCGGCATCGGCCTCGTCATTCTATACGGAGCCGCGGCCCTCAGCCGACAGGCGCTTGAGCCGCGTCTGGTCGGAAAGCAGGTGGGGCTGAACCCGGTTCTGACGCTGCTGGCGCTTTACACGGGCTACCGGCTGCTGGGCGTGGGCGGGATGATCGTGTTCCCCATCGCGGCCATGCTCTTCAAGCAGCTCTGGGACCATTCCGGCCTGCAGCCGGACGGATAGCGGGGCTTGCGCGATCTGCCTCCGCAGGGTATAATAGCGCCGAAGGAGGCGGTGCACATGATTCTGGAACAGACAGCCGCGCGGCAGACGAAGCTGCTGTCGCTCCTGCGGCGGGAATTCGGGTTGTCCGCCGGGCTGGTCAAGCGGCTCAAATGGCAGAACGCGCTGTTTGTAAACGGAGCGCCCGCCCATACCGATGCGCCGGTCACGCCCGGCGACCGGGTGCGCGTCGTGCTGGAGGAGCGGACGGAGGGCTTTGACCCGGAGCCGCTGCCGCTTTCCATCCTTTATGAAGATGAATGCTTTCTCGCTGTGGACAAGCCCTCTGGAATGCTGGTGCATCCGTCGCCGCAGAAAAACAGCGGGACGCTGGCAAACGGCGTGCTGTATCACCTGCTGGAGCGCGGCGAGGCGTCCGGCGTCCATCCCGTGACGCGGCTCGACCGGGACACGTTCGGCGTGGTGATTTTAGCGAAAAACGCGAATATCCACGACCGCTTCTGCCGGATGCTGCGCGAGCGGCAGCTGGAAAAGACGTATCTTGCCGCTGTTTTCGGCCAGCCGCCGCAGGAGAACGGGCGGATCGACCTGCCAGTCTATAAGGTCGGCGGCGGCAGCCTCATCCGCGTCGTGGACGAGCGGGGGCAGCGGGCGCTGACGCAGTACCGCGTGCTGGAACGGGCGGAAAAAACGGCGCTTCTGGAGCTGTATCCCCTGACGGGACGCACGCACCAGCTCCGCCTGCACTGCATGGCCTCCGGTTTCCCCATCTTAGGCGACCCGCAGTATACAAGCCCGGAATCGACGGCGTATTCCGCTGCCCACGGACTGTTCACGCAGCAGCTGTGTGCCGCAAGGCTCGTTTTCCCGCACCCCATGACAGGGGAGCGGATGGAAATTTTGTCGAAGCAGGAAGTTTTCTTCCCAAAGGACTAGGCAAACGCCATGTGGTTCTGATACAATATATAAAATTAAAGCATTGGAGACGCTGCATGGAGAAAAAGAACGCGGTTTACACCATCATGGAGGAGCAGTCGCCGGAGGAGGCCCGGCGGGAGCATATCCTGCTCATCGCGCGCAACTTCGCGGCAGGCGCGGCGGCTGTTTTGTTCCTTGCCTCATTTGCGCTGGCGGATATCCATAAGCTGCTGCGCGCAGCGGCATATTTTCTCGGCGCGGGCGCGTATTTTGCCGAAATTCTCGTCCTGACGGATGGCTTCCGGCGGAAGGTCCCGCGGAAGGAGCTGTTCATGGCCTACTGCTTCGGCCCGCTGTACATATTGCTCGGGCTGAGTTACCTGCTTGAGGCGTGAACACAGCGCGTCTGCTGCATTTTTATATTTATATGAACCGCAAAAAACCGGCGCATCCGCTTGGATGCGCCGGTTGTCAACAGAAAATAATTCACAAAAATGGGCCGGATGAATTGACATTCCAGACAAAAGCTGATAGAATGTAAGTCCATAATGCCTGCGTAGGGCCATTCGCAATTTTCACCACTATCTGTTGTGATTATAGCATCGCAAGACCGCATACGCAAGCAGAAAAGGAAAGAAATAAACAACGCAACCAGGCGTGTCATAAGACAACTACAGAAAGGCTGTGATGACTTTACATGGCGATCACAAAGGATGTCATGATGGGCAAGACGCCCCGCAAGAGCTTCGCGAAGCAGGATCAGATCCTGGAGCTGCCGAATATGCTCAAGATCCAGAAGGATTCCTATGAGTGGTTCCTGCGCGAGGGGCTGCGCGAGGTGTTCCGCGACGTCGATACCATTACCGACTACACCGGCAATCTCGAGCTGAGCTTCCTCGACTACTCCATGAACGAGCCGCCCAAGTATTCCGTGGAGGAATGCAAGGAGCGCGACGCGACGTACGCCAAGCCCATCAAGGTTCGCGTGCGCCTGCACAACAAGGAGACGGACGAGATCAAGGAGCAGGAGATCTTCATGGGCGATTTCCCGCTCATGACCAACGGCGGCACCTTCGTCATCAACGGCGCGGAACGCGTCATCGTCTCCCAGATCGTCAGAAGCCCCGGCGTCTACTTCGGCGACGAGGTAGACAAGACTGACCAGCATATCTATTCCGCAACGGTCATTCCGTACCGCGGCGCATGGCTGGAATATGAGACGGATTTCAATAACGTCTTCTGGGTCCGCATCGACAAGAACCGCAAGCTGCCCATCACCTGCCTCATCCGCGCCCTCGGCGTGGCGACCGACGGCCAGATCACCGAGATGTTCGGCGAGGACCCGCTCATCAAGGCGACCATGGACAAGGACCCGTGCAAGACGCGCGAGGAATCCCTGCTTGAAATCTACCGCCGCCTGCGTCCGGGCGAGCCGCCCACGGTCGAAAGCTCCGAGAGCTATCTCGAGGCGCTGTTCTTCGACGCCCGCCGCTATGACGTGAGCAAGGTCGGCCGTTACAAGTTCAACAAGAAGCTCGACATCTGGAGCCGTCTGAACGGCCAGACGCTGGCCCAGCCCGTGACCGATCCCATGACCGGCGAGATCATCGCCATGAACGGCGAGACGATCAACCGCGCCAAGGCGCACGAGATCTCCAGCCGCGGCGTCAGCCGCGCCGTGATCGACGTGAACGGCCGCGAGGTCGTCGTGTTCTCCAACGGCATGGTCGATATGGCGAAGTTCGTCGACTTTGACCCGGCACAGTACGGCATCAAGGAAAAGGTCAGCTTCAGCGTTCTTCGTGAAATGCTCGAGACTGTCCCCGCCGACGGCTGGGAGGAGGCCATTGAGGCCCGCCGCAGCGACCTCATTCCGATGCACATCACGAGAGACGACATTCTCGCCTCCATCAACTATCTGTGCTGCATGGTGCAGGGCGCGGGCACGAAGGACGACATTGACCATCTGGGCAACCGCCGTCTGCGCTGCGTGGGCGAGCTGCTGCAGAACCAGTTCCGCGTCGGCTTCACCCGCCTCGAGCGCGTGATCCGCGAGCGCATGACCGTGCAGGATCTTGACGTCGTCACGCCGCAGAGCCTCATCAACATCCGGCCTGTCACGGCGGTCATCAAGGAGTTCTTCGGCTCCTCCCCGCTGTCGCAGTTCATGGATCAGAACAACCCGCTGGCAGAGCTGACGCACAAGCGCCGTCTGTCCGCACTCGGCCCCGGCGGTCTGTCGCGTGAGCGCGCATCCTTCGACGTCCGAGACATTCACTACACCCACTATGGCCGTATGTGCCCGATCGAGACGCCTGAAGGCCCGAACATCGGCCTGATTAACTATCTGGCGTCCTATGCGAAGATCAACGAATACGGCTTTATCGAAGCGCCGTTCCGCAAGGTCGACAAGGCAACCGGCAAGGTCACGGATATTGTCGAATACATGACCGCCGACGTCGAAGACGACTATTATGTCGCGCAGGCTGCCGAGCCTCTGGACGAAGAGGGCCGCTTTGCGAACGCGCGCGTCATCTGCCGCCACCGTGACGAGATCATCTCTGTCGAACGTGAACTGATCGACTATGTCGATGTCTCCCCGAACATGATGACCTCCATCGCGACCGCGTTCATCCCGTTCCTGGAAAACGACGACGCGAACCGCGCGCTGATGGGCGCGAACATGCAGCGTCAGGCCGTGCCGCTGATGGTCACGGAGGCCCCGATCGTGGCAACCGGCATCGAGCATAAGTGCGCTGTCGATTCCGAGGTCTGCATCACAGCTAAAGGCCCCGGCGTCGTGACCCGCGTTTCCGCAACGAACGTTTCCGTCAGCTACGACGATGGCAATACCGCCGATTATACCCTTACAAAGTTTGCTCGTTCCAACCAGGGCACCTGCATCAACCAGCGCCCGATCGTCACGGTCGGCGAGCGTGTGGAAGCCGGTCAGGTCATCGCCGACGGCCCCGCCTGCTCGCAGGGCGAGATCGCGCTCGGCAAGAACGTGCTTATCGGCTTCATGACGTGGGAAGGCTACAACTACGAAGACGCCATCCTGCTGAACGAACGCCTTGTCCGCGAGGACGTGTTCACCTCCATCCATATCGAGGAGTATGAGACGGAATCCCGCGACACGAAGCTTGGCATGGAAGAGATTACCCGCGATATCCCGAACGTCGGCGAGGATACCCTTAAGGATCTCGACGAGAACGGCATCATCCGCATCGGCGCGGAGGTCACCTCCGGCGATTACCTCGTCGGCAAGGTCACCCCGAAGGGCGAGACCGAGCTGACCGCCGAGGAGCGCCTGCTGCGCGCCATCTTCGGCGAGAAGGCCCGCGAAGTCCGTGATACCTCTCTGCGTGTGCCCCACGGCGAGTACGGCATCATCGTGGATGTCAAGGTCTTTACCCCCGAGAACAGCGATGAGCTGCAGCCCGGTGTGCGCATGTGCGTGCGCTGCTATATCGCCCAGAAGCGCAAGATCAGCGTCGGCGATAAGATGGCAGGCCGTCACGGCAACAAGGGTGTCGTTTCGAGAATACTGCCTATGGAGGATATGCCATTCCTGCCGGATGGTACTCCGCTAGATATTGTGCTTAACCCATTGGGCGTACCTTCTCGTATGAACATCGGACAGGTACTGGAGGTTCACCTGGGCTACGCCGCAAAGGCACTTGGCTGGAAAATTATGACACCTGTATTTGACGGTGCACATGAGCAGGACATCTTTAAGATTTACGAGGATATTCTTGAGAAATCGAAGAAGGGCGAGCTGCCGCCGCCTGAGTCACCAAAGTATATTGATTTTACAGAGTGCTTCAACAAGAACGGCATTTCTATGGAGTGTAAAACAAAGCTTCGTGACGGCAGAACAGGCGAATGGTTTGACAACCCTGTTACAGTTGGCTATATGTACTACCTAAAGCTGCACCACTTGGTAGACGATAAAATTCACGCTCGTTCTACAGGCCCTTATTCACTGGTTACACAGCAGCCTCTTGGCGGTAAGGCACAGTTCGGCGGACAGCGTTTCGGTGAGATGGAGGTTTGGGCACTTGAGGCTTACGGTGCTGCCTACACCCTGCAGGAAAT
>ERZ827168.3159-NODE-3159-length-17364-cov-4.066844_pt1 | contig 17364 bp, 11 predicted proteins | sample MGYA00519868_ERZ827168 | MGnify/ENA primary metagenome ERZ827168 (study PRJEB31778, sample SAMEA3449271) | human gut metagenome | biome: human gut; feature: human-associated habitat; material: faeces | place: United Kingdom | collected 2010/2012 ...
AGAAGGCATCGGTATAGAACTTGGCGATCTCCATGACGGTCTTGTGCTCGCGGCGCGCGCCCTTGAGCATCTTGTCCTCGCCGGTATCGGCGTCCGAGGCCAGATGGCCGACGTCCGTGATGTTCATAACGCGCTTGACGGGATAGCCCATGTAGCGCAGGCTCTTCTCGAGCACGTCCTCCATAATATAGCTGCGCAGGTTGCCGATGTGGGCAAAGTGATAGACCGTGGGGCCGCAGGTATACATACTCACCTTGCCCGGCTCGAACGGGACAAACTCCTCCCGCTTGTGGGAGGCGGAATTATACAGAATCATGACAGTTCAGTCCTTTCGTCAGGTTTATCTGCCGGCGCACATCCGGCACAGCCGCCGCGCCGCCGCGAGGGCTTGCGCCGCGTGCAGGGCGCGCAGCTGCCGGTCATCCGGCAGATCCGAGCTTTTCAGCTCCATGTCCATACAGCCCGTATAGCCGACGGCGCGCAGTCCCGCCATGGCAGCGTCCCAGTCGATGCTTCCCTCACCGGGCAGGGCGTGGCTGTCGGTCATTCCGTCGTTGTCGTGGATATGAACCAGCGCCAGCCGCCGCCCGACTGCGGCAAGGCTCACGCCGGGGCTGTCCGCGCCGGTGATATGGGCGTGCCCGAAATCCCAGCAGACGCCGCAGTCCAGCGCATCCGCCAGCGCGGCGATGTGCGCAGCGCGGGTGCCGTACACGGTTTCCCCCGGTGCGTCGGGATCCGGTCTGCCCGCCATATTCTCCACGGCGAGCGTCACGCCGGTGCGTGCCGCCAGCTCCCGCAGGGGAGTCAGGCAGGTGATATTTTCGCGCAGCCATGCGTCCTCCCAGGTGCCGCCCGCGGGGCTTTGGCGGCTCCCGTGGCGCACAATGGGATGGATCACGGCGATGCGCACGCCCAGTCCCGCCGCCGTGCGCAGTGCGGCTGTCTGTTCCCCGGTGAAGCGCCGCATGGCGTTCGCGTCATCGGGGGACGGCATATAGAAGGGCAGATGGCAGGCAGGCATGGTCAGTCCCCGTGCCGCCAGCCGTCTCCGGAAGGCTTCCAGGGTTCCCGGCAGACCGTCGTCTGTTGTGTCGAATCTGTCAAGTGAAAGGTCAACGCCGGAAAATCCGTTCTCGGCGGCGAAATCCGCCATGGCGGAAAGCGGATAGCGCCCTCCGTCGCTTCTGTATGCGTAGTACCTGCTCGGTATCAGGATCTGTCCCGGTTCGGGCTCTCTTTTATCTTTCTCCCCGTCTCTCATTGCGGCGTCTCCTCCTTCCTCTTTTTTGCCCCCTTATTATACCACGCTTCCGGCGGTTTGTCAAATGGTTTGTATAGTTTTTCGTGGGGGAAGGGGGGTGTTCCCGGCGGCACCGGCTATCCCTGCCGCTGTGGTGCCGGTGGGGGGCGCAGAGGGGCGATCGCCTGCCAACCCTGCTTTAAGTTTGCTTTCTTGCCCCCATCCCCCCGCCCCCCTTCCCAGCGGGAAGGGGGAGATTCTAAGTTGATTTTGCCGGGGGCTCCGCCCCCGGCACCCCGGTCTGAACCTGCGCGGCACTGGTTTGTCCCGGTGTAGCGATTGCTTAAGGGGCATTTCCTTTGGGCTCGGGCACGAACGCCGTCCCAACAACAGATTTATTCGAGAAAAGTTCTGGGGGGTCTGGGGGACTCTTTCAAGAGTCCCCCAGCGTTTCCCCCAGCGTTTCCCCCGTTCTCCCGCTTCCCCCGCTTCCGCGATTCGCAGGGACTTTTTCTTGAAAACATCTTGCTTTTTTAGTGCGGATGGGGTATAATAGACCCGATTGCGGCGGCGGGGTGCAGGTCGTGCGGATTGTGCCCGGGCAGTCGCTGTACAACGGGATCCGGGGATGTCCGGATCGGCACGAAAAGAAAGGAAGAATTCAGATATGGAAAAGAAGAATGCCGCCATTATCGGCTATGGCGGGATGGGGGCATGGCACGGCGAATATCTGCGGCACAGTGATGTCGTGAATCTGATGGGCGTCTATGACATCAAGCCGGAACGCTGCGAGGCGGCGGAGAAAAACGGGATCCACGCGTACTCGTCTCTCAAGGCGCTGCTGAGCGACCCGGCGGTGGATTTTGTGACCATCGCGGTGCCCAACGATATGCACAAGCCGCTTGCCATTGAGGCAATGAAGGCGGGAAAGCACGTCATCAGCGAGAAGCCCGTGACGCTTTCCTCTGCCGATCTGCAGGAAATGTTTGATGCATCCGACAAGTACCACAGACTGTTCACGGTTCACCAGAACCGCCGCTGGGACGGCGAATTCCTGCTCATGCGCGACATTTATCACAGCGGTGATCTGGGGCAGGTGTACCGCATGGAGTCCCGTGTACACGGATCCCGGGGCATTCCCGGTGACTGGCGCGGCACGCCGGAGCATGGCGGCGGCATGATCCTGGACTGGGGCATTCACCTCATCGACCAGATCATGGGCATCGTGGACGACAAAACGCTGCGGAAGGTCTTCTGCCACTGCGACCATATCACCAATGAGCTGGTGGATGACGGCTTCCAGCTGGATATGTTCTTTGATGATGACCTGGTCGCGCGCGTGGAGGTCGGAACCTCGAACTTCATCAGCATGCCCCGGTTCTACATGACCGGCGCGGACGGCTCCGCCATCATCCCCGACTGGTGCCAGCCCGCGCACGTTGTCTGGTGCCATAACTACAACGAAAAGGACGTTGTCCCCGTCAAGACGGCGGCGGGCATCACCAAGACCATGGCGCCCCGCGACGAAAAATCCATTGCGTCCAAGGATATTCCCCAGCCCGCTTCGGATGTGCACGATTTCTACCGCAACTTTGTCCGTGCCATCTGCGGCGAGGAGGAGCAGATCGTGACGCACCACCAGATGATGGTGGATATGAAGATCATGGAGGCGGCGTTTGAATCCGACCGCACGGGTCTTCCTGTTGCCGTGGAGCTGAAATTCTGATACCATAAGGCGCCTCTGAAAATTCGCCGTGCGGTGAATTTTCAGGGGCGCCATAAAAAAGCCGAGGGGCTGCCGGAACGGTACCGGTAGCCCCTCGATTTATCTTTGGGTAAAATTAAACTGTAAACCTGCTGTCGTCCCCGTTGCCGTCACTTTCACTGTCTTTGTCGCTGTCGGCGTCACTGTCGCCGTCTGCCTCGCCCATCGCCTCGGCGCGGGCTCTGGCGGCAGCCTCGGCGCGGGCGCGCGCCTCGTTGGCTTCCTTGCTCTGGCGCTCACGCTCGGCGACGATGGCGTCCAGCATCTCGTTCGTGGGCGTCTCGGCGTCCATGGCAGCCTTGAACAGGTCGCCGTCCATATCCTCGTGATCCAGCAGGTACCGGGCGACAAAGTGCAGCTTGTCGATGTGAGAGTTCAGCAGCTCCTTGGCGCGGGCATATGCCTCGGTGATGAGGACGTGTATCTCGCGGTCAATCTGCGCCGCCGTGTCCTCGGAGTAGTCCGCATTGGAGGAGAAGTCACGCCCCAGGAACACCTCGTTCTGATCCGTGCCGAAGCGGCGCGGTCCCAGCAGCTCGGACATACCGAACATCGTGACCATGCGCTTGGCGGTATCCGTCGCGTTCTTGATGTCCGAGTAGGCGCCGCTGGTCACGTCCCCGAAGATGATCTCCTCGGCGGCGCGTCCCGCCAGAGCCATGGCGATCTCCGCCTGATACTCGTGCTTGTACATCTGATTCCGGTCGGCATCGGGACGGAAGCTGGTGAAGCCCAGCGCGCCCTTGCCGGTCGGCACGATGGTAATCATGTGGACGGGATCAAGATGCAAGAGGTAGCCGACGATCGCGTGTCCCGCCTCGTGGTAAGCGGTGTTTTTCTTTTCCGCATCGCTCATAACCCAGGACTTCTTCTTGGGACCCATGAGGATCTTGTTCAGGGAATCCTCGATTTCCTCCATCCCGATCAGGCTCTTGTTACGGCGGGCAGCCAGCAGAGCCGCCTCGTTGAGCAGGTTGGCAAGATCCGCGCCGGTGAACCCGACCGTCGCCTTGGCGACAGTGGACAGATCCACGCCCGGCTCCAGCGGCTTGTTGCGCGCATGAACCTTGAGGATGTCCTCGCGTCCCTTGAGGTTGGGGCGGTTGACCGTAATCTGACGGTCAAAGCGTCCGGGACGAAGCAGGGCAGGGTCAAGCACGTCCGACCGGTTGGTCGCGGCGATGACCACTATGCCGTCGTGCGAGCCGAAGCCGTCCATCTCGACCAGCAGCTGGTTGAGCGTCTGCTCGCGCTCGTCGTGACCGCCGCCCAGACCGGTGCCGCGCTGGCGACCGACCGCGTCGATCTCATCAATGAATATGATGGCATTGCCCGCCTTGCGTGCGGTGTCGAACAGGTCGCGGACGCGCGAGGCACCCACGCCGACGTACAGCTCCACGAAGTCCGAGCCGGACATGGAGAAGAAGGGAACGCCCGCCTCCCCGGCGACCGCCTTGGCAAGCAGAGTCTTACCGGTTCCGGGAGGGCCCATCAGCAGGACGCCGTGGGGGATTTTGGCGCCCAGCCGTGCAAACTTCTGGGGCGCCTTCAGGTACTCGACAATCTCGACCAGCTCCGCCTTTTCCTCATCGGCGCCGGCAACATCGCGGAAGGTGACGCGGTTCTTGTCGTCCGGCAGCCGGACGTGCGACTTGCCGAAGCTGTTCATCTTGCCGGCAGGGCCCGCGCCGCTCATCATGGTTTTCATGGCGCGCCAGTACAGGAAAATCAGAACGACGACCAGAAGGATGCCGGGCAGGTAGGACAGCCAGAACGGGATGCTCTCCGCCGGCTCGTACTCCGCACCGACCAGAACGCCGGAGGCGATCTGCTCCTTGATAAGCTCGCCCAGATCCTCGTGGAAATAATCCACGCGTGCCAGCTTGTAGGTTTTCCTGATAGTGTCCGGGCTTCCGTCCGCGCGCTTCTTGAAGACGCGGTTGCCGTTCTCGTCTGTGACCGGCTGCCCGTTTTCGTCCAGCTCGTATTGGTAGAGCAGCATGGTCAGGTTATTTTTGTTGTCGATTTCAAATTCACGCACCTCTTCCTTCTGGAAGTAGGCGACGACCTTGTCGTATGTGATGACTTCGGTCTTGCTGGATGTGCTCCGGTAGATCATGGCGATTACGCCGACAATGACGACGATAGCCAGGACATACCCGATGATGACCTTCAGATTATTCTTCATTAGACTCCTCCGATCCTTCTGTGGTCTTGCCGGGGACAAGGGGCAGCGGGGGGTGCGCCGACTGCCGTGCGTGCATGGTGGCACGGTATGCAGTATACCACAGCTGTATGAATATTCTATGAAATTGCGTGAAAGAGCTTGTGAAAGTTTTCGGGCAACGGCGTGCGGCGGTTCACACGATGTCGGAATACACCGAGCGCCGGAGCACGCCGACAAACGGCAGGTTGCGGTAGGTCTCGTTGTAATCCAGCCCGTAGCCCACCACGAACTCGTCCGGAACCTCGGCGCCGCAGAAATCCGGCTGGAAGGGAACCTCCCGGCGGGAGGGCTTGTCCAGCAGGGTGACGGCGCGGACGCTGTGCGCGTTGCGGTGGCGGAGCAGCTCGGACAGACGCGACAGGGTGCGCCCGGAATCCACGATGTCCTCCACGATCAGAAGGTCGGTGTCGGGCAGATCCTCGCGGTTGAGATCCAGCGAGACGCGGATCTCGCCGGAGGTCTTGGTGCCGGCGCCGTAGGAGGATACCTTCATGAACTCAATCTGCAGCGGCAGACGGATCTTGCGCATCAGGTCGGCGGCGAAGGGCATGGAACCCTTCAGGATGACGACCAGCACCAGCCGTTTGTCGCTGTCGCGGTAGGTGTCCTCGATCTCGCGAGCCAGCCGGTCGGTGATGGTGTCCAGTTCCTCGCGCGTGAGCAGGACTTTTTCGCAGTCGCGGCAGAGGGAGCAGTTGTCGTCAAAAATTTGTGTGGTCATGGTGTGGTCAGCCTTTCTTGTTTTGAATCGGATTCGGAGGGTTCTGCTGTCCGGACGGTCAGCCGCAGGCAGGCGCCGGCGGTCGGCGGCTTCCAGCCGTCCCGAAAGACGGCGGTCGGAAACCAGAGCGGGCACGGCGGCGCGTCCGGGGTATTGCCCGGCAGGCATACGAGCGGCAGGGCGTCCCGCAGCGCGGGCGGAACCTGCTTCTCGCACAGGATTTTTTTGAGTTTTTTCGTCATGCCGTGTGAGAGGAAGGTGTCCCCGGGGCGGCGGCGGCGCAGGGACAGGGGCTGGGGCAGGTCGGGCGGGAACACCGCCGATGCCACCACGTCAGCCCCGGTGTCGGGGCGGAGCGGCTGTTCTGCCGACTCCAGCCGGACCGTGAAGGATAAGCCGCCCGCGCACCAGCGCGTATCGCCCGGCACCAGCTGTACGCCGTCCGGCGTTTCGGCAGGGATGCGTCCGCCCTTCGCGCTCTGCGGTGTGCCGTCTTGCGGTGCACCGCCCTGCGGTGTGCCGTCCGGCGGAAGGAATACCAGCCGCGCGGCACGGACGGTACCGCGCCAGCCGCCGGGAAGCGATACGGCAGAGCCTTCCCGCCCCGCCGCGACTATGGCGGTGAGTGCCTGCATATGCACGTACTCCGGCGAGCGGTCGGCGGGAACGGCGTCTCCCGCACCGCCCGGCGCGGCGCAGACCTGCGCGGCGCAAACCTGCGCTGTAAAAGCGCGTGCCATACAGCGCTTGGCGAGCGCGGGGTGCATCGCCCGGAGTGCCGCGACCGACAGCGTGCCGTCCCCCCTGTCATCGGCGGTCGGGAACACCCGCTCCGCCTCGGCGCACAGGAAGCTGTCGTCCTCGCGCACCGCCGCGCACAGCCGCGCGGCGGTACGCTGGGGGATCCCGCTGCCCGCCGTCTCTTCCAGAAGCGGCACCACCCGGTGACGCAGGCAGTTGCGGGTGCAGTCATCGGTCAGATTGGTGCTGTCGGTGACGTAGGTCAGCCCCCGCGCCCGGCAGGCATCCAGAATATCCTGCCGCGTCGCGGTCAGCAGGGGGCGGAGCAGGAGCCCGCCCGGCACGGGGCGCACCGGCGGGATGCCGGCAAGCCCGTGCGTCCCGCTCCCGCGCAGAAGACGCAGGAGCAGTGTTTCCAGTTGGTCGTCCGCGTGGTGCGCCGTCAGCAGGAGCGGGATACCGCGTGCCTGCATGACGTGGGAGAAGAACGCATACCGCGCCAACCGCGCCTCCAGCTCAAGACTGCGCCCGGAGCGGGCGGCGCGCGCCGGGATGTCCGCCCGCTCGCAGACATACGCAATGCCGTGCGCGGCGGCAACCCCGCGGCAGAATGCTTCGTCCCGGTCGGCTTCCGCGCCGCGGATGCCGTGGTGCAGGTGCGCCGCCGTGACGGGTGCGCCGTTTGCCCGCGCCCAGTCAACCGTCAGCTCCAGCAGGAGGCGTGAATCCGCCCCGCCGGAGAAGGCGACCAGCAGCGGCGTTTCTGGCGGAAGCCCGCTGAGCGTCGCGGGGGAAGTGAACAGGGTGGGCATGGAATCCTCCTTACTTGGCAGAGTCGGCGTCCTCGATGGTGCGGAATTTGGTGTACTTGCCGATCCAGCCCATCTGCACGGTTCCGGTGGAGCCGTGGCGGTTCTTGGCGATGATGACCTCGGCGATGCTGGAGGCGGGAGCGCTGTTCGGGTCGGAGGATTCGTTGGTCTTGTAGTATTCGTCGCGGTACAGGAACATGACCACGTCGGCATCCTGCTCGATGGCACCCGAGTCACGCAGGTCGGACAGCATGGGCTTCTTGTCGGTACGGGATTCCGGACCGCGCGAGAGCTGTGCGCAGCAGATGACGGGCACCATCAGATCCTTTGCCATGATCTTCATGGCGCGGGAAATCTCGGCGACCTCCTGCACGCGGTTGTCCACCCGGCGGTCGGACTGCATGAGCTGCAGGTAGTCGATGACCACCATACCGAGATCCGGCACCCGGCGGAGCTTCGCCTTCATGCCGGTCACGGTGATGCCGGAGGTGTCGTCGATGAGGATATTGCAGGAGGAGAGGCGCGAGGCGGCGATGGCGAGACTGTCCCAGTCCTCCTCGCTCAGCGAACCCTTGCGCAGGGAGTAGCTGTCCACCAGCGCCTCGGAGGAAATCATGCGGTTGACCAGCTGCTCGGCGGACATTTCCAGCGAGAAAATGCACACCGCCTTGCCGGTTTTTGCCGCGACATTGGAGGCGATATTCAGTACGAAGGAGGTTTTTCCCATACCGGGGCGGGCGCCGACCAGGATCAGGTCGGATTTTCCCATACCGGCAAGCACTCTGTCCAGCCCGCCGAAGCCGGTGGACAGCCCCTGCGATGCCTCGCCCTTCCTCTGCAGGGCGTTCAGCTGTTCGTATACACTGCCGATAATCTCCCGGATGCTTCGGAAATTGCGGGTATCGCGCCCCTGCGCGATGGCGAAAATCCGGTTCTCCGCATCGTCCAGAATATGTACGACCGAGTCCTGCTCGGAGTAGGCGACATCGGAAATGTCGCCGCACACCTCGATCAGCTGACGCAGGACGCTCTTGTCCTTGACGATGCGGGCGTAGTCCTTTATGTTGAGGGCGCTCGGCACCACGTCCACCAGCGAGCGCAGGTACTGCGCGGCAAGGTTGCGGTCCTTGAAATCCCCGTGCCGGATCAGGGTGTCCAGCAACGTGACCGCATCGATTTCCACGTTGGAGACGAACAGCTCCTGCATGGCGGAGAATATCTGCTGGTGATCCGGCAGGTAGAAGTCGGTGGATGTCACAAGGTCCGCGACATGGCTGAAGGAACCCGGATCGATCAGCACCGAGCCGAGCAGGGACTGCTCGGCGATGAGGCTGAAGGGAACCTTACGCTGCAGGGCAACCTCCCCGCTGTCCCCGCCCCCGGTGAAGGTCTGCTGTCTGTCCATGACCGGCAGCCGGCTCAGTTGCAGACCAGCACGTGGATTTTGCCTGCCACGTCGGTGTACAGCTTGACGTCCAGATCATACTGCCCGTAGGCGCGGATGGGGTCGCTCAGCTGGATCTTGCGCTTGTCCACGCTGATGCCGTGGTCCTTTTCCAGCCGCTCGGCAATCTCCTTGGAGGTGATGGAGCCGTAGAGACGCCCGTCGGCGCCGCAGCTGGCATGGATCTTGACCAGCAGGGACTCCAGCCGGGCGGCGGTTGCCTTCGCCTCGGCGGTTTCGGTTTCGATCTTGTGCCGGAGTGCCTCCTCCTTGCCCTTGATGGCGTTGAGCACACTGCTGTCCGCCTCCACGGCGAGCTTGCGGGGAATGAGGTAGTTGCGGGCGTAGCCGTCCGACACCTCAATGACATCATTCTTCTTTCCCTGCGACTTGACATCTGTCAGCAATACAACTTTCATACTGTTTTCATCCTTTCTGTATCTGTATAAGAGAGTGGTTACTTTGCTTTCCCGAACAGCTCGGGGTACTGCAGGCGGTACTCGTCGATGGCGGCGCGGAGCTGATCCAGCGCCTCCTCCACGGTGCCGCTGACCTGTGCGCCTGCCATGTCGAAGTGACCGCCGCCGTCCAGCTTTTCCAGGATCAGCTGCACATTGATGCGCCCCTTGGAGCGCCCGGAGATGGCAACGCCCGAGCCGACGACAGCCAGCGCGAAGGATGCCTCCACCCCCCGGAGGGAGAGCAGCTTGTCTGCCGCCTTGGAGGCGGCGATGCGGTCATCCGGCGAGGGAGCGCGATCCGCGCTCAGCCACGTGATGGCGAACACGCCGGCATAGATGCGGGCGTGCGCGTCGAAATCGCTTGCCACCTGCAGCTCGTCCATGCGTTCGTTGAAGAATTCGCGGGCAGTGCCCGTGTGCGCCCCGCGGCTGTACAGGTAGTAGGCGACCTCAAAGGTCTGCGCGCCGGCGGAGCGGGTGAAGTTGTGCGTATCCAGCATGACGCCCGCCAGCATGACGTTGGCTTCCTCCTTGCAGAGGGTGTCCGCGTAGGGGGACTGCTCCAGCATTTCCGCCACGATCTCGCTGGCGGAGGACTTGGTAGTCTCAATGTAATGGAGGAAGGGCGTAAAGGGCAGCTTTCCGACCAGTCGGTGGTGGTCGATGACGGCGATCGAATGGATGCCGTCCACCGCCGGGATGCAGGTGTACAGGTCGGGCGCCTCGAAAATGACGGGGTTGTTGACGTCCACCAGAATCAGCACGGTCTCGGTGCAGACAAGCTGGCGGGCGGTGGCGGCGTCCACGAATATATGCCCGTACAGCCCCAGCGGCGCGAGGTGCCCGGCGCAGATGCGGAAGGTGTCGCAGGTCTTGTCGGTCACGATGTTGACGGGCACGTCCGTGCGCCCCTGCGCGTCCAGGATGCTGCGGCAGAGGCGGCTTGCGCCGACCGCCGCCCCGATGGCGTCAAAGTCCGGGTTGCTGTGTCCCATGACCAGCACGTTCCGGCATCCGGCAAGCCGCCGCTCCAGCAGGTGGACGGACACGCGGGAGGAGATGGAGGTATTGCCCTCCAGCGTCTTGTGTGTGCCGCCGTAGTAGGTCAGCCCGGTGACACCCCGGCGCTGGAGCGCGACCTGGTTGCCGCCGCGCTGGAGCGCCATGTCCAGGGCAGCGTTGGCTGCGCGGTCGCGCTCCTCCATGCTGCCGTCGATGTCGGCGATTCCCATGGATACCGACAGCGGGAAGGTGTTGTCCCCCACGCGGATATTCATAATTTTTCCGAGAATCGAGAAATTGTCCTGCACGCACCGATCCAGCATCTCCTCCGAGAACAGGGCGAGATACTTGTCCCGGTCGTATTCCCGGATCATGCCGTGCATCGAGGCGACCCAGCCGGTCAGCGTTTCCTCAATGATGTTGGCGGTCGCGCGGTAGTTGGCGCGGACGAACTGCGTCAGCTCCTGGAGGTTATCCAGCACGATATACGCCAGCACGACGCGGTTCCGGTCCGTCTCCTCCACGAAGTTCAGGTAATCGTGGACATCGCGGAAGAGCAGGAGGTAGTAGGTGTCCGCCTGCTGGCGGAGCAGGTACGGCTCCACGCGGTAGCGGCGGCCGTCCGCCAGCGTGACCGTGACCGAGCCGGTGCCGTCCTCCGCGCCCGCCGGGAGCGGGACGCTGTGCAGATCCGGCAGTTCCCCGTCGCCGGGGTTGCGCAGGGCGGCGAGCAGCTGCTCCCGCGTGACGGCGGGGCATATTTCCGAGAGCGGCAGGTCGCACACCGGCGACCGCGCGCCGAGGATGCTCTGCATGGCGGCATTGATGACGCGCACGCGGTTGTCCCCGTTGATGACGGCGTAGGGAATATCCATGACCGAGCGGAACATCCGGTAGATGTCGGCGGTCAGCAGCTCCGCCGTCCGGATGTTCCGCCGGGAGCGGGACAGCCGCCACGCGAACGCCGTGAAGGTCACGCCGACGGACAGCGCGTATACGCCGAGAAAGACCAGTCCGAGCAGGGTGAGCCGGGGGAGCTTCAGGTAGGTGAGCAGGGTGTACAGACCCAGCAGCAGGAAGCCCTCCACCGCGCAGGCGGCAAAGGGGATGCGCAGATCGACCCGCAGGGGGGCGTCCGGGTCCTGCCGCGCCGCGCGCGTCGGGACGTGAGGGGAGGGAGAACTCATACCGCAAATCCTTTCGGATGAAATGGAAAAAGCACAGCTGCTCCGGCTGAATCCGGCGGCTCTGCCGCTCAGCTGTCGGAGAAGGGATTGTCCGGGGTGTCTCCGCCCTGCCCGGCGTCGCCGTCACTGCCGCTGTCACTGTCACTGTCACTGTCCCCGTCGTTGCCGTCGCCGCGCGGCGGGCGCACGCGGGCAAGGATTGCACCGAGGATGGAGGAGATTGCCTCATAGACAGCCAGCAGGGTGGAGGCATACACCAGCAGGCAGGGGATGAACAGGACTAAGAAGATCGGGAAGCAGCCCGCCTGACGCCGCCTTGCGTTGCGCAGGATGCGCAGGATGCCCGCCAGGGACAGCCCGGGGTGCAGGATGATGACGATATTCTGCGCGACGGTGCCCGCGAGGGAGGAGTCACTGCTGACAAGCGATGTGACCATCCAGAGGATGCCCGCGACCAGAAAGACGCAGGAGGACATCAGGCTCATGCGGAACAGGCGCACCCTGCCCCTGACCGAGTCGGCGTACCCGAATGCGCAGAGACTGCCCTGCAGGAGGACCTGCATGAGCGCGGCGCAGAGGTTGCACAGCATGACTGCCGTGCCGGGGAACAGATTGATGGCGGAATTGATGATGTTCAGTGCCTGCTCCTCTGTCAGGGCAGACAGCTGCGGGATCTGCTCGGCAAGCTGTTGCGTCAGCGTCACCAGCCGGAGACTCAGCTCCGTGCGCAGGTTGTCCAGAAGCGCGCCGAGATGCGCGGGGGACAGGGAGCCGATCCGGCGGCTCAGCAGCAGGGCGGCTATGCCGAGCGTGGTCACGCCCAGGCAGAGCGAGGTCAGGCAGATGACGCCGACCCGCCCGGGACCGTCCTCCCGCTCCGCCGAGGCGCGGGTGCCGAACGCCAGCGCGGCGGCGGCAGGGAAGGGCATCAGCGCCGCCAGCGAGAGCATCGGATCGCGGCAGAGCGCCAGCGAAAGCCCGTAGGCGGCGAGGGGAATGAAGGCGAGCCGTGTCAGCGTGGTTTTGTCCGCCACTGCCAGCAGCAGGGACGAGAAGCCGGTCGCGCACAGCAGAGCCATCAGCATGGCGGGTGCCGCAAGCGTGCCGGTGGTGTACAGCAGTCCCGTGCTGACGAATAGCAGCAGGATCGGCGTCCAGCGCATCGTGCGCAGTACCCGGAACAGGTAGAAGAGCAGGATCAGGCATACCGTTCCCGCGACCGCCTGCACGGCGGTGGCAGGAACCGTGACGACACCCGTCCCCCACGCAAGTCCGCAGGCGAGTGCGGCGGCGGACAGTACGCTCAGGACGGAAAGCAGCCACAGCGGCTGCACAGGCAGTCCCTTCCGATTTATCGGAACAGGGAACTCCTTCATTGGCGGAACCGGGTTCCGGTCCGGACGGGTCATAGAGAATCCTCCTTTTGAGGTTTTAAGTTGTATCCATAGATATAGATTATAGCATACTCTGCCCTGCTTGTAAACATGGAAATCGTTACTTTTTTCTGAAATGTGGCATATTTGCCGCTTTCCAGCGCATTGCCGCCGCCCGGACAGCGGGGAAGGGGGGCGGCGCGGGGGGACGCTGGCAGGAATCCCTCGGCGCTTCAAAAACTTTTGCCCCGCAAAATTGCAATTTCCGCTTGATTTTCCTGCAGGGATGTGGTATACTACGATAAATATGCGTAAGCAGATAAGCTGTCCGCGCCAAGCGGCGGGATACGGAAAAGGAGAAGAACACCATGCATTGGTCAGACGAGATCGCACAGAGAGTCATTGAAAAGAATCCCGACAAGGAGGTCTATACCTGCGCGGCGGGCTACAGTCCTTCCGGATCGGGGCACATAGGCAATTTCCGGGACATCGCCACCTCCCTGTTCGTGGCGAAAGCGCTGGAGCGCAAGGGCAAGCGGGCGCGTCTCCTGCTGTCGTGGGACGAGTTTGACCGGATGCGTAAGGTGCCTGCCAATGTCGCCGCCCTGCCGGATACCGCCGACCTGGAGGACTGCATCGGCAAGCCCTACGTGGACGTGCGCAACCCCTTCCGCACCGACGCCCCGACCTACGCCGCTTACTTTGAGCGCGAGTTCCAGGCGTCCATTGAGCGGTTCGGCATCCGGATGGAGTACCGGCATCAGGCGGAGCTGTACCGCAGCGGCGCTTACCGGAAGGAGATCCGGACGGCGCTGGAAAAGCGCCATGCCATCTTCGATATTCTGGATTCCATGCGCACGCAGGACGCCGCCGAGGGCGAGCGCGAGGCGTACTATCCCGTGAGCATCTACTGCCCCGTCTGCGGGAAGGATTCCACCAGGATCCTGACGCTGGATGACGACTGCCGCATGGCGACGTACTCGTGCGCCTGCGGCTACCACGGCAGCTTTGACTTTGATACCGACACCAACTGCAAGCTGGGCTGGAAGATCGACTGGGCAATGCGCTGGATGTACGAGGGCGTGGATTTTGAGCCGGGCGGAAAGGATCACGCTTCCCCCACCGGCTCCTATCAGACCAGCCGCCGGATTTCCAAGCTGGTGTACGGCTACGAAGCGCCGGTGTTCCAGGGCTACGAGTTCATCGGTATCAAGGGGCTGACCGGCAAGATGTCCGGCTCCTCCGGACTGAACCTGACTCCGGACGCCATGCTGAAGCTGTACGAGCCGGAGGTCATCCTGTGGCTGTACTCCAAGACCGAGCCGACCAAGGCGTTCGATTTCTGCTTTGACGACGGCATCCTGCGGCAGTATTTCGAGTTTGACCGGATGCTGGAGGAGTACCGCTCCGGCAAGGCGTCCGAGTATACCGTGTCGGTGATGGATAATTGCCTCATCCCCGGACGGACGGTGCAGACCGTGCCGATGTCCCTGCTGGTTCAGCTCGGCTCCATCGTGGACTTCAACCCCGCCATGCTGGAGACCGTGTTTGCCAAGATCGGCACGCCCTATACAAGGGAGCAGTTTGCCGACCGGCTGGCACGCGCACGCTACTGGCTGGAGCAGTGCGCCCCGGAGCAGGTCAACCGCCTGCGCACGACGCGGAATTTCGAGGTGTACGACACGCTGTCGGACGAGGAGAAGGCGGAGATTGCCCGCCTGCACGACTACCTGGCTGCCGGCGGCTACACGCTGGACGAGCTGAACACCGCGCTGTACGCCATCCCGAAGCAGGTGTTCGGGGAGGATAAGTCGGAGAAGGAGCTCAAGACGCTGCAGGGCAGCTTCTTCCGGACGGTTTACCGCCTGCTCATCGACCGCGAGCGCGGACCGCGCCTGTACCTGTTCCTGTATGCCATTGATCCCGCCCGGTACGTGGGACTGCTGGATTTCTCCACGCCGCGCACCGGGGAGGAGGCAGCCGCCGACCGTGCCGCTGCCGAGCAGGAGGCAGCCGCCGCCGAGCCGGAGAAGACCGAGAAGGTGTTCGGCGATCCCGATCCGGTCGAGCCGGTTTCGACCGAGCAGGTGTCGATTGATGAGTTCCACCGGATGGATATGCGCGTGTGCAGGATTCTCAAGTGCCAGGAAATCCGCAAGTCGCACAACTGCTACAAGCTCACGCTGGCGGACGGTATCGGCGAGCGCGTGATCGTTTCCTCCATCAAGCATGACTATACACCGGAGGAGCTGGTGGGCAGGAAAATCATCGTGCTTGCCAACCTGACGCCTGCCCGCATCACGGGCGTGACGTCCGACGGTATGCTGCTGGCGGCGACCAACAACGCCTGCGGATGCCAGGTGATCTTTGTGGACGACAGCGTCCCCGAGGGCACGAAGATTCATTGACAGCAGGCACCCCCCTTTTGTTCCGAACCCGGAGCCGACACGAAAAAATTTCGCAAGGCTCCGGGATTTTTGTCATATTCCGGATGTTCCGCCTGTCTTTACGGGTGAGAACGCGTTAAGGAGGTTGTCTATGAGGAATGACAGCACCGATACGATCCGCCTGACCGAGCTGTTCTTTGCCCGGGACGAGGAGGCGCTGCGGGAGACGGCGCGGCTGTATGAGCCGCTGTGTATGCACATTGCGCTGAACATTCTGGCGGATCGGCAGGATGCCGAGGAATGCGTCAACGACACGTGGCTCCGCGCCTGGAACCACATCCCGCCCGACCGCCCGCGCTCGATGGCGGCGTACCTTGGCACGGTAGTGCGCAATCTTGCCATCAACCGCTGGCGTGCCCGGCGGAACCGGGCGCTTACGGTTGATCTGGACGAGCTGCGGGAGACGATCCCGATGACCGAGGAGGACGCGGGCGAGCTGCCCGGACTGCTGGGTGCGTTTCTTGCGCGCTGTGACTCGCTGGATCGGCGGCTGTTCGTGGGGCGCTACTGGTACGCGCGCCCGGTGCGGGATATGGCGCTGGCGTACGGGCTGACGCCCAACACGGTGTCCCAGCGTCTGCGGCGCACGCGGCTGGAGCTGAAACAATTTTTGGAGGAAAGGGGTTATCGGATATGAGAGCAAAACGACGCATCAGCAGGGAGACACTGCTCCGACAGCTGGGGGATATCCCGGAAATTTACATTCTGGAGGCGGCTGACGCGCTTGCGGTGTCTGCTCCCGCATCGGACAGCCGGACCGGGGCGGAAAACCCGGCGCGGCGGGGGCGCGATCTGTGGTGGCGCATACGTACAAGTCCCGCCTTTGCCATCTGTATCGGATTTATCGTGGCGCTGGCGGCAATCGTTGCCATCCTGCGTGTGGGGCGGGGCGGCACAACGCCGGACTACGGCTTTAATCCTGCCGGGGCGCCTTCCGGCTCCCTGTGGGGCGAGACCGACGCCATGTTCACCCGACAGGAAACGCCGGAGGATAGCCGCGCGGCGGTTCCGCCGGAGTACAGTCCGTGCCTCGGGCGCGTGGTCGTGACCGATGGCGGCGGGATGCTCTTTGTGCCGGAGGACGAACCGGCTCTGAAAGGCTGTTGGTACTACGTGCTGGAGAGCGGCTTCGGTCAGTCGGATGCCATCCCGGAGGGGCTGCACAGCGGCGACCTTGTGCGGGTGTACTGGCAGTATGTGCGGGAGGTTTATCCGCCGCAGATGCCTGTCTATCGTGTAGAGCTGATTGAGCGGGGCAGATACCAGGACATCAGCAGGGAAGCGCGGGATGCGATAGCGAGCGGGGAAGTGATCGTTCGTGAGGAAGAGACAGAGACCGCAGAACCGATCAACAGTGAGGCGGAGACGGAACCTACGGAGCCGACCGTTCATGAGGCGGAGACGGAACCCACGGAACCGACCGCTCCCGAGGCGGAGACATATCCCACGGAGCCGGAACCGATTGTCCGTGAGGAAGGCAATATGATGACCGGGCGTATCTGGCGCGCCGGGGATGCGGTATTTTTCATCCCGGAGGATGAAAACGGGCAGTTGAGCATGACAGAGTTTTGCCTTCTGCGTGACGGAGCCAGCGGTGTCATTCTGCTGCCCGGGACTTTGCAGACCGGTGACCGTGTGCGTGTTCCGCGCGGTGCGTTCCTGTACAGTGATCCGCCGATTCTGGTGCTGAAGCGGGCTCCTGTGCTCGTGGAGCACGGCACGGTGGACAGCATTGATCCAGCAATCCGGCAGCAGGTGACCGATCGCCTGAGCGCTACCGGGCTGACGGTCAGCAACTGACGTTGGCGGTGCCCGGTGGTGTGTTTTCCTTGCCGCTTCCCCCCGCCCGCGCTCGCAGAGCGCTCTTCCCTGCGGCACTGGCTCGACCTGCCCCGGGGGAGAGGACCATCTCAAACGCCGAAGTTCCTCTCCCCCGGTCCC